>Ga0181593_10006894_pt1 | contig 10162 bp, 10 predicted proteins | sample 071ome_19_FD_133756 | JGI IMG/M metagenome (GOLD analysis project Ga0181593, IMG submission 133756) | Coastal salt marsh microbial communities from the Groves Creek Marsh, Skidaway Island, Georgia - 071413AT metaG (megahit assembly) | ecosystem: Environmental > Aquatic > Marine > Intertidal...
TTCGTCCTGCCTCCCTGATTCAAGTAGGCTTTGTCGATGTTCGGAAAGGTTTTGCATCTCCTGGTAGGCATCGCGGGCAGTGGAGAGAATTTCATTGGCCTCGATAACATGTTCCCTCAAAGGCGAGGCGAGATCTTCGAAATCATAGAAAAAATCTTCACTTTCTTCCAAAATCTCTCGCGCTTCTTGAAAGTCGTATCCCTCATCCAAGAGTTTTTCAACCTGCTGGGAGCGAATCGAATTAAGGTAGCGGGTCAGCGCCGAAAGAGCATTTTGCTGCTCCCTCATCAGTTCTACATACTCGAGCCCCGATTGCCGGTATAGCAACAAGCTATCCCTGTACTGGCCAAAAAAACCAGCCCCTTCCTTGAACAAGAATAAGGTAATGAGACCGAGCACGACAATCGAGACGAAAGCATTGCCCCCAAAGAGCCCTTTTAGCGCGCTCTCCTTGGTCAGTCCTAAAAACGACTTACGGTTCGACGCTAACTCGTATCGATCGTTGGAGTCGCGCTTATCCATAGCGGCGATATTGAAACACCATTTTTGCTAGCGAAACGAGCGACAACATCGAAATCCTCCGCCTGAAGGACTTTCCTTTGCCAAGCTGAGCCCATTCATTCCCAAGAGACTAGAATCTATCCATTTTTTTCCAATTCGACCCGAAAAACTAATTCCTGATTGGGAAACCATCGCATCGACTTATGGCCCATCGATGATTCAGTAAGCAAGTCGATTCAATCGAAAACCAAAAATGGTCTGCTCTCTCTAATTGACGGGTATAAAATGCACGGACTCGACGATCTTTTGACCTTCCTTGGCGAGGCAAAAATCAACGAACCGGCTTACAATCGGACGCATCCCGCTGTTCGCATTGTGATAAAAATACAATGGCCGAGCGAACGGGTAGTCCGGATTGCCGAGTTTGATGCCGTCAACTGGCAATGGAATAACGCCCGGAGTTCCTATGTACGCCAGACCAACATAGCCAATCCCGTTAGGATTTTTGGCGACCTCCGCCGCGATTTGCTCATTCCCCGCCATTTTTTGAGAGGAGGGAGCGTAGTCGCGTTTCCGCAATGCCATATCCTGAAAAACTGCATAGGTTCCGGAAGACGTGTTGCGGGTATAAATTGAGATCGCCCCCGATTTGCCATTCACAGTTGCCCAATCCGCAACGTCGCCTGAAAAGATCCTTTCAACTTCCCGCGACCGGATCTTGTCCATCGGGTTGCTATTATTCACGATAATAGCGATTCCATCTTTCGCGACGGTAATCGACTCCATTTTCACACCTGCCAGTAAACCTTTGGTAAGTTCGGTTCCTTTGGCCTCTCGGCTCGACATTCCCAAATCGGCCGTACCATCGATCACCGCCGCTATCCCCGTCGAAGAGCCTTCAGCGGCAATTTCGAATATAACTTCGATACCCTCTTTGGAAAGAGAAGCCTTAAACTCCTCCGCGAGCTGTGGCACCATTTTGGCGCCCAAAGTGTCAGACCCCTTAATCACGATTTTCTCAGCGGCCCGCGCCAGAGAAAGCGATCCGAAGATTGCTGCAAGCAATGCCATACGGCCGATTATTTTACGTAGCGTCGAGTTCATTGATGCTATACGATTTCTATATTTCTATAATTGTTGATGTGAGTAGTTTGGAAAAAGCTGCTTACCAGCTGATACGGAAGGCGGACGTTAGGCCGTAGCCGCTGTAGTCATCGCCGGAACCGCTCTGGTTGTCTCCATAGTTGTATTCGACCGCGTTGTGCCATTTCAGCTTGTGGTCGTAAAGGTACCAGTTGAAACCGAGCAGCAAGTTGTGGGCAGTCTCAACCCTGCCTGCGTCGTTTCTGGCGGCATAACGGGCGAGCCTTACATCCTGCTCGTCGTCCAGACTCGTAACGCTCGCATACTCAACCACGAGCTGCAACTTGTCGCTGAAATTGTAGAAGGGCTTGATGCTGAAACCGAGCAAGTCGCTCTGCTCAACGCCGAACGCGGAGTCCTCGACACCCTTAGAGGTTGCGATATCGGCCCAGATGCCTAGGTTTTCGTTGACCATCTGCTTGAAGACAAATGCGATTACGTGCTCGTGATCAGCAGTGCCTACATCCAGCCTGCCTCTGAAGTCACGGTGGTCGGTGGAGTAATCCGGATCGTTGTACACGTAGTCCAAGCGCCACGAGCCATTTTGGCCGACCGCCTGGCCGATGGAAAACAGGCCGAAGTATCCAGCGTCAAAGTGGCCAAATTCAGCTTCGCCACTGGAGGAGAAAACGCCCGCCTTATAGCTCCATACGTCAATATCGCCACCAACGCTGACGCCAGTGAAGTACTCGGTGCCGAACCAGAGGTTTCCGGCAACGATGTTGCGTTCCGGAACGATGAGCGACTTGGAAGAGGTCGCGCCATCGAGGGTAAAGCCTGCAGACTGCTTGCCGAATTTGAATTTTGTTTCGCTGGAGGGGTTCCATCCCACGTATGTGTCGGTCAGGCGAAGGTAAAAGTCGTCCCAGTTGTTGATACCGTCAATACTCAGGTCCATCTCACTGTGTAGCACGACGTCGCTCTCAACGCTCTTTTTGAAGCCGATGCGGAAACGGCGCCAGACAAGGTCGTCGTTTGATTGGCCCTCTCCATCGAAATGGTGGGCATCTCCTTGCAGACGACCGGTAAAACCCAGCTTTTTCACCACCGGAGCGTTCCAGATCTTGTCGTAGTCAACCGAATCTGCCGATTCCCCGACCCCTGCTGCGCCGCACGCGAGCGCGGTGACCACGGCGAGCTTGAACGTGTTAATCTTCTTCATTATTGTCAGTTGTGTTTTGTGATTACGGAATGAGCGCGAGCGAGACCCTCGCGTCGGCCTAGCCCGTTGAATCTCCGCGCCCTCCTCGCAAGCATAATTCCACTTTGTTGCGAGAAGTAACACGGTCGTAACATTCCCGTAACCTGTTCGTAACATAAGGCCCTTCGGAAGGCTTCCCGGCTCATTCTACGACGATTCCCAATCGCTAATCCGTATCGCCTTCTATCAACTCCCTCAGAGCCTCTACTTCCACCATATCCTGCGCCTCCTCCCCGGAGACCTGATCCAATCTAGTAAGAATCTCGCGAGCCGCATCGATGTTTTCGCTAAAGACTTCCGCTCTAGCAAACTTTATCAGGCGAATCGGATCATAGCATCGATCCGCAAGCGATTGAACCCAAGGATCATAGGGAGTCTTATCGAAACCCAGGCCATCCCTTTCTCGCTGCGATTTCAAAGCCGTTTCACGATCGCCCTGATTCAACGCCACCTCGCTCAATAGAGCATGTATCGATCGAGCCTCAGGCTCTAACTTGACTGCTTCAATCAAACGTTCGGATGCCTCATCATAGAGCCCTTCAGCGGCAAACCCCCTAGCCAAACCGAAAAGAGCCCAAGCCCTCCAACCCTCTAGTTGCCTCAAAGCCTCGAAGTGGTCGACCGAGTCCAGAATATGGCCAGAGGACACGTAGGTCGTTCCCAGCTCATAACGGATATTCAAATACCCGCTGTCCAAACGAATCGCTCGCTCGAAAGCATCGATGGCAACCCGCTTGTCTCTAAAATCTCGCGTAGCAATGCCTAGTAAATAGGGCCATCGCGGATTCTCTGGCTCCAGAATGATCAATGTCGAAAAGCATTGTCTCGCTTCACCATAAAATCCGTTGGCCAGATACAACTCGCCCAAACTGGCCAAGGCCTCGATCCCGCTTTGCGGATCCTGGAATTGAGTATGAACGCTTTTCAACTCGTCCAGCAATCCTTGCGGCCAACCCGCGAGGCTAGGAATCGTCGGAATGCCTTGTATGAGCTCCGCTTCCAAGATCGACTCGCCCGAATCGGCAGTTTGTCGATCAATCTGCCGTAACAAAATCGCCAATACGATCGCTGCTGCTATCAGCAAATAGATCTGTTTGGGCAATCGAAGCATAAAAGCGTACGTTCAGCCTGCAAATACTGGATTGCTTCTATCTACTCTCCCCTTGTCGGGACCGACTAGAGCGATCCGCTCGCCGGCTCCAAGGCTTCCTTGACTTCGTCGCTTTCGATATTGGCCATGGTTACAAGCATAACGCCTGTATCCACTATAGTGGGAATGTTTCCCCCTTGTATATGGTTTACCAACGTAGTGACGGCCAAATAGCCCATCTTAAATGGGTTGGTGACGAGTAACCCTTGTACCTCTCCATTCCGAACCGCTTCAATCGACGCTGCTGACGCATCGTTGCCCACCAGGAACACTTGCCCGGTGAGATTGAAATCCCTGAGAGCCTGAAGCATCCCATCGGTTCCCTGGGAACTCGATGCGAATATGGCATTCACCCTGCGTCCATATCTATTCAAGAGGTATTCCGAAACTCGATGGGCATTGCTACTGCTGTCGCCAGAATACTGATCAATCGATAGCATGCGAATAGATGGGTAGCCCGACTTGATCCGCTCTATAAAGCCGGCCTCTCTGGCTTCCGCATTCGAATCTCCTTGCCGGTGGCGAAGCAAAATAACGTTGCCAACTCCATTAATCAACTGGCCGATTCGATCCGCAGCAACCGCCCCGCCCTCGAAATTGTCTGTGGCCACGTAGCTGATCGGCCTATCCGCATCCAGCCCGGAATCGATGTAGACCATCGGCAATTCCGAACCTCTATCGATACGGATGCCACCCGCAAATTGATCCTCGTCAAATGAAGCAACCAGAATCCCACTTAGACGCTGACCCGTAAATGTATCCACAACCTGGATCTGCTTATCCCGTTTAGCGACCGAATCGCCCTTCCACAAAATCTTGACGCGAACCCCTTCCCTCGCCAATTCCTCGCTGGCTTTCAAAGCGCCTTCGTGAATAGCCTTCCATCGCTCACGATCCGTGCCTTTGGGCACGACCGCGATACTTAGTTCCGCTTCACCCGATTGGCCTAACGCGATCGAAACGGACCCCACAAGCAAAAGCGTTGTGGAAATGGCTACTCGTAATACCTGCATGAAAGCTTCGAAGCGGAGGAAATGTAAAAAACGTGGCGGATATTCTGGCAAGGTCAAGGTCAAAGCCTGGATTGGATATATCATCTTCGTAGACCTTATTCATTTGTAATCAGCATCTTAGAAAGCTATGAGTCGTGGAGAATCAGCAAATGCACGAGCAGGAAGCGCAAAACATCCCTTAGAGGATATGGACCAACTAAGTCCATTTTCCAAAAAATTGTCTGGGGAACACGGCTTTATCCACTAACTTTGCCACATGGACTCACGGGCAGAACGACAATTCGCGATCTCCCAACGGCTTCAGGAGGAGATGCAGTCGTTGGCCACCTTTCTTGAAGTCCAATTGAAACGGGTTTCATTTTCCGACTCCACCAATCGAGTTTGCTTGGCAGCGGGGACGACCCGGCTGAAAAAGATCGAGTTCATTAACGCGCCCTCAAGTCCCGCAACCTCTGGGGAGCAAACGGACTACCAAATCCTCGAGGACAGCCTAATTCTAAGGGTTCGCGGACGTAAATATTCATCTGCTGGCATCGCCGTCTATCGAGGCCTCAGGGCCTATGCATACATCGAAATTCAGATAGAGCATGAACGAGGAGCCGCTCTTGCGATCACTATCCCAGTTCGCTGCAAGCGGCCCGGTTTGCTATCAACCGGCGAGTCCACCGTAAAGCCAGCCGCCAACCGCTGGTTCCTCAAGGAAAGTCCTATATCTTTGAATACGAATTGATGGCAAAGGAGAGCTTTAATTGCTTTAATCGCCGGGAGCGTTGGATTCCGTTTCGGCAGACCCCGCCTTATCGGAAAGCCCTTCATCATCGGATGCTCCAAGGAAAGCCAGCTTTTCCTGATTCTCTAGGAAAAATTGAGGATCAAGCTCCACATCTGGGACGGGATACTCTAACTTGCTAGGCCGATGGATGTACCAAAAGTAACCTGAGTCCTTGTACTTAAAGCGCAGAAGCCTGCGCCGCTCGAGGATCAGGCTAAGCAATCGCTTGAGTTTCGAGTTTTCCTGGCTCGGGCCTTCCTCGCCTTCAAACAGGCTGACAAAAAGATTGTCCGCGGTTAACTTCAATGCCTCCTGGACTTCCTTATCGTGCTGCTCTCGCGGCTTGAATAGCTGGATCCAGCGACAGATCAAGTCGCCTGGAAGTTGATAGTCGGACTCCTCCGACTCCTTCAAATCAATACGCCCGATGTCGTCTTCGAGTCGGACCAGCAAGCTCGCCACCCGGTCGTCCTTATCGAAGGCCTCGCCTGATAGAGCGGAGCTTCTGGAAATTGGAGAAATATGCCATTCCATTGGAAAAACAACGATTGAACCGAAAGCCCTTTCTCCTGGCTAGAAAATTCTTCACCAACTATATCAAACGTTTTGGCATGCGGTATTATTGGGCTCGCTTCAAAGTAATGGCGGACTAGACTATGCTCCATGTCAAATTCGCGGCCAAAATCAGGCGACCTTTTGAGTTCGGCAGCTCTTCTCGTAGTTGATGCCCAAGACTGTTTTATCGATACGCTATCTGAGAAAGACGCCTTTCTGAGGCGGTGCGCTTTCGCCATAGACGCTGCTCAAACGCTTGGAATTCGCACCCTCTTTACTGAACAGGCTCCCGACAAACTGGGTCCGACCAACAAGCAACTAAAAGAGCGGGCCGCCAAATCGAAGGTCTTTTCCAAAAGGAGCTTCTCCGCTCTCAGCGCCCCCGGGATAGAGACATACTTGCGTGACAACGAAATTTATCACGTTTTGGTGTGCGGCCTGGAAACCCCCATTTGCATCTACCAAACCGCCCTACAATCTTTAGGCGAAGATATCGATGCTACGTTTTTAACCGATGCTCTCGGGTGCCGACGCCCGGAAGACGGTGAAGTTGCCATCGAAGCTATTCGGCAGCTCGATTGCCAAGCCCTTCCCTCGGAAACGGTTTTCTATAGCTTGCTCGGCTCAGCAACCCACTCTCGATTTCGGCCTTTTTCCAAACTCGTCGCCACCTATTCGAATCCAAGAATCCCCACTGCAAAAATTCTTTCAGAACCGGCAAACAGCGGCCAAACGCCGAGCCCCAGCTCTTCAAAAGAAACAGCTAAACGTTCAGGTAAAGAGCCTCGGCATTCCAAGCCTGAAAAGCCGGAATCGACCGCTAAGAAAAGGGCTGAGCCTCCCAAGAAAAAAGCGGCCAGGAAGCAAGTTCCCCCATCCGATAACGCTGACGCGAAAGCCGTTTCTCGAAAACACGCCCCCAAGAAACCGGCGATCAAAAAAACTGTCCGAAAGCGCCCCGCCCGGAAGTCGGCCAAGCAATAACATAGCTTACCAAAGCATTTCCCTTCGACAATCGGAGAAGATTCTGTTGCAGGGTCGGCACTTGCCGCCAAAACGCGTTATTTTGATTCACTGCCCACCGCCGCCTGGCGCTGCTTGGATCTGAGGCAGCGCCATTTACTCATTCTTTTGGGCGGATGGTATTGGTCGCGTCAAAACCTCTGCGTAATTCCCGCCCCCGGATGAATATCTATTTTCGTATCCAGTTTCTTCGGCTTCTCGAAAATGCTGCTGAAAGCGATCATGCCCGCGTTGTCTCCCGTATGCTCGCGTCTCGCTAGCAGCGGCTTCACGCGAGCCCGTTCTCCCAGCTCCAGAAACCGATACCGCAGTAAACGGTTATTGGAGACGCCTCCTGATAGCCCTACGCTTCGATAATTTGCATTTTCAATAGCCTTCGCCGTCTTGCGTATCAAAGCATCCACGACAGCTTCCTGATAGGATGCGCAAACATCGGGGAGTCGCTTTTCCAGCTCATCATCAGAAAAGTCTTCAAGCAGATATCGCAAACTCGTCTTTAACCCCGAAAAGCTAAAATCGAAATTCGCTTTCTGCATCAAAGCTCTGGGGAATTCGTGTGCTTGCGGATTTCCCGACTCTGCAATCGCCTCTAATTTCGGTCCTCCAGGATAACCCAGACCCATAAGCTTGGCCCCTTTGTCCAGCGCTTCTCCCGCCGCATCGTCTATTGTCTCCCCGATCAACCGAATTGAACGGTCCTTCTCAATACAAGCTAGGAGGGTGTTGCCTCCCGAGACAATCAGAGAGAGGTGCGGCAACAATCGATCGATCGTAGCATCAAAGGAAACCGGATCGGCTGCATGCGTTTCAATGAAAACGGATTGGGCGTGCGCCCTCAGGTGGTTAGCCCCGTAGGCTGGGACCCCGAGCGACGTCGAAAGGGCATTGCCCACGGCTATTCCCATCGCTAAACAACCAGCTAAGCCGGGACCGGCAGTCACTACGATTTCGTCGATATCCGCAAAACTATGCTGTTTGCGAAGCTCCCTCAAAAGAGGGGCAAAATTCTTCAAGTGCTCCCTGCTCGCCAGTTCAGGAACGACACCTCCGTATTCCGCGTGCAGCGTTACTTGGCTACTCACCCACTCGCCGACAATCCCCAGCGAACGATCGAGGATCGCCAACGCGGATTCGTCACACGAACTTTCGATGCCGAGAATCATTCTAGGACCCTGAATCCATCCCGTTCAATAATTCCTTGGCCGCGGTCAATTGGACATCTTCAATGGGTTCGAAATCGAAACGCTCCACGAATTCCTCCACCGGCATGGTTTTCAACCGGCTGCGTTGAATGATTAGGCTAGCCTCTTCTTGAGGGGATATTTCTACAACGACATCCGGTTGCACACCCCTCTCGTGGATCACGTAACCACCCGGGGTGTAGTATTTTGCGGTGGTCAGTTTCAGCCCCGTATCCGAGCTCAGAGGCAAGATGCTCTGAACGGACCCTTTGCCGAAGGTTTTTTCCCCAACCAATTTCGCCCTCCCGGAATCCTTCAAGGCTCCCGCTACGATTTCGGCGGCGCTCGCTGAACCCGGATTGACGATTGCAACCAAAGGGAACTCATAATATCGGTCATCGTTAGCCGCTCTCCATTCCTCCGACATCGAGGCATGCCTCCCTTTCGTGGATACAATCAGTTCGCCATCGGGAAGGAACTGGCTCGCCACTTCTACCGCCGCATCAAGCAGTCCTCCCGGATTATTTCGTAAATCCATTACCAAGGCTCGCATTCCCCGCTCGATAAGCGAGTCGATAGCCTTCGTCAACTCCCCTGCTGTCTTTCTGCCAAATTGGGAGATGCGCAAGTATCCGATTCCGTCTTCAAGGATCTCAACCCCATGAACATGGTCCACCTCGATAAGCTCGCGGATGATTTCCAAGGCTAGGCGTTCCGACTCTTCTTCCCGAACCACCAATATGGCCACTTTGGTGCCAGGACGGCCCTTCAACCTGGCAACGGCCTCCGTGAAGCCGAGGCCTTTCAAACTTTCGCCATCGACTTCGACGATCCGGTCCCCCCGGAGAAGGCCCGCCCGCTCGCCAGGCGTACCCTCAAGGGGAGCCACGACCGTTACATATTCGTCCCGCATTTCTACTTGAACGCCAATGCCTCCAAATTCCTGACTCGTCTCCTCGTCCAGTCGTTTCAGTCGTTCGAAATCGAGGTATTCGGAATAGGGATCGAGTTTGGAGATCATTCCTTCCATGGCTGATTCAGTCAGCCCCTCCAGATCTGCGGCTTCTCCATCGACATGGTAAGCATTGATGTAAGCCAGGGCCTTCTTCACTTCAGACGCGCTTTCCCGAGCATCCCAATAGTTGCCCAAGCCCCCTTGCCGCGAAACATCGCCCAAGTAGCGATAACCCAAAGACAGCGCTAAGGCAGCCGCGATAACCAATACTGACCGTTTCGCTAATTCCATTTCTGCTAAAATTGCCCCTTGCCTAAAATGGCTATGCAATCCTTTTCATCAACTTCCCAGTCGATTGGCAAAGCAACGAGAGTCAAAAAAATAAATGGAATTCAGACCCATAGGTTCTTCGAAGGTTAGGTCCATTCTCGAAAACGCATGCGACGCCAATGGTTCGATTGGATTCAAAAGATTCACCGAAATCGCCCTCTACCACGCGGAGATTGGCTACTATCGCTCCCAGCGGTCTCGAGTCGGCAAGAGCCAAGACACAGATTTCTTTACAGCTACGAGCCTCAAATCGGCATTCGCGCCTATCGTATTGGAAGCTTCCCTGGGCCTATCGAGATCCCTTCCCTGGAGACCCGAGGAACTCGCTTGGGTAGAAA
>Ga0181593_10006899_pt1 | contig 10157 bp, 8 predicted proteins | sample 071ome_19_FD_133756 | JGI IMG/M metagenome (GOLD analysis project Ga0181593, IMG submission 133756) | Coastal salt marsh microbial communities from the Groves Creek Marsh, Skidaway Island, Georgia - 071413AT metaG (megahit assembly) | ecosystem: Environmental > Aquatic > Marine > Intertidal zone...
AAAATCTGAGAAGGCCTCTGCAACTTGCTCTGCGTTACTGACATCCGCAATCAAAGCGACTGCGTTTTCGAGACGGCCCGCTGTTTCCCTAGCGAGATCTTCCCTAATATCTAGCACACCAACGCGATAACCATTCTCGGACAGTAGTTGTGCAACATCAGCCCCTAGTCCATCTGCTGCGCCCGTCACGATTGCTGATTTCATACGTTCTCTCTCTTGTTAATAAGGACCGGATAACACCCCCAATGATTGCGCTGTGTCGCAGCATCGAGGGATGGCGGGTGCTCGGGATCTGGGAGCGCGCCATGGGCAAATAGACTTTGTAAAAGCCGAGTCAAAGTTCCATGGTGATGGGCACTAGGATCGACGCCTTCTTTTGGCAAGCTGCCCCCAGCCAGATCACGACCGAAGCACGTATGAATGCCAACACCGAATGTCAGCGCATACGGTGGAATTCGGCCCTCGACACTGCGATGCGGGTTAAATTCGGATGCGTCATGACCAAAGAGATGGGGCTCGCGGTTAGATAACTCTAAGTTGATCATGACGCTTTCTCCCTTTTGGACCGACTGCCCATCGGGCAATGTCATAGGGCAGTGCGAAGTTCTCCACGCCACGGGGCTGGCAGGATGCAGCCTTAGGCTCTCATGCACACAGCGCTGTAAAAACACAGAGTCTTCAGCAATGCGAATCCGATCCTCTGGATGAGCAGCACACCACGCCGTAATGTGGTGAAAAGCATGCACCATGGCATTGGCAGATGAATGGGTGGCTGCCTGCAGAAAAAACGCCACCTCACGCCGGATCATTGCATCATCAAGCTGCTGCGCTTCTCGATTGCGCAAGAGCACTGTCAAAATATCCCGAGGAGCATCTTCTTCAGCCAATTTTCCAGCCGCTATCTCCTCAAGAATTTTTTCTCTTCTGGCCCAAGAGGCCCTCAAAAATCTTTGATCAAGAAGTGCCAGGGCTGCGGCAACTTCCTCCCTAACCTCCTGCTTATCTCTAGTCGAGTGAAAGAGTGTCGCCCCCTCACCAAATTTTTTGACCAAGGCAAGTAAACAGTCGGTCTCTTCTTGCGATTTTGAAGTGCGGTCAATACCCGCAATGTCGGCGCTCAGGTTCAAATTGACCCGTAAACCAAACTCATGAAGATCCATTTTCCCTGCAGCTAAATAGGGTTGCAGGGTCGCCGAGAGCGTCTTTGGATACACTTCCTTTTCGTAGTAACGCATGAAATCACGCCTGAAAAGCTGCAGCTCCATCACCCTACGATGGGCATGCTCCTCGCCGTGGAGTGTGAGCAGCACTCTTTCCATGAGCTCATCGCATTCGCTGTACATCGACTGCATGAGTCGAGGATCACAAAGCGCCTTCAGGGACTCCTGATAGCCAATCACTGTAACCGGCGACACTACTTTATTCATTAAGCAAAAATCACCGGGTACGCCTTCCAGACGTCACGTGCGGAAGCTTCTATTTTCTCTGGCTTTTTTACCGGATGCGGCTGCATGCCACGTAGAAATAACTCGGCAATGATTAGCGTGATAGTGCCAAATTGATGATTGTCCGGATCCATCGCTTGGCCGGTTTTTAATATAGTGCCGGTGACCAAGTTCATACCTAGACAGACATGCATACCGCCGCCGAAAGAGAGCCCGGCAGGACTCACCCGGGGTGGACAATCTCGGAATGGGTTGAAACTGCTGGCGTCCTCGCCAAAGACCGCCGTATCACGATTAGCCGTTTGTAAATCGATAATCACTCGCTCACCCGGTGCCGCCTGTCGGTCGCCTCCTAGATCGACGCTCTCTACTGCAACCCGCCATGCTTCAGGGCTCGATGGATGTAAGCGCAGACTCTCTAGCGCGAACCGTTGCAGGGTTGGCAGATCGTCAGCCAAAGCGAGGGCCTCCGATTCACGCCCCTCGTACCATTGAAAAATTTCATTCACCGCGTGTACGAGACTATGCACCGAGGTATGCGAAGCTGCTAACTAGAAAAAAGCCACCTCCCTAACCATAAGTTCATCGGGTAAGTTCAACTTGTCATCGTTCATGAGCAAAACGGTCAGAATATCTCTGGGCAGCTGTGACTCATCAATCTCGCCGGCATGAAATTGGCGGATCAGCTCCTCGCGGCGCTTTCGTGCTGGGCTAAAAAATCGCGATTCAAATTCAGCAAGCGCCGCTGAGATTTCATCAAGAATCGGCTGAGGATCACCTTTGTATTGCCCGATGGTTGCCGCTTGTCCCAGTTGGATGAGCAGTCGATGCTGGGCATCTGCCTCTTCCACTGAGCCATCAATTCTATCGATTCCAGCAAAGGCCAAAGACAGATGAACCATAATCCGATAACCCAAGTCCTTTAGATCCAGCTCCTTGTTATCAAAAAACTGATCTAAAGTTTCGGACAGTAGCTTTGGAAATATTTCGCTTTCATAGAAACGGAAAAAATTGCGCCGGAATAACTGGCTCTCAATAGTTCTGCGCTGACGATGTTCGTTGCCGTGGAGGGTCACAAGCACCTGATCCATCAGGATACCGCCAGAATCATAGAGTGACTGCTTTAGATCATTTTGTCGCAGCGCATGTGCGACGTCCTCAAAGCTATCAACGCGATGCTGTTTCACAACTCTGCCTTCTTGAAAGAACGAACTAATGACTGCGTCAGGATGCGCTCAGAAAACTCACTGACTCGCCATCCCGGCAGATTCCAATCGTCAGGTAACGGACGAGTGAGATCGACAGTCTTGCCATCCTTAATGATGTGTTTAAACCGAGATCTTTCGCCTAGGAGGCGTACGTCTTGCAAAGGATCGCCGTCGAACAGAAGTAGATCCGCCAGATAATCAGGTTTGATACAACCTAGCTCCCCTTCCATTTTCATTGCTCTTGCGCCCTGCTCGGTTGCGGAGTTGATAGCCTGCAAGGCAGTCAGCCCTAAATAATCTACAAAGACCTCCAGCTCTCGGTAATGCCAATCTCCGTAGGGCGTTAGTGAAAAACCACTTTCGCTACCAGTCAATAAAGGAACGCCATTATCAAAGGCAGCGCGAATTGTATCTACACTGCCGGTAATCTCGGCGCGAAACACCTCCCGAAGCCGGTCATCCGAGCCTATTAAGGCACCAAAATCTGCCAAGTTGGCTTGGAAGGTAAAAGTAGGAACTAAGGGCACTTTATGGTCAATCACAGCTTGTACAGCGGAGTCATCCATGTAGGTTGCATGGAGGATCATGTCGAAGCCGGCGATCGCGGCATCTCGAGTGCTTGACGCAGTTCTGCAGTGTCCTACCACAGGGACACCTAGATTGTGAGCGGTATCACAGACCAGCTTTAACTCATCGAGAGACCATGTCTGTATTTCCCCAGACGTGCGACCCTGCCGGATTGGCAGCCCGCTGACGTGCACCTTGATCCAGTCCACGCCCTGCTTTATTTGACGATGAATCTCCGTAATGATTTCGTCCGGCGTATGCACAATACGGGCATATCCTCTTGTGCCGCTGTCGGGTAACAAACGGGAAGCGGTGCCACCGACGCAATTAATGAGCACGTTACCACCAGTGGTCATACGTGGCCCTTCAACCACGCCACCTTCGATAGCATCTCGTAAATCCACACCGACATCGAAAACACAGTCGGCATCAAAAAAACTGGTGAATCCTGCACGAAGAACTTTCTGCGCGTTAACGCTCGCCACTAGCGCGGCCAAGCCATTGCGTCGGTGAAAGAAAAGCTCATCATTACTGGAGGGCTGGTCGAAGCTGATGTGACAGTGACTATCAATAAGGCCCGGCAACACCGTCAAACCGCTGGCATCAATAATCTGGCAGTCGGATCCTGCCGGCACCAGGGCTTCAATATCGTTTCCAATCGCCGTTATTCTCTGGTCAACAATTAAGATATCGGCATGGAAAGGCTTCGCTCCCGTGCCATCAATAATTCGACCACTTTTAATCCAAATTCGATTTTGTCCTGCCACGGTTGTATCCCTCTAACAACTCAAGACGCTGATGCGAGAGAGCCCGCCTCGTAAGACGCGCCGTTGGTGGTGCTGTTGGTTTTGGTGTCCAAAAGAAGAAAGCGGACTAATGCATCACCCTGCTCAGCCGTGTGTTGCTGCATCGCGGCCTGTGCAGCGTCGGCATCTCCTCTGCTGACAGCCTCGATGATGACGTCGTGATCCTGTTGGTTGCGGACCAGTCGCGCGGTCGCGGCAACCTGATAGCGCCGGTAAGGGTAGACGCGAAACGCTAACGCTGAGATAGTGTCTATAAGCACCGTGTTTCTTGAGCCCTTTAAAATTAGCTTGTGAAACTGCTCACCTTGAGATGCATAGGCTTCAACATCATCACCACGCTCGAGTAGCTCAGCCGCAGTATTGTGAATTTCCCACAGGCGAGACCTTTCCCCCGGACTCATCCGCTTGGCAGCGAGTTGCGCTGCAATACCTTCCATTTGGGAAAGCGCCTCAAACAATTCAAGCAATTTGCCAGGATCCAAACGGCTTACCACCGCCCGCCGATGTGCCAGTTTGGTGACCAAGCCACTCTGCACCAGATTGCCGATAGCTTCCCTTACAGGCGTCCTAGACACACTGTACTGTTCCGCAATCCTACCTTCCTCAAGGGCCGTGCCCGGACCCAGATCTCCACTAAAAATTGCTTGTTCGATGCCACGTCGAACCCACTCGGCCTGAGTGACACCTATTTTTTCGTCCACGCTGACATCTCCTTTGTGCGGTCGCCTGGTTGCTGGAGGTAGCCTGCCCCTCTGTTTGCAGGAAAATAGGGGGCGACCCAATAGTGCATACACTTTTGCATCAAGTGTATATACTTTCTGCGCGACAAGATACAGTGGCCCAGCAGCCCAATCTAGGCAGGTCTTAGCCGGCTGACGGGGCTCGTATAATTTAATGACACAAACCGTCATAGGGCTGTGCAAGGTGCTTGGCTATACTGACCCGATAACAGACTCCACATAAACGAGGAGCAAACATGACGAAGTTGACGATTAACGGTGAGTTGCTAACGGTCGATGCCCACGAAGAAACCCCACTGCTGTGGGTTTTGAGGGATCATTTACAGCTCACTGGTACGAAATTCGGCTGCGGTATTGCTCAATGCGGCGCCTGTACAGTGCACGTTGATGGTCAACCGACACGGTCATGTGTCACGCCCCTAGCCACTGTGGCAGGACGGTCCATCAATACGATCGAGGGCCAACGCAATGAAGGACAATTTTCTGTCATTCAACAGGCCTGGTTGGACGTGGATGTGGCTCAATGCGGATACTGCCAAAGCGGGCAAATAATGGCTGCCACCGCGTTACTGCGAGACCACCCTAACCCCACTGATGAACAAATCAGCAACGCAATGGCAGGCCACGTTTGCCGGTGCGGCACCTACCCCCGAATTCGCAAAGCAATAGCCCTAGCGGCCACGCGGTTGTCCGATGAGGTGAAGTCATGAGTTCCGATTCTTCTGTTCAGGTACGGCGACGTAATTTTGTCAAGGGCAGCTTGGCGCTTATTTTCGCCGCCCAATGCCCGGTGGGTTTCGGAGCGAAGCATTCGCCCGCAGGTGCGGGTCTTTTGAACGGCTTCGTCAAAATCGATGTCGATAATATAGTGACGCTGCTAGCGAATCACTCGGAGTTTGGTAACGGCGCCTACACGGTCATGAGCATGATGCTCGCCGAAGAGCTAGACGTTGACTATAAAGCCATCAAAATTGTGGACGCGCCAACCACGCCGGAATACTACAGCCCACTGTTTCGGGAATACCTAACCGCTGGATCCGTCACCACGGGAAGCAGCTGGCTTCCAATGCGAACTGCCGGCGCAAAGGCCCGGGCGATGCTCTTACAAGCCGCCGCTAAAAAATTGAATGTGAATGTCGATGAACTCAGTACCGAGCTGGGGCAGGTCAAGCACGAGGCCTCTGGGCGAGAGCTTGCCTATGGTGATCTGCTGGAAGTGATTGAACGGGAAGGCATCCAGCCGCCGAATCACGTTGAGCTGAAGCAGCCCAGTGAATTCAAAATTCTCGGGAAACCCGCCCCACGACACGAAGCACCTGGGAAAGTCGATGGCACAGCTGTATACGGTATCGATATCAAGCTGCCCGGCATGCTGTATGGGTCCATTGCTCGACCGCCGGTATTTGGTGGTGTCCCAGCTGAGTTTGATCCTGCCGCGGCGTTGGCAATGCCTGGCGTGGTTAAGGTAAAGCAGATTCGAGCAGGCGTAGTGGTACTTGCAAAAACCTTCTGGCAAGCCAAACAAGCTCGAGACCGACTTCAAATTACATGGAATGACCGCGCGAATGCCGACGTTTCTACTGAGAAATTTTACGAGGAATACCGGCAGTTAGCGGATCAACCGGGCTTATTAGCAGAGGACATCGGAGACAGCATCAAAGCAATTGCGGAAAGCGCCCCCGAAAAAATCTTTGAAGCCACATACGAACTTCCGCTATTGGCCCATGCCACCCTGGAGCCATTGAACTGTGTTGCCAGAGTCACTGATGAAGGCTGCGAGATCTGGAGCGGCACCCAGTACCAGAGCAATGACCAAGAGGTGATCTCGCGTTTTTTAGGCATCCCGCAGGAGCAGGTAATCATTCATCGTCCTCTAATGGGAGGAAGTTTCGGTCGACGTTCCAGCAAGTCTGCAGACTTCACAGTAGAGGCCGTCGAAGCAGCTATGGGTGAGGAAGTGCCCGTTCAAATCATCTGGACCCGTGAAGAGGACATTCAAAGCGGCTTCTATCGCCCGCTGTTCGTACATAAAATGCGCGGCTGCCTCGACGACACGGGTATGCCGCTGGCTTGGCATCAAACCGCGGTTGGACAGTCACTCATGCAAGGGTCCAAACACGATCCCAATTACATGGTGAGAGGCATGGACATTTACTCGCTGGACGGATGTCTACAAGAGCCCTTTGGCGTCTTCCCCTATGGCACCTCCTACCAAATCCCCAATCACCGTGTCGAGAGCCACAATGCGCCGCGGTTAGGCTATGTGCCTCAAGAATGGCGTTCAGTGGGGCACACCCACACCGGTATAGCCTACGAATGTTTTCTCGACGAACTTGCCCACCACGGGGGCATAGATCCCCTCGAACTTCGGCTGCGGCTATCCAAGGATCACCCGCGAATGCAGCGTGTCTTACAGACGCTGCGCGAGAAATCGAACTGGGACAAGCCTTTACCCAAAGGAAAAGCACGGGGCATGGCCTCGCGGATTTACTCGGTTTCACCTATTGCACAAGCCGTTGAGATTACCGTCAACGACAATGGCGAATTCAGCGTGGACAAAGTAGTTTGCGTTCTTGACTGCGGTTTTGCGGTGAACCCTCTTGGCATTGAAGGCCAAGTCGAGGGAGGTATCGCTCTTGGTCTAGGTGCCGTCGCCTTTGGCCAAATTGATATCGAATCGGGACGAGTGCAGCAAAGTAATTTTCATAATTACTCAGTACTCCGATACCCGCAGATGCCAACCGTGGAAGTTCACATCTTGCCTAGCGATGAAGCGCCTACCGGTGTTGGCGAGCAAGCAACAGCGCCAATTGCACCGGCTGTAGCTAACGCACTGTTCAGAGCGACGGGAAAACGTATCAGGCGATTTCCACTGGTATCTCAAGGTTTCAAGTTGGTATAAGCAAAATGGCATTGGTACATATGGTCTGGCTAACCCCCAAAGCAGGGGTAACGAACCAGCAAATGAACGACATTGTAGAATCAATACTGGCGCTCAAGCATCTACCGGGAGTTATCAGCATATCTGCAGGATCAAACCTGACAGACCGGGCTAACGGCGCCAGCCATGGCGCGACGATAGTCTTGGAATCTCTGGCACACTTGCCGGCGTATATCGATCACCCCGATCATCAGAAGGTTGGCTTGGTAATCAGAGAATGCTGCGAGGTTGCAGCACTTGATTATGAGACTGAATAAGGCGGCGTCAAACTTCGACAAGCCGCCACAATAACTCCGCTCAATCAGCTTTGGGTGCGAAGATTAACAAGGCATTACCTGGTTCATGGAAGTACAGGCCATAGCCTGAATTCATAACCACATGCCCGGCACCCACTGCCGCGCCCGCTCCACTCATACCGCCGCCGCTAGCGGCTACACCGTTGACAGTTTCAAAGCTGCCGGTGGTGTCAAACTCCCACAACACGCTCCCATCGGCTTCGCTGTAGATTCGTATCACGCCGTCAAGATGGCCTGCGATAACCGCGCCTTCCAGGGCAGTGACCGGCGCGGAAATACCGGGATCGCACAACTCGCGAGCCTCACCACAGGTATCTGCTTGAACGTGCTGCCATAGCAGCTCACCGGTGGCCGCGTTTAGTGCTGCGATGCCGGGCCTGGCTTTAGCGGGATCTAGCCACTGGCCGTTGCGGGAATCATTCATGTCGTTGATAGGTACGTAGACTGTGTTACCCGCAAGGGCCATACCAAAATGAACACCACCTTGAATGCTGCCACGGCCAATCTTGGTCTCCCAAAGCTTCTTAGCACCAGTTTCCCAGTCAATCGCAAACACGCTGCCATCTTTTTGACCGGCAATGACGATAGCCTCGCCACTCTCTAATGTGGCAATGAGAGGGCTAGAGGACTGATCATAATCCGGGCCGTCCTCCTCGGGACAATTGGGGTTGTCCGCCATCATACAAGCGACGTTCCAGGCATCTTTCTCAAAGGTTTGTCGCGACCAGCGTCGCTTACCAGTATCGAGATCAACTGCAATGATCGAGTCACTGTTGCTGTCCGCGGGCGAGGAATAGTTTTCGCCGGTTCCAAAGATCAATAGATTCTTATCCAGATCGATGGTTGGGCTGGTCCATACGGGAGCGCCAGAGGGTGCAAAAACATTGGTGCCCTCTGAAGTTTTCGCGACCGCTTTGGCCTCATAGGGTATAGCAAAGCTATCCCATACGCTTGCACCTGTTAGACCGTCAAGGGCCAAAACATGGCCTCTGAAGGTGCAGCAGGCATAATCTGGATTTGCGGCGGGAATGACCTCGAGGGAAGACACGGGCACATACAAACGTCCTTTGGCGAAAGCGGGAGTGCCGGTGAGTGTCGCGCTGTGATGATCATCAGCGCTTTGCTGCCAGACTAAGGCCCCGGAGCGCGCGTCAAGCGCGTATACGTTGCCTATGATGTCTCCGAAAAATGCATGCACCGCGCCATCACCAACAGCACCGAGCACAATTCCCGTCCGCACTTCAGCTCTAGCAGAATATGTCCAGCGAGCACATCCGGTCTGCAGATCAAAGGCGTAAACCGTACCTTCTTGGCTACCCACAAAAACGCTATCCATGGCAATAGAGGGCTGAGATCTGGCTCGCGTGGCACCTGGAAAACCAAAGCTCCATTTCAGTTCCAGACGGCTCAAATCTTCAGTTGATAGCTGCGCTGAGCTTCCGGGAACGAAACGCTTGGTATCGGCCCCCCAGCCAGTTACGTGTGCGGGCTGGAAAGGTGCGGTCACGCTGCGTTCATCACACCAAGCCACCGCTGGCTCCATGGCAGCATTGCTCAACCGAGTCTGCGCGATATATTCCACAATATCGCGTTTCTGCTCGTCACCTAAGTGGCTTGCTTGTTGCATCATGATGCCCTGATCTAAGGCGCGATAAAGCGTTTGAACCGACATCATCTCTAGCCAGCTGGTGTGGGGCGCTTTGTAAACCTGGCCCTCGTGACAGCCGGCACAATGCTCTGTATACAGTACCGCACCGGGCATTTTAGTGCGATCGCCCAACTCTCCGGTGCCCGCGCGCATCTCATCGAGAGACTCGAGCGTCTTCGCTTCACTCGGTACTGCCGCAACCGTGTGTAAACAGGGTACACATGCGATCAGCGTAATAATTGCCAAATGGCCCACATCGAACCACCTTCGTAATCTCGTTGCTCTGAACATGTCCCTTTTTCCTCAGTCATTGTTACTTTCACCGGGACCGGCAAATGCGGTTGGCCTAGCTGAAACAGCTTATTATGATCGGGTCCGTGGTAATGTGTATACATTTTTAAAAATACAATAACTAACTCAATAACTTGTGAGTGCACTAACATGACAAAACGCGGTCAACTTTACTTAGCTATATCGACTATTTCTGTTTCCCTTGCTCTTGGAGC
>Ga0181593_10006905_pt1 | contig 10153 bp, 10 predicted proteins | sample 071ome_19_FD_133756 | JGI IMG/M metagenome (GOLD analysis project Ga0181593, IMG submission 133756) | Coastal salt marsh microbial communities from the Groves Creek Marsh, Skidaway Island, Georgia - 071413AT metaG (megahit assembly) | ecosystem: Environmental > Aquatic > Marine > Intertidal...
CGTGCTGGGAAAAAAGGGGTTTCAATCGTTCTCATCGATCCTCGAGAAAAGAAAAAACTCAACCAATTCAGTCACCATTTAGGAATTTCGTTTGGACCTGCTTAGGCTGATTGAGCGTTGTCGGTTTGGTCGATTCCTCTTCGTTTTCCGCAGGTCCCAAGGCAAGCTGCAAGAGGCTGACTTGCGCTCAAAAATTGATGCCTGCAGATGGCTAAGAAAGCAACATGAAGGCCGCCATCAGAATCATCAAAAGATCCTCTCCTAAGGTCACTACCGAGACAGGAACGTCTAGAAACGACCCCATACAAGCGCACTTGAGTTCGCGGCCTTGAACGATTGCCCGTAGGACTCCCAGTGTCCCCAGACCAAAAACGACAATCGTCACGACCGAGATGAGATCAAGGTGCAGACCAGACAAATAGCCCAGACCGAGAGTAAGCTCCAGAAATGGGTAACACGCGGCATAGGGAGTTGAAACCGCAGCGAGCAGATCATAGCGCGCAAACCCTCTGATGAAACCAGGCAGGTCAAAGAGTTTTACCATTGAGAAGATCACGAGCAAGATGCCCATAAAATCACGCATCCAAATGCGGTCATTCCAAGCATCGTGAGAAACTTGCTTCGCTGCCGAAGCCAAAAGCGCAACACCGCCAATCACGACGAGGGGAAGATAAGCACGGAGCCTCCGAGTGCCTTGATCCTCTTTGCCTTGATGAGCACAACACGAAGCCACTTTTTCTTCCATTGCTAAAGCGTAGATTGCTTGAAAGAAACATCAAGCGATTGCACCTCTTGGGCAGGCAAGACGTAGAATCTAGCGAAACAAAAAGTCGGCGTCTGCATCGTGCAGAGCCGACTTTCATGAAAAATGACGCGAATTATTTCGAAGCTGGAAGCTCTTTAATACGCAAATTCCGAAAGCTCACAATATCTCCGTGACCGCAAAAAGTAAGGTGACCTTGGCGCCGTTTTGCACCCTCATGCTTCGGTTTCTCTTGATTGATTTGATCGAGATTGGCTTCCATGATCACAGTGCCATTGAGCTCCACCTTAATGTGGGGGCCATTGACCGTTACAATCTCCTTGTTCCATTCACCTACAGGCTTGAGATGACCTTTTTTGGCCGCCACGAGGGTGTAGAGACCTCCGTGAAACTGGTAATCTTTTAAGTTCGCATACTTGGGGTGCGTGTTATCTAGGATTTGAATTTCCATTCCAGTGTAAGCCGGATCACCCTGGCCCGGATAATGAATCCCTAACCCGTTATTAGCTCCCGATGTCAGTTTAAAATCAAATTCAAAGACATAGTTAGAATACTCTTTTTCCGTCTTCAAAAACCGGCACTTGGGGGTTGATTCAATCACCCCCCCCTCTTTGATGACATAGCCCGCTTGCTCTGTCTTGCCCTTTGCTCCCCAGTTCTCAAAGTCCTTCCCGTTAAAGAGGTTTACAAACTCCCCTCCATGAACGAGCCCAATCGAGGCTGACATCACTAAGAATAAATTTCTCATCACGATAATTCTACGGTTTTTCCAGTGCGGAAACTTTCATCAGCCGCTGCTACAATTCTCATTGAGTTGATTGCGTCGGCCATATTATCGGTTAAATCAAGATCATTGAGAATCGCATTCAAGAAATATTCTTGCTCACGATGGCAGAGACCATCGTGATCCGGCTCATCCTCAGTTGTGATCCAGTCGTCCTCTTTGGTGAAGTTCCCCTCACCATCGAGATCACTATGATGTAAACGGAGTGCTTGTGTTTTTGAGTGTGAATCAACATCAGCCGAGGCGCCTTCTCCTGCCGCGTCCTTGGCTGAAATGGTCACGCAACCCTTGGGGCCCACGACATCCTTCACAAAGAAGGCCGTCTCGCTCATCATCGGACCCCAGCCGGCTTCATACCAACCGACACTACCATCCTCGAAAGTCACTTGGAGGTGGCCATAGTTGATTTTCCCTTCGGGTAATTCGTCCGTCAGGCGTGCTCCAATGCCACTGACTCTGATTGGTTTGCTCCGGGTCATCTGACACATCACGTCCACATAATGGACACCGCAATCGACGATAGGAGAGATGGAAGACATGAGATTCTTGTGAGTCTTCCAATTTGCTCCACTCGACTGCTGGTTGAGGTTCATTCTCATCACGAGAGGTTTCCCAAGAGTCTGCGCAATCTCAATAAAGCGCACCCAGCTAGGATGATGCCGTAGAATATAACCGATCACTAATTTTCGCCCGCTTTCCGTGGCCTTCGCAACAATCTCTTCGGCCTCTGCGACGGTTTCCGCAAGAGGCTTTTCGATAAAGACATCCGCTCCAGCATCCATCGCCGCAATCGCGTAAGCGGCGTGCGTATCGGGGTAGGTTGAAATTGAAACTGCATCAGGCTTGGTCTGCGCGAGTGCTTGCTCGTAGTCGCTAAACTCAGGATATGCAGATCCGAGATCTTGGTTGAGCTTTGCCCGGCTTTCAGGAGATCGCGTCACGATCCCACATATTTCAAAACCATCCAGGGCATGGTAGGCACGCGCATGGGAAGTTCCCATGTGACCAGCTCCCACGCATAAAACCCTAATTGTCTTTTTCATCGTTCTCTTGATTTTCTTGTTCTTGTTGCCGCAGCAGCTCCTGATCGATCTCAGGTTTTCCCCGTTTTAAGATCTTAATGGCTTGCGCAAACTTCACCATCCCTGCGAAGGCACACAACACGAAGAGTGTCAGCCCAATCGCTAAGAGCCATTCTTCGGAACTCATCCTTCTTGAGACTCTTCACGGCTCGATGCTCCCGTTTGATCACGGAAGAGAAGTAGAAAAACTCCAAGGACACCGGCAGCAAAGACGGCAGGGAACATCCATAAACTTTTCCACTCCATTGCCTTGAGCTGCTCCATGCGGTTCTGGCTTTTTTGCTTCTCCAGCTCTTCTTTTTGCGCATCCAGTTCTTTGAGCTTCTCAAGGTTGTTTTGACCCTGTTCGGACTCTATCTGATCGGTAATAGTTTTGAGCTTAGTTTCGGTCTCAGTGACCAACGCTCCAAAACTCGCAACGGCTTTAGGAGAATTGGAAGCTTCGACCTTCCCTGCGACTTGAGCTCCCACGAGCATCCCAATGCCGAGCGTGAAGAGAACCAATAATCCTTGAGCCTGTGCGCGAATCGACTCTGGGGCCTTTTTGTCTGTGTAAATCTGACCAGTTACAAAGAAGAAGTCATAGCAGATTCCGTGAACGACCACACCAGTCACGATCATCCAAACAACCTGGTCTGGAGCACCAAAAGCAAAGAGCAAATAACGTCCAACCCACGCTAACATTCCCACCGCCAACATCCACTTCACGCCAAGCCGAGCAAAAAAGACGGGCATTACGAGCATGAAGAAGATTTCAGACATTTGCCCGTAACTCATTGTTTGTCCAATAGGCAACTCTGCCATTTCAACGACTCGACTGGTAATTTGATAGTAAAATGCCAAAGGGATGCAGATGAGCATCGAGCTCAAAATAAAGATGAGATACGAGCGGTCTTTGAGCATGACCAAAGCATCGAGTCCCAGAATGTCACTCATCTTCGCCTTTCCTGTTGCCGTTGGAGGAGTGGATGGAAGTCCAAAACTAATCACCCCTAAAAGAAGAGCAGCACCTCCAGCGAGATAAAACATCTCTACCTTTTTATCCCATAGGAAATACGACAAGCTCAGCCCCGCAATGATCCACCCGATTGTTCCAAAAACACGGATCAGAGGAAACTGCTTCTCGGCATTTTCCACGTTTTTCATGGCGATCGTATTCGTCAGCGCAAGGGTTGGATAATAGCACAACATGTGACCAAAAAAGAACCAGTTGATCATCGTCGGACTTGTCTCAGGTTTCATCACCCCTGCAGCCACAAACATCATCACTCCCCCGAATAAATGGAGGATTCCAAGAACTCTCTGAGCGGGGAAAAAACGGTCTGCAATCATCCCTACGAAAAAGGGAGAGAGAATACCGGCAATGGGCCCCACTGAGTACGTCCAACTAAAATCATCTGCGGTAAAGCCGATCGTGCCTAGATAATTGGGAGCCGTGACATACCACGCCCCCCAAATAAAGAACTGTAAAAACATCATTACCGACAGCTTCACTGTCGTCTTGCTTTTTGCTTCACTCATCTGATTTGTTAATTAGTTAGGAATTGGGATCAGCTTCTAGTCGCTTTCTCTTGCGATAAGAGCTTGGAGTCATTTGATACATTCTTCGGAAAGCTCGCGTGAAACTGGTCAATGAACCAAAGCCGGTTTTCTCTGCAATCACTCCAAGGTCATCTTGATCGTGCTCTAAGAGATAAGTCGCCTGTACGAGCCGTACTGATCGAACAAAGTTTCCGAGCGAGACGCCAGCTTCTTCTCGAAAAACTGCTCGTAAATAACTCTCTGAGACACCCATTGCTTTTGAAATGGCAGGCATTGCAAGATCACCATCTAGGTGGCTGACGACATGTTTCTTAATCCTTGCAACGAGATCCCCATCGTTTGAGACCACGCATGGTGAAGGATCTTCCTGCGAGAGCTTGGTAAGGAGAGCGCCCAACTTAATGCTTGCTCCGAGGGAATCTCCCGATTGATAGAGGCTTAAAAAGCCTTCGAGTAGTTGCTGAACCTGAGGGCTCTCCCCCCGACCGCCGTTTCGATAACACTCTAGGCGCTTTCGAGGTTCACCTTCCAGCTCGAAGGTAATGTAGAGCCAAGAAAAACTCTCCGGCAAATCGACATAGTAGTGAATTTGATGAGGAAAGAGGAGAAGGGCTTCTCCCTCTCTCACTTCTCGGATTTCGGTCTCAACCCCCATTTTACCAGAGCCTTCAAGAGCGACTAACAGGACATACCTTGCATGCTGATCATAGCGGCCGGCTTTTGCAGAAATACCGTCCCAGCCGCTTGTCCGGTGGTCTTGAACAGACCGGCAAAATGAAACAATCTCGCGAGGTAAAACTTCATGGCCCCAATCCAAACCTCGGAAATAATCTTCGGGCTGACTGAGCTCATGAGCTTTTTGAAGAAGGTCATTACTGATCGTCATCGCGTTGAGAGCCTGCAATGCCAGGGCCAAGAAACCAACCGACATTTTTATGAAGTTGTAAAAAACTAGCTGGAACCGCCTCTGAAGGCGCCCCAGACATGGCCAATTGAACAATCTTTTTCTTTCCTGAGCCCTTTGCCATCAAAACGATTCGTTTTGATTCTAAAATCGTCGCGACTCCCATGGTCATTGCGCGAGTAGGAACTTCTCCATAGCTCACAAATCCTGGGGTCGCATCCTCAATGGTTTCTCTGGCCAAAGAGACTTGCCGGGTTCGTGTGTCTTTGGTGCTGCCAACTTCGTTAAAGCCAATATGACCCGCCCGCCCAATACCGAGAAGCTGCCAATCAATGCCTCCAGCCGCCACAATCTTCTGTTCATAATCGAGAGCCGCTTGCTGGGCATCATCAAAAATTGACGGAGGAACATGAACCCGGGACGGGTCGATATCAACATGGCGAAACAAGTTCGTCCACATTTCGGCCCAATAGCTCTTGGGGTGATCTCTTCCAAGGCCTTCATACTCATCGAGATTAAACGAAACCACATTGGCGAAGGATAAGCCCTCCTCTTGATGCCTTCGCACAAGTTCAGCGTAAAGATCCAAGGGAGTGCTGCCAGTCGCGAGACCCAAAACAGCAAATTGGCCTTGAGCAGCCCGATCACGTATCAACGCTTCAATTTCATCGGCAACCGTATGGCAAAGCTCAGGCCATCCACCCACATGGGCAATTTGGCTACCAATCTGAACGTCCTCTAGCTTTGACACCTATAATCGAAATGGGTTCTTGGAGTCATTACCGTCCGATTTCGATTTAATAGCAAGTCTTGGTTTCGAGAGCCCTTACTCTAATGAGGAATCTTCGGCTCTAAAGTGGTCCCATCCTCCGGGAATGCTCTGCCCTTCTTCGAGAACGAGTTCCCCAATTTTTGTCAAACGAACTCTAGGGAACACTCGCCGCCAGCCTTTGATCAACTCAGAATGAGACTCGCTGGTAAATAACAGCTCATAATCTTCACCATCACCGAGGGCACTTTCTAACGAGCAGCCCTCGCGACAAGGGAGCGCATCTAACTGTAGTTGAAATCCACACCCGCTCATTTTAGCCAACCGTGGAAGATCCTTTGCTAAGCCATCTGAGAGGTCCATCATCGCAGAGGGTTTGACGTTTTCGACCAACCACGCTGCCTGCTCGATACGAGGGTTAAAATCCAAATGATGCCCGGCGAGAGAGCCACCAAGATGACCCGTCACATAAATGCCATCCCCAACGACTCCGCCACTCCGAGTCACCAAGTGCTCTCGCTGAACTTGCCCTTTCCCAGCGATCGAAATCATCGCAGGAGATCCATCTGGGATCGAGGTGGTCTCCCCACCAACAATCACCCCTCCGTGCTTTTTTAAGCAGCTTGCCATCCCTTCGTAGAGTTCCTTAACCCAAGCCACAGAGCTTGATTTTGAGATCGCAAGAGTCACCAGTAATTCCTTGGGAACTCCTCCCATTGCCGCAAAATCACTTAAGACTCTGGCTACTGCCTTCCAACCGACTCGCTTTGGATTCTCCTCGGACAAAAAATGAATCCCCTCAACAACGGCATCAGTCTTCAATAAAATCAACCCCTCGGGTGCCTCGATGACCGCGCAATCATCTCCGGGGCCCACTAAGACTTGCTGTGAACTTGCCAACCCCTCAATCAGAGTTGCCACGATTTGATCCTCTCCGAGCTCACCAACTTTCATCACTGTGGAAGGGTCACACCCGCAAGTTTCGCAAACATGATCAAGCAAACTGTCGCTCCATTAAACCCAGCGTGACAGGCGATGGTCACCCAGATCGAACCGGTCCATTCGTAGAGAAGAACGAGAGCCACACCCATCGCAAATAAGATCGGAAGGCTAAAAAGATTGAAGTGAGCCACTCCAAAAAACATCCCTGTAAATAAAGCGGCAAACCAACGATCAGAAAATCGCTTCACCACAGGATAAAGGTATCCTCTGAAAATTACTTCTTCTGCGATGGGGGCGGCAATGACCGCAGAGAAAGTGAGCGCAAGAACCATCCCGAGGTTTCTCGTTTCTGAAAGAAGTTTGACCGAATCTTGTTTTTGAGCATGGAACTCAGCTGAGACCCATTTCATCCAGCCAAGCTGATCTAAGAGCACGGCGAGGCAAAAAAAACCAATCACAAAGAGAGGAATTAACCAAAACAAGCACGGCCATCCCTTCCAACGGAGACCAAAAAACTCAACGAGACTTGTCCGCCAAAACATCACCAGCGGAACAACGGCCGCTAATACTAAGAGAAAAACACCTGAACTTGCCGCCCCCGAAACTGTTGGAGGAGTCGTCTGGGTACTCAACATCGCTTGTGGAAGACCCTTCCATTGAAACAACCAAAGGCTCAAATAACCCGCAACAACAACAAGATCGAGAGGCTCAATGGTGGAGGTTCCCACATTTCCCTCTCGGTTCCAATCAATCTCAGGATGACGCTTTCGAAGCCACGCATAAATTGGCAGAGCCAATCCAAAGAAAGAGACGACCGTTACCAACAAAAGGTTTCCGAGAAGTTTGTATTCGGCAACACTCACTGGGGCCAACTTAGCTCAGCTCCGGCTAATGAAAAGAATAAGCATTGGGTGAAACTGATCCTTGCCTTCCCTGTCACAAGGTCAACGCACAACACTTCAAAGCCGTGAGCTATTCGGGCTTGTTTCGCAGAAAGTCTGCCACTTGCGCAAAAAACTCAAGAAGCTCAGCTCGAATCTGAGGATCGGCAATGGTCTCATCGGCCGCCTCTCTCATGAGGCTCACCCAACGTTGCGCTTCCGCTTGACCAATTTCAAAGGGAAGGTGGCGCGCTCTGAGTCGGGGATGTCCGCGCTTTAAAAGATAGCGCTGATCTGCACCAAATCGAAACAAGAAAAAATCCCGCAGCCGTTGCTCTGCACCACTCCAATCCTCTTGAGGATACATCGGGCCAATCAGATCATCTTCCCTGACGCGTCGATAAAATGCCGCCGCCAATTGGGTGAAGCCCTCCTCACCAAGTGTTGCATAGATCAGCTGCTCATTCATCGTTTCCTTCGGAGAGGACAATGAGCATTCTGAGCCTTAAATTCAAGGATTGCCGGACAAACAACATTTCTCCATGCTGCGTGAACACCCCGATCTTTTGACTTTTCAATGAGTGAACCAATGGCATTCGACCCCCCCAAGCCTGACGAACTCAGCGACATGCTCGATGGCTATGAAGTCACTGAGCTCATCGCGACTGGCGGAATGGGAGCCGTTTACCGAGCGACCCAATTATCACTCGACCGAGCCGTTGCCATCAAGCTGCTCCCTAGTGAACTCAACGATGCTTCGTTTCGCGATCAATTTCAGGCAGAGGCACGCTCGATGGCAAAACTGAACCATCCCAATTTGATTGGGATTTACGATTTCGGACAGACCAATGGGATGCCCTACATCGTGATGGAGCTCGTCGCCGGAAATTCACTTTATTACTCATCCTACGCAAAGACCCTCGACCAAACCACCGCTTGCGAAATCATTATCGGGATCTGCCGTGGCCTCGCCCACGCACACGCCGCAGGCATTATTCACCGGGATATTAAGCCTGCGAATATTCTATTGGATTCTGAAGCAAAACCTAAGATTGGAGATTTTGGCCTCGCCGCACCCTCCGATTCAAACGATGAGGATGGGCTGGTCTATGGCACACCGGGTTATGCCGCTCCTGAAATCCTTGTCAGCTCCAAGGCGATTGGCATTGCCTCAGATCTCTACGCCGTTGGTGTCATTCTCTACGAACTTCTGACCGGTAAAATGCCTGAGGAACCGGCCCGTCCCCCATCGGTCGTTTGCAAATGTGACTCCCGGCTTGACGCAATTTTTCGCCAAGCCACACGGCGAAACCCCGCCATGCGCTATCAGAGTGCGGCGAGCTTAGCTGATGATTTAGAAAAACTCCTTCCAAGCCTTGGCAAGGGCAATCGTCCTACCATGCGCACTGGAGCCAGCTCAAAGGCGTCTAATCCCATCACCCTTAAGAAAAAAACCTCGCAGGTCACTCTCACCCCTGTCAGCCAAAAGCGCCCTGAAGCTCAAAGCGTCAGCCTCAATCAAAAAGAGCCCAAAGTTCAGCAGGTTGCTTCCCCGCAAATTGCCCCCATCGAAACGGCAAGTAATTGGCCGATCATTCGAAACCTGATGATCATCGCCGTGCTCATCCCGACCATTATTTTTTCTTGGGGAAAATTTCAGGACAAAAAGGAGCGCCTGCAAAAAGAGAAAAATGCTCAGGAGCTCAAAGAAAAAGCAGCTGATGCACTTCGTGAAGCTCGCCTCAGGCAAGAGCGCGAGGAAGCTGAGCAACGCGCTCGGATCGCAGAGGAGCGGCGAATCCGCCACGCGGACCCTTCTCAAAAAGATCATGGGTCCCCTGGGGAGGAGCCCTCTGACCCCTCGACCCCACAAAAAACTCCCCTCCAACAGCTCGCTGAGTTGCGAAAACAACTCGCTGGAGGAAATCGTTCCCAATACCCGGAAGGAACAATTGATCGATCCACTTACAACCTCTTTATTGTTCCAACTCCCATGACGTGGTCCGAGGCTGCCGAATTCGCCGAAGAACACGGAGCCCATCTTGCCACCCCGCTCACGAATGCTGACCGCGACGTCATTGCCAGCCGGATGAAGGGGAACTTCGAGAGAGTGTGGATTGGCGCAGGTGCTCAGGGCAAGGGCCAATGGGCCTGGGTGACTGGAGAACCTTGGACCTACCGGAATCCCGCAACCACACTTGGATCCTGTGCCTCGATGACTCGCACAGGAATTATCAAAGCGCGCCCCAATGGTGAAAAAAATCCCTTTGTCATTCAATGGTCCGTCGATGGCTCGAACCCTGGATCCATTGCGGCCCAACTTCGGAGGCTCGCTCCAACGCTCAAAACTCCAAGCCCTGAATGGCCACCGACTGCCATCGCACAAGATAGCCGAGTTTTCCTTCTGGTTGCTAAACCCCTTTCCTGGGACGAAGCAGACTTCATGGCGACTGCTGCAGGGGGTCATCTTGCCGTGATTTCTGACC
>Ga0181593_10006911_pt1 | contig 10150 bp, 11 predicted proteins | sample 071ome_19_FD_133756 | JGI IMG/M metagenome (GOLD analysis project Ga0181593, IMG submission 133756) | Coastal salt marsh microbial communities from the Groves Creek Marsh, Skidaway Island, Georgia - 071413AT metaG (megahit assembly) | ecosystem: Environmental > Aquatic > Marine > Intertidal...
CAGCTGGCTTCAATTGTTATAGCGTGATGCGCAATGTCGAGCCCCGCTCGGCCTGCTCTCCGCTGAAAAGGTTGACATTATTTTCGTAAATGGCGACCGCTTTTTCGACCAATTTACCGGTTAAGCCGCCAAGATTACTCAAGACGGGCGGCGCACCGACTCGAGACTGTTCTTCTTGAGCTTGAATAATGGCGACAAATGTTTCAGTCGGCGCATCTAGAGAACCCGGGTTGCTGAGAATCTGTGGCCGTTCCTGCCCCCGATCCGAATTACCGCCAAATCCATCAAAATTTGACGTCGAATCACGCGGCGTAATAGCGATCTGCGGGCTGATCGCCTCAACAGAAGGGCTTTCCGATTGAGATGACGCGTTTGAGGCAGACGGAATCGTACGACTCGCCTGCACATTCGTCGGCGCGGAAACCTGAACTGTTGGGCTCACGTTAGCCATCTCGTGCCTCAACCATCATATTCACAACGTAGCCACAGACATATTCTGCCCACAACTACACTACGGTATGGTTAATATGGGTAAAACGTAAATACGAGTCAATAGATTCCTTACTCCCATTAACCACGAAATGGCTTAAAAACCGGGGTTTTATTGGCTAATTTTAGGCAAAATCGTGGTAAATTGCCGCTTTAAGTAATTTATGACCAAATTATAGTTTTCAGGCCGAAAGAGGTCATTATGACCTGCCCCGGCCACCCAATAGGCTTTTTTAGGCTCACGGGCGGCGGAAAACAGCTTGCGGCCAAAGGAAACCGGCACTGTGCGGTCTTCTTCGCCATGAATGACGAGTAATGCGCCGTCATAGTTTCTGATAGCCGACAGCGAATCGAACTTATCTTTGACAATCGCCTTCGCCGGAAAAAACGGATAGTGATGGGCCGCTACGTCGGTAATGGATGTATACGGTGCGATCAGGACAACGGCACGGATTGCTTGCCGGTATGCGGGCTCACCGGCAAGCCGGACCGCAATACCGGAGCCGAGCGATTCACCATATAGAACAATACCGTTGGGTTTGTTTTTTTGCCGGGACAGAAAGTCCAACGCGGCCCGGCCGTCGGTCAGTAACCCCGACTCCGAGGGCTTACCGGGATTACCGCCGTATCCCCGGTACTCGACAAGCAGCACACCAAAACCCGCATCTATAAACATACGGGCCTTGCCGCCCCGATGGCCGATGTTGCCGGCATTTCCGTGGTAGATCACGATCGTGGGCAGGCCTGCCGTCGATTCTTTATACCAAGCCAACAAATTCAATCCGTCGCCGGTGGGTATTTGCACCTCTTTCATGTCCGGCACGCCCGATTCAATCCGATCGGGTTTGTCGGGACTCGGATAGTAAAGAAGATTTCTTTGGAATACGTAGAGGCCGCCTGTGAAGGCTGCGTAAATCCCAACAACAACAAATATGATATTCAGCATGAATTGTTCAAAACAACAATGACGTGTTTACATACAAATGATCAATATTCATCACTGACTGCTATTGGCAACACAACGGTATTGCGCCGATATCGGCGTTAATAACGGGCAAAAACGTGCTTTCTGGCGAATATATTCCGCCTTTTTGTTAAACCGGGCACATTCAAGAGCAGCCATGTTGGCAATTTTCTGCGGCGTCGTTTTAAGCTTGTTAAAACAAATCGTGACGCCGGTCCGGTCTTTCAACGGTTTATTGAAATCGCTACGTGTGCGGTCAAACTCACTGGGAATATAAATGTGCGGTTCTAAATCGGCTGTGCAGCCGGCCGCGAAAGCCATAAGGATCGCCGTACAAAGAACATTTCGGAAAATACGTATTTTCATGAGGCTTCTATAGCGCGTTTCCTACCGTGATAACAGTATCGGCGCCTTCAAATTAACCTTTTGCCTTGACCAGCAAATCGCTGATTTCACGAACGGCACCGTTTCCGCCTTCTGTGACGGTTACATATGAAACTGACGCTTTAACTTCCGGTACAGCATTCGCGACAGTCATCGCCAGTCCAACATTCTGCAACAATGGCAGATCATTGAGGTCATCGCCGATATGGGCAACCTCTGAAAGTTCGATACCAAGGTCTTCACACAACCCGGTGACGGCGCTTAATTTATCCTCTACACCGACAAAGACATGCGGGACCCCGAGGTTTTGTCCCCGGCGTTTAATCGACGGTGTTTTGCTAGCTGTAATGATGGCCACGGCAACACCCGCCGCCATGATCCGTTTAATGCCGACACCGTCATGAACATGAAATTTGCGTAATTGCTGGCCCGTTTCTGTGTAATACAAACCTCCGTCTGTTTGCACCCCGTCGACATCCAAGCTCAGCAGTTTGATCTTTTTCAAACGCCTGGTCAGTGCCGGTTTCGTAAGTTTTTTATTCGCTTTTTTTGCCATATTCATCCATGCCTTTAGAGCCGGTGACGGGATTTTTCTTATATACTATCACTTGTAGTTGGCGCACATCTCCACCTCAACATTTTTTCCACATTCCCCGTTAGCCCCCTATGAGGGACGTGATGGATCAGGTATGTTTCTTCGCGGCATAGGCCGCGCCATCATGCATAATATATTCAATCTAAAGAATAATTTGGGAGACCGCCATGACACGTATTGCCGTACTCGATGACTATCTTAATCAATTTCACGAATTTGCGGATTGGAATTCGCTTCCAGATGAATGTGACGTAACATTCTTCAACGAGCATCTTGGCTATGACGAAGCCACAATCGCTGAAGAATTAAAAGATTTTGATGTCATCCTCGGCGTACGCGAACGGACACCATTTCCCGAGTCCCAAATTGCGAAATTGCCTAATCTTAAGCTGCTGATTACCACGGGCATGCACAACGCTTCGTTCGACTTTAAGGGCGCTAAGAAGCATGATGTTGTCGTCTGCGGTACGAAAACACTGTCTCATCCGACCGTTGAGCATACTTGGGCGCTCATTCTTGCCGCCACAAAATTTATTCCGGCCAAAGACCAGGCGATCAAAAACGGCCAATGGCAGGCCGGCATGGCCGTCGGTCTCAAAGATAAAACCCTGGGTGTTTTAGGGCTCGGACGGCTCGGCAGCCAAGTCGCAAAAATTGGCCAGGCATTCGGTATGAACGTCATCGCTTGGAGCCAAAATTTAACCCAAGAACGCGGCGATGAAGTCGGCGGCGTTCAATGTGTCGATAAAGAAACACTGCTGAAAGAAGCGGACGTCCTAACGATTCATTATAAACTCAGCGACCGCTCCCGGGGACTGATTGGCAAAAAAGAGTTTGGTGCGATGAAACCGAGTTCGTATATCGTCAACACATCCCGCGGTCCGATTATCGATGAGCAAGCACTTTTGAATGCGCTAAAAAACAAAGAAATCGCAGGCGCGGCCATTGATGTTTTTTGGAAAGAACCCCTACCCGCCGATCACCCGATCCGGAAACTTGATAATGCCGTTCTTACGGGACACACCGGTTATGTTATGAAAGAAAATCACGAGGTAAATTTCTCTAACGCGATTGAAGTCATCACGGCCTGGCTTAACGGCAATCCGATTAACGTTATTGAATAGGAAAATAAAACCAATGCCCCGTATTGCCATACTTGATGATTATCACGAGGTCGTTCTGGAATGGATCGACTGGAGCGTCTTACCCGACGACTGCGAACTCAAGGTCTTCAATAGACCGTTCAGCAATGAAGACGATGCGGCTAAGTCCCTAAAGGGTTTTGAAATCGTCGTCGCCAACCGGGAACGCACCCCTTTCCCGAAAACGTTACTCGAACGGTTGGGCGATCTCAAACTTCTTGTCACGACCAACATGCGTAACCTCGCCATCGATATGGATGCAGCCCGGGATAACGGCATTACGGTGTGCGGCACCAAAGTCATTTTTGGGCCGGCGGCGGAAATGGCCTGGGCGCTCATGTTGGCTCTAATGAAAAAGATCCCGGAAGAAAATACAGCGATGCACACCGGTGGCTGGCAGGCCGAATTCGGTCACGTTGTTCGCGGAAAAACCTTAGGCATTGTTGGCGTCGGCAAACTCGGCAGCGTGGTCTCGAAATATGGCCTTGCCTTTGGCATGAATGTTATCGGCTGGAGCCAAAATTTAACGGATGAGCGTTGCGCCGAACTCGGCATCACGCGCGTCGATAAAGAAACGATTTTCCGGGACTCCGATGTCGTTACCATTCACCAATTGATGAGTGAGCGCACCCGTGGCCTTGTCGGCAAACATGAATTATCTTTGATGAAACCAACCGCCTATTTGATTAACACCGCGCGCGGCCCGATCATCGATGAGACGGCTTTAATCGACTCGCTTCAAAACAAGCGTATCGCCGGCGCAGGGCTTGACGTCTATGACAAAGAACCCCTGCCGGAAGATCATCCCTTGCGTCAACTTGATAATGTCATTTTGACCGGCCACACCAGTAATCTGAACCGCGATAATTGGGAAATTTGTTACGGTGAAGCGCTCGAAGATATTCAGGCTTGGTTAAAAGGCGAGCCTATCCGAGTTCTCAATCAAGGATAAATACCGCCATGGCTTTGGATATACGCCTCAAGCGCGTTTATGAACAAGCCAATAAACAAGATGGCAAACGTATTCTTGTTGAACGGTTATGGCCTCGCGGACTTAAAAAAGAAGACGCAAACATTGACGACTGGCTTAAAGATATTGCGCCAAGCACCGACCTTCGCAAATGGTTTGCGCATGATCCGGAAAAATGGGAGCAATTTAAGAAAAAATATTGGCGGGAGCTAGATAAAAACAATGCAGCCGTCGAACAAATTTTAGAACTTTGTTCAAATGGCCCCGTAACATTTCTGTTTGCCGCCCGCAAAATTGAACACAACAACGCAGTCGCCTTAAAGGAATATCTGCTCTCACACAATGGTTGAGCAAAATTCGTCATTACCTGAACGGTCTGATCCACGGCCTTGGCCCGACGCCATTCGCGCACAACTCAATAGACTGTTTGTGCAGCCTCATTTTGTCGGCGCCGATGATCAGGTTAGTTTGTTGCGCCACTTGATTGAGCTAACCGAACAAGGAAAAATTGAAACGGTCCAAACATCCGATATTGCCCAACACTTATTTCGAACAGGACGAAACGAAGCAGAAGCTGAATCGCATCTCGTCAAAACCTATCAGGAATTGCGTGAGGCATTGATGGCGTACTTCAATGCCCGGGGCCGCAACGATCCTGTGATTTTTGATTTGCCTGAAAAACCTGTCGGCCTCTCAATCAGAGCCTCCGATCTTCAACTGGAAATTGCCGAAATCGAAGCGGATTCGGAACAATCGGCCGTTTTGCCGCAAAATAAACCGGTTAATATCCATGCCATCGTCGCCATGGGTATCATGGTCGTTGCCGGGGCTATTTATTTTTTTGGGATTGACCGGTTAACAACAGGCCCCACCGGACCGGAATTGATCACCGATGTCGGCCCCTTAAACCAACCACTGTCTTCCGTTGCCGTACAGCCGTTTCGTTCATTAGAGCCTGAAAATACAAACGTCGATTATGCAAAGTCGTTATCCATTGAGCTCACCGCCAGGCTCGGCCGTGAATACCCTTTGAGAATTATCGCACCGGCGACGATGCTTAACCTTCCACCAGATATGGAATCCCTGTCGGATATCGCAAATAAGGTCGATGTTCGCTATGTCCTCTCCGGCACATTGGCAACGGCGGAAAAGCAACACCTCCTGACCGTAAAACTAACCCACGCAGGGGATAACAAAACCATTTGGCAGGAATCGTTCCGCCACAATCCGGAAAATATTTCTTCGCTTTATGGAAAAATCAGCAAGGCCATTACAGCAAAGCTGGCTTCCGTCGGCCCCAGTCCAACCAAACGATCGAAACGCGAACGGGCTGAAGATAAAATTGTAGTTCAACAGGCAGGGTATACCTCTTATTTGGCGGCACGAAGGTTGCTCATAACTGAAACACCGGAATCGCTGGCGCATGCCATCACGCTCTTTCAATCAGCTATCAATGAAACACCCGGACTGCCCCGGGCTCAATCGGGTCTGGCTGCCAGTTTAACGCGCCTTGCCGGTTACGGTATGGAGCGCATTGCCCCCCAGCAAAGCATGGTTTCGGCTCACAAAGCCTCGATTAATGCACTGCGGCTTAACGAATACTACCCCGAACCGTATGTTTACCTAGGCAAATTCCGGACAACCATGGAGTGGGATTGGAAAGAGGCCGAACGGGTATTCGTCTACGCGATCCAATTTAATCCAAGCTTTGCCGATGCCCGTTTATATTACAGCCGTTTCCTGGAGGCGTTTGGCCGCCACCGCGATGCGATCGATCAAGCCGAACGGGCACACATCCTCAACCCACTATCAGCCATGGCTTATGCCAATCGAGCATGGCAATATCTTCAAGCGGAGTGGTTTACCCGGGCACGCAAACATTTCAAAAAAATACGCAAAACTCATCCAAAGCATTGGTCCGGGCCATGGGGACTCGGCCATTATTATTGGCGGCGGGACGATCCTGATGAAGCCATCAACATGTTTAAGGCTGCCGTTAAAATTGATCCTGAAAATACTTTTATTCTTGCATCACTCGGCCACGTATACGGCCTGACCGGCAAGGCCGGGCCCGCCCAAAAAATATTAGCAACAATGTTGGACATCAGCCGATCCCGATACGTCTCGCCGATTCATATTGCGATGATTTATGCCGGTCTCGGTAACCGTAATGCCGCCTTTGACTGGCTCGAAAAAGCTTTGACCCAGCGGGCCCATGGGGTAGCGTGGATCAACGTTACAAAAGAATTTCACCCCCTGCATGACGATCCTCGCTTTCAAACACTCCTGAAACGCTTAAAGCTTACACGCCCGATAGGCCAACGCAGGCCTTAACAATAAAAACCAAACTCAACAACGCGGAGCCACCGACATTTCCGAACCTCTCCCTCCTCTATTCGGCTACGTGCTGTTCGACGGCCTCGACGGATGGCACGTCCTGCTTTTAACAGCCGTTTACTTCACTTCATATTTCATCAAAGGCGCTATCGGAACCGGCAATCTCGCTATGATGGTTTTGCTGGGTGCCTTAATTCTTGACCCTCACCATGCTGTCGTCCTAGCTCTCGGCCTGACCTGTTTTGCACAATTGCAATTTTTAAACGAAGGCATTCGTTACACCGAATGGAAATTTGCACGGCAACTGGTTATTTTGTCCTACATCGGCGTTACCATCGGCATCTGGATATTCGGCAGTCTGGACGGCACATGGCTCACAATTGTTTTGGGCGGGACACTTGGCGTTCTAACCTTAGCCGACATGACAAAAGTCATGGCTAATGCTGCCAGAAAAATTGATTTCCGCCGCCGCTCGATCCTTTATCCCACAACCATATTGTTCGGATTCATTAGCGGCGTCTGCGGTGCAGGTATGCTCACCAGCATTTCATTATACTTAAAACAAATCGCGACCGATGCCCGCACGTTGCGCGGCACGATATTAATGCTTGGTATCTTGTTCGCTTTTTGGCGATTAACATTGATGTGGATCGCCGGCTTCTTGACGATGAATATCGTTTTGGAAGTGATGCTCTTTGTTCTGCCGATGTTGTACTTCGGCCACCTCGGGACAAAATGTTTCCACCGAATGACCGATAAGCGTTATTACCAGTATTTTCAGATTATCTTATTCTGCCTTGCCATGACGCTTGTTATCAAAGGCATACTCGAAATAACCTAACATTGACCGCCAAGCCCTTTATGACGGCTTCGTGCCTTCAAGCAATATCCGGTGCAATAACCGCGGTTCATCATAATCATCGGTCGCGGCATGCAAGACTGAACGGTTATCCCAAATGACGACATCATGAGGTTTCCATTTGTGCCGGTATTCATAACGAGCTTGAAAACTCAACGCCTCCAGCTCGTCGAGCAAGGCATCACTGTCTTCATCAGACCAGCCTTCGATACCGTCCATGCGGTTGGGATTGAAATAAATCGCCTTGCGGCCCGTATCTTCATGAACCCATACCAAGGGGTGAACCGCTGTCGGGCTATTCTGAATTTCTTCATCCGACATGACCCGGCCTGTCTTATTGCGTCTGCTACCGGCCAAACGGTGCAGGCAGTTCAGGCCATCGACTTTATTTTTCATCTCTTCAGTGAGGTCGTCATAAACCGTATGCATGTTCAAAAATCGCGTATCGCCACCTTTGCTCGGCGTTTGCTTTGCGTGTAGCAGTGTCGCCTTGCAGGGAACGGGGAAATATGAGTGATCGGTATGAAAAGTAATACCGCGATATAACGGTTTAGCATTCGGACCGGACCGGTCATCGTTTAGTTGCGGTGATATCATCGAAACTTTATCGGTGTTCGGATGGGCGTAATGCTTGACATGCTGCGATTGCAGCGTGCCAAAGCACCCGGCTACATCCATGAACCGGTCCATGGAAATATCCTGATCGCGGATTGCCAGGACATGATGATCAAAAAAGGCCTGATTGATGGTCTCGACAGTTTCGGGCCCCAACGGATCGTTTAAATCGAGACCAATTATTTCCGCACCCAAAGGTGCATCGAATGCCCTGACTTCTAAACTCATGTGCCTATTCTCCGTTATTTCGGCACTGGCGTCGCCGAAATGCCTTCGATTTTCATAATAAACTCCAAACCGCCGACTTCTTCAATCTTCGCCTGCTGATCCCGTTTCGCCCGGTCATTGGCCTCTTCGGGGTCCACAATAGCGCGCAGTTTGGCTTCAAACTCATTCAAGAGTCCGTTGTGAGCCGGGTCTTCGGCCAAATTGGTTAACTCTTCCGGGTCCGCGTTCAGATCATAAAGTTCCGGCGCATAATCCACATAATGAATATATTTGTATTTTCCCTGGCGCACCATATAGGACGCGGTTTTTGAGCCGCAGGCATGATATTCGCTAAACGCGATCCGATCCGGGTCATCCGGTGCATTGGCAATTTCCAGCAATGACCGACCGGGCAGTTTTCGATCTTCATCCGATAACGGCACACCGGCGCTGTCTAATATTGTCGGAAAGAAATCAATCAAGGTGGTCGGCGTCGCGCAAACCTTACCTTCCGGTATCCCCGGCCCTGCCAGAATCAATGGAATATTGGCAGCCTCTTCGTACATGTTGGATTTTGCCCACAGTTTTCGCGCGCCGAGGTTCTCGCCATGGTCACTCACATAGGCGACCCGGGTGTCATTGAGGATACCTGTCTCTTCCATCGCTTTGAGCACCATGCCGATCTGATCGTCGACGAACGTACAAAGCCCGTAATACGAGGCGATGGCACGGCGGCGATGATCGTCATCTTCGAAGAATTCATCGATGCAATAAGCATTTTCGAAGAGTTTCCACCAATGATGATGATCGCTCATTGGTTTGACCCGCTGTTTCGGTAACGGGATCTGATCGGGTGGATACATATTGTAATACCGTTCCGGCACTTCATATGGGTAATGCGGGCAAATAAACGAGACAAACAGCACCCAAGGCTTGTCTTTGTGCTTTGACGCCTCGGTTCGGATCCAATCCGCCGAGCGCTGAGCAATATCGCGGTCGTATTTGTGGTATTCGTTTTCGGCCGCACCGACTTTTTCGGCCATGCCACGGCTTTGTTCGCGGCGCATCGGATCGTCCCGGATTAAACCGTGCAGATCGCCGTGCCCGTTGGCAATGTGCATCGGAATAACTTGCTCATCCAACCCGGTCGGTGCCTTGTCATCCGTGTAATGGAGCTTGCCGATCGAGAGCACATGATGACCGGCCTCTTGGAGCCGGTGCCCCCAGCTCGGCACCTTACCGTCATAGGCGATGGCGTTATCCCAATAACCGATCTCGCTCACATATCGCCCGGTCGCGAACGCGGCCCGGGCCGGAACACAAATCGGCGAACTAGTGTAATGATTACTGAACCGTGTCCCCCGCGCGGCAATTGAATCCATATTTGGCGTTTTAACCTGCGGATGGCCGTAACAACCCAAAATCTTCGAGCTGTGTTCATCGGCCATGATCACGACGGTATTGGTTGGGGCCACGGAATTCTCCTGTCTATTGGTTGCGTAAATAATTTTTCTTACAATTTTAAATAATTTACCAACAATCTACGCACAAATAAAACATTCGTTTAATTCATGACCAATACTTAGAA
>Ga0181593_10006921_pt1 | contig 10144 bp, 9 predicted proteins | sample 071ome_19_FD_133756 | JGI IMG/M metagenome (GOLD analysis project Ga0181593, IMG submission 133756) | Coastal salt marsh microbial communities from the Groves Creek Marsh, Skidaway Island, Georgia - 071413AT metaG (megahit assembly) | ecosystem: Environmental > Aquatic > Marine > Intertidal zone...
GACATATTGTATTGTAATGATGGTGACTGGGTAGAAAGTTGTTCGAGTATGATAGAGCATGATGATGGTTCTTTAGAACTCATATATTGGAATGAGGATTACAAGCGCACGCTTACACCTCTATCAGATGCAGAACAAATCATTGAAGATAACCGTCACGTCGCCTAACACACATTTTTATTGCTTGATTCACTGCTACTATATTAGTGCAACAATTAAGCTCACTATTAATATATTTATATAGTCCAATGCCTTCTGAGAATGAGCAAAACATGCGATTAGTCATTGTTACTGATGCTTGGAAACCTCAAGTCAATGGTGTTGTCACTACACTAGGCAAGACAACTCAAACAATAAAATCTTTCGGCCATGAAGTATTAGTGATTAATCCAAGTGAATGCAAAACCATTCCTTGCCCAACCTACCCAGAAATTCGTTTAGCTTTAAGTCCTGGAAAATTTGTAAAAAAACAAATACAGCAATTCAACCCGACACATATACATATCGCAACTGAAGGCCCCTTAGGCCTTGCTGCTAGACGATATTGTATTAAAAACAAATTAGCATTTACGACTTCATACCACACTCAATTCCCTGAATACATTAAAGAGCGTTTCCCAATTCCCCTATCTGTTTCATACTCTTTCTTTAAACGCTTCCATGACAAAGCCACACGTACAATGGTGGGTACCCCACACCAAAGAAAAATATTACAAGATAGGAATTTCAAGAATTTATCATTATGGTCTCGTGGTGTAGACACCAATATATTCAAGCCTGGGGATAAACAATTTTTATCATATCCACGACCCATTTGGATCTATGTTGGTCGAGTTGCCGTGGAAAAAAATATTGAAGCGTTTCTCTCATTATCACTGCCTGGAACTAAGGTTGTCATAGGTAACGGCCCTGCACTGGAAGAACTACAACAAAAATATCCTGATGTTAAATTTGAAGGTTACAAATTTGGTGAAGAACTCGCGACATACATTGCAAGTGGAGGTGTTTTGTCACTAATAACAGTTCCCCATAGCCCTAGCCCAATAACAAGTAAAGCAATGGTAATTGCACTAAGCATTGGCCAATCTAATGTGAAACCTGTTTTAGCAACTTTAGATTTTCCTAACACTTCAGCCGCAGCACTCTGCACGATATCTTTTTTTATTAATGGTAAATTAGCACCATAAGCACCAATTAATGAACGTTCGCTCAATGTGTTGATTAAACGCGGGATTCCACCAGATAGTTTATAAATTTCACGAACAGCAGATTTTGTGAATACTTCTCGTGTAACACCTGCTATTTTCAAACGATGCGCAATGTATTCGCCGGTCTCTTCACGCGTAAGAGGAGTTAAATGAAAACGCGCTGTTATTCTTTGAGATAATTGACGCAACTCAGGAAGATTCAACATAGTCTGCAGTTCCGGTTGTCCAATCAAAATAATCTGCAGCAACTTTTGCGTAGACACTTCTAAATTAGTTAACAGCCTGACTTGTTCTAATACTTCTGATGTTAAGTTTTGAGCCTCATCAATAACTACCACTGTTCTTTGACCCTGGCCATAGGCTTTGAGCAAATATAGATTTAAGCGGTCAATCAACGCCTTAATACTTGTTACTTGTTTTGGGTAAACAACTTGTAACTCATCACAAATGGACGCAATCAACTCTAACGGTGATTGCTTGGGGTTAAGAATTAATGCAACGCGCACATTATCAGTGATACTTTCTAGTGCACTTCTATATAAAGTTGTTTTACCTGTCCCTACTTCTCCTGTAAGTAAAACAAACCCACCTGCTTCATCAGCACCATATAACAAATGCGCAAAGCCATCGTGGTGACGACGACTCATATACAAAAAGCGTGGATCAGGTGTAATCTGAAACGGCTTTTCGGTTAATCCAAAGTACTCTAAATACATATAGGGTGATGGGGTTTTAACTAGATCTATTTTACTTGCAACAAACACAAGCTGTAAAACTTACATAGACCAAAAAAATGACCGTTGATTTCAACGACATGTCCATTAAATTTTACTCACGCGATTGAATACCAACCATAAATAGCGGTACCCCCATGAAAACACTACACTTTTCGCCAACTTGTCCCTTCTGGCTTATCTAGAATTTCTATTCCAAGTGCAGTTAATTGATCCCGAATGTTATCTGCTGTAGCAAAATCTTTAGCCACTCTTGCCTCATTTCGCTGCAATATCAAGGCATCAATTTGTGCTTTATCTAGCTCAGTATCTTCAGCGCCAAACCAGGCGCTTGGTGCTTGCTGCAGCAAACCGACTGTTTTCGCGCATTCTAATAAGGCACCTTTAATTTCTGCACGTTGCTGATCGTCATTAGCATTGTTTGCTTGCTTAGCCAACACATGCAGCTCACTAAATGCTAGCGGTGTATTTAGATCTTCATTTAAAGCCGCATAAAATTTTTCAGTTAATTTTTCTGGGGCAACTTTAGCTTCAATATGATTAATTTCGTCCAATGCTCCATATAGTCGATCTAAACTTTTTTTAGATGATGCTAACAACTCATCAGTCCAATCAAGTGGGCTACGATAATGCGTACTTAACAATGCATAGCGCACCGCTTCACCGGGCGCCTTCTCTAGCAAGTCATGTACTAGTAACACATTACCTATAGATTTTGACATTTTTTCATAATTGACATTTACAAATCCATTATGAATCCAGTAACGACAGAAAACTTCTTGGTCATGCGCACAGGTACTTTGCGCGATTTCATTTTCATGATGTGGAAAAATTAAGTCTTGCCCGCCACCATGTATATCAATTGTTCTACCTAAATGCTTTTCAATCATTGCTGAACACTCTATGTGCCAGCCTGGTCGGCCTGAACCCCACGGACTATTCCACGCCGGTTGGTCAGGCGTTGATGGCTTCCATAAAACAAAATCTGCAGGATCTCTCTTATAAGGTGCAACCTCTACACGAGCACCTGCAATCATATCGTCACGATTTCGACCGGATAACTTTCCATACTCGATATATGCAGGCACATTAAATAACACATGCTGTTCGGCCTCATAAGCAAAGCCAGTTTCTATAAGGCGCTCTATCATAGAAATAATTTGGTCAATATGATCTGTTGCACGCGGTTCTATATCAGGCATATTTACACCTAAGGAACCCATATCTTGATGATAAATATCAGTAAACTTTTTCGTGATGACATCAATAGCAACATTTTGCTCACTTGCTGCTGCATTAATTTTGTCATCCACGTCAGTTAAGTTACGCGCATAAATAACTTGTTTATAATTTTTTCTTAACAATTTTACTAACACATCAAACACAACGGCAGGTCGTGCATTACCAATATGTGCATAGCTATACACTGTTGGACCACATACATACATAGTGACACGTTCAGGATCGAGCGGCTCAAATACCTGTTTTTGTTTAGTTAATGTGTTGTATAACTTTATACTCATACTTTTAATTTGTGTTTAATACGCTCGTGACACTGAAAAATCAGCCAAACTAAGCAATGCTGTTTTATAGTCAGAGTTAGGTAAACACTGTAGTGCCTGTTTAGCATTTTCTGCTTCCTGAAAAGCCATCTTTTCAGTGTATTCCAGTGCTTTAGTCTGACTAATGATTGTTAGCACTTGCTCAAGCTTATTTCTATCACCCTCTTTTATAACTTCTCTTAATATTGATTTTTGTTCATCATTACCTTGGCTTAATGCGTAAATTAAAGGCAGGGTTGGTTTTCCTTCGGCTAAGTCATCACCTACATTTTTACCCATAGCCTCACTATCAGCACGGTAATCTAAAACATCATCAACAATTTGAAATGCTGTACCAAGATGCATTCCATACTTTTCTAGCGCTAACTCTTCAGACTCAGGACGACCCGCTAGTACTGCGCCGATTTGAGCGGCCGAACTAAATAGCTTAGCTGTTTTACACTGGATGACTTGCATATATTTCTGTTCAGTTGTGTCTGGATCGTTGCAGTTTAATAACTGCAGCACTTCACCTTCCGCAATTTTATTAGACGTGCCCGAGAGAATTTCCATGATGCGCATGCTCCCGATCTGCACCATCATCTCGAAAGAGCGTGAAAATATGAAATCACCTACCAATACACTGGCCTCGTTTCCCCAGATTGAATTAGCAGTTTCTTTACCTCGTCGTAGCTCTGAAGCATCAACCACATCATCATGCAGTAATGTGGCTGTATGAATAAATTCAATAACGGCAGCGACCAAATGATGCTTATCACCTTCATAACCACATGCACGTGCTGACAGCACTGCAATCACAGGGCGCAACCTCTTACCTCCACTACTTATTATGTATTCGCCCATTTGCTCTATTAGGACGACATCAGAATGTAACTGAGCACGGATGCTTGCGTTGACTCCATCCATGTCATTGGCAACAAGTGCCTGTATATCATTAAGTTGCATGTATTTTAGGGTAGTTGATTTGCAGTGGTTTTGGCTAAAACCATACAAAATTCGTTAAAAATGATGTTAAATTCCGCTAAAAATAACCTTCCATTGCTATAAAATGCGCTAGGTTGTCAAAATTGAGTAGGCACTTCTGTTTCGACACAAAGCACAATAATGAACGGACATCTGATTGTAAGCAAGGTGATTGACCTACTTGACCTTAGTCGTTAGAATGCCGCGCTCTTTTTCACAAACATACACCTAAAAAGTAAGCAATATTATGTATGCAGTCATCGCTACAGGCGGAAAACAATACAGAGTCGAGCAAGGAGCTGTCCTGCGCATCGAAAAGCTAGATGCCAAAGAAGGGGACACCGTTGAGTTTGACCGTGTGCTGATGGTAGGAAATGGCGATGATGTGAATATTGGCGCACCTTATATAGTGGGTGGCAAGGTCAGTGCGGAAGTACGTGCCCAAGGACGAGCTAAGAAAGTAGAAATCGTTAAGTTCAAGCGCAGAAAACACCACCGCAAGCAAATGGGACATCGTCAGTCATACACTGAGATTGTCATCAAAGAAATTAGTCAGTAACACGGAAATAAGATATGGCTCATAAAAAAGCAGGCGGTAGTACTAGAAACGGTCGCGATTCGGAATCCAAACGCCTTGGTGTCAAAATTTTTGGTGGCCAACAAGTTGTCCCTGGCAACATTATCCTACGTCAACGTGGAACTAAATTTCATGCTGGACAAAATGTAGGATTGGGTAAGGATTACACAATTTTTGCTAAAGCTCCCGGTGTGGTTAAATTTGAAGTGAAGGGCCCAAAGAATAGAAAATACGTTAGCGTAGTCAGTGCATAACTCACTTCGCTAATCATTAGATATTTAAAAAGCCCCGAAATTCGGGGTTTTTTTTTGCCTACTGTAAAGTAGACCCACTTAAGCATAGTACTTGATATGAAATTCGTAGATGAAGCAACAATTACTGTTTTTGGAGGTAATGGAGGCAATGGCTGTCTCAGCTTTCGTCGAGAGCGTTATATTGCCAAAGGTGGGCCCGATGGCGGCGATGGTGGTGATGGTGGCAGTGTATATCTCCGTACTAAATCTGGTGTGAATACCTTGGCAGATTTCCGCTACACACGTAACTTTAAGGCCGAACGTGGTGCGGACGGCAGAGGTAATAACTGTACGGGCAAATCTGGAGATGACTTATTTATCGATGTGCCTATTGGCACAGAAGTTTACGATAATCACACTGATGAATTAATCGGTGACTTAACCCGCGAAGAACAAACGTTACTCGTTGCCAATGGTGGATTTCATGGCTTAGGCAATCAGCGTTTCAAAAGCTCGACTAACCGTGCACCACGAAAAACTACTCCAGGCTCTGAAGGCGATATTCGAGAGTTACGTTTAGAACTCAAGCTGCTAGCAGACGTGGGCTTACTTGGCCTACCAAGTGTGGGTAAATCTTCGCTAATTACTGCCGTATCAGATGCTCGTCCAAAAATTGCTGATTATCCTTTTACTACTTTGCACCCTAACTTAGGCGTTGTACGAGTCGGTCCATTACAAAGCTTTGTGATGGCTGACTTACCCGGCTTAATTGAAGGCGCTGCGGAAGGTCATGGGCTAGGCATTCATTTCTTAAAACATCTATCTCGTTGTCGATTGCTAATGCACATGATTGATTTGAGTGAACGCGGAGAAAAAGAAGACCCTGTTTCGCAATTTAATACCATACAGACCGAGCTAGAAAGATATAGTGACGCCGTGACTAACAAAGATCGTTGGTTAGTCTTTAATAAAATTGATTTGTTCCCTATTGAAGACAGTCAAAAGATCATTGATGAAGTGACTAATAAAATTAGTTGGCATGGTCCTGTGTATGCCATCTCAACTGTGACTAGAGTAGGCTTAGACTCTCTATGCAATGATATTTTGCTGCACTTGAATATTGAACAAGAAAAACACTATGAACACTGATTTACATCACTCTCAAATTGGTAAACGTTGGGTAGTCAAAATTGGCAGCTCACTCATCACCAATGATGGCCAAGGGCTTAATCGCAAGGCGATACAAAGTTGGATGAATGAATTCGCTGAATTACGCCAACGTGGCTATGAGCTGATTTTAGTTTCTTCTGGTGCAGTAGCTGAAGGCATGGCAAGACTTGGTTGGCAACATCGTCCTCATACACTACACGAACTGCAAGCAGCAGCAGCCATTGGTCAAATGGGCTTAGTTCAGGCTTATGAAAATTCACTCCAACAACACGGTTTGCATAGTGCACAAGTATTACTCACGCATGAAGACATGCGTGATCGCCAACGTTATATCAACGCACGTTCAACTCTAACAACACTGCTGCAATTAGGTGTGATACCTGTTGTAAATGAAAATGATACTGTGGCGACTGATGAAATTCGTTTTGGTGATAATGATAACTTGGCCGCCTTAGTAGCCAATTTGATTGGTGCAGATCAGTTAATTGTTCTCACAGACCAAGCGGGAATATTTAATAAAAATCCTAATCTTTATGATGATGCAGAATTGATTGAGTCGTGTACAACTAGCGATAAAATTTTAGATCTTGTTGCTGGGCCTTCGCATCATGCATTAGGGCGCGGTGGCATGGTAACCAAAGTATCAGCAGCAAGACGTGCAGAGCGCTCTGGAACATCCACGATTATTATATCAGGCAAACAAAACAACCCTCTTTTATCGATTGCTAATAATCAATATGTGGGCACCACCATCTTGCCTGCTATTGAACCACTTAACGCACGTAAACAATGGATTGCCAATCAACTTCAATCTATGGGAAAACTTTATTTAGATGCTGGTGCGAGTAGGGTGTTACGCTCAGGAGGGGCGAGCTTGCTTCCCATTGGAGTGGTGAATGTGGAAGGCGAATTTAAACGTGGTGATTTAGTATCTTGCCTAGATGACCATGGCCATGAAATTGCACGTGGCTTAATAAATTATAGTATCGATGAAACCAGAAAATTACTTGGGAAACCTAGTACTGAGATCGAAAATATACTTGGCTACATTGACGAGCCGGAGCTCATAAATCGAGATAACCTTGCTGTGCTTTAACGTACATGTGCCGAACAGGCACACATATTACATTGCTCGAATGCGAGAATTTAATCTTTGTTTATGACGGGCCGCTTTATTCATATGAATAATACCCTTACGTGCTGACGTGTCGATAACAGATACTGATGCTTGAAAGAGCTTCTGAGCTTCTTCTTTGTTGCCCGCTTCAATTGCTTTAACCACATTTTTAATATAGGTGCGCAAACGTGATCTGATCGCAACATTATGTTGACGAGATTTTTCTGAAGTACGGGCTCTTTTACGAGCTGAAGCTATATTTGCCAAAACGTATCCTTTAATACTTTTAATATTTTCTTGAATTGATGCTAAATCCTGAGCATTTCAGTCAGGGCGTCGAACTATGCGTTTTTCACCTAAAAATGTCAATAACCAAGGTGAGATCAGGCAATTTTGGCTACAAAAAGTATTTCCGTGAGGGTTCACCTACAGCGTAAGTATTGGTGCAAATTACTTTTCAATAAGGTAGAGTTTTTCTTTAAAAATCAATCGAATATCTTCTAGTGAGCAAGAAACCTCTTAAATCTACCCTAACTGTGGGTGGCGCTACTCTCATTTCACGCTTTTTTGGCTATGCGCGTGATGCAGTCATATTTATTATATTTGGCGCCAACGCAGGTACAGATGCATTTTTTGTTGCTTTTAGAATTCCTAATTTCTTGCGCAGGCTGTTTGGAGAAGGGGCATTTTCGCAAGCATTTGTCCCCGTAATGTCGGCTGAACTGCACAAGGACGAAAATCACTTTAGACGCCTGATCGATCATGTTAGTGGCTTATTATCGGTAATTTTACTGATTATAACGACAATAGGCATTTTATTTTCACCCTGGTTAATCACCATTTTTGCACCTGGATTTGATGATCCCGATCAGGAACTGCTTGCCAGTGACATGTTAAAAATTACTTTTCCTTATATTCTGTTTATCTCTTTAACAGCGTTATCTGGAAGTATTCTTAACATCCGCCAGAAGTTTGCAGTGCCTGCTATTACACCGGTACTGCTTAATATCTCGCTAATTGGTGCTGCAATATGGTTAGCCCCTCACATGGAAAATCCCGTGACAGCACTAGCTTGGGGTGTATTAGTCGCTGGTATTAGCCAATTACTGTTCCAAATACCGTTTTTATGGCGAGCTAAAGCCCTACCTGTACCCAAACTTTCAGGTGCCAAAAAAGGCGTAGATAGAATTCTTAAACTGATGCTACCAGCAATTTTTGGTACCTCAATTGTTCAAATAAATTTATTGATCGATACCATGATCGCTTCATTCTTAGCCGTTGGCAGTATTAGTTGGCTTTACATATCAGATCGTTTTGTGGAATTACCTTTAGCACTTTTTGGCATAGCCACGGCCACCGTGATTTTACCTATGCTCTCTAAGCAACATGTCGCTAAACAGTACCGAGAATTTGATCATACAATTCAATGGGCTCTGAGAATTTCTTTATTAATCTCAATACCTGCCATGTTAGGTTTAGTGATTCTTGCTGCGCCTATTTTATCTACTCTTGTGCAATATCGTGAATTCAGCTTATTTGATACTCAAATGGCTACCTTAAGTTTAGTTGCCTACTCTATCGGTTTACCGGCTTTTATATTTATTAAAGTACTAGCACCGGGCTTTTATTCCAGACAAGACACAAAAACCCCTGTAAAGATTGGTGTCGTAGCAATGGTGGTAAATATTACTCTCAATTTAGTATTTGTAGGCCTATGGTATATCCTAGAACTACCTGGTGCGCATGCAGGATTGGCTCTTGCCACATCTCTCTCGGCCTATGTGAATGCAGGGCTATTGTTCATACTATTAAGAAAATCTGGAATGCTAAAAGCAAACCCTGATAGAAGAGTGATGGCAATCAAAGTTGTCTTTAGCTCAGTACTTATGTTTTTAGTTTTATGGTATTTAACACCAAGCCCTGAGGAATGGGCAAACTGGAGTAGTTTAATGCGTTTTGGCACTCTGTCCGGCTTAGTAATTCTTGGTGTAGGCATTTATAGCCTACTGCTATTATTGCAAGGCATACGGCCAAACCAATTTCGACTTAAACCAAGTTAGTATTCAAGGATATGATTTTATTACGCAGATGCCATCAACTTACCTGTGTCGATAGACCGACCGTAGCCACTATTGGAAATTTTGATGGTTTTCATCTTGGACACCAGGCTATTTTTGAGTTTGTACTTGAGCAAGCAAAGCAACTTAACGCAAGTCCAGCATTAATCACCTTTGAGCCATCACCCAAAGAGTATTTTTCGGGTAAACACGCACCACCACGTATTTATCCATTTCGTAAAAAATTCGAGCTAGCGCGAGATTTTGGTTTTGAATTTTTTGTGTGCTTGAACTTTCAACGTAATCTCTCAAACTTATCAGCTGTCGATTTTGTTGAAAAGATATTGCACGATTCTCTGAAAATTAAAGGGCTTGTGGTGGGCGATGATTTTAGATTCGGCTATAAGTGTTCTGGTAATATCGATTTGCTTCGGCAAATGGCTGATGACTTAGATTTTCATATCACGAATAAAAACACTATTGCTTTGGACTTTAAACGCATTAGCAGTACGTTAATAAGAAC
>Ga0181593_10006924_pt1 | contig 10141 bp, 9 predicted proteins | sample 071ome_19_FD_133756 | JGI IMG/M metagenome (GOLD analysis project Ga0181593, IMG submission 133756) | Coastal salt marsh microbial communities from the Groves Creek Marsh, Skidaway Island, Georgia - 071413AT metaG (megahit assembly) | ecosystem: Environmental > Aquatic > Marine > Intertidal zone...
AAGAGCACGAAATATACCAAACGTTCATGAAGCTCACGGTTGTCACCGAGCGGCAGACGCGGAGTATTTCGGGGACGTTGTTTGGAGGCAGTCTGCCGCGCTTGGTCGAGATCAACGACATTCATATTGAGGCGGAAGTTGGCCCGCATATGCTGTTCGTGCTCAATGATGACAAACCTGGTTTTATCGGGGCGCTCGGCACGGTTTTAGGGCAGGCTGGCGTAAACATCGCCTCCTTTCATTTGGGCCGAAATGATGTTGGCGGTGACGCGCTGGCTTTGATCAAGCTTGATCAAGGCGTCGATGAGGCTCTTTTGGCCAAAGTGCAGGCGCTGCCCCACGTAAAACAGGCGCAAAGCCTATCATTCTAGCGGGTATTCGCCGTTCCAAGTCTTGTTGAGCGCCCGGCAGGGGCGTATAAGCGCGCGTTTGCGAGAATTTCGCCGGAATTGCTATGACGGACTCTGTGTCAAAACCGCTGCTACCGGAAGGTCTACGAGACCTTTTGCCGCCCGACGCGGCATTTGAATCCGATGCCATAAATCGGATCAAGCAGACGTTTGCGGCGAACGGGTATGATCTCGTTAAGCCGCCACTGGCCGAATTCGAAGAGACGCTGCTTTCAGGTGTCGGAACCGCAATGGGCGCACGCATTTTTCGCATGCCCGATCCGGTCTCGCACCGCGCGCTCGGAATTCGCGCGGACATCACCACGCAGGTAGCCAGAATTGCGTCTACTCGGTTATCTCGCGCGCCCAGGCCACTTCGGCTCATGTATTCGGGCCAGGTGCTGAGAGTGCGCGGCACCCATCTTGAACCCGAGCGCCAGTTCTCGCAGGCAGGATTGGAATTAATTGGTTCTTCCGAAGTGGCCGCTGATGCAGAAGTTATCGTTATTGTTTCCGAAGCCCTGGAGGCTCTTGGCGTAAAGGGTGTGAGTATTGATCTGGCTCTGCCGACCTTGGTCCCGTCAATTGTTTCCACTTCTAGTGTTTCGGGAACAGAAATGGATCAATTGCGATCTGCTTTGGACCACAAGGATGTCGGAGAGATCAAAAGACTTGGTGGGTCAGCCGGAGATATTCTTAGCGAGTTAGTAAGAGCGTCCGGCCCTCTTGACGAGGCCATCTCCAGAATTAGGCAAATACAATTGCCCGAGAAAGCGGCACACGAGTGGAAAGGTTTGGTTTCTATTGCTCAAGCTGTGAGCGTAGCTGCGCCCAATTTAGCTCTAACAGTTGACGCGGTTGAAAACCGCGGATTTGAGTATCACACGGGCGTAACTTTCTCGGTATTCGCGCAGGGTTCGCAAAGAGAGCTTGGCCGTGGTGGGAGATACAACCTTCTTCACAATTCGGGAGAGGAGCCTGCGACCGGTGCTACTTTGTTTGTGGATGCGTTGCTTGGCGTCGTGCCGGAAAATTGCGAAACACAAAGACTTTTGGTGCCGCTGAGTACTTCACGTTCCAACATTTCCAAGTATCAAAATGAGGGATGGAGCGTGGTTGTAAGCCTTGGGAATGTAAACGACCCGATCAAAGAAGCATCGCGTTTGAATTGCAGCCACGTGTTGATGGGCAGCGAGATTAAAGAAGTATAGATCGAAGGACTCCATTTAAAATGGCAAACGTAGCGGTTGTTGGCTCTCAGTGGGGCGACGAAGGCAAAGGCAAAATTGTCGATTGGCTTTCAGAACGTGCCGACATGGTTGTGCGCTTTCAAGGCGGACACAACGCTGGTCATACGCTTGTCATAGGAGATATGACCTACAAGCTGTCGTTGCTGCCGTCCGGGGTCGTGCGCCGCAAGCCGTCCATTATTGGAAACGGCGTCGTTGTTGACCCATGGGCGCTGCTGGACGAAATCGCACGAATTGATGCGCAAGGCGTATCGATAACCCCGGAAACGTTGAAGCTGGCTGACAGCGCATGTTTGATCCTTCCGCTTCATAAGAATCTGGACCAAGCTCGCGAAATGGCGGCGGGGACTTCTAAGATTGGCACCACTGGCCGAGGCATTGGCCCTGCTTATGAGGATAAGGTGGCGCGGCGAGCGATCCGTATTTGCGACCTCGCGGATAAAAGCATTCTGGAATTTAAAGTCGAAAGACTGTTAGCGCACCACAAGGCCCTTCTCCGGGGACTGGGCGAACCTGAGGCAGATGGTGCATCGCTCGTTGAGCAGTTATTGGAAGTTGCTCCGAAAATCCTTCCGTACGCTATTCCGGCTTGGGATCTTCTCGCTGAGGCACGCAAGGCCGGGCGACGCATCCTATTTGAAGGTGCGCAAGGCGCAATGTTGGATGTGGACCACGGTACCTATCCATTCGTAACATCTTCCAACACAGTGTCGGGCATGGCGGCTGTCGGCAGCGGATTAGGACCGAGTGCTGTTGGATACGTTCTTGGTATCACAAAAGCGTATACGACACGCGTTGGTTCAGGACCGTTTCCGACGGAGTTGGATGATAAGATTGGCCAAACGCTGGGCGAACGTGGACGGGAATTCGGCACCGTGACGGGCAGGGCACGCCGGTGTGGCTGGTTCGATGCGGTCATGGTGCGCCAAGCCATAAAAGTCGGCGGCATTAACGGTATCGCTCTGACTAAGCTGGATGTTCTCGACACGTTGGCGGAGTTGAAGGTTTGTACTGCCTACGACCTGAAGGGAGAGCAGATTGCTCGGTTCCCCTCAAGCATGGCGGACCAAGCCGCGGTTAAGCCGGTGTACGAAACCTTTAGTGGGTGGGAGACGTCCACTCAGGGCGCCCGGAGCTGGGCTGATCTTCCCGCAAACGCCATTAAATATATCCGACGCATTGAGGAGTTGATTGAAGCGCCGGTCGCGCTACTGTCCACGAGCCCGCAGCGGGACGATACCATCCTCGTTCGGGACCCTTTTGCCGACTAATTTCGGCATCTAGAGCCATAATCCGCTGTTCCAGAACCCTTGGAAGGCCGTTTTCTAGGGCAAACAACCCCACTTTGTGGTTCACGCTTCACTAACGGCGTTGTGCTGAATTACCGTGTCTCCTACAATGCTCTCGCTCCCGGCAGAAGGCCCGGGCCCGAGATTTTAAAGACTGTTGCGCCCATGGCCGAAGCGGCTACGGACCTCAGACCGGCGCCCGAAGAGGCGCCAGCGGAAGGTGCTGCGGAAAAACCCAAAGCCGCAGACACTGCACCTATGCCGCCCAAACCACCGCCTGCAGGCAGCGGTAGTTATATTGTCGTCCGCGATTGATATACCATCTATTGCGACAAGCCTATTCCTAGCCTCGATATGCCAAATGCGCTCGCCTACGAGGTGACGGATAGGGCAGGTGGTCGTCCGTTATATGCGCTTGTTTGCAATCCTGAAATGCCACCACGCATCAGCGTCATGCGTATTCTCAAAGGCTTAGAAATCCCTTCCATCATGCATTTGGTGGATTGGGGTGTCGCCGAGTGGCCACCGGCGGAGCGCAAGTGCGTCATCGTTATCTACCAACGCCCGCTCGGCGGTCGCGTCATGGCGTCTATGTCCGATAGTTTTAAGCGCGTGCCGGACCATCTTTTCGCGCGCACGATCATTAAGCCGCTCGCAGATGGAATCGCAGAGATGTCACAAAAGGGCGTCGCTCACCGAGCGATACGCCCTGACAACCTCTACTATTTGGACGAAGCCAAGACCAAAATCGTCATTGGTGATTGCGTTACGGCAGTGCCGGGCAACGATCAACCTGTCGCGGTTGAATCTATCGAGTCAGGCATGGCGATACCGGCCGGCCGTGGTTCTGGTACTCATGCGGACGATATGTATGCCTTCGGCGCCACCTTGCTTATGCTGGCGTTGGGAAGAAACCCGCTCCATGGTGTTCCTGATACCGAAATTACCCGCCGCAAAATCCAAATCGGTTCATATGCTACGCTCGTCAACGAAGAGAGAATGCCGGTTGCATTGATCGAATGCCTGCGTGGATTGCTGGTGGACGACCCTAAACAACGTTGGCAGGCGACCAATATCGACCTTTGGCTAAACGGCAAGCGCATGACGCCGATTCAAGCGAGGGCGGAAAGCCAGTCGCAGCGTCCGTTGAGATTTGCGGATCAGGAGTTTCATTCAATTCGACCGCTCTCTTACTGCATGTACCAGAACTGGAGTAAGGCCATGAGCGTCATCAAGGATGGTGCTCTGGAAATTTGGATACGGCGCGGCATCGAAGACAATGAATTGGCGGACGCTCTTGCGTCCGCAATCAAAAGTACCGGCGCGCTATCTGGGGCAGGCGCAGATACCGAAGACCTAATCATAACACGCGTGCTGATGCTCTTGGACCCGCGCGCGCCAATTCGTTATCGAGATTTTCGAGTGGCACTCGAAGGCTTTGGCAAAGCGTTGGCCGTTACCATGTTGAGTAAGCAAAAGAACCAACCATTTGTAGATTTTATCAACCGAGATCTATGGCGACACTGGATTGCAGCGCAGGTTGAACAAAATTCTGACACTCAAAAATATGAGGGTGTTTTCCGAGATCTCAAAAACTTCTTGAAGGATACGAACTCAGGCGCAGGCATCGAACGGTGCTTATACGAACTTAACGAGTGGCAGTACTGCATGAGCCCGTTAATTGATAAGCAGTACATTATGGAGGTTAAGGGTATTTTGCCGGCTTTGGATTCGGCGGCGAAAAACGTAAACACCAAACTGTGGCCTGTTGACCGCCATATTTCAGCGTTTTTGCGGTCTCGGTATGCGAAGGGAACCGGCTCTCAGATCGATGCAATGAATGATGCCCGTCCCGACCGGGCGACCATTGGCATGTTGAGCGTATTGGCCATCGTGCAGTGGCGGCTGGGTCCTGAGGCTCTCCACGGACTTGCAAGTTGGGTGGGTGGTCTTATGGGGCCCGTCATCAACAGCTTCCAAAACCGAAACAAGCGCAAAGAAATAGAAAAGGAAATTCCGAGGCTTGTTCGAAAAGGCAATTTGGCTGAACTGTACAATTACCTGGATAATCCGGAAGAGCGCCAAAAGGATGTAGAGGGATTCACTTGGGCGAAAGCTGAATACGCCGCCGCCGAAAAGCAAGTGTACGACCTAGAGCATGGTCAGGTTGACCGGCAAGAGTCTGCCATCAATTTCGGCCGCCAGACCGGAGCGGTTGGTGCAACCATTATACTGGCCTTTACGATATTGGTAACGATGTTGGGCGAATTGTTGTAGGCACGAGACATGAAAAGATCGAACATCTTTTTATATTTGGCGATTGCCGTACCGATCGGATTAATGATTGTGCCGACGATGATTGTCCTCGGCGTAGCACTCATTCCGACCGGCGTCGCGTTTCTGATGGAACGGAGAAAGGGGTACTACGGTGGAATTACCGTAGGTGTCATGAATTTAGCCGGCACTATGCCCTATCTTGCCGAATTATGGTTCAACGGCCATACGGTGGAGGGCGCACTTGCCATCATAACCAACGTGTTTGCGTGGATGGTGTTTTACGGTGCGGCGCTGTTTGGCTGGGCTATTTATTCCACAACGCCTTCGGTCGTGAGCACTTTTATGGCTATGACCGCGGGCCATCGCATTACCGCACTTCGTGCTCAGCAACGGGAATTGGTCCAGAAGTGGGGACCGGACGTGGAATCCGTGTACGAGCCCGAAAGCACGGGCGAGCCCAATTAAACTCATTTAACCGCTTTCAAGAACCTGTAGGAGCGTTTGCATCTCCGGCGGTAAGGGACATGAGAACGACATGTCCTTCTCCGTTTTGGGGTGGCGAAACCCTAAACTCGCGGCGTGAAGTGCCTGGCGTGGAAACCCCTTAATATATTGCGCGCTTTCATCCGGTAGATGTTTGAGTGCCCGCCTGTTTGATCCCCCATAGAGTGGATCGCCTATGATGGGATGACCGCGGGAAGATAAGTGAACCCGTATTTGGTGCGTGCGTCCGGTCGAGAGTTTGCATTTTAGATGTGTAGCGACTTCCCCGAAGGTCTTGATTGTCGAGTAATACGTTTCGGCGTGTTTTCCTCCTCGTGAAACGATGGCCATTTTTTTTCTGTTGCGCGGGCTGCGGCCTATATTTCCTTCAATGGTACCTTCTTTCGGTGTTGGTCTGCCCCATACAAACGCCTCATAGGTCCGCTCAATAGTGTGTGCTGCGAATTGCTCCGCCAGTTTGGCAAGTGTGGCTTCGTCTTTAGCCGCGACGAGCAGTCCGCTGGTATCCTTATCTATGCGGTGGACAATGCCCGGTCTTAGTTCTCCACCGATTCCTTTCAACGTATCTCCGCAATGCGCAAGCAAAGCATTGACCAGGGTTTTGTCAGCGTTGCCGGGGGCAGGGTGAACCACCATTCCGGCAGGTTTATTGACAACAATCAGGTGCTCATCTTCGAAGACAATATTCAGCTTGATGTTCTGTGCCTCGGGCTCGGCTTTTTTGGGTTCGGGAAAAGAGACCTCAACCTTCTGTCCGGCACGAAGTTTGAACGCGGGATCAATGACGGTGTCGCCGTCGACAGCGACAAATCCAGTCTCTATTAAGACTCGCAGCTGCGAGCGCGAGCGTTCTTTGATCGCGCCAGCCACCCATTTATCCAGACGGATAGATGCCGCTATATCCTTAACGGAAAGAAGTACGGATGAGAGCTTGGCGGGCATGTCTGGCATTTTCGAGAATAAAGCTTAAAAGTTATTTTGCGATATACTAGTGCGAGAGACGCTCAGCGTCACGTGAGCTAATTGTGGTATGACATGACCAATGCCGTTCATCCCAGGTTAGTGTTGAGCGAGAGGCATCTTGTGGTTCTCATGGGGGTTGCGGCGTGTGCGTATCCACATGAGTGTTGCGGGTTGCTTATAGGCGAAGGCGACAGCGAGATATTGGTATCGGATCTGCGTGAATCGGCCAATATGACTGAAAATGCATCCACTGAATTCATGATCGATCCTCAAATTCAGTTTGATGCATTGAGGTCTCTACGAAACGCAGATCGGCGTGTTGTCGGCCATTATCATTCCCATCCGAATGGAAATCCTTTGCCGTCCGATGCTGACATGAAAAGGGCCGACGGTGAAGATGTGTGGGTTATCATCCCCGTAGCGCGCGGAAAAGCAGCTATGCCGCGCGCATTCCGATTTGTGGCAAGCAAAGGTACTTTCAGTGAATTGCCGATCGTGGTTGAAAATTGATGGCGATATGATCTGATTGGGCAGTTCGTGACCTGACCAAATCTAAAGCGAGGAGGGGCGCTATGAAATGGAAGCCGATTTTTTGGGGAGGGCTAATTTCGCTGGCCTGCACGACTGGAGGTGTCGCTCAGGATGATATGAGTCAGGTTGAAATAGAAACCATACCCGTGGCCGAGAACATATATATGCTCGTTGGATCAGGTGGAAATATTGGCCTGTGTATCGGCGAAGACGCCGTCTTCATGATCGATGATCAGTTTGCGCCACTGTCAGGTAAAATAATGGCTGCCATTCGCGAGCTTTCTCCGGCACCGTTGAAAGTATTGCTGAACACCCACTGGCATTACGATCACACAGGCGGCAATGAGAACTTCGGTGAAGCTGGCGCGACCATCATTGCTCAAGACAACGTTTATGAGCGCATGAGCACGGAACAGAAGACGCCGCGTTCCGACGAGATAACACCGCCCTCACCCAGGGCTGCGCTTCCAATTATTACTTATGCCAACGAAGCGACGGTTCACCTTTGTGGATACACGATTCAAGCAAAACGCGTCGGGCCCGCTCATACGGATGGCGACACGGTGGTGCATTTCGTAGAGGCTGATGTGTATCATATGGGAGACACCTACTTCAGCGGATTTTATCCGTTCTTTGATCAGCAGTCGGGCGGGGATTTCAACGGAATGGTGGCCAATGCAAAGGATTACGCGGCGAAGATATCGGCGTCGGCCAAAATTATTCCTGGGCACGGTCCTCTTTCCACACGCGTGGACTTGGCGAAATATGCGGAAGTGCTTGAAGTGATCCGAGATCGGTTTGCGGCGGCGATCAAAGACGGAAAATCTCTGGAAGAAGTCAAAGCGATGAATCTCACCAAAGACTTTGATGAAGAGTGGGGCGGTGGGTTTTTGACGCCTTCAGATTTTGTCGAATTGGCGTATGCGAGCCTCAGTGCAAGATAGAAATCGGTACGCTCCGTTGGCGTGGCTCACACATGTTTTCGTATGAACATATCCCGTCGTGAAATTTTAGGGTGCTCGGGCGGGCTTGTCGTTGGCGCCGCTGGGGGAGTTCTCGCAGCCAGAGCAGCGCTGGGCGCCTCTACTGATGTTCAGCGAACCGCTGCAGTTCATCCGCAAAATTCATATAGCTCCAATCCCATCCGGCTTGTCTACAACGAGAACCCGTTCGGACCTCCGGAGAGTGCAAAAAAAGCAATCCGTGATCAAATCGATCTTGGGTGGCAATACGGATATTCCGGGGTCATGGATCTGCGTCAGCGCATCGCGGAACTGGAAGGGCTCGACCCGCGGCATGTAATTATTACGGAAGGTTCCGGCGAGCTTTTAAAAATCGCCGGGCTTGTTTTTGGCGCGGGCAGTCACGTCGTTGCCCCCGTACCATCGTTTCCAATGCTCGTGGATTACGCTGTAAAGAACGGCGCTCGGCCCGATTTCGTACCTCTGAACAACACGATGGACATCGACTTATCCGCGATTTCGGATAACGTGACCGATAAGACCGGGGTTGTGTATCTGTGCAATCCCAACAATCCCACGGGAAAAATTTTGGATGGACAAGCGCTAAGAACGTTTCTCTTGGCGGTCTCGGAACGGGCACCTGTGCTGGTGGACGAGGCTTACATCGACCTTGTGGATGATCCCGTTCAAACCAGCGTCGTTGACGTTGTTCGATCGGGTGCCAACATAATTGTGTCGCGCACTTTTTCAAAAGTGTATGGCATGGCGGGATTGCGGATCGGATATGGACTCGGACGTCCGGACGTTATTCGCCGATTGGAGCAGCGTCGCGTATCGATCCCCAATCGATTAGGAGTTTACGCCGCACTTGGATGTTTGAATGACACTGCATTTTTAGAGTCGTCCCGGAGCGCGCTTCGGGCAGAAGCACGCAATTTGCACTCATTTTTCGACAGATTAAATGTGCCGTACATACCGACTCAGGCAAACTTCGTGATGTTCGACACAGGCGGGCCTGTTGGGAAATTCTTAAGTTACATGAGATCACGAGGAATGTTGGTCGCGCCTGTATCCGAACTTGAAGAATATGCTTCCTGGGCGCGGGTCAGCGTGGGCTTGCCTGATCATATGGCTCGCTTTGCGGACAGCGCTGAAGAGTATTTCAAGCGCTCATGAAGCTAAAAGGCGACGGCGCGGCGTGGAGGCTTTCTCCGAGGAGACGCGGGGCGCACATCACGGGAAACAGTTTGCAGAGGCCGCGGACTATCCTCGACTTGAATTGCTTCCTGTTCTTCCCGAAATGCATATTTGGATTGGAAAGTGTGCCACCAGTGCGGAATGCCAAGCGCAAGGGGTTCTCCCAAGGTATGTCGAAACAATGCGTCCGACACTAAGTGGCGCGTAGAATCGATTTTATCGACACCAATATGCATGAGGAGTCCTTTGACGACTTGGTCATAGGGCTTTTTTTGATTCCTGGAATTCACGGTAAGATCGACCTGCGCCAAAATCTTAAAGACTAGATCAGAAACAATACGGTCGGATCTTCCGGAGACTCCATCGACGTCACCGCCGATTAGTCCGAGAATTTTGTGGGAGTCGTAGTCGTCGAATAACTCTCTAACTTTGGACGTTTCCAGCGCGACGGCGCCGGCGAAGTAGTAGTCATCCAGAGGGTGAATATCCAAGACGGCGCGTTTCTCGTCGTATTGCAAAGGGCATTCCTCGATGCCGGCAATGAGAGTCTCTTGCCACGTTGGAAACGTGCGCTTGGCAGCCGTTGCCATGTCCTTGAGAAACCGTGTGACCGCTACTTGAGGGTCAATCTGCGCTTTGCCTGATGTCGTAAGGTTTGGCATAGCCAACCACCATATCTTGTAGAACCTGTACATGGTGAGAACGCATGGAAGGATCGACCGGTTGCTGAAATGCGCTAAAAATGAGCGCAGCTATTCCGAGAATCGTTTAGAATTTCA
>Ga0181593_10006931_pt1 | contig 10134 bp, 10 predicted proteins | sample 071ome_19_FD_133756 | JGI IMG/M metagenome (GOLD analysis project Ga0181593, IMG submission 133756) | Coastal salt marsh microbial communities from the Groves Creek Marsh, Skidaway Island, Georgia - 071413AT metaG (megahit assembly) | ecosystem: Environmental > Aquatic > Marine > Intertidal...
AACCAATGGACAAGATTATTAACCATCGCCATTACTCTAGTGCAAGCACCAAGTTATATAACTTCTCAAATTCCTGCTCAGGCAGTAGTTGGGGGTGATGGAAGTCTTCTATCCTTCTGGGGTTTAAGTACTATTCTCTTGCTGGTTACGGGCACCGTATTCGTTATGTGGTTAGGTGAAAGAATTACAGAGAAGGGAATAGGAAATGGTATCTCTATGATCATCATGATTGGAATTATCGCTCAGCTTCCAAGTGCATTCGCTTTTGAGGCGACCGCTCGTATGTCTGGTGGTGGGTTCGTTATGTTGTTAATAGAGTTGGTCTTTTTACTCCTAGTTACAATCGCCACTGTGGCGCTTGTCCAAGGAACTAGAAGAATTCCTGTGAATTTCGCGAAGAAGGTTGTTGGTAATAAGCAGTATGGCGGGGTGAGACAGTATATTCCACTTAAGGTAAATGCAGCAGGCGTTATGCCAATCATTTTTGCTCAGGCATTAATGTTTCTTCCAATGACACTTGCTGGACTATGGAGCTCTGATGCTACGACAGGAATTGCCGCAGCAGTGGGTAACCCAACTGGCTTCTGGTATAACTTCTTGACTTTCGTATTAATTATCGCGTTCACTTATTTCTACACGGCCATAACGGTGAATCCTAATCAGATGGCTGAAGATTTAAAGCGAAATGGTGGCTTTATCCCTGGGGTAAAACCAGGTAGAAAAACCAGTGAATTTCTCGATAATATTCTTTCAAGAATTACGCTCCCTGGATCTGTTTTCTTGGGAATTGTAGCGATTCTTCCAGCCTTTGCCATGATTGCAGGTGTTTCGCAAGGTTTTGCATTATTCTTTGGAGGCACATCATTGTTAATTATGGTAGGGGTGATTTTAGATACGCTTCAGCAAATTGAAAGTCATCTATTAATGAGACATTATGACGGATTAATGAAATCTGGAAAAATAAAAGGTAGATCAAATTCGGCATTCGGAGGAATGGCTGGATAATGTGAAGGAGAGCTATGTTGAAGGTGAAAAGCGAAGAGGAAATAGCCCTTGTTAGAGAGAGTTCTTTACTTGTTGGAAAAACTTTAGGAGAGGTTGCTTCAATGATTCGACCGGGGATAACCCCGTTAGAATTAGACAAGCGGGCTTATGAGTTCATTTCGGATCATGGAGCTGTTCCGGGGTTTCTGAATTTTAACGGATTCCCAAATAGCTTGTGTATTTCTAAAAATGAAGCTGTGGTTCACGGGATTCCTAACTCAAAACCACTCGTAGATGGGGATATTCTGTCTGTTGATTGTGGTGTATTGAAAAATGGATACTATGGTGATTCGGCATACACGTTTGCCGTAGGCGAAGTATCTGAGGAAGTCTCAAAGCTATTGGATATTACCAAGATTTGCTTGCAAAAAGGAATAGAACAAGCAGTAGCAGGGAATAGGGTAGGTGACATTGGTTTCGCAGTGCAGCAGGAGGCTGAAAAACATGGCTACGGTATAGTCAGGGAATTATGCGGTCATGGTCTTGGTAAGAATTTACACGAACCACCCGAGGTGCCAAATTTTGGTAGAAGAGGTAGAGGAGCCAAACTAAGTGAGGGACTAGTCATAGCGATAGAACCGATGATTAACCTTGGAACTAAAGAAATAAAGCAGTTGAATGATGGATGGACCATTATTACTGCGGATAGAAAGCCATCGGCTCATTATGAACACACACTTGTAGTTCGAAATGGCAAAGCTGAAGTGCTTTCGACATTTGAATTTGTAGAAGAAAAATTAAAAGTAGTAGCATAATATAGATGGCAAAACAAGCATCGATAGAACAAGACGGAACAATCACTGAAGCATTGTCAAACGCAATGTTTAGAGTGGAACTTGAAAATGGGCATGTAATTACGGCTCATATTTCAGGTAAGATGCGCATGCACTACATCAAAATATTGCCCGGTGATAAGGTTAAGGTAGAAATGTCCCCTTATGACTTGACAAAAGGTAGAATAACTTATAGATATAAATAACGGAACCATGAAGACCAGAGCATCCGTAAAGAAGAGATCAGCAGACGATAAAATTGTGAAGCGCAAAGGACGCGTTTACGTGATCAATAAAAAGAATCCAAAACACAAACAAAGACAGGGTTAAAACCGCAGATTATGGCTCGTATAGCAGGAATAGACTTACCAAGAAATAAGCGCGGAGAAATAGGCTTGACCTATATCTACGGAATAGGGAGATCACGTGCGCAAGAAATCTTGACTTCAGCAAATGTTTCACTTGATAAGAAAGTTGAAGAGTGGAATGATGATGAATTGGCAGCGATTCGTCAGTACATTAATGACAACTTTAAGACAGAAGGTGCTTTGAGATCAGAGGTTCAGCTCAACATCAAGCGCATGATGGATATCGGATGCTATAGAGGTGTAAGACACAGATCGGGATTACCGTTACGTGGGCAGCGCACTAAAAACAATAGCCGCACTAGAAAAGGAAGAAGAAAGACAGTTGCCAACAAGAAGAAAGCAACTAAATAATAGTTAACTAACAATACGTTTTCCATGGCGAAGACTCAGACAAAGAAGAAGAAAGTAAAAGTTGATGCAGTGGGCCAAGCCCATATTCACGCATCTTTCAACAATATCATTATATCGTTGACAAACGTGAATGGAGATGTGATCTCTTGGTCATCAGCAGGTAAAATGGGTTTTAGAGGCTCAAAGAAAAACACACCTTACGCTGCGCAGATGGCAGCAGCGGATTGTGCAAAAGTGGCGCACGATGCTGGTTTGCGAAAGGTAAAGGTTTTTGTGAAGGGCCCGGGATCTGGAAGGGAGAGTGCTATTCGTAGCCTTGCTAATTCAGGAATTGAAGTGAGCGAGATTATGGATGTTACACCGATGCCACACAACGGTTGCCGCCCATCGAAACGTAGAAGAGTTTAATTTTAGATAAGACAAGGAAATGGCAAGATACAGAGGCCCAAAATCCAAGATAGCGAGAAAGTTTCGCGACCCAATCTTTGGCCCAGACAAGGCACTAGAACGTAAAAATTATGGTCCTGGGCAGCACGGTCCAAACAAACGAAGAAACAAGCAAAGTGAATACGCGATTCAGCTTCAAGAGAAGCAGAAGGCAAAGTACACTTATGGTATTCTCGAGCGTCAGTTCTCTAACCTTTTTAAGGAAGCGAACAGAAGAAAGGGAATTACTGGTGAAATGCTCTTGACACTTTGTGAGTCCCGATTGGATAACACAGTGTTTAGAATGGGTATTGCACCAACTCGAAGAGGTGCCCGTCAGCTTGTTGGCCACCGGCACATCACGGTGAATGGTGATGTTGTCAATATTCCTTCGTATCAGCTGCGACCTGGTGATAAAGTGGCGGTGCGCGAGAAGTCAAAGTCACTTGAGATAGTTACCAACTCTGTTGCGAATAGCAATGTGAGCAGCTATCCATGGTTGGAGTTTGATAGAAACGAATTGAATGGAACATTCATTACTGCTCCAACTCGTGAACAAATACCAGAAAATATCAGAGAGCAACTCATCGTTGAACTTTACTCGAAATAATTAAACCAAATCATGGAATGAAGCAGAAATGTTTCTAAGCCCTTCTTCAAGCCTAGCGAACGAAGAAACTTTATTCCAATTAAAACTGAAGAATAGAAATTATGGCAATACTAGATTTTCAACGTCCTGACAAAGTAATCATGCTCCAAGCGGATGATTTCAAAGGTCAATTTGAATTCCGTCCTCTTGAACCAGGTTATGGCATTACAATAGGTAATGCGTTAAGGAGAATCCTTCTTTCATCCCTAGAAGGTTTTGCAATTACATCAATCAAAATAAGTGGTGTTGATCACGAATTCAGCACAGTGAAAGGAGTAATTGAGGATGTCACCGAAATCGTTTTGAATCTTAAAGAAGTGAGATTTAAGCAGCAAATAAAGGAGGAAGACTCTGAGAAAGTGCATATAAGTGTTAAGGGGCAAGAGGTTTTCAAGGCAGGCGACATTGGCAACTTCACAAGTTCTTTTCAGGTTTTAAATCCAGACCATGTGATCTGTCACATGGATAAGGGAGTAACGCTTGATATTGAAATGACTATCGGTAAGGGCAGAGGTTATGTACCATCTGAAGAGAATAAAACTTCGAACCCAGCGCTGGGAACCATTTTTTTAGATGCAGTTTTTACCCCGATAAGAAACGTTCGCTATACCATAGAGAACTATCGAGTTGAGCAGAAGACCGACTATGAAAAGCTAATTTTCGATATTGATACTGATGGTTCAATTCATCCTAAAGATGCATTGAAAGAGGCAGCTAAAATCTTAATCCATCACTTCATGTTGTTCTCAGATGAGAGAATTACGCTTGATCAAGTAGAAAAGAAGGCTGAGGAAGAGTTGGATGAAAATACTCTTCACATGCGCCAGTTACTTAAGACGAAGCTCGTAGATATGGACTTGAGCGTGAGAGCGTTGAATTGTCTAAAGGCTGCTGATGTTGAAACTTTAGGTGAGCTTGTAACATTCGAAAAGAATGACCTATTGAAGTTTAGAAATTTCGGAAAGAAGTCTCTTACAGAATTAGAAGATCTAGTTCAAGTTAAGGGCTTGAATTTCGGAATGAACGTTAAGAAATATTTGAACGAAGACTAAAAGTCGCTTAATAATTAAGCAATGAGAAATCAGAATAAAATAAACCAGCTTGGTAGAACTGCTGCGCACCGAAATGCAATGATGTCGAATATGGCTTCATCGCTTATCGAGCACAAGCGCATAAGCACTACTGTGGCGAAGGCAAAGGCACTTCGAGGTTATGTAGAACCTTTGATTACTAAATCGAAGACGGATACCACTCATTCAAGAAGAATGGTCTTTAGAAAGTTGCAGAATAAGCATGTAGTTTCTGAACTTTTCAGAGAGGTAGCACCCAAGGTTGCTGATCGTGCGGGTGGATACACGCGGATTATTAAGACAGGTTTCCGACAAGGTGACTCAGCTGAAATGTGCATCATTGAACTTGTTGACTTCAATGAACTTTACACTACTGATAAGAAAGCTGCTTCTGCGAAAAAGACAAGAAGGTCTAGAAGAGGCGGTGGCGCAAAGGCTAAGTCTGAAGAAAAAGCAGTAGAGGCTACAGCAGCAACTGAAGCGGTTGAAGGAGTTAAAGAAAAGGCAGAAGCTGCTGTTAAAACTGCCGAGGAAGTTGTAGAAGATGTTAAGGAAGCTGTTGAAGAAATAAAATAAGTGGGAGCTGATGCTACTGAAGATGATACTTCCGAATCAAAAAAAGAGAGCTTGGATGACGATTCTGACGATGAAGAAAAGAAGGATGCATAAGGAAATCCACAATTTGTGAATATCAAAAGGGGATAGGTTAAAAACTTATCCCCTTTTTTTTGATCTAAACCCTCAACATTGTTGCATGAAATATTCTGAGAAACAAAAAGCGGTAATCCTTCTGGATGACGGAACATATTTTTTTGGTAAAGCTGCAGGAAAGATTGGTACTACAGCTGGTGAAATCGCTTTCAATACGGGCATGACCGGATATCAAGAAATATTCACTGATCCATCATATTTCGGACAAATCCTCCTAATGACTCCTTCGCATATTGGGAATTATGGTACGCACGATGAGGAAGTTGAGTCAGATTCACTCAAAATCGCGGGGCTGGTTTGCAAGAAGTTTTCAGAAGTTTTTTCGCGAGCCAGTGCGTCTGCTTCTATTCAAGAGTATTTCGAAAATCAAGGTCTTGTCGGTATTTCAGATGTGGATACAAGGGCGCTTGTGAGGCATATCCGTGATAAAGGGGCAATGAACGCCATCATTTCAAGTGAAACTTTGGATATAGATGAGTTGAAAGCGAAACTTAAAGATGTTCCTTCAATGACTGGGTTAGAGCTATCATCTAAAGTATGTACTGACGAGGAGTATGAAGTAACAAGTGAAATCTCTGAGCGCAAGGTTGCCTTGGTTGATTTTGGTGTCAAAAAGAATATTATCCGCTGTTTAGTCGAACGTGGATGTACTGTTCGCGTCTTTTCAATGCACGCCTCAGCCAAAGACATCATGAACTGGTGTCCAGATGGTATTATGCTCAGCAATGGCCCAGGTGACCCGGCTGCAATGGGAAAGAGTGTAGATCTGATAAAAGAATTGCTAGAATTTAACGTCCCAACCTTTGGGATTTGTCTTGGGCATCAACTACTTTCCTTGGCCAATGATTTGACTACGCATAAAATGCACAATGGGCATAGAGGCGTAAATCATCCAGTAAAAAACTTGATTTCTGGTAAAGGTGAAATCACCTCTCAAAACCACGGTTTTGTCGTTGAGATGGAATCAGCCAAAGCCAATGATAATATAGAGATTACACACATCCATTTAAATGACAATACGCTTGCTGGTATTAAACTCAAAAACAAGCCTGCATTTTCTGTGCAATTCCACCCAGAGTCTTCTGCTGGACCAAACGATTCGAGGTATCTCTTTGATGAATTTGTGGCATTGATTGATGAACACGTAACACAACCCGCTTAAAACGAAAAAACAATGAGTGCTATAGCACAATTAATGGCTAGAGAAATTCTTGACTCTAGAGGTAACCCTACCGTTGAAGTAGATCTTATTACTGACGATGGAATTGTCGCAAATGCCGCAGTTCCTTCTGGCGCCTCTACGGGAGTCCATGAAGCGGTTGAATTGCGCGATGGGGATTCAAGTAGATATCTTGGAAAGGGAGTCCTCAAAGCGGTCAATAATATTCACGAGGTATTTGCGCCCGAATTAAAAGGCGCATTTGTTTCAAGTCAAGCGGCCATTGACCGACATATGATTCAAATGGATGGCACTGAAAACAAAGCAAATCTTGGTGCCAACGCAATGTTGGCCATTTCATTAGCCTGCGCCAAGGCAGCCGCCCAAAGTCATGGAATGCCATTATATCGATATCTAGGTGGTGTGAATGCCAATATGCTTCCAATACCAATGATGAATATTCTTAATGGTGGAGCACATGCGGATAATAAGATTGACTTTCAGGAATTTATGATCATGCCCATTGGTGCCGCATCGTTTAGTGAGGCATTGCGCATGGGCACGGAAATCTTTCATCATTTAAAGGCAGTATTGAAAAAGGATGGTTATTCAACCAATGTTGGCGATGAAGGAGGTTTTGCTCCCAACCTTGAAAGCAATGAGGCAGCCATCGAATACGTGTTAAGGGCTATTGAGTCAGCTGGGTATAAAGCTGGAGCTGATGTTTATATTGCCATGGATGCTGCGAGCAGCGAATTCTATGATGCCGAAAGTGGGGAGTATGTATTTAAAAAATCAACGGGTCAAAGGCTGTCTTCTGCAGCAATGGTAGAATTCTGGAGCGGTTGGTGTGAAAAGTATCCGATCATCTCAATTGAAGATGGGATGGATGAAGACGATTGGGATGGATGGAAATCGCTCACCAATGCGATAGGAGATAAGGTGCAGTTGGTCGGTGATGACTTGTTTGTGACCAATACCAAGCGTTTATCAAAAGGAATAGAAACTGATACAGCTAACTCGATACTCATTAAGGTTAACCAAATTGGAACCCTTACCGAAACGATTGAAGCAGTAGAACTGGCGCATCTCAATGGATACACGTCTGTAATGAGCCACAGAAGCGGTGAGACAGAAGACACCACTATTGCTGATTTAGCTGTTGCTTTAAACACGGGCCAAATCAAAACAGGATCGGCATCACGTAGCGATAGAGTGGCCAAGTACAACCGATTACTTCGAATCGAAGAAGAGCTTGGTGGGCAAGCTAGATACCTTGGTCGAGAATATCGCTTCGCACGCTAGCTCTGTCTTGTAATTCTGTTTTTGTAATCTTATTTTCGCGAGCGACTGAAAATCAGTCGACTTGCAACGCAGAAATAACGAATAGAAGATGGCAGAAACAGCAGAATTACACTTTAACGGAGAAGTATATCAAATACCTGTAGTAAAAGGAACAGAGAATGAAAAGGCGCTAGATATCTCAAAGCTGAGAGGGCAGTCGGGTTTGATTACTCTTGATCCAGGTTTTAAAAATACAGGGTCAACGCAAAGTGCAATCACATTTCTTGATGGTGAAAAGGGAATCTTGAGATACCGAGGTTACACCATTGAACAATTGGCTGAAAATGCTTCATTCTTAGAAGTCGCTTACCTCATTATTTATGGCGAGTTACCCAATGCTGAACAAATAGAGCATTGGAGAAATGACATTACATATCACACCCTAATCCATGAGGATTTTAAGGTCCTACTTGAAGGTTTTCCATCAAACTCGCATCCGATGGGTGTGTTGTCTTCTTTGGTAACTTCTTTAACTGCATTTTACCCAGAGTCGCTTGATCCTGTAAGGTCTTCTAACGAGGTGGACATGAGCATTATTCGCCTCATGGCTAAGCTTCCAACGATCGCGGCTTGGGCTTACAAAAACGAAATTGGTCAGCCATTGATGTATCCAAAAAATGATTTGGACTACTGTGGCAACTTCTTGAAGATGATGTTTGGAACTCCAGCTGAGAATTATGAGCCAAACCCAGTAGTGATTTCAGCATTAAATAAACTCCTTATACTTCATGCGGAACATGAGCAAAACTGTTCGACAAGTACGGTTCGAATTGTTGGATCGTCACAAGCTAGTCTTTATGCATCGGTTTCAGCTGGAATCAATGCACTATGGGGGCCATTGCATGGTGGTGCCAATCAAGCGGTGATTGAGATGCTTGAAGCAATCAAAGCTGATGGTGGTGATGTGAATAAGTACATGGCCAAAGCGAAAGATAAGAATGATCCTTTCAGACTTATGGGCTTCGGACACCGAGTTTATAAGAACTTTGATCCAAGAGCACGCATCATTAAGAAGGCAGCAGACGAGGTGTTATCACAATTAGGTGTAAAAGATCCAGTATTAGAAATTGCCAAGGGATTGGAAGAGGTTGCACTAAGTGATCCGTATTTCGTTGATCGGAAACTCTATCCTAATGTTGACTTCTATTCAGGTATCATTTACAGAGCTTTAGGCATACCTACCAATATGTTTACGGTTATGTTCGCTATGGGCAGACTACCAGGATGGATTGCTCAATGGAAAGAAATGCGTGAAAATGGCGAACCAATTGGAAGACCGAGACAGGTTTACACAGGTGAGAATGCGCGTGAATATGTTAGTTTAGATAAACGCTAAGCTCGGTAAACCTTTAGATATAACATGAACCCAGCTATTACGCTGGGTTTTTTTGTAGAATACGTTTTTGTCACAAGAAGCGATTCACGCAACTAATGGATGCTTAGTTATCTTAATTCACACCAAGACACCAATACATAGCATAAAAAAACCCGAACTGGCTTTATACCGGTCGGGCTTTTCAAAATAGTTGATTAAGACTAAATTATAGCCTTCTGTGTGAGATCTTTGAGCTTTTCGGTCTCTTCATTGGCAAGTTCGAGGTCTACCAAGAGTCTACCACTGTGCTCATCAGTAATGATCTTCTTTCTTGCAGCAATATCGAGTTGTCTTTGAGGTGGAATTTTGATAAAAGATCCACCTGAGGAGCCTCGCTCTACAGGAACAACAGCAAGACCATTCTTCACGCTTCTTCTAATTCTTTGGTATGCATTAAGCAAGCGTTCTTCAATTTTTTCTGCAGCCTCTTCTGAAGCTTTAAGTAAAGCTTTTTCTTCTTTTTCAGTTTCCTTAATGATGCTGTTCAATTCATCTTTCTTGTGATCAAGATCTTTCTTTCTTTCAGTGAGGTTCGCTTCGGCTTCTTGTATAACCTCCTTTTTCTGTTCAATTTGAGCTTCAAATTCTTTCATACGTTTCTCACTCAACTGAATCTCCAAAGTTTGAAACTCAATCTCCTTTGATAATGAATCAAATTCACGATTGTTTCGCACATTCTTTTGCTGTTCCTCGTATTTCTTGATCATTTCATTCGAATCAATGATCGCATTTTTACGTTCGCTTAATTTGTTTTCCAAATCATCGAGCTCAGTTTGAAGGTTGTTTGCACGTGTCTGCAATCCCTCAATCTCATCCTCCAAATCCTCAACCTCTAGAGGAAGTTCGCCCCGCACAGTTTTCAAT
>Ga0181593_10006932_pt1 | contig 10134 bp, 3 predicted proteins | sample 071ome_19_FD_133756 | JGI IMG/M metagenome (GOLD analysis project Ga0181593, IMG submission 133756) | Coastal salt marsh microbial communities from the Groves Creek Marsh, Skidaway Island, Georgia - 071413AT metaG (megahit assembly) | ecosystem: Environmental > Aquatic > Marine > Intertidal zone...
TATAAAGGCACTGACCGCATGGTCGAAGGGTCGGCCAACATAGTCCATACCTTCAGTCATGGTGGCATTATTTTTGTCGGCATGCATGTCCCAGACAAAGTTGGTGGTAACAGTGATGAAGCCGGCTCCACGTTCAGCCAGTCGCCGGGCAAGGAGCAGGAGCTTGCCGAGGGTATTGACGTGGTCGCGGTAGCGTTGGTGGTTGTTCCATCGGCGGCTGATTTTGCTGACGTCCATGAGTTTGGAGGTGTCATAGCGTTCTATGGTACGTGGGTCTTCATGGGAGATGTCGAAGGCGTCAGTGATGCCTCCGGTCAGGGTTTTAAAGGCTTGGTCCTGGAAGCGTTCAAAGCCTTGGGTGGAGCCTGCGTTATCCACGTTTTCCCGCCATTGATCGATAGCAGAAAGGAGGTGGCGACGGTCGCCGAGTCTGGATGGATCGACGTTGACCTTCATGTCTTCCTTGAGTCCTCCGTCGCCACTGGGGGCAAAGGGTTCGTAGGCATGTCCGAGGGGGCCGGTGGAGTTGAATTTGCCGAGGCTCATGATGGCGGGCATGGCTTCGGGCTCAACGGCACGGGGGTACAGTGCGATGTTGCGGGGCATGCCTGTTTTTGGGTGGCTGGTTCCGGCAATTCGGGCGTAGTGGGAACCGAGGTGAGCGTCGGAGGTGTAGCGGTTGTCGACGAGCGGTTTGGAGCTATGGCCGCCGTTTTCGGTAGTAAAGGAACGGACGATGGAGAACTTGTCGTTGAGCTTGGCGAGTTTTTGGAAGGTGGAGCCGAAGGTGATGCCGGGGATACGGGTGGGGATTTCTCCGGTAGCGCTACGGATGTTGCTGGGGGCGGACATTTTGGGGTCAAAGGTTTCGAACTGGCTGGGGCCTCCGTGCATCATGAGGAAGATGACGGCTTTGTCCCGGACGACTCCGCCTGCCTCTTTTACGGCTTCCTGGGCTTTCAATAGTTGGGCCAGATTGATGCCTCCCAGGCCAAGGGTTCCTACGCTTAGAAGGTTGCGACGATGAAGATGTGAGGTGGTGAGGTTGAGCATTTTGGACCCTTGGTGAAACTTGATTCTACGAATCAATTGCCTGAAGTGGCCAGTTCAGGACAGTTTTGGTGGGTCGGCTCACTCAAGATGTGGGATTTTGGGAGGGGGAAATGGTTTTAGTTTTTTGGGGAGGCGGGGGAATTGGTGGGGTTCCATTTGGGTTTGTTGAGTTTGCCTCCCAGTCGCATTTCAAGGATGCCTGCAAGGGGGATACCGAGGGGGAAGAGTTTTACCCGGAAATTGAGGTCTTGGGTTTTGAGGTGGAGGTTGCCAGTGGCTTCGACTTTGGCATTGGGGCCGGTAATGAGGAGTGGGTCGGGAGCGATAACGAGTTTTTTGTCTTTGAGTGTGAAATCAGACTTCATGCGGTTGAAGCGGTAGGAGATCAGTGGGAGGGTGAGGGCGGTCAATTCTTTAGAGAGGAGGCTGAGCATGTTGACTTTGGCGAGGTCGGGGTCGAAGAGGTTGAACTTGCCTTTGCCTTGAAAGCTGGAGATTTCGTCGGGGTTTCCAATGGCGTGAACCTGCATGGATTCGATGATGGCTTTGTTGCTGCTGTCTTTGGCTGGTGGGGTGATTTGCTTTTTGAGCCGTGGGTTTAGGGATAAATGTTCGAGGGCTTGCTTTTTGTTGAGGTCACGGAATTGCATGGAGATTTCCAGTGGGGATTCCTTTGCTGGTGAGGGGCGATGCTTTAGCCAGCCTTCGGCAGAGCCTTGGGCAAAGTCAAACTTGAGTGGGCGGATGGTGAGAGCTGGTCCTCTGGCGTGGAGGAAGAGGTCGAGGTTTTTGAGTGGGATGGACTGGTAGGTGAGTTCGTCGGTCTGACAGGATACTGCGAATGCATCTGTTGGGTTTCTGCCTACAAATGCGGGCGGCTCTCTGCCATAAATTACGCCGGAGGATTCCACTTTTGCAGGTTTGGCGACTTTGAAGTCCTGGAGGGCTTCGGTGACTTCTTTTCCGAAGAGTTTACCAGCGGTTTCGGGGAGGAGTTTTCCCTGGAGGGAGAAGCGCTGTGAGGTGAGCCGGTTTCGTTTTGTGGGGTGAAGAATCCATGAGAGTGTGCCTTTGGCGTAGCCTTCTTTGAGTTTGGCATTGAGGTCGAAGAGTTCAGTGTATTTGGGAATGCTCCGGAGACGTCCTTTCAGTTGTGTGAAGGGGACGCCCCGGTAGCTGGCGTTGTCGATGGTGGCTTCTCCAAAGATGTCTCGTTTATTGAGTGTATCCCATTTTCCTTCGAGGCTGAAGTTTGCCTTCACGGGTAGGCCGGTAAACCGGAATCTGGCCCAGAGGTCTTCCCACCAATCTTCCATCCATGGGTTGATTTGATAGGGGAAGAATTCGCCGTCCAGAAGGAGTCGATAATCGAGAGTGTTGAGATCTTGGTGAAGGCTACCGGTGACGTTGCCGGGCTTGAGTTGTACTGCAAAGTGTTGGAGTTGGAGTTCTCCGGGTGAGTAGTTGCCGGTCGCTTCTAGTTTGGCAATGGGAACATCCATCGCAACGAGTTGTCCGGTTTGGAGTGAGAATTCGGCACTTGTGGGTTTCCACCCTGGAGAGATGTTCGCTTTGAGGGATCCTTCAATGGGGTTGCGGAATTTTACAACCTGAAGGTATTTTCTGGGGATGAAGGCGTGGAGGTGCTGTAGGTCGTTTTGGTGGAGTTTGATCTTTGATTGGACTTGTGCGGTGCGTTGATCGAGTTGGACCTGGGTGTCAATGGCGAGGTAGCTGTTTCGAAGGCCGAGTGTGCCGAGAAGGTTTAGGTTGTTGAGGTCGGCCAGTCGAATGTCTCCGATGAAGCGTCCCACGGGTTCAGCATTGTAAAGAATTTCGGTTGTGGAGACTTTGGTTTCGAAGGGGAATGCCTTGAATCCGTTTTTCTGAATATCGTCGGGGATGCTGTACTGTAGGTGGACGTGTGTGGCCCGGATTTGTTTTCTGAAGAGGGTGTTGTCGAGCTTGGCGGTAAGGGGAGCTTTAAATTGGATTTGTTCGAGGTTGGTGTCGATCCGGGTGTAGAGGGAGATGTGGTCAGAGGAGAAAATTTCCGGGATTTGGAGGCTGTTGGCGTCGAGTTCGGCATCAATGTGACCGTTGCTTCGTGCGGTGAGGTGGAGTGTGGGGTTCTCCAGTTTGGCGAGGTAGGGCTTGAGGGTGTAAAGTTTGGCCAGGGTTTGATTGATGGTCTGCTGTAGGGGTTTCTCTGGCGTGGTGGGTTTGGCCTTGGGGAGTTGTATTGGAGGGCCTTCGCGTAGGGTTGAGGAGATGGTGGCATTGTGGAGGCGAAAGCTGACCTCATTCAGCCGGACTTTCTTGTTTGCAATGCGGATATTGCAGGACAAGTCCTTGAGAACTTCTTCCGGTGTGCCTGTAGGGGAGTAAATGGCAGGGCAGATCATTCTGGCACCGCGAAGCTCAATGCCCGCTACCTGGGGTTTCCCGGTAAGCAGGGAAAGTGGAGCAATTTCGATGCGAACTTCTTTGATTTCAGCCAGGGGGGTATTGGGTGTGTCTATTGAACGTAGTTCCAGGTCCCAACAGTAGAGGCGGTTCCATGGGGAGAATTCCAAGTTGCCCAGTTCCAGACTCAGGTTGTGGGGATGTGTTTCCTGATTGATTTGTTGCTGTAGGGAATTTCGCAGGAGGTTAGGCTTGTGCATCAGGAGCAGCAAACCAAGTTGGATCAGGATAATGATGCCCAATACTCCATTGATCAACCACTTGGGGATGCGTTCCATTCGCTTGTTCGCTGGTAGCCGTTAGCTTTTTGTGTTTGGACTGGTTTGCTGGTGGCTTTTAACGCATGCCTTTGGCTTGTTTCCACTGAGTAATGTATTGCTGGTCAGCTTCGGAGAGATTGGTAATGGGGACCCGAAATGTTCTTCCACTTACATTGATGACTGCGTTGGGGCCGCTGATGGTAAAGAGGATGCCCTGCAATGTTCGGCCATCTGTATTGGTCCATGTTCTCTGGCCTAAGTTGACTTTTACTGGTTTTTCAGGGGTGGCAGGTTTGGCCGCTGGTGTGGCAGGGTTGTTCGCCATGGCCGCGGGCTGGCGGGTGATAATGACTTTGTCGATGTATGCGGAAGGATTGTCATCAAAAAGTGCCAGGCAACGTCCACAACATAGCCCGATGGTTTTGCCTTCAAATACGCTGGTGCGGTTGGGGGCAATACGACGATCAGGCTTAATGGGGCACATGGTGTTTACCGGAGTGGGGTCAACTCTGGGGCCTGCTGCAGCACCTGCTGCACCTGCACCCACGACGGCTCCAATGCCATCGGGGGGAGGCTCATCGGGAATGGTTCGGAGTCCAGAGACGACCACGAGTTCCGGTTTGGCTTGTTTAAGTGCCGTCACTCCGGCTTGGGTGACTTTGGTTTGGGCGGTATACAGTTTCCTGAGGTTTTGCAGGCTGGCTAACTGGCGAATACCAGCGTCACTGACATCGGTGCCGAAGAGGTTAAGGTATTCCAGCTTGGGGAGTTTTTGAATATGAGCAATGGCTTCGTCTCCGATTTTGGTTCGATCGAGGTGAAGACGTCGGACTTCTGTGAATTTTTCAAGAATTCCCAAGCCGTTGTCAGAGATTCGGGTTTTGGCAAGATTGAGCCAGACAATTTGTGGTGCGATGCCAGCCAGTATGGCCAGGGACTGATCGTTGATTTCGGAAGCTCTATCATCGCAATGAACGGCAAGGGCATTAGAGCCTGGTGCTCTTTTGACAACTCGGACGCCCAGTTTTTCCACGGCTTCCATTCCTGCGGCGTCGGCTTCCTTGACTTTAAAGACAACAGTTGGGCCAGCTGTGGCAGCCGCTTTCCTTGCATCAGCTTCTGCAATGACGGCTTTTATGGTATCGACCAAGTTTCTAGGAGCTGAGGTTAGAGGTGTGTCAAATTTGGCCCCGGATCGAATCCACCATTCGATTAATTGGATTTCCTGTGGCTTGAGTTGGCGATTTTCTTCCGTGGGTGGCATCCGGCTATCGTCGCCTTCGGGCATATGGAGGCGTTGAACCAAGAGGCTGTTTTGGGGGTTCCCCGGAACCATGAGCGGTGGGTTTTTGCCACCGGTTTGGATACCTTCCACGGTGTGCAAACGGAGTTTGGCACTGGCTCGGCTTTCACCATGGCATTTGCCACAGTTGTATTCAAATAGTGGATGGATCGCTTCTTCGTAGAGGCTGCCCCATTGTCTTGGTCCATTTGTATTGGTGGCAGTTTGTGCGGTTGTCGGGGCTGGGGTGGGTGTCGTTGCCGGTGGAGGGGATGGCTCTGGTGGAGCTTTGTATTGACTGGAGCCTGGTGGATGCAACGCGTAGTGATGGAGGACTCTCAACAAGGGGTCTCTGCCGACATCAGTGTTGGGGATTTCAGAGAGCTTGGTTTCGTAGGAAGCTCCGTTGTAGACCCACCATTTGATCAACCAGATTTCATCGGCTGTCATTTGGTTGGGTTCATCCGATGGAGGCATCTTTTCATCATCGGGATCGTTGAGGGGGAGAGCAATCCGGTAGATGAGTTCACTGTCATCCAGGTTTCTGGGAATGATGAGATCTTCGTGATTTTCGATGAATTCCCGGGTGTGCAATCGTAGTTTCCCCTTGGCCTTGGTGGGGCCATGACAGTTCATGCATCTTTCCTGCAGAATGGGCAGGATGGCTTTCTCAAAAATAGTGCCGTCTGTTATTCTGACGGCTTGGGCCGAAAGTTGGGTGGCAAGGAGTTGCCAGAGGAAAAGAAGAAATAGCAAAGGGCTCAGGTGCTTGTCCATAATCTGGGAATCTGAATATTTGGATGGAACGACTTTAGTAATATATCAAAGCCAATCCGAATCAGAAGTCAATCGGACAGAGACAAGTTTACCCCGATTCCTTTAGGATGAGGTTCTTGCACGTTATTTCGTTCCGCAAACTTGATTTGCGGTGCAATAGAACTATAAGGGCAAGGGTGAGCGTTAATCTTTCGCTCCACCAATGCCTTTTCCAGCACGGGCCATAGCTTTCGCTACTTTCTTGCGTTTGAGTTCCTTGCGGAATTTTTTTGCTCCAGATTTGTCGTTTCTCTTGATCATAAGGCGGTAGGAGGAAAACCTTTTTTACCAGAGGGGCAAGTGGAAAGTTACGAAATTTTCAGCGTTGTTCGGCTGTCTTTGTGTTGTGGCTCCAGAAGCAGCAGATGTGGGGTACAATCAGTATTCGTCCAGATTTTTGGGGATAGTAATAAAGAAGGAGCTGCCTCCTCTGGAATTGTCTTCTACCCAGATGTCGCCGTGATGAAGTTGGACAATCTGTTTGCAGGTGGCCAGTCCGATTCCAAATCCTTTTTCCTTTTTCTTCTGTTTGGTTCGAAAGAGGGGGTTGAATACGTTTTGGTGGAACTTTTTGGGAATACCAATACCATTGTCCCGGACTTCCATGGTGATGGGCAGATCATTCTCCTCAGGGTAATCCACGGCAACAATGATTTCCGGGGTTGAGTCCGTGCAGTACTTGATGGCGTTTCCGATGAGGTTTTGGAGAAGTTGAACCAGCAGAATTCCGTCTGCATAGATTGTGGGCAGGGTTTCTGGATGGGATTCAATTTTGGCCCCGCTTCTGTCGATATCCTGCATCAGTACATGCTTGGCACTATTCAGTACTTGATTGAGATCGGTTTCATTGGCTTTGAGTTCAGGGCACTGGGTGGAGTACTCAAGAAGTGCATCCAGAAGGTTGTGCATTTCTTTCCCCGCCTTGATGATGTAATCGAGTGCGTCTTCCAGTTTCTCGAATTTCTGTTTCACAATGTCATCTTTGGCCATGTGACTTTGGCCGATGATGACTGAGAGTGGCGCTTTCAGGTCATGAGAAACGGTTTGCACAAAAGATTCCAATCCTTCTCTGTTGCGTTCGTACTCCATCTGGGTTTTCGCTTTGTCGATGACAGCGTCAATGGAGTCGAGCAACATCCCTTTCCCGATTTCACTTTTGATGAGGTAATCATGGCAGCCGAGTTTGAAGGCTTCGGACGCTACTCGTTCTGAGCCTTGTGCAGAAAGTAGGATACAGGGGATGTATTTACTGGAAAGATCTTCGATTAGTTCGGTGCCATCTCCATCTGGCAAGCGGTAATCCAGTAGCACACAATCAAATTTCCTGGAGTGGATGCTACGTCTTGCTGCTTTGAGGTTTGGAGCGATGAAGACTTTACAGTTTTCCCCGATGAGTCTTTTGATTTGTTGCTGAAAAATGGCATCATCCTCGACCAGGAGGATTTTCTGGGCGTTATCGGGCAGAGGGCTGTGGGTTTTCCCTGTGGGAGCGACTAGCACGAACGGGGATCTTGTCGGCTTTTTGGTGTTTTGAGAATAAACCGTAGTAGGAAACATCGGTTTAATTGTCTCGACCATCCGCTTGTGGTCTCGCAGATCCGATCTTTTTACGTAGTAACCGGCCACTCCGAAGCTTTTCGCCTGCTTTTTATCCCGTTCATATTCAGAGGTTGTCAGGACATAAACCAGGAGGTCCTTGAGCTTGGGGGTGCTCCGGATTTCTTCCAGAAACTCAAAGCCATCCATGAAGGGAAGATTGAGGTCAAGAATGACAATGCCATTTCGCAATTCCTCGTCTTCCTCAAGTGCACGAATGGCCTGAACACCGTTCACCACATGTGTGAAATTGGGTTGTAACCCAGACCTTTTAAACGTTCGGATTAATGCGTCGGCGGCGACATCATCATCTTCAACAACCAGTACTCCTGCACTACATTTGTCCATGGATTGGTAATCTTGTTCTATTCGTTTAAAAACCGTTGTTTCCGGGGATTTATTCTCCAGCAGAACAAAGAAGGGAGGTGCCTGCCGTGGAGAGTTTGGTTTAAACTAACATACTCAGCCTGGATTCCCTTTTTCAAGAACTAAATGGATTCACAAAATATAGGGCATGAATGGAGGTTGCCCTCTATTGATTATATATTTTTGCTCTTGGCTTATGCGTTTCAATCCACTGATCTTCTTTTTCGTTCTCTCTACGACATGTTTGCAATCAACGTTTTGTGCGGATTCCTCTGTGGAAGAACTGGCCGAAAAGGTTCGCCAATCGATTGTGGTGATCTCTTCTGCAGATCGAAAGGGTCTTGAATCTGGGATAGGAACGGGGTTTGTCGTGAGCGAAGATGGCATTATCGCCACAAACTTTCATGTAATCGGGCAGCACCGGAGCTTCACAGTACGTTTTGCGGATGGAAAAAGTTATGAACCAGAAGCGATTCTGGCCAGAGATGAGAAACGGGATCTGGCTTTGGTCAAGATCAAGGCGAAAGGTTTGCCCGTATTGCCCTTGGGGGATTCTTCCAAACTCAAGTTAGGGCAAAGCTTATTTGCCATCGGTAACCCCCTCGGGCTGGAATTCAGTGTGAGTCAAGGAGTGATGGCAGCGACAAGGGATGTGGATGGGATTGATATGATCCAACTGGCAATGCCGATTGAGCCTGGATCGAGCGGGTCTCCGGTTCTGGATTTGGAGGGAAGGGTATGCGGAGTGATTGCGATCAAAAGTGGGGCGGCGATGGGGTTTGCTGTTCCCATCAACCGCTTAAAGCCACATCTGGAGAACCCCAATCCGATCAAGATTGATCACTGGTTAACGATTGGTGCCATCGACCCTGAGGAATGGACGGTACACATGGATGGCGATTGGAGGCAACGGGCGGGTTCTCTTATTGCCTCAGGGCGTGGAACTGGATTTGGTGGGCGAACCATTTGTATTTCTTCGCGGACTCCTCCAGAAGATAAGTTTTCTTGTGAGGTGGAGGTGAAGCTTCATGATGAATCAGGTGCTGCGGGTATAGCGTTTTATTACGATGGTAAGGATTCGCACTACGGCTTTTACCCGACCAGTGGAGCGTTGCGTTTAACCCGATTTGCCGGGCCGGATGTTCTCAACTGGAGCATTCTCGAAACAATCCAAAACGATGCTTATCATCCAGGTGAATGGAACAAGATTCGTGTCGATTACAACAAAGGCAAAATGGTTTGTTCTGTAAATGGCACAACAGTCATTGAGTTTAAGGACACCCGGCTGAGCCCAGGTACATTTGGTTTGGTGAAATTTCGCAACCCTACCGCAGAGTTTCGCAATTTTCGTTTTGGGGATGACATTCCCCAGACGACGCCTCCACGAAGATTGGTTTCCAAAGTTCGGAATATGCTTGAAGCTCAGGACTTGAGCAAACTCCCTCCACTGGATTCCGAATTTTTCAAGGAGTTATTGGATTCAGATTCCCGCACACCGGAAGTGCTCCGTCATCAGGCGAAACTATTACAGAAGGAAGCGGCACAGATAGAAAAGCTGGCCGAGACACTCCACGAACAACGCACTCTACAAGAGATTCTCAAGGCTCTCAATCCCGAGAAGGACCAACCCGTTCAACTTCTGGACGCCACCTTACATCTCTCACGCCTGGATAACCCTCATTTGCCCACGACTCCCTATTTAAGAAGAGTAGACCGGATTTCTTCAAAGTTACTCAAGGGACTGCCGAAATGTGCGACAGACCGGGAGAAATTGGATGCATTGATTTCTTATCTGTTTATTGAGCAAGGCTTTCATGGCAGTGACCTGGATTACTACCATCGTTCCAATAGCTATATCAATGAAGTGTTGGATGATCGTGAAGGGCTGCCGATTACACTCTGCGTTCTCTTTATCGAAATTGCCAAACGTATGGAACTGCCAGTGTATGGAGTCGCCATTCCCAGGCATTTCATGGTAGCCTTTCACCCTGAAAAGGCCAAGACGCCAACCTTGGTCGATGTCTTTAACTCCGGGAAAATTATTACTCTTAGAGAAGCCAGTGAAATCTCCGGGCAATCCTTGGACGAAGAGGATATCCAACCTGCCAAACCTAAAGATATCATCATTCGGATGCTGCACAACCTCTACAACGTAGCAGAAATGCAAGAGGATCCGACCTCCATGATCCGATACCTAGACGGGATTCTGGCCATTGATGAGGAAGCTGCTTACAATCGGGCCATGCGGGCCGTACTGCTAGCTTCACAAGATCGAATTGACGAGGCCATTCGTGA
>Ga0181593_10006933_pt1 | contig 10133 bp, 15 predicted proteins | sample 071ome_19_FD_133756 | JGI IMG/M metagenome (GOLD analysis project Ga0181593, IMG submission 133756) | Coastal salt marsh microbial communities from the Groves Creek Marsh, Skidaway Island, Georgia - 071413AT metaG (megahit assembly) | ecosystem: Environmental > Aquatic > Marine > Intertidal...
ATTGGGACGTGCATCACGGCAATGGCACAGAGCATATTTTTTATGATGATCCGAATGTCCTGACCATTTCCATCCATCAAGAACGCAACTATCCCATTGATAGCGGCGATGCAGGCGATACAGGCGGCCAGAACGCCCCTTTATCCAATTTGAATATCCCATTGATACCAGGCGGTGGAAGTACCGCTTATCAATATGCTTTTAAGCGGCTAGTGATGCCAAAACTGTGCGCCTTTAACCCGGATATCGTGGTGGTTGCGTGCGGCTTTGATGCCTCGGGGGTTGATCCGCTCTCGCGGATGCTTTTGGGGGCAGCTGATTTTGCCCTGCTGACAAAAATGCTGATGGATTTTACCAATGGCAAGCTGGTGATGGCCCATGAAGGGGGCTATTCTGAGACCCATGTTCCCTTTTGCGGTCATGCGGTGTTGCAAACCATGAGCGGGGCGGCCATCACCGCCGATGATCCCCTGGGCGCACGCATTATTGGCCAGCAGCCAGACCCGCGCTTTAACCATTTGCAGGACAAGATATTAAAAGAGATTGCCGATTTGCATCACCTTTCCTGAACTGCAGAGACTTTCAGTCGCGCGACAGGCGATACAGCCCGCCATTTACTTCATCGCTTAACAACAATATTGCGCCATCTTCAGCGACCATTACATCGCGTATCCGGCCAATTTTCTGTTTTAATATCACTTCTTCTGAGGCAGGTTTTTCACCTTCCAGACGCAGATGATACAGGCTACGGAATTTAAGAGAGCCAACCAAAAGCCCGCCTTTCAGCTCGGGAAACATATCCCTGTCATAAAAAGCCATGCCGGACGGGGCGATAGAGGGTATCCATACCCAGGCAGGATCGGCAAACCCTTCTGCCTTTGTTAGCCCCTCTCCTACTTTGCCGCCATAATATTCGCGCCCATGGCTGACAATCGGCCAGCCATAATTTGCCCCGGCCTGTAAAATATTAATCTCATCCCCGCCTTTGGGGCCATGCTCATGCAGCCATATCTCGCCAGTGCGCGGATGACGTGCCATGCCTTGCGGGTTGCGATGGCCTTTGGTGAAAACCCCTTTTGGCCAATTATCACCGCTGGCCGGGGCAAGATGGCCTTCTTTGGTCAAACGAATAACCGCCCCTGAATATAGGGCGTTATCCTGGGCTGTGTCTCGCTCACCGCGCTCGCCAAGGGCGAGATAGATAAAATCCTCTACCAGCACTATTCGGCACCCGAAATGATGGCCGGAAGTGGATAAAAAATTAGAGGTAAAAAGCACCTTTCCACCCTGCAATGCATTTCCTGCCAATTCTGCGCGATAGAGGGCGGTGGCCGCCTTGCCGTCTGGCATCGGCCGACTATAACAGAGATAGACCGTGCTATTTTCTATTCCAACATCCAGCAATCCCCCCTGCCTTTTGGCAAAGACCGCCGGGACATTGGAAATTGGCTGATGCTGGCCTGTATTGATATCCACCTTAAATAATTCGCCGGAACGTGCGGTAACCAGATAGTGCGAACCATCTATCTGGCTGACACCCCAGGGGTGGGCAATAGGCTCGCCAACACGCTCAATATTCACTTGAATATCTGAATATACTGCATTGTTAAAAAATAGAAAAAACAAAACAAAAAAGATGTTTTTAATGGCTTTATTCATCGCTTTTATCTGTATCCTAGCATAGGTTAATAGCTGGCAAAAAACCATTGAGGGCTGGCCTGTCGCCTGTCACAATAGGGTATATCAGGGAGTATTTATGACCAGCATCATTTTATTAAAATTTTTTCATTATCTGGGGCTGTTTCTTGCAGGCGGTCTGGGGGTTGCAGGGGCTATCCTTGCCAAAAACCATCAAAAGGCAGGCATGAAACCTGCCGCACCGGTTCAGGCCAGCATCAAGACGCTGGCAAGGATCGCGCTGGCGGCGATTATCCTGTTATGGGGGACTGGTATCGCCCTCACCTATCTGGTTTATGCCAGCTTTGATTTAGGCTGGGCGTTTCATCTAAAATTACTGGGGGCAAGCCTTTTGCTGCTTGTCCTTGCTGGCTTAAACATCCATTTAAACCGCTCGGCTAAAGCTGGCACACCGCCCAATCCGACCTTTATGAAAGCTGTTCCGATGATATCCAGAGGCGCATTGGCGCTGGTATTAATAGGGGTAGCTATCCTGACAAGCAGCTAGCGCGTGCGAGGGTTTAATTACCTGCAAAAACAACAGCCCCCAAAAAAACCAAAAAGGTGATGCAAAAAATGCATCACCGCAGAAAAATCATAGCACTATTTTAATATGCGATGCTTTATTAGGTTGGAAATGTGGGGAATGGATGGCTCCCGGGAGTTACCCCAAGCCCCACACCAACAAAGAACACACCCCAAAATGTTCCTTTCATTTAAAAAGACCGCCATATCATTTCTCCCCCGTTTGGATATGGCGGTTTTTTTATTGATATGGCCACCCGCCAAAAATTTTAAAGAAGACAGAAAGTTTGGACAAAATTCATCTCTCTGCGATATTCTAGGAATCGATAAGTATAAATAATTAGAGTTGAGTTGATGAAATATTTTATTGCCGTGCTTATTATGTTTTTGCTACCAGTTTCTGCCAGCGCCAAATTCAAGCTATATAACGAAAATGACCTGAATGTTTCGGAATTTGGCGTGAGCATTGATGATCAAAAGGATAATTTTACGATTATCGCCACACAAGGTGGCCCATCACTAGAAGCAGCTTTTTGCGCCGCATTTTCTGGCATATCAGAATTAATCAGCACTACTATTTCTAACAATAGCCGCGAAACCAGCACCATAATAGCCGGCTTTGAGGTTAATGCAGAATATGGGATAGAAGAAAATGGTCAAAAAACCAATATGACCGAAATTGTGCAGATATCAGAGGGAGATCTCTATCTTACCTGCTACTCGCAAATATCTGAAAATAGCAAAGGTGAGATCGTCGAAGAATACAGCGTTATCGAGAATATTACCGCTGATGACGGAGAATTAAACCTGCTTGAAGGGCGAGAGGACAATCATTGCCGCTACGCCTTGCTTGAACATGGCTATGCCCCGCAAAGCGATTATTTCAAAGTGATTATCGGGGTAAGATGCAGCAAATAGGGGCTGTGTGTTCTGCTATCCGGCAGAGGCAAAAAAATAATTGATGATGCCAAAGCCAAATATAGGTAGCTGCAAACAAAAATTCGTCAGCAAGGCTCTGTCTCTGGTTAAATAGCCTGCCAATGTCCAGCCGGCTGCCCCTGCCCCGTGGATTAAAATATTCAGCGGAAAAATATTCAGATTTGTCAGCGCAATACCAGACAAAACCGCCCCTGTACTCAGCCATTTAATCAGTTTGATCTTATTATCCATCTGTTGCTACCTCATAGATTGTCTGCCGATGTAATTATGTTGCCTGCCTTGATTATGTTACCCGCCGGCATCGCTGATACATCTAAAGCCGATATAAACAGCTGCCATATCCCGGGGCTTTGTTGCACCATAATCAGCCTGCATCTGGCGTTTGCCATACCACCAGGAACCGCCCATTGTTGCCTGCTCGCTGCTAGTACCAGAGATATTGGAATCAGAAATTCTGGCCCACTCCCATACATTCGCGCCCATATCATATAATCCGTTTACTCCCGGACGGGTAATGCCAATTGGTGCATGACCTGCCCCTCTATACAGAACAGGGCTGAAATCTTTCTTTTTGTTTTGCAGACTCTTTTCTGCGCCGCATTCAGATAGACAATTTGCTCCTTGCGGTGAATTTCCAGTGGGATATGGATAGGTTCTTCCCCTTTCAAACCCGTCTGGCGGATAGGCTCTGCTCTCTGTATAGCCGGCCTTTATCCATTCGCTGCGTGTCGGAAGCCTTTTGCCCGCCCATAGACAATATTGCTCTGCTTCCAGGAACGTAATATGCACCGCAGGCGCATTATCATCTCCAGCCACCCCATAGGGTTTTCGCCAATTCCAGCCGGGCTTTTGCACCCACCCCAGCTCATAGACCATTCCGCCATGCCTTTCTGCCTGAGATACAAAGCCTGTCTCTTGTGCAAATATGGCAAAAGCACCAATAGAAACCTCTGTTTTATCCATTGTCAGATTATCCGAGGCCGATGCGCTGACCTTCAAAAGGCACATCAAAAAAATGAACTGGATGAAAAAAATTTTATGCATTTTTAATTCCCGGCAGCGCGTGCCCTGCTTTTCAGGACAAAGGCTGGCATGATTATATTTTTTATGTTCTCATAAAATCAGGGAGGAAAACCAGAGGTGAATGAAAATAACACCGCTTGTGCAGTTGTCTCACAATCAGAAACAGCTTCGCAATGGAAACAATCCTTTATTTGTGCAAATGATGACCTGCATCACGCCTTGCTAGACTCCCCTCTGGCAGTTTTTATTTATGTGTTTGGCGTGTTACTGGTTATGTTTCTGGTTCAAAGAGCCGCGCGCCCCAATCGAAACACTTCCAGTCAGAATAAAACAAATCTAAAAAAGTAGCCCTAACGTATAGATTTATGGTCTTTGCGGAGTTAGGGGTTCACAAGATGAAAATTATTAGAAATATCGTTCTGATATGCGCAATATCACTTTTTTCAAAATTTGCAGCAGCACAAGGCTATACCGCGATTTTAAGCTGCGGGTTTAATGGAAGCCACATCAATATCGCGGCCTGCTTTCTGGATACAGATTTGAAACTTACCAATAATGGCCAAGCAGCGATTTATAAGGCTTATAATATTGGCCAGGTAGGCAATGAATATAGTGATGGGCTGCATATCAATTTATCCGAAAGCTTTCGGCTTACCGCCCAGAATAGTCAGGATAACCTGGTGCTGGGCATTGTGATTAAAAACAGTAACGGTCAAGTGGTATATCAGGATGTGGTTGGCCGCTTCGGCGTTATCAAGGTCGGCAATTGATCCAAAACCCTGACAGCCCCCCCCCTATCAAGCGGCTGTCCATTATGTTAGCTTGATTAAAAATAAAGGATATTTTTTTGGTTTTATCAGGATATTGAATGAACGCTAACCCGCTTAAAATTAGTTTAATCTGCGCGGCTGGCTTGCTTGCAGGGTGCGGCGGGGCAGAACATCGCCTGGATTTAAATACCTATTCCCCTGTGATTGATTATTATCAATATGACACAGCCCAATTTAATACAGATATTACGCAATGCCGGCAATTAGCCATTGCCGCACAACAGGCCTATGACAAACAGCAGGCAGAAGAACAGGCTGATATTCTTGCTTCTGCTGTTGTTGGTGCGCTAGTTGGCGCGGCTGTCGGGAATGCTCTGGATGGTAACGATGATAGCGGTACAACCATCGGGGCTATCTATGGCGCGGGCATTGGCGCATCATCTGCTGCCGAAGCAAATGACTACAACAGATTAATTACTAAATTTGGCCCTTCTGCCATCATTGATAACTGTATGGCGAATCGGGGCTATCAAATCCTGTCAAAAACAGGCTATGGTGGAGGTTGAGCATAAAAGCGGCAAGGGCAATTGATAACTTTGTCGCAAATGCTGGCCTGAGCGCTATTTTATCCTCTTGCTGCTGTTACAGGGTGCAAGATGTTTGCAAGCAAAAACACCTGCCTGCACGCAATGACGGCCCAGACTGATAGGCTAGAGCGCTTTTAGCCGGACATCCTAATTTATGGATAAAAAGCATTAAAGGAAAACGACCCAGCGCCGTTAGAAGGTTATGATAAGAATTACAGCACTGGGTCTTAACTCTCCCTATGCAAAGAATATGCCTAAGTGTAACGCTTGGGCATTTTTTATGAGTATAGCCAAACCTCAAACAGCTCTTTCATTCTTTTCGAAGAAAACAGCTCCTGAAAGGCAACTAAAAATAATTGATTTTTTTTCAAATTTCTTTCTTTAAGTATTAATCTATAGACTTACTTAGGGCGTATAGGTAATTAACATTTGGAAAAATCTTAGCAAAGTAACGGTAGCCAGGCTGAAAGTCAAAAATTGGAATTTTGGGGATGGAAAATACGCCTGGTACGTCATTATTAGTCCTGGAAAATCAAAGCGACATTATTCCAAAAAACATTATCGAGGCGGTAAAAACGCTTATTCCCGCTCAAATCTTAACCAATGAAGCAGAGGTAAGAAGAGAACTGCCGCAAGTGCTTGGCAAGCTCCTCGCCCTGTGTTGGATAAATCAGGAACTGGCGGGATTTTTTCTCTCGGATACAAGAATTTTTTTAGAAAAAATTCAGATTAGCTTGCCGGAAAATATCGTCATAGAGGTTAAAAAAGAGGTCAGAGCCAAACCCTCTATCACTGTATTTCAGATAGAAGAAGGCAGAAAATACAAACAGCGCCTGTTCAAACTATCGCTTAAATTAATTGCCAATCGGTGATGATGACAGTTTTTCCAGATTTGCCCTGTTTTTCCGGGCTTCCAGTATTTTTTTCTCAAGAGCCTCAGCTTTTTCCCGAATGGAACGGGCAATCTCCCCGGTTTGTGCAATAACCGAAGCGTTTTCGGCATCTGCGTCATTTAAACGCTTTTCATATTCATCGAGTATCAGGGAAGCTGATGTTCCTAATGTCTCTGTTGACAAATCGCCTGTCTCTAATTGCGCAACAAAGCGCGTGAGACTGGCATTGAATTCAAGAGATTTTTGGTTGGCTCTATCTCTGATGTCATTGATTTCCCGATGCAATTCTTCTGTCTCGATCACCTTTTTATTGATTTCTTGCAATTGCAAATTCAGATAAGTCCTATGTTCAACAAAGAGGGTCTCTAAAGACAGCTTTACATCTTCAATATCAATCAGGTTGGAAAGGTCTGACAGGCTCTCCAATTTTTCAAAAATATTTTCTAGCAGGTCATTTCTTTGCTGGTTGAGCAATTGGCGAGTGCCAAGAAAAGTGATGGAAGAAATTGCGCCATTTAAATCAATTAGCTCATTAAGATCCGAACGAAGCTGATAGGTAGCGTTCCGCGCTTCATTCCCTTTTTGTTTTGAGAGTTTGATTTTTTCACTTAATGAAGCTTTGCCGCTCATCGCCTGTTCTCAAAAAAAAGATAAGCTGAAAAATTAACTCAGCGCGAAAGGATCAAAGATTGGTCGGAGTGGCGGGATTTGAACCCACGACCCCTACACCCCCAGTATAGTGCGCTACCAGGCTGCGCTACACTCCGACTTGTATGGTTATAGCCATTTGTAAAATGGGGTGCAAGGAAAAGGCCATCAAACAGGCCATAGAAATGCCAAAAACTATATACGGGCAAGAAGCGTATCGATACGGCTTTGCGCCTGTGCAAGCAGGCTGGCCGCCTGTTGCAGGGATGGCGAAGAGACCGGCACAGAAGGCGCAGCCACAGCCGGGCTTTGAGCTGCCTTTCCCGTTGCAGCCGGTACAGCATCTGCCTTGCGCCGTTTTGACAGGCTGGCTTGTGCGCCTTTAATAGTATAGCCCTCATCATATAAAAGGGACTTAATAGTCTCCAGCAGGCCGATGTCTTCCTGGCGGTAATATCGCCGGCCGCCACTGCGTTTCATTGGCTTTAGCTGGCTGAATTTCGATTCCCAAAATCGCAAAACATGGGCCGGAATATCCAGCATTTCAGAAACTTCGGAAATGGTTTTATAGGCAGAAGCAGATTTTTGCACTATGCGCCGCCATTTACGCGCTTTTTCATCAAATTGGATGGACGAAAGCTTAATACACGGCGCGGAGTAATGGTGGCCTCTACCCCCGTTTTGGGGTTGCGCCCTATTCTGGCATTTTTACTGGATACCGAAAATGTACCAAAAGAGGACAGCTTCACCTGCTCGCCGGTCTCCAGACAGAGCGAGATTTCTTCCAGCACGGAACTGACCAATTGGGCACTTTCATTATAGGAAAGGCCGATTTGCTGGTGTACTGCGTTCGCCAAATCGCTTCTTGTCAGTGTCTTGCTCATAGGAAAAAAGCTATCATTGGCGTGCGGTTTCGTCAATTCATGAAAACACATAAAGAACAAATTGGCAGATTTTACTACTCGATTTTGCAGCTAAACTGTTTATGGACGGCCATAGCGCACCAGCGATGCTCCCCAGCTTAGCCCCCCACCAATCGCTTCAAAAGCCAGCAAATCTCCCGATTTTACGCGGCCATCACTAACTGCCTGGCTGAGGGCAAGCGGAATGGAAGCTGCAGATGTATTGGCATGTTCAGCCACTGTTTTCACAACTTTTTCTGCCGGCAGGCCAAGCTTTTTTTGCATCCCGTCAATGATTCTGATATTGGCCTGATGGGGAATAAGCCAGTCTATATCGCCCGGCTGGTGACCCGTTTCAGCAATCACTTCATTCATCGAGCTGGAAAGCTTTTCCACCGCATGTTTAAATACATCCTGGCCACGCATCCGCACATGGCCAACATTTTTATCGCGAGATGGGCCGCCATCGACATATAAAATATCGCGATATCGCCCATCTGTATGCAAGACAGTCGATAAAACGCCCCAATCATCGGTGTCTGTATCGGCCGCTTCCAGCACAACTGCCCCTGCCCCATCGCCAAACAGCACGCAAGTGGTTCTATCTGACCAGTCCAGCAATTTGGTAAAGCTCTCTGCCCCTATTATCAGGGCGCGCTTGCCCTTGCCAGAACGCAGCAGCGATTCGCCCACCCCCAGCGCATAGATAAAGCCGGCACATACCGCCTGAACATCAAAGGCAAAGGCCTGATAGCTGCCCAGCTTATGCTGTACTGTAGAAGCAGTAGAAGGAAAAGTATCATCCGGTGTGGTGGTCGCAACGATGATCACATCAATATCCGCGCTGGTAAGCCCGGCATTAGCCAGCGCTTTATTGGCAGCTGCCACCGCCATATCCGAGGTTAGTTCGCCATCTGCAACCATATGACGCTGGCGAATACCGGTTCGCTGGACTATCCAGGCATCATCTGTATCAACAAATTCTGCCAAATCATCATTTGTCAGAATTTTTTCCGGCAAATAGCTGCCAGCGCCAACCATCAGGATAGTATTATTCATCATCACTTAATGTCTTTTCTTCTGCCAAAATCTGGTTTGCCCTGGCGATTGTTGCGGTCACTTCGGGAATAAAGCCCTGTTTAACCATATTGACAGCTACATTAATCGCATTTGCATAGCCAATGGCATCTGTACCGCCATGCGATTTCACCGAGATGCCATTCAGCCCTAAAAATACTGCCCCATTATAATTACGGGGATCGAGCTTGGCACGCAAATTAGCGACACCGCCTCTGGCCAGCAAATAGCCGATTTTGGTCATTAAATTTGCCGAAAAGGCCTGGCGCATGGATTGCTGAAACAAATTGGCAACCCCTTCTGCTGTTTTCAGGGCGGCATTGCCGGTAAAGCCGTCTGTGACAATTACATCCACACTGCCATTGGTAATGTCCGAGCCTTCCACAAATCCCTGATAATTTACCTCCAGCCTTTCAAGATTTAGTACCTTGGCAGCTTCGCGCAGATAATCAAAGCCTTTCTGGTCTTCCTCCCCCACATTTAACAGCCCCACTGAAGGGGTTTTTACCCCGTAAATATCGCGGTAAAAGGCGCTGCCCATAACCGAAAACTGAATAAGGTTTTTGGCATCACATTCGATATTCGCGCCTAAATCCAATACACAGGATTGCCCAACAGAATTAGGGAAAAAACCGGCAATGGCCGGGCGACTTACCCCTTCTATCATCCGCAATTGCAGCTTGGACATCGCCATTAATGCGCCGGTATTCCCGGCCGATACCACCGCTTCCACCTCGCCCCTTGCGACCAGCTCTATAGCTTTCCACATCGAGGTTTGCTTGCCTGCCCGCAAGGCTTGCGATACCCGCGCCTCAGGGGCAACTTCTTCGGTAGTATGCACAATTTCGGCAGATTGAAGATATCTGGTCGCAGCCAGCAACGGCTTTATCTGTTGTGTATCGCCGACAAAGACCAGCTTCAGCTCCGGATTTTTGGCAACGGCAATATCTGCCCCTTCGATAACAATCCGGGGCGCATCGTCCCCACCCATAGCATCTAGCGCCAATCTTGGCTGTTTTGTCATTACCGAACCCTCCATGACGGGCTAACCATAAAGACTAATTTTATTTTTTCAATTCAGAAAGTTTGGCA
>Ga0181593_10006940_pt1 | contig 10128 bp, 10 predicted proteins | sample 071ome_19_FD_133756 | JGI IMG/M metagenome (GOLD analysis project Ga0181593, IMG submission 133756) | Coastal salt marsh microbial communities from the Groves Creek Marsh, Skidaway Island, Georgia - 071413AT metaG (megahit assembly) | ecosystem: Environmental > Aquatic > Marine > Intertidal...
TGAAATCGGATCGAGAATTGAGAAGAACACAATGAGGAGAATCGGTGCTATAAGTAAAATACTGGCACTCAGTGCTGTAGGAGAAAGGAATGGCATCAACAGGGCACCTCGCATAAACAACTCGCTTGATGTGCCGTATGCCACAAGTGCAAGAAGAACAGCTCCACATCCTGCAACAAACGGATGTATGAGAAGCCTCTGACGCAGATGCTCACGTGAAAAATATGAGAGGGGTGCCTTTCGTCGAATCATAATCGCGGGGAAGGCTCCTGAAATGATACCAATCAACGCTCCAATAGCAGCACCTTCGAACAATGGGCCAATGTCGGGAGTGATACCTTCAGAGAAAAGTGGCATATACAAGGTCTGTATTGTACCTCGCACAGCACTCACGGTGTACTGACCAAGAAGATAACCACCAACCCCTCCCAAAAGCCCACCAGCCACGCCAAGCCAAAGTGCTTCCACAAGCACGAGCCGAGAAAGTGCTGACGGAGACGCTCCAATTGAAACAAATGTTGCCATATCGCGGCGACGCCTGAGGAGCAACAAGCTCACGATCTGAAATCCGAACAATATGGCTACAAACAAAGAAAGAGCCGATAGAAATACGAGATTAATCCGAAGCGCTTCACTCGTTTGAGCAAGATGTTGCGAACGAAGCGCAGGAGTCGTTAAGAATGTACTGCCTGGAAGTATCGACTCCACCTGATTTTTTACCTGTTCGTCAGAACGTTCTGCCGAAAGATAGAGATTTATCCCTGTGAGCCGTCCAGGTGTTCCAAGGAGGGTATCAACAAGGGAGAGATCTCCAATCGCTATTTTTTCACCATATACATCATAGATATGAGAGCCTGCCTCAAGAAGTGAAACAGACAGCCTATGGGTGTCGCCCGGCTTTCCTAAAAACGTAGACGACTGCTCCTCAATAAAACCCTCTAAGGCTGGAGCAAGATAAATCCGCCCATATTGAAGTATAGAAAAGTCAAATACATCTCCTGCTTCTCTCTCAGAACCCCCAAGACCTCCAACAAATTCACCAATACGACTATGGAGAAGATCTATTCCCAGCAATGTAATTTGCTCTACGCGTTCTCCATTTGCTATCCAAACCTGTCCGAGACGAAACGGAAAAATATCTTCAACCCCTTCAACGGCACGAATCCTTGGAATAACAAGATTCGCTTGAAAGGTTTCACTTCTCGGAACAATCTGAAAAGCACTCGTTCCACTCAGAAAATCAACAGTCTGTTGAAATTCCTTCAAGACCGCTTGATTTGCTAACCGAATCGATACAAAGAGCGAAACCGCTAGAGCAATAGCGCAGAGCCCGAGCACAGTAAAAATTCGCTCTCGTACTAATACACCGAATGAGTATCGAACAAGAAGAGAGGAGAACCTCACTGCAACACTCCATGAGCACTCATTTCGAGCACTCTATCAGCATCCGCTGAAAATCCCCGATCATGGGAGACCATAATCAGTGTAGTTCCTGTCTCACGCACAATCTCCTGAAACAACTCGCCAACTCGTTGAGAATTCTCCTCATCAAGATTGCCCGTGGGTTCATCCGCTAGAATAAGAGTTGGACTCAAAAGAAGTGCTCTGGCAATGGCTGTACGCTGTGCCTCACCACCAGAAACCTGATGTGGGCGCCGGTCAAGGATCGTTCCTACACCCATAAAATGAACAAGATACTCCATCCGTTCTCGTACTTTCCTCCTCGATATCCCAGCGATATCCGCTGGTAGGAGAATATTTTGAGCCAGAGTAAGATGACTAATAAGATTAAAAAACTGAAAAACTATCCCAATCTGATGAAGGCGAATGTGCGCTAACTCCTCAATCCCCTTCCCCTCATAAGACTCACCATTGAGCACTATAGAACCCGACTCATAACTCTCAAGCCCCGCTATACAGTGAAGAAGACTACTTTTTCCCAGACCACTCTTCCCAGTAATAAGAGTAAATGTTCCCCGCATCACCTCTAAGAACAAACCGTTCAGCACTGGCTCTTCTCTGCCGGGATACCCCTTCGTCAGATCACGAACGGTTACAATAGGAGCCTGGTCATCACCTCCTCTCACGATCTCTCATCCTCCTGGGGCACAAGTCGATTATTCTGCTGAAGCCTCTTTTCAATTTCTCTAAACAAACTCGTAATTCTCCTCGCATTGACTCCTAAGTCGCTTTTTCCAAGTCGCGACCGCGAACGCATATGTACGATAGCCTCATTCTCTCCATCGAGCGATCGCACCTGAAGCACTATATCATCACGAAATCGGAACAGCCGAGAGACAGCAACTGCCGTAAGCTGAAGATTATCCACATCAACCCTTACATCACACCAACTCGTTTCATCTTTGACCACAGTAATAATAACCTCTAAGAGTTCTGTTGGAGATACCTGAAATATACGGGGCCTCACGAGCGGATATTTTTTTCGTTGAATGTCACCAAACCGCTCTGGATACGGCACCTGTTGGCCATGACGGTAGAGGGGAAGCGGATCGAAGGGGTCCGTCGTAATATCATTGATCGGAGGGTAGCATCCTGTCAGCATTAAGGAGGTCATCAGCATCACTATCCCCTTTCCTATCACCGCTCCGATTATTTCTACACGCTGCACTACAGTACTTCACCTGCTCCCAGACTCGTGCCCATTTCTTTCTCCACACGAAGGGTCGCTCGCAGACAGGGCATATCTTCGTTGGAAAATCGCGCTTCTTACGATTTCCCGCCATCTTCACCCTTATGAATACTCTTTCGGAACGTCAGAAACACCTCTCCTACAGACAAGCCAAATTTTGTAGCATACGCTCTGTTCAGGACAACTCCGTTTTCTTGAAGAAACATCCAGTCATCGAAGGAGAGATGCCATATATCTCCTCCTATTTCCTCTTTTAATACGTATTTCCAGTTCAACACATTTCCGTATGACTCAATCGTTCCATCTCCATCAAATGCCTCTGACTTTACGGTATAGTGATGGTCATCCTTCTTTTGAATACGGTACTCCCGTTGCAAACGCCTTCCATCACTGTACCTGAGGTCTTCCGCTAAAATGAGAAGGTCTCCCTCCTGTCTCCCATCAAGAGTGAGTACAAACGATTTCCGCATCTTTCCAAAGCGATCAAAGAATACTCCGTGTGCCTCACCCCGCCCCAAAAAGTACTCCTCGGGCAAGAACCGTGGAGAATAGTTGGCAAACTGTGATGCCTTCATTTGAGAACACCCCGAAAAGCCAAGTATTCCCACAATTAAAATAAGTATCTGTTTTAATCGACTCATATTTCCCTTCCTCTATCCTTTCAAGTTCGAAAGGCCTCCATCGATATGTAGAATATGCCCACTCACCCACGTTTGCTCAGGTGATAGCAGCCATACAACACCACTTGCAATATCCTGAGGAGTACCGAGACGCCCAATAGGATGAAGCTTTTGGGAATACTCCCGACTCGCCTGAGAACTTGTGATGCGCTCTGTAAGTGGAGTTTCAACCAACCCTGGAGCAACCGCATTTACTCTGATACCTCGTGCAGCATAGCTGGCAGCGGCGCTCCGCACCATCGCCTCAATTCCTCCTTTCGCAGCCGCAATTGCTTCATGATTTGCAAGACCGATAGAAGCCGCTGCTGATGAGAAAAACACGAATGAGCCCCCAGAGTCCCTGAGCGCCCTCACCCCATAATGCAAAACTGAAAAAGCAGAAGTCAGATTGACCTCAAGCACCTTAGAGAATTCACTCGGTGACGTAAGATGCGCTGGTTTCAGTAATACGCTTCCGACGGCATACACAACCCCATTTAATGCTCCAAGAGATGTTGCCGCCTCCTCATACGCAGCGCCAACCGATTCAACAGAGCTCATATCGAACACACCATAAGGACTATCCAGTTCCTTCGAAAGCACCTCTAGCTTTTCCTGGTTGCGTCCACACAAGAAAACTTGATTGCCCCTTGCAACTAATTGCCGGGCCACTTCACTACCAATCCCTCCAGTTGCTCCGAAAACGAGTGTCCTCTCTGCCATATAATCTTCCTATAGATACAGTCCTACTCACTACTTCCAACAGTAGTCGAGCAAAGCTCGGAAAACATACCGAAAGATCATTTATTTCGCTATTGACCCTTCCGAGTTGCAGATACGCTTCACTGAACAAAAATATAACTGAGCAATAATACAGGACTGGTGATACACCGTAATGCCTATATCTCCGAGATCGACTATCTCTTCTTAGAATTTCGTCTATCCGCTCGCTTTTGATAGCCGCGAAGGGCTCTGAGCGCATCGTTTAATTCCTCAGGGCTTACTGAATCGGGCGAACGCACTCCGGCTGGAGTAAAACGGAAATTTGGGTTTGTCGCTCCATCACTGCTCGGAGATTCTTGCGCATCTCCTTCTTGCGCATCTCCTGTGAGAGTGATTTCGCGAATAGCCCGCTTGGCATCCAAGTGATTGTCCTCCTTGGACTCTTCAGACGTCAGGGCTACCCACGGGCGATGATTGCTAGAGGATTGACTTGTAAGAAAATCAACAAGGGGAGAAAAAGAAAAGGTTCTCTTGAGCGCCTGCTTATTATTTTCTGGGATGAGATTCAATGCGAGACTCACTGCACGCTGAATTCTCTCGCTTACATGACCTGGAAACGGACGAACGGAAGAAGTATGTCGTCCTTCCTCTTCAATCTCAAACATGAGAGCACTGTCTATCTTTACTTCTCCCACATCCTGCTCCTGAGCGTGCTTATCCTTTTTTTCGTCTGCCAATTTTAAATCCAGAGTTCAAACTCGTACTGAGAGTTTTGCCAGCTTCCACATAAAAATCAAGCGAATCGGAGTAGGAAATTTCTCTTTCTATTCGGAGATTCTTTCATGATCCAATCCCACCTCTTTACTGCACCGGAGTCACTCCACATAGCGCAAAGACGAGAGCATACGAGAGGAATCCCCACGCTCCCCCAACCACCACCTGACTAAGGGTATGTCGATCGAGATACAGCCGAGTCCAACTTACCAACAACAGTAAAAATAAAGAAAGAAGCCACATCGACCACGGGAGAAACTGGAGTGAGACATAGAAAAGACATCCAACTCCACCGCTGTGGACACTCGCTTTCCATCCTCGCTTCATCGTAACGAGAGTTAATACGAACATGAGAGCCGTTGCTAAAATATGTGCAAGAACGAAAACAGAGAACAGCGCTGGGGCCTCAACGGTAGCGAGAACTGGAAGCAAACAAATGGCACCTCCACACGCGAGAAGGAATCCAACAGTTCGCTCACCAGAGGTATTCAGGTCAAGGCTCTTAATGAAACCAAAACCCCTCAATATGAGCAGCGCGAGCAGCGGAATACATCCACCAACAAGCCCAACAAGGTATGCGACATCAAAAGGATTGAAGACGTGGCCAACTCGGTTGGTTTTCATTAAGAGCTTTTGGACCACCTCTTCTCCACCCTCAAATACCTCTGAGGTTGATACAAAGGAGAGGTCCATTATTGAAAAGGGAGTGGAAAATCCCACGGTTACCGCAACAGCAACTACCAGTGCCGTAAGGAAAAAAGTAAACGGAGGAGCGCCAAGATTCGTGAGAATACGGGCGAGAACCCGTGTCCCTCGCTCGTCTATACTGAACTCCTTATGAACTCCCTCAACAACGGTCACGCTATACCCTCAATACAAATGCCCCGATTACCATAAAAGAGTACATGATTCGCGGAGTTAAACCAAATAATCGCCATCAATCTGCTATTGTAAATAAATTCAGAGATTTGCACAGAAGGAGGCCTCTGTGTTTCTTCTTCTCCGGATAGCAACTGATCACTCAGTCGGCTGAGCTCTCTCTAGAGACTAAGGTCGCGACGGCAATTGAATCAACGAACCGATCTAACCCCTCAAGAACCCGTACCTGGTACTGGAACTCACTCTCAGCGTTTTTTTGAGTAGGAAAACAAACCTCATAAAGTTCCGTGCTGTTTTGAGCTTCGGCTTGCACACCCTCTGTTCCGACATTCCACTCTACAGTAATACCGTCGTTCTCTCCCGAGATGAGTCGAACGAGCGTCCCGTGCTCGAACTGGTATGTTAGGCTTTTTGCTTCACCGACTACGCCAACAAGAGCATCAAGCAGCACACGCTGGGAGGCTCCAACTACCTTCACCTGCTCCTCTTCCTCTGTCCCGGTCCTCTCCATCCATCGTAAGAAGGTACTTGTAATGGACTCTTTCTTTCGTTTTCTCTTTAACCTGACCATGCTGATGCAGCTCCATTGAAATACCTCTCTAAGGTATTGAATTTAAGATAGGCATCCACTTGTCTCACCACCGATAACCAAGGTTATAAACTTTTTCTGAAGCAGGTAGCATAGTTTTCCCGATAAGGGAGATTAAAAAAGATATTCTTCGGATTCTCAGCTAGTTATCCCAATTAATTTATCGCTCTACAATAAACCGCCATTTTATGCGCCAAACCCTTTAGCAAACTCGCCTATCCCCCGATGGCACACAAGTGGTTGGGAATGCTTGAAGAGGCAGGCGAAATGCCATTTTCTACCTCAAGCGGAGTAACCTGACCCAAGGGATAGTAAGAGTGATGTTTAAGCAGTTTTTCTTCATTTGTATCGGTATTTTTCTTACCCTTGAGACCGCGAAGTGGCCGGGTCTTGAGCATCAGATGGCGTCACTCACCCTGCTGGCATTCGCTTACGCGTTTCTTGCCGACTCAAAGGCATCAAAGAAAAAGGGCTCTTCCTGAGGGAAGCGGGACTCTAACCTATCGGTCTGACTACAAACAGCAGACCCTTTCCACACTCAAACTGGTGATTCTCGGGTATCAATGAGGACCCCTTTCCCCCACGGGGACTCTTTATCCATCTTTTGGCTTAGAGGTTGGTCAGATAAAACATCTGTTGTAAGCTCGTGGCAAAGAGCGACAAGGAGAGCGGAAATGGGATTCACAAACTTTATATCTGAAGCGGAAGCGATGCATGTGTGTGGAGTCTCAGCCAAGACACTCGCTCGGTTCGCAGAAGCAGGATATCTCTCAATTGAAAAAGAGTCTGACGGTCTAAAACTCTATTCTACCAATGAGCTTGAAAAGGTGTTCGGAAAAAGCCCAATGACCAAGCGTGTTTTCCGTAAACAGGCTTCGGGGCTACGTGAATCCGTTACCGTATCTTCAACACCGAACTCGGCGAGCTCTTCTGAACTGGACCTCTCGGCACAAAGTGAGAGTGAGACCTTATCTCGCAATGAATCCGTAACAGGATTAAGTGCTCTTACTAATAGTTCAGACTCTCAGCTTTCTTCAAATGATTCTGAGAGTGTTCAACAATGCGCCCCCACTCCCGATACCACAACGGAGCAGCGGATGAACTTGAGCGCAACTCCTCAGCCTTCGGCCGAGAGCGTTAATACAGCTACAGCTCCAAACAGCCAGGAGGTGTCATCTCCTATTGATACAAAGACTCGAATAATACCACCGATTCCCTCGTCGCCATCTCAACATGAGGAGTCACCTCCTTTAAGAGAAACAAATGAAGAAGTTCTCACTATAGATGAGAGAGAAGAACTCATACATCTGCGGGCAGACAATATCGTTCTCCAACGGGTAAATGAAGTGAATGAAAAGATCATCGAGCTACGAGAAGAACGGATTCAAGAGGTAACGAAAGAACGAGACTGGTTGCGAGAGCGTGTTGAGAAGCTGGAGCAAAAAGCTGAACGAGACCAAATTCTTCTCATGTCAGAAACGCAACTCCTCAGACAAGTGATGGAGCAACATGCCATGCAACGCTCCCCAATGAGAAAAGCCCTTGAATGGATTGGCCTGGTCGAACCACCAAAATCTCCATTCCAATCCGGAAAGGATCGAGTGGTACTCGGTGATCAGTAGCCATAATGGGACCTGTCAACATCAAGCAAGACGCTCAAGTATAAAAAATACCCGCCGCTCATCGTCTTGGAGCGGGAAAAGATTATAAGAGTCAGACAACAATTATGGCTTAAGGCTGTACTGAGGGTGTCGCTTCGTCAACGTGCACTTCAACACGTCTGTTGACTGCTCGAGCCCAGTCCGACTCTCCAGCTACCAACGGTTGAGATTTTCCAAAGGTAACTGTTGAAACTCGCTCTGGCGAAACGCCTAGGGCAATGAGCTCTTCCCTTAAAGACTCTGCTCGCCGAGAGCCGAGGTTTTCGTTGTACTCCTCAGTCCCAATGAAATCAGTGTGGCCTTCGAGCACTACATGTACATCACTCTCATCTTCTAAGAGGTCTGCTATTTGACGAGCTCTGCCCTTCCCCAGCTCTGTGAGCTCACTCTTATCAAAATCAAAGTTTACATTTGGGAAAAATACTTGCCTGATGGGCTCATCCACTAACGGTTCTGCAATGGCCATCTCAACTGCCTCCGGAGTGATAGAATCGTAGTTATACGGCATAACACTACGGCAGTCAGGAGAGGAGTGGTCCGAAGAGAAACATTCAGGTTGTCGATAATCGAACGGGTCTCTATACCCCATGACGCTCCTATGGGTCTCGCTCGAAGAAGCAAGATAACTGAGCGGTCGAAAAACAAGCTCACGGGCCACCCACCCAATTGGATGAAAAATGTAGGAGAGAACTCGAAGTGGATGCGACTCAGAATCTCGATAATGTGGAGCCACATGATACGTTGAAAGCCCGTTATCCCGAGGCAGCTGATCTTGCGCGCTCGCCTCAAAGCACAGTCCTGTACAGATTACGACCAATAACGAAAAAACTATGGAACGAAAAAGCATCTTCTTCATTTGAACAAACCTCTGATAAACAGACATGACCTTCATCAAGAAATTACCATACTCTAAGATAGATGAGCTATCGAAGAGTTTGTTTGCAAAGAGAAAAATAACCTTGTTTGAATAGCTTGGTTCTGGCGATGCAGAATCATCAGCAAGCTCTTGAGTTTATTCATAAAGCTACTGAAACATTCTCATCATCATCTTGTAGCGCAGATGTAACCCGCTGAATACCGCATGGCTGCAATGTTCTCGAATCAAGCTCTACGAGAACTGCATTGAACTCAAGCCCCCCCTTTGCTGGTCGGTAACTCGACGGCAAACCGGTTAGAAATCGATCAATGGCAGTTTGAGCATCCATCCCAATGACACCAGCATGAGAGCCCGTCATTCCCACATCGGTAATTGCAGCTGTACCACGAGAAAGGATGCGAGCATCAGCAGTAGGAACATGGGTATGCGTACCAAAGACCATGGTAAGACGACCATCGAAGTGTCGAGCAAACGCTATCTTCTCAGAGGTAGCTTCAGCATGAAAATCAACAATTCGAACCGGCACATCCGTAAAGTGATTCTTAATTACACTCTCGACATACTGGAACGGACAATCAAGTGCTCCCGACATAAATGTTCTACCGAGCACATTGATTACCCCAACACGAACTCCATTGATTTCCCGAATAATCCAACCACGAACCGCCGCCTCTCCAATAGGATAATTTCCAGGGCAAATACACGAATACTCCGCTCCTTTTAACAAAGTCGCAACTTCACTACGACGCCACGTATGATCTCCGAGCGTGACAACATCTGCACCTGCCTTTACTAACTCTTGGTAACACTTTAGGTCAATTCCAGAGCCTCCCGCTGAGTTCTCTCCATTAACCACCACGAAGTCAACTTCATACTCCGTTCGCACCTTTGATAAGGTTTTTTGAAGCACCTCCCTTCCGGGTCGCGCAACAACATCCCCCACACAGAGAATTTTCATACTTCTCTTACTCCTCTACCGCTTCAGCACACACAATCAATTCTTGTTCGGTGCACAAAAAATCCATCGCTACATCATGATGGGCCGGATGCAGCGTTGCTACCGTCTGCAATTCCCAACAAACCCCCACAACAGCCGAGCTTCGCATCTCAGACTTCCCAAGAAACCTATCGTAATATCCCTTGCCTCGCCCCAGTCGGTTACCAACTCTATCGAATGCAAGTCCTGGAACAAGTACAATCGTCCGCGATGCATCTTGCTCAGCACTATACAAGTCGCCAGCTTCAAAGCACGGCTCAGGTATTCCAAATCCTCCTGGTTCAACCTCCCGCGTCCAATCTCGTCCAATTGATACGAA
>Ga0181593_10006946_pt1 | contig 10122 bp, 9 predicted proteins | sample 071ome_19_FD_133756 | JGI IMG/M metagenome (GOLD analysis project Ga0181593, IMG submission 133756) | Coastal salt marsh microbial communities from the Groves Creek Marsh, Skidaway Island, Georgia - 071413AT metaG (megahit assembly) | ecosystem: Environmental > Aquatic > Marine > Intertidal zone...
ATTACTTCGCTGGTATTCAGCGTTGCCTTAGTTTCTTTTGCTCACGCAGAAGATATGGAAGACGTCATTTATAAAACCGACGGATCAATTTTACGTGGTGAACTCATCGAGCAAGATTTCGCAGCGGGCAAATACAAAATTCGCCTAATGGGCGGCAGCGTCTTTAGCGTGAACCAAGATGAGATTTCTAAAATCACCAAAGAGCAATCTATCGTTAAGAGATCTGGGAAAGATGACTCTCAAGCTACGGTAAACGTACAGGTAAACCAATCCGGTGTGACAAACACCAATACCAACGATAACCAGCAAAGCCAAACACAGACGGTTTCAAATACTCAATACCCTCTTCCTACTGAGTACAAACCAGAAACTCCTGCATTTCCACCACACGTGATTAGCCTCGGCACAGCAACCAAAAGCTATAAGTATGAGGTTGAAAACTATTATGGCGATACTGTTACAGCGGAAGAGTTCTACACTGGGTATACCATTGCTTATCAAGCTAACTTTACTGAACATGTTTCGGCTTACGTTGATTATGCCAAAACAGAGTTTAGGGACGTTGAGATTTCAAGTAGTTTTGGTAGCACAGTCCTTGATGCAGATGACCTAGGAATTGATGATATTGAGGTAACAACTTATCAAGCCATTGCGCAGCTATCCACTGGTACTTTCGTGAATAAATGGCAAGCATCTGCAGGAATCGGAGCATACCGAGAAACAGCCAAAATGGGCTCTGAATCAGATGATGCTAAAGGTACTGTCTTGATGCTTTCTGGAGGTTATTCTTGGAAAAGCGCCCAGGTTCAATTGCGCTATTTTAATTATCAGAGTAACGACTACGGCGATGGATTTGATAGCGCCGACAACCTAAGCTTACAACTTGGGTTGAATCTGTAGCCGCAGCTTTTCAGCAAAGGGCGATTTATATCGCCCTTTTTTATTGCCGCCATTTTGACCTCCCCTTAAAATGCAGGCCAAATTCGTTAAATGGCCATCCCCATGAAGCAAACTCCTAACCCTGATCCTACCCAAAGCATGCAAGTCAGCAATGCCGGCGTATTAGTGCGTCTTGCGGCGCTGCTCTACGATGGATTGTTGGTACTGGGTATCTGGTTTGTACTAGGGGGGATTGCCGTAATCTTTAATGGTGGCCAAGGGGTCAGCGAAAACAACCCTTTCCTTCCGGCTATTCTATTCGTTGTCACATTTTGGTTTAACGCGCACTTCTGGCGTCGTGGCGGTCAAACCCTAGGCATGCGTGCATGGCGATTACGCCTACTGAACATTCATGGGCCAAATCTAACGCTAACTCAATGCTTACTACGATATCTTGGGGCGATTGGTTCGCTGCTAACGTGCGGACTGGGCTATTTTTGGCTGCTGATCGATAAAGATAAACTTACTTGGCAAGATCGACTCAGCGATACTCGTGTTATTCGTGAGCCAAAAGCCTAGACTTAATTTTTGTTGCGAACATTTAAAGATAACGAGCAACTCAGATAATCGAAACTAAGTTGCTCTATGATCTATTGCACTAACTTTTCCTACAACTCACAGCCAACATGATCTAGCAGATCTGCTGATAGCGGAACAACGCTTAGCTGATTACCCAATGGCGTGCCCGTCTCCAGTAAGATACCCTTCTCAGTGACAAGCAATGCAGGCCCTTCAAAATCATTGCCTTGGGCTAACACCACTGAAGACGCACCGGGAAATTGCAAGCTATCTGATTTGAATACATCATCGTTTTGATTAATAAAAATTAAACGACCACCTAAGTAATCAGCCACTAAAACACCACCGCACATCGGCCATAAATCATCGAAGATAGCCACTTTATCTCTTAGTATTGTCACCTCTTCAGGTTGTCCTTGGGAATCGAATGCGACTTTACCGACACGGCTACGCAAAGTGCTAGGATCAAAATCCGTAAAGTACAAAGTATCACCAAGCATACGAAGGCCATTGGCCCCGTTCACATTATGATTAGCTGCCATGTAGTCTTTTTCTAATAAGATCGCAGATAACCCGTTTTCAGTTTCTTCAATCACCAAACGAGAAATACTGCCAGCACCAAAATAATTAGAGTTACCAATTAATAATTCCGCGCCATTGGCATTTGTGGATTTCACTGCCAAACCGTTTGGAATACTCAATTCAGATAAATCTGCGAGCAATTGAAATTCCGGCAACTGACCTTCAATCAATTCTGCAAAGAAAATTTGTTTTTTGGCATTGAGCAATTTCACTTCCATGCAATTAGCCAACAGGTAGTTTTTATATTGGGCTAGCCCAGCATAATTACATTTTGGGCCAAACGGTTCTTTTGTATACGTATTATCAGACTTAGTGATTTCGAATACGGAATCGGCACCAGAAACAAAATAGCGTCCGCCAGATGTAAATAACTGATTTTCAGCATCAGGTAAATCAACCACTTTCGATTTACTCAGACACCCTGTAAGAGCCATTGCGGTGAAAAGTAATGTTGTTATTTTTATTAGAGTTGCGCTCATGCTTTATCCTTCAATTAGCATTTTGAGAAGGCAATATTGAGCGTCAAACCATAGGAGAAAACTATGCCCTTTTGGGGCTAGACCATCTGGGTCGACCACTTGCTAAGATTGCAATAATTAGCCTAACCCAAATGAGTAGTTTGAAGATTAATGAATGAATAATAATTTTAGTTAGATTGGATCGCCGACAACAAGCGACTGACTTCTTGCTTTTGCGCTGTATCCGCACCGAGAACGGCAAGCGCTCTTCGGGCCATTTGCTCGGCCAGCTTATTTTTCTTTTGTACCCAATATAAATAACTTAAACGCACATACACACTGGTTTCACGGGTGCCTATTCTCTGGGCTCGCTCTAGGAGTGTTTGGCAAGCTGCTAAGTCATCGCGCATAAAGGCTTTATCCGCATCTTTTAATAACTTGGCTAAAGGTGGATGGTCAGGGTAGATTTGCCCCCCTTCTAAGTGATACCCAACACTTTCGTGATACCAATTAGGCAACACCGACAACCCAGATTTCGAAGTGGACTTTGTGAAGTCCGTAGAGGAAGGCTGAGTGGCACAGGCCGACAAAAACAAAACCAACGACAATAAAGTAAAACGCATCATTCAAATTATTGCGCAGTGTTCTGCGCCCTTACTGTATTAGTGAACGCTTGGGATTATCCACAAAAACCCGATCAATCAAAAGAACCGACTCCAGAATCCGCCTTTATCTTTGGTGCCGGTTGCACATTCATTCTGCATTTGCGGTGCCGTACCTTTGATGTAAGGCATGAGCATGGCCCCTTCGCACTTTTCTTTAGTCAGTAAATTGCTTTGCGGTTCTACCCAATATTCTTCGATAAATTCAGTGGGTAATGGATACAATGGCTTTAGCGGTAAATCGTGCATGGTATCGGCCCACACACGTAACGCACCACTTGCTCCTGTTATTGGCATAGATTCATTATCGTCTCGCCCGACCCAAACAACCGCCAAGCGATCTCCGCTAAATCCAGAGAACCAAGAGTCACGCTGACTATCTGAGGTGCCGGTTTTACCAGCCAAATTCAACGACGTGTCGAAACGGGAATTTAAATAGCGAGCGGTTCCTTGTTTGACGGTTTGCTGCATGGCTTTTTGCAACAAATAAATGGGCTCTGTTTTTATGGTTTGTTTAACTTGATAGCCATAACGTGAAAGCAATTGGCCCTCGGCTGTGGTGACACCTCGAATGGCTTTTAACGGTGTATGGAAACCCGAAGCAGCGATGGTCTGATACATTTCGGCAACGTCTATAGCCGTCATTTCGAACGCCCCTAATAGGATAGAGGGGTACTGAGGCAGTGTTCGAACGGTTCCTAAGTCTTTAAACGTATTGGTTACGTTTTCTAAGCCCACTTCCATTCCCAACCTTGCGGTTGATTGGTTATAGGAGTTCGCCATGGCGTAATACAAAGGCACAATGCCGTGACTTTCTTTATCGTAGTTTTGCGGTTCCCACAGCGAGCCTTTGGCTCCGGCAATTTGCACCGGGCTATCATCCACAGGACTGGTCAGTGTGTATTGACCACTACGTAGTGCCGTTAAATAGACTGCTGGTTTTGCAAGGGAACCAATAGAGCGCCGAGCATCAAGGGCTCGATTAAAACCAAAGTAACGAGGGTTTCGATCTCCAACAATGGCTTCTACTTCACCGCTTTCTGTTGAAGCCACAATCACTGCACCTTGCAATGATCGCTCAGGCATTCGATAGCCAGACTCTAGACGTTTTAGACGTTTTGACAACGCTTGTTCAGCACTGCGTTGCACAATGGGGTTTAAGCTAGTAAAGATTTTTAAGCCTTCACTGGTTAAGTCAGCTTCTGCGTAATCTTGTCTTAACTGTCGGCGCACCAAATCTAAATAAGCTGGATATTCTACTTTCTGATATTGGCTGTACTGCACCACACCTAATGGACGCATGGTCCAAACTTTTTTCTCGTATTCGGTAATCAATCCCTGTTCGTGCATCACCTGCAACACCACATTACGACGCTCTAATGCGCGTTCTGGTTTACGCTTAGGGTTGTAGTAACTTGGGCCTTTAACAATCCCCACCAAAGTGGCAATTTCATAAGCATTTAACGCGCTAATATGTTTACCAAAATAAAACTGACTAGCGAGACCAAAGCCATGAATAGCACGACGACCGCTTTGCCCTAAAAAGACTTCGTTTAAATAAGCTTCGAGAATTTCATCCTTGTCATAGTGAATCTCTACGAGGATAGCCATTAAGGCTTCAATGGCTTTTCGTTGAAGTGTGCGCTCTTGGGTTAAGAAAAAGTTTTTCACCAACTGCTGGGTCAGTGTTGAACCCCCTTGACGCAATGCTCCTTTTTGCAGGTTCACCATGAACGCCCGCATAATGCCTTTGGGGCTGATACCCCAGTGGTCATAAAAGTTTCTGTCCTCTACCGCCACCAATGTATCCACTAATAGCTTAGGAACATCCTCTATTTGAACCAACTGACGATCTTCATTATGAGAGGGGTAAATCCCACCAATGAGCAAAGGCTCCAGACGGGCAATTTCGGTGGGCTTACCGTCCAACCAAACCCCAACTAATTCTTCTTTTAGAAAACGTAAATGTATACGGGCAGCGGCTTCTTCACCGTCCCATAGCTTTACGTAGCGACGGTAAATATCGATTTCTTCCCCATGCACACTGTATTGGCCAGGGGTACGAACATTAGGCACCCGTTCATAACCAATCTGCTTTAGCTCTTGAATAAGGTGCTTGGGCTTAAGTTGTAGACCGGGGTAAAGCTCTAACGGGCGTGCGTACACTTTAGCGGGAAGGGCCCAACGCTTACCTTCAAATTTGCTGCGAACCTGAGCATCCAGATACGCCATGAGAACAGCCAGCACCACGGCGCCGACGATGGAAAGTTTGGCCAGCCAACCTAAGGCTCTACGGGCCTTACTTTTTCGGTTGCGGGAAAGATTGGGTCTATGAACTGCCTTTTTACTCATGGGGCAGGAGTATACCCTGCTCAGCTTACAATAGAGAGTCAGAGTTTGGGGGCGCGTTTAATTAATGAGAGATAGTGCTAGACTCCCTATCCTTTGTTTCACGCCTATACAACAGAATAACGAGGACAACATGCCCAAATACCAAATTTACGGCATCGGTAACGCACTTGTGGATAAAGAATTCGAAGTGAACGAAGACTTTTTGGCCAGCCACGGCATCGAGAAGGGCATGATGACCCTCATCGAAGAAGACCAACTGCATTCATTGTTGGAGTCACTCAACACCACATTTGGTCTGAAAAAACGTGCGGGCGGTGGTTCTGCGGCAAACACATTATTTGCTGCTCAATATTTAGGCGCTAAAACCTTCTACACCTGCAACGTAGCCAATGACGAAACCGGTGATTTTTACGCAAAAGATCTTGCAGCAGCAGGCATTGATACCAACCTTCACAACGAGCGTGAAAATGGAGTCACAGGCCGCTGCTTGGTTATGGTGACCTCAGACGCCGAACGCACAATGAATACCTACCTAGGCATCACGGCTAACTTGAACAGTGAGCATATTCACGCCGACGCTATTGGGGAAAGCGAATACTTGTACATTGAAGGCTATTTGGTCTCCAGTGACACCGCTCGCGCTGCCGCTATCCAATGCAAAAACATTGCAAAAGAAAAAGGCATTAAGACAGCCATGACGTTTTCTGATCCAGCCATGGTCCAATTCTTTAAGCCGGGTCTAGAAGAAATGCTAGGGGAAGACGGTGTTGATCTGTTGTTCTGTAATGAAGAAGAAGCCCTTCACTTTGCAGACACCCAAGATTTAGACGCTGCTAAAGCGAAACTGGGTACTGTGGCCAAAGCGTATGTCATTACATTGGGCAGTAAGGGCGCATACATTTTCGACGGTGAAAACGGAATTGAAGTGGGCGCCCACGATGTTAAAGCCATCGACAGCAACGGCGCTGGGGATAACTTTGCAGGGGCCTTCTTGTACGGCATTACTGCGGGTCACTCCTGGGAAGAAGCAGGTAAACTGGCCAGTAAAACCGCTGCGGAAGTGGTATCTAATTTTGGCCCACGTTTAGATGCACCAGCTTACGGTCAAATTAAGTCTGAAATTCTAGGCTAATCCCACCTTCAGAAAGCACCACACTAAAAATGCGCGAGCAATTGAAACCCAATTCTCGCGCTTTTTTTATTTCAATTAGAAGATGACTCTATCTGAGAGATCTGTTCAGCGGTCACACACAGGTGTCCTGCTAAAATTAAATTGTCAGAGTCGTATGTCCGTGAGGCCATATACCCGTCTACACATTGCCAATAAGCTGGGCCAGATTGGGCCATATCTAATTTGCACAGGTTTTGAAGATCATCCATTTCTTCCTTCAAAATCGGTTCATTGATTTTGATTTGAGAAAATACTTGATCACACAAATCAGTAGCTTGTGCGTTGACTGGGGCTGAAAGAAAAAGTGGGGTTAAGACACATGCCAACAGCATAGAGTGCAAGTGTTTAGCCATAATTCGTCCTCCTACTTATTTTTATTAATCGTACTCACCGGACCAATTGATCACAGCTTTGTACTTCAGGAAGATCAAGTCATGTTTCGGCTTGTCTTGAAAACTACTTTAGTCTTTTAAATTCTAATTACCAGTATTTTTCTAATATTTTTCAATTTGTCACATTTGCTCTTAAATATTTCTTTAACATTAAAATTTCGAAAATAAAAAAGCCAAAACAACAGAGTATTTTGGCTTTTGTTTTTCTATAAATTTAAACAGGCGTTTGGATTTTAAATACGTTAAAGATTATCCACTGCTTCTTTGGCACTTTCTTTCATTTTTTCTTTTGTTTCTTCTAGCATATCTTTTCCTTTGTCTAGAAGACTTTCGTCATCGATACTCTCTTTGGCGCTATCTATAACATCCTCGACAAAGCTTTTTTCTTTAAAGGGATTTTCGTAAATGGCATTGCCTTTACCGATGTTCACACCTGCCCACAAACCGATGACGACACCAACTACGATTACGATCAAATATTTCATTATTTAGCCTCTTATTATTTCCTATTTATTAATTATTTTTTGGCAGTATCACGGATAACTTATCACGCAATACTATTTCTTCATCGCTGATTTGGCTTTTATAGGCCAGTATCTCCACACCCTTATGACTGGCTTCTCTCAACAATTCACCATAGACAGTATCAATATGATCAGCAGGTCTAACCTCTTCTATGCCTGTGTGATTAACACAAAAGAAAATCACAGCCCGATGACCCAATTCAACCATACGCATAAGCTCTCTTAAATGCTTACTGGCACGATCACTAACGGAGTCTGGAAAAAAGCCTATCTTCTGTCCTTCTGAACTTTCTTCCATTAGGGTACAGTTTTTCACTTCCACATAAATATCTTGGGCCCCACCAGAAAGCAAAATATCGATTCGACTTTTTTCATCGCCATACCGTACTTCTTGCTTCAAAGTCTGAAAATCTTGAAGCTCTTTCACAACACCATTTTCAATGGCTTCAGCCACCAAGTGATTAGGACGAGCCGTATTAACACACGCCACATGACCCGACGGGGTTTCACACAATTCTAATGAATTGGGATATTTTCTTTTTTCGTTTTGACTATCCCAATACCAGACTTTACCCCCTTCCACATAGCAGTTTTTCATGGAACCTGTGTTGGCACTATGTAATGTCAGTAGGTCGCCATTGGCGGTATTAATGTCCACCATGAATCGCTTATAACGTTTGATCCACGTACCTTTTTGTAACGGAAATTGAAATTTCATAACGCCTTATACATCTGAATAATTTTTTTCTAAAAAGCGCCTGATGCGCTGAACAGCTTCTTCTAATCTGGGTACATCTGTTGTGTACGCAAAACGGACAAAGTGACCGCCGTCTTTTTCACCAAAATCAATACCCGGTGTAATGGCCACTGCTTCTTGCTCCAACAGCGCCAAACAAAACCCCATGCTGTCATGGGTAAATTGACTAACATCGCAATAAATATAAAAAGCACCGGTAGGCGCCACAGGGACTTCAAAACCTAAAGACTTAAGTGCAGGCAGTAAGTATGCACGGCGCTCAGCAAACGCCTGCTTACGGCTCTCTAAAATACGAATGGTTTCCGAATCAAACGCAGCAAGGCCTGCATGCTGGGCTGGGGTGGGCGGTGCCAAGAATAAATTTTGGGCAAGCTTGTCTAAGCCTTCAATGGCCCATTTAGGGGCCACAATCCAGCCCAATCGCCAACCCGTCATTCCAAAGTATTTTGAAAAACTATTTATAACAAAGACGTGCCCATCTTTTACCATATCCACAGCGGTTGGAGCTGGCTGATCTGAATCGTAGGTCAGTCCATGATAAATCTCGTCCACAATAAGCACACCGTCTTTTTTATTAACGGCAAGCTGTAAGTCGGTTAACTCTTGTTCGGTCATCACCGCCCCAGTGGGGTTAGTTGGGCTGGCGACCAGTGCACCAATAGAGCGTTCATCCCAATGGTTTTCAATATGGTGAGGTGATAATTGAAATTGCTCTTGAGGGGTTGTGGCAATCAACTTGCCTTTTGCATTGATCAGTTCCATAAAATGTCGATTGCATGGATAGCCCGGATCAGCCAACAATAGATTTTCATCTGGATTTGCCAGTAAAGCCGTGACCAGTTGCAAAGCACCGGACGCCCCAGGAGTGATCACAATTTGTTCAGGGCTCACGTCTTTTTTGTATCGCGTTTCATAAAACTGACTTATGGCTTGTTTTAACTCAGGGAGTCCTGTTGCCGCCGTGTAGTGTGTTTTGCCTTGCTGTAATGCTTCGATTCCAGCTTCAACTATTGGCGCCGGGGTCGAAAAGTCAGGCTCGCCCACTTCAAGGTGAATCACATCTCGCCCATCGGTTTGCATTTGTTTGGCCTTAGCCAAAAGGTCCATTACATGGAATGGAGCGATGTGTTTTAGTCGATCTGCCAGTTTCATGGGTACCACATACGTTCAAAATAGGCGCAATTTTAGCAAGGACCATTGTCCAACTTTTTCTAGTAAGTAGGAAATTGTTGAGGGGTTCTGTAATTTTTACAAATTTTGTGGCGCGGGCTAAAGTAATCTGATAGCTTTTGGCCCCCTATAAACAGGCCATTATTTTGTCCAATGGAATTGTTTATAGAGCCACCAGGGAAACGAGTAGGCCACGTGGCCGTATAAAAAAGAGGCAGATTCATATGCCAGATAAAGAACAAGCATCATTTGCTCTAACTAACTTCACTCCTTACGAACAAAAGAAGGGTGAAGATTACATGAGCGACGAAATGCTGGCGCATTTCAAACAAATCCTGTTGAACTGGAAACAGGAGCTAATGGAAGAAGCAGACCGCACCAAAGTCCACATGCAAACCGATGCGGAAAACTATGCTGATCCAAATGACCGCGCCAGTCAGGAAGAAGAATTCAGTCTTGAACTGCGTACCCGCGACCGCGAGCGTAAGCTGATCAAGAAAATTGAGAAAACGTTGGAACTGATCGAATCAGGTGACTACGGCTACTGTGAAGCGTGTGGCATCGAGATCGGGGTTCGCCGTCTTGAAGCTCGTCCA
>Ga0181593_10006949_pt1 | contig 10120 bp, 2 predicted proteins | sample 071ome_19_FD_133756 | JGI IMG/M metagenome (GOLD analysis project Ga0181593, IMG submission 133756) | Coastal salt marsh microbial communities from the Groves Creek Marsh, Skidaway Island, Georgia - 071413AT metaG (megahit assembly) | ecosystem: Environmental > Aquatic > Marine > Intertidal zone...
CGAGTCTCCCCGGTGCCGATTTCCCGCCCAGCCGCGGTGTAACTCCTCCCCCCCCCCCCCCCAGGAGGGGAGGGGGCCCCTTTCCTTTCTATTTCCCTGAGCCCGCGATGGGAAAATAAAGCCTCTGCATTCCGCATGCTCTCCTCGTGGCGTGGCCTTCTCTCTCTCTCCTTCCCCCCCCCTCAAGAAGTGAGGGGGCGCTGCTCTCCCACCCCTCGGAAATTGAGGGGGCTCTCTATAGCAACGAACCTGGCGAGGCTCCCCCTGCTCTCTCTCTGCCCCCATCTCCGCCCTCCGGGCGCGAGGCAACAGGGAATGCGTCTCCGAGTCTGCGGATGGATGCCTCAAACTTGCGGCCTCGGGTTGAGGCTGTTTCTCCCCGGGGCCAGGTTCCTGTATTGCCGCGTAGTATATATAGTGATAGCGTTTTCGAGGGCCCAGCCCCTCCCTCAAATTTTCCCAGTAAGAAGACTGGTGCAGCCTCATGTGAGGCATGCTTACACAACTTAAAAATGACACGTACAAAAATTAACAAGCGTTATGCAACAGCACGTAAAAAACGACATGAGCAGCCAGACCTAGACGCTAAGCTGCAACATAGGTATAACACTCGATCTAAACGACAGCGCTTAGCTAGAGTCTCGACCAAACGTACATGCGATCAGCCCAGCGAACCTAGAGACGCAGGGCGCCGTAAGCGACCTCGTATCGGCTCCTCTCCCCCTCAGGGAATAGATATCCTAGGGGTTAATTTCCCTACCTGATCCAGACCTTTTATTTTGCGCCAGCCTAGCTAGCTAGACAAAGGCCAAATTAATTTTTCTTTACCTCACTGCTGCCGACGAGCACAGTGGCTTTAACTGCTTAAGAACAACTGTTATGTTCTAAAAAATCCGCTACGGTTTTTCAACGTGGAAACCTTTCAGTCTTGGCTGACTTTGCTGGATTTTTAAAATGCCTGAACCGGAGGTACCTCCTGGTTCAGGGAACATGGATACAACGAGTGGGGATGCGAATACCTCCAGAGAGATGATAAGTGGTGGAGCAAAGAGTGTTAGCTCTGCCCCAGGGACCAAAAAGCCGGGTTGCTTAGTAGTAAATCAAGCAGCTGGTGGTCCAGCACAGACAGCCTCTGACGAGAAAGTTTGTCTTGACGCTGCCAGGGAGCAAGGCGAGGGCGTCGCGATGGTGGACGGCACCGGGCCTGGGAGTGGTGGCCAGAAAGTGGTGGCTGAAGTGTTGACGAGCCTGGCAGGCCTTCAGGTAGGTTGCCAGGTTCTCGTGAGTAGCATCGCGTCCAACCAGGCAGTTTGGACGGCTGAAGCTGTGTCGGAGGAGTGGAGAGCTGCTGGAATTCAGGAAAGCCACATTGAGATCGGTTTGGAGCTGGTCACTGTGTTGAACTTGAGCAGGGTAGATTTGGCCTTCACTTTGGTCAGGCCTTTGCTAGTAGAGACTGAGTCGGACCTCCGGCTCATGCTGGAAGACACCTCTATGCTCTACGTAAAGGTCAGTGAGCGGTCGGCAGAGGCTCTTTTTGCCCTACTGCAAGGTGACCTGGCTGTGATGCTTGCTCACTCCAGGACCCGGGAGGAGGTGGGTCAACTGTTGCGTGAGCTAGGCACTGAGGAAATTATTAGCCTCATGGATAGTCCTGATGAACTTTATGCGGAAGTTACCAGGGTGGGCCAGGCACTAGTGGAGAGCGGATTCTGGGAGGGAGGCAAGCAACGCCTCGACGACATGGATGAAGCTGAGGATGAGCAGAAGGCTGCTGGGGTCACAGACGATGAGGACTCTGATGACCCGTACGTGTGGGCGTCGGCGCATGTGGATAAGGCATTTGAGTGCGACATCAAAGTGCCTATGGGAGCTGTTCCCGGTTTTGTCCTATCCAAGCGCAGGGGCACTCTGAAAATACTGTACGGCGACAACAGAACAGTGGAGGTCAAGGCGCCGCTGCTCGGCAAGTATTGCAGGGCTGAGGCGGGGTCTGCAGTCCTGTTGTGCGAGCGAACCACGGTGGGCAGAGACGGTACTGTGGCCAGGACTTACTCTCTTGTTACTGGTGACAGAGACGCTGGCTATGCAGATGAGAGGAGAATGCCGAGGCTTAGGGCTTACGTCAAAGTCTACACTATGGATGCTAAGGGCAAGCGACAGGGTGTGGCCGTCGTCACTGCTACGGGCACACTGCTACGGTTTCCAGTCACAGACAAGATTAACGAGAAGTCGCTCCCGGTTAACTCTACCTTTCTGTTTCATCCTACGTTTGAGGCCAGTGACCTAGATCTTATGGTCCCCACTGTGAAGGACATTGACGACGTCGAGGTTGTACAAAGTGCCGGATCTAGACCGATGCACCTGTGCTCGGACCTAGTGCAGGGGTTTTATGCGCCTGATGGGACCTTACAAAAATTCCTTCACGAAAAACTCGGAGTCAACGCTTTACCTTACGTGGGTGCAAAAGGTACTGCACTGGAATTATCTGGGGGAGAGGAGTTCATTCGCCGAATGGCGGCGCGTGACGGTAAAGTTAACCTGGATGCTGAGGGGCCTTATGCTTGCTCACTAGTGGGCCTGGGAGAAAGGATGGCCAAGGCTAAAGTCTATGCTGACAACCCCAGTGCCTCTGTGCAGCAAATGCTAGATACCATGTTAACTGACGTTGTTCACCTGGTTATCCCCTCGAGAAGTGAGATAAATCCCTATGCTGAGTACCTGGAGCAACAACTTAAAGAAGCTGAAATGAAGGGGTACAGATTACGTGTTGTAGTGGGTGTACTTATTGATGAGTGCGCTACTGTAACTAGTCTGTACAATACTGAGGATTGTGTTTTCTTTAAGAACAGCAAGTTTCCTTGGGTTCGTACTTTCAACATTCTGGATGGTGACTATTTGCTGAATAAATTTAATTCGGATTTGGACGATCTGGCTCCTGCGGTGGACGACACGGCGGGAAAGAAGTTGCTGCTGGTGGAGCTTGACTCCGGTTTCCGAGCTGAGGGGGCTCTTCCGGCGCCCGGACGTCTCAGTGTGTCAGGCTCAGTCGTGGTGGCCCCGGACTCTGGCTCTGCCATGCAGGCTAGTCAGGGGGGCCATGAAGTTTTGGTGGCGCTCCCGGCGGTTGACCCGCGAGTCACCGCCTTGTTGACGAGCTGTAGCCAAACAGCTTCGGTCTACAGGAAGTGGGGGCACACGGTTGTCCTGGCTATCAGCTTTGACTCTCGCGCCGAAGTAGAGGCCTTTGTACTGGATGCGCGGGAAAGGAAATCCTTCTTTTGCATGACGAAGGAGAACCTACATAACTCCAACACTCTGACACTCTCTTGTTTCAGGGAGGTGGCTGCCAGTGAGCTCTACACCATGCTGCAAGCAGTTGAGGTGTTACCTGTGGGAGGGAGGCGATACCGATTCACTACCACTCTGTCTATGCTAGCGGTAGCGAAACTGCTTTGGAAGTTGGATGGGCCGAAACGTACTGAGAACTCTAAGCATTACAGGGTGTTACGTGATGACCACAATAACTATGTCCTACTGGGCCAGAAAAGCCCCACAAGAATTCAGAGGTACCATCGCAGACTGCCCCTGCCCCCCCGAGGCCCAGGGGTCGCTAGTAGGCAGGCAGTGGTCACCCAGTATTGGTACTGTGTATCGAATCTTCCCAGGCAGGTGGCCGTCCAGGAACTGCGACTGAGTCTTCTGACCTGGACACATATGCCAAAAGTGCTGAATTGGAAGGTGGACAGCACAAGTTACCGGCCGAAGATATGGTTTTCTACTGCTGAGCGGGTGTTGCTCGACCCAGTGGTGACTGGCGTTTTCGGAAGCCCGGTGGTGGTGCTGCCTCACGCCAAGCCCCCTGCCCATGCCCGAGACCTTGATCAGGCTGGTGAGAGTAAGTCGGTGGTTGATGTCTTGGCGGCGGGAGCGTGGGACGTTCCTTTCACTCCGACGAAGGCGGTTGAGAAAATGCTTGACTCTCTGCCTAAGCCAGCTAAAGACCCGGTTTCGGTCCTGCGTAGGTCGAGCAAGAGTGCGCGAGGTCAAGCTGATCGGAGTAAGCCAGCTAAGGAGAGGCGAAAGTTGATTCAGCGGTCTGACAGCAAGGCGAAAGAGAGAGCTGAAGCCAAGCGAAGAGGCTCTGCTAGCTCTGCTGACGCAAAACCAGCTACGAAGGCTACCGCACGTGCGGTGCCCTCTGTGGCCGCGGATGAGAGAAAGCAGGTGGGACCCTCTGGTGGGGACAAGAACAAACAGAGTGCCGGTCGACGTCGACGAGGGGATGCTAACAAAGGTCCCCGGGCACCTAAGTTGATCAACAGGTCCATCACCGATTGGACAGAAAAGATCCATGAACGAAAAGAGAAGAGACCTCGGGTTGACGCCAACTTGAGGGCTGTGTCTGCTTCGGACGAGAAAAATGCTACGACAGCGGTGGTGCAATCTCGAGGTGCTAGTGATGGCGACCCCCGGAGTTCTGGAGGAGGGGGAGTAGGCACGAAGCCTAGTAAGCTCTCGAAGAAACGCACAGGGAGACCGACACCTTACGGGCCTCGTCAGTTACCTGGGAATGTGAGGAGCTCGGACTTCATCGCGCCTCAACAAATTGCTTCACATGAGCAATTTGTCCAAAGCATGCAAAAACAATGAGTGAGTACTACGGCCCAATCGGTCGGCGTCCCACGCCGGCTGACACCATTTGCTTTGAGGCCTATTACCCACATATGTTTAGCAGCTTGCCAACTCCGCGCCTGTCAACTTACAATGTTCGCTCTTACTCCGCCTTGGCTGCGGGTAATAAACTGAGGAAGAAGCGTCGTCATATCGCCAGGAATCTGGCGGATGTGATGCGCTACTCTGATGTTGTTGTTGTCCAAGAAACCAGACACCAAGCACCCAGCTTTTACGCGAAGTTTGCGCTCGAGTGGTATGTTTTTCACAATCCCCACTCAACGTGCGCCTCGACTGGTTTTGATACGCCGGAAGAGTGTGGCTTGGAAAAAATTTCCGATTATGAAATTGATACTAGCACAGAAGAGGATTCTGAGTCTGATTCTGATGACGACTTCTTTGACGAAGGAGTCAGCAAGTCTGGGCTGGGCCCCTCCATGTTGTCTCAGGTCCGCCCACGTGCTGGCACTGATATCTTTGTCCGGAAGTCTTTTGCTAGGAATTTCAATCTTTCTCATGCTGTCTTGCGCGAGGGCTATGTTCACTCTGTCACCTTTGAGCCCCTCCCACATATTTCCACCGATCACCCTTATTGGCTAGAGCCTTTCACAATTGTGAACGCTTACGTCTCTAACCGTTCCGATGCCGAAACTAGGGACTGCCTCAATTGCATTCGCAGAGGTGTTTTCTCTGGCAAGGTGTTTGCAGGTGGTGACTGGAACATAGTCACGAGGCAATATGAGACGACCGGGAACCCTTCAGCTCCCGGTCTTATCAGACTTCTAGATGAGACCATGTCTTCACTTAGTCTCCATGAAGTCCACCACCCTTCGATGACGCGCTTGCAGAATGGCAGCCCGCCACAGCTGTCCAGACTGGACAAGTGGTTTACGTCGTTGACTGAGGCTGAGGCTAAGCTAGTTTCTCCTACCATTTGGCTACCACCGCATAGGTACGAACCTGGCGTCAGAAAGCACTCGCCTAGCGATCATTTTCCTGTGCACCTTTCCTTCAGCTCTGGTGACAAGCGTTGTGGGTTCAGAATCCCTAGGTGGCTAGCTGCCTCTCCTCGTCTGGCAGAGTTAGTTGCTGAGAAATGGGACACTTCTCGTGTCTATAAGACGCCGTGCGATGAGCTAGAGGCGCTAAACGGGCTCATAGTTGATTCTGCTCGTTGCTTGCTGAAGAGTCAGAAGCTCTCTACTACCACGTGGCTTGATGCAGTGGCAATGGCGATCAGTGTAGTTCGTAAGCTGAAGCTGGGCACTATTTCCTTAGCACGAGCTCGTGTCGAGTGCCTGCGGAATCAGCACCTTGTAGAAGTGGTTGGTACTTTGGAGGGTGGCGATCTACTAGAAAATCTTGAGGATTTCATTGCTTCGGGCCAGTGGAAGGAGGATACATTGGCCTCGACGTATGACAAGAAAAGATCTGTGTTCAGTGACGCGGTTGCCTCGTATGCGCCCACCCCGTCCACCAGAGAGGGTGCGCATATGCGGGTACGCAAGGCAGTGGGTCGCTCGAAGAGTGGTCTCAGCTTTCTTGTGTCTGACACGGGGGACCGTATCACTGATAGTGAGGAGATGGCCTACATGCTTAAACGTTCATGGGAGCCTATTTGGGACACGAAGCCGGCCGATGAGGAGGCCATTCGGGGGTACCTGAGTTCCTACCCTAAGCGCGTCACCTTACCCATCGATAAGGAAATCTCACTTCAGGATGTAGTGGCAGTAGTCTCGAGGCCGCGCTCTTCGTGTCCTGGGCCCGACGGTATACCCTTCGTCGCCTACTCCACTATGTGCGACATTGCTGCCCCTATCCTCCACCGTGTCATTAGGCATTTGATGGCTGGGGGGCCGCCGAAGTCGGATTTCAATGTGTGCTCGATGTTTTTTCTGCCCAAGGACGGCACCTTCTTGCCAGATCACATGAGGCCAATCGCAGCCAGCAATGCAGCTAATCGTATAGTTGCTATGGTGGTGCGTAAGAAAATCGAGCCTGCCATCCACGACATCTTGGAGAGGTCGCAGGCTGGCTATGTCCCCTTCAACTCCATAGAGGACAACATCAGATACTTCAATGAGGAGTTTTACTCTGCCTTGTACACTAGATACTCCCCGGGCTACCCTGGCCCTGGTCTTGAGTACAAGTACAAGAAGGGTAAGAGAACAGCTTATTGGACTGCTGCAGATGATGGCTCTCCGCCTCCGGAGATAGGTCGTCGTGACTTCCACTCCTTGTTCCTAGATTTCAGGAAAGCATTTGACAGTGTGAGTCGCGCCTACTTGATAGCCCTGTTGCGGCATATTGGCATCCCTGAGTGCTATGTCAACATCACTTGGGCTCTGTTCTTTCATTGCACGGCCATTCCGGCCTTGGGTTCTGGGCACTCCGTGTGGCTGGATATGTTGGATGGTCTTAAGCAGGGCTGTCCGCTTGCTCCACTTTTCTTCATTCTGGCAGTCGACCCGCTTCTGTATCACCTGTCCAAAGTCCCTAACACCACTTCTAAGTGCTTTGCTGATGATCTGGCCATTGGTTTCAGACGTTGGCGGGACGTCCTGCCAGTTTTTCCCCTCATAGATGCGTGGTCGGAGGTGGTGGGCCTACAGGTTAACCACAAGAAAACTAAGTTCCTCACCACCGCCCCAGAGGGGGAGAGGCCAGACTTGAGTCAGCTCCTGCCAGTCCACTGGCAGGCTGTCACGTTTGCGCCTAGCTATGTTTACCTCGGGGTCCTGTTTGGGGCCTCGGTTGACAAAATTATGGTGTTTGCGCCAGCGTTAGCCAAATTTCAAGCTAGGGTTGCCTCTTTCATGCATGTCAAAAACGCTTTCAGCCTACCTGAGCGAGTGAGGATAGCGAACACTTATTTTGTCCCTGTGTTCAGCTATCTCCACCGGTTTTTCATCGCCCCGAAGTATGTGCGCGACCAGACTGTCAGCACACTTCGCCGCTGGCTCATCAAAGGCACTGAGACGACCGTGGAGAGGCTCTATGCGCCAACACATGCTGCTGGTTTGCATGTGCCCCTCCGGGACCCTCATCTGGTTAACATCGCGAGCGTGCTGAGACGACAGCCAGCTGAGGGAGTTTACCCCCTCCCTGAAATCGGCTCTTACTCCTTGTTGATGTCTGATCAGGTCACCTTGGCTGCAGCTGCGTATGGCAAGATCGTGGGTGCAGTGTTTGGGAGCGATTCCGAGCAGTCCGCGCTTTACGGTGCTCTCTCTCATTGCTCGCAGGTACCCATGCTCAGACTTGCGAAAACTCTCAGCACCAGGGTGACTAGGCATGGCTCAGGCGACCCCCCCGGGTCGACCCTGGCCAGGATAGTCAACAACACGATGCTCCTCCCAGCTTCTCTCAACGAGAGTCTACGAAATCACGCTTTCAACATAGTCCACAGCTTGCTCTATGTAGGGCACCGACTTGGAGAAAACCATGTCAGCAGTGGTGAAGGGGACTGCGTCTTCTGCGGGACTCCGGATGAGACCATGGCCCACATCTTCTGCCACTGCGTTGTGGTGCGCGGTGCTATGAGGCGACTGCTGGGGGCCACGTCCGGTCCGCAACGCAGCTTGGTTGCGAGGATCAGCTCGGCGACCGCCGATCAGTTCCTCCTGCGGGCGAGAGTCCCCGATAGCAAGCTGCTCGTTGGCCTGCTTGTCTTCTCGCGCGCGGTCTGGAAGGTCCGATGGGACTATGCTGCTGGGGATGGCCCTGATTCCCGTGTGCAGTCAGCGATAGTTGATACTTTTCTCAGTTACTACCATCATCGTTTCAGCTGGGTGGTGCGTGACCGCGACCTGGAGCGGCGATGCTTTGAGGCGCTGCTGAGGTCGCTGCCGTCTGACAGCACCAACATCTACACGGACGGTTCCAGTTTTGGTAACCCTGGCCCGGCTGGCTCCGGTGTTTTTATCACTGACCCGGAGGGAGCAGAAACCACCTGCTCTTACTACCTGGGTATCGCCACCAATGCTTATGCTGAAGTCCACGCCATTCTGATGGCAACAAGGGTCCTGCTGAGTGCGGTTGACGACAGGCCTGTGCACATCTTTGTGGACAATCGTCAAGCGATCAATGTCGCGACTGGCAGGAACAGTGGCTGGTGGTGCAGCGACGTTGCCAGCGAGATCAAGTTCAATCTAGGTATCATCACGGCCACTCGGTCGGTTTATTTATTCTGGGTGCCTGGTCATGCCAAGATACCGGGCAACGAGCGTGCTGATGACCTGGCAAAGGCAGGCGCTCGGCAGGAGGAGCGGAAGGCCCCTCTAGTTGGCTCTGCACGCTATGCCCGCAGTATCTGCGACTGGGGCTATGATGGCTACACAGAGGCAGAAGGTGAGACCTCGGCCTCGGAGGTGGATGGTTCGTGCTCCCCTCTTCTCTCCACATCGCAGGCATTGTCCCCCTCTCTCCTGTCAAGGCCTGTGGGTGGCTCCAGCTTAAGTCAAGCAGCTCGCTCTGGCTTGTCATTAGGCCCTGCCAGTCCTGAGGTAGCTACGAGGAGGTCGTTTTCCCCCGATCCAGGAAGTGAACTAATCTCTCCCGTCTCGCCCCCTGCTCTTCTTCTGGACGCTCCCTCCCCCGCTTCTCATGGCGAGGAGGCCGCTGCCGCGGCTCTCTCTCCGGCTGGCTCGCTTTCCTCTGGCACTGGCTGGGTGGCGACTGTGCCTCCCCGGCCTCTTTTGTCGAGTGCCTGCTCAAGGCTGGCGGGCGCTCATTTCTCCGTTCTTCGTTTTTCCCCCCCTGATGGAGGGAGTCCTGCTCCTGGCTCTGCGCCTGAGGCTGGAGGGCCCTTGCTTAGCTCGGACTCGGCTTCGGCCTGGGCCAGTCCCTCCCATAGCGCGTCGGCTGTAAGTGTCTCGGCTGGGCTCCCTTTGGCTGGCCCGCTTTCTTTTGGCTCTGGCTCTAGCGGCCGGGTGGAGACCGAGTCTCCCCGGCCTTTTTCGTCTGAGGCTGGTTCAAGGCTGGCAGATGCTTGTTACTCCGTTCTTCGTCTTCCCCCCCCCACCGGGAGTGAACCGGCTCCTGACTTTGCGGCTGAGGCAGATGGCCTCTCGCCTATCTTAGACTCTACTCCAGCTAAAGTTAGCACCTCCCATAGAGCGTTAGCTGTCAGCAGCTCTGCTAGCTGCTCTCCGGCTGGCTCGCTCTCTCTTGGCCCCGACTCTTGCGGCTGGGTGGAGACCGAGTCTCCCCGGCCTCCTTCGTCTGGAGCCCGCTCGAGGCTAGAGGGCGCCCAATTCTCGTTTCTTGGCCTCCCCCCCCCTAGCGCTAGCGGGGGGGGGGTCCCGTTCCTGACGTTGCGCCTGAGGCAGAAGGCCTCTCGCTTATCTCAGACTCTCCTCCGGCTAGTGTTAGCCCCCCCCCATAGCGCGCCGGCCATTAGTGGCTCGGCTAGTCGCCTGCTGACCGCCATCGCGCCCGTGATCAG
>Ga0181593_10006950_pt1 | contig 10120 bp, 9 predicted proteins | sample 071ome_19_FD_133756 | JGI IMG/M metagenome (GOLD analysis project Ga0181593, IMG submission 133756) | Coastal salt marsh microbial communities from the Groves Creek Marsh, Skidaway Island, Georgia - 071413AT metaG (megahit assembly) | ecosystem: Environmental > Aquatic > Marine > Intertidal zone...
GCCACCACTGCCCGGTTTGTCGCCAACGGCCGTTCCAGGCGGTGGAGGATCTGGCTGAGCTGGCGAAGGGGATCACGGTGAGACCAGGTTGCCACGTCGATGGCTGCCAGTGTTCCGGGGCGTATGCGGAGGAGGCCACCACGGCACAACCAACTGTGACGAGGGCGGGTTTCTCGCAAGACCTCCCAGAGGCCCCATTGCATGTTGCGACAAGGCCAGCCAGCTGGGGCTGGTCGCCGAGGTCGGCCCCTGCCACTGAAGTGAGAGCTGATCACAACGCGAATTCCTTCATCTGCCAGTAGGTCACGGTGGGGAGGTGCCGCATCGCCAGTTACCACGGCCGCTTCGATACCGGGACAGGCCCGCCTGCTGGCCTGACATAACTCGCGGAGCCTTCGCCGCGAGGCGGCAGCCAGTGGGTCGATCTCAATCGCGGCTGGAAGGGTTGTGGAATCGGCAGATTCGATGGCGGTCAGCGGACCATACCAGGAGACCAAGTGACTCTGGGGTGGCAGCGAACGGGCCACGCCGGGCGGCGGGAGAGGGGCGCAGATGATGCGAACAGCAGGTCTGTTTGGGCGACTCACAGATTTCTCCAGAGTGAAACTGGGCGAAGTGATTGGCTGCCGTCGGGGCCGTGATGCCCTCCACGACGCCCGTCATGATGGATTGTGCCAATTCAACCGTCGGTATCGACGTCCCGGCGGCCTCGCTCCAGCCCGTTCAGAAAGCGGCCGGTTGTTCCGCCGTACGGACTGCCCGGCCGGCAGAGTTTCACAGGCTTGCCTGCGGCTGAGGGAGTTGCTGCCAGGACTCAATGGCAGCGAGCATGGCCTCAGTGGATGCTGTGGCAGCCTCGACGGTCGGCGGGTGGCCGAGCCGAATCAGGGTTGCGGAGGTGACCGGCGAGAGACTGGCAATTTTCCAGGCCTGTAATCGCTCGCCGAACAGCTGCACTGCCGTTTCCGCAATCGACGAACTGGTAATGAGAATCCAGCTGATGGGAAACTGCTCGAGGAAACGGTCAGTATCTGGCCCAAGCGTGGTGAGAGGCTGACTGGAATAGGCGGCGACCTGGTCGACGACATGACCATGGGCCTCTAGCTCCTGCCTGAGGAGATCGCGGCCCTTGTCGGCGCGGATGAGCAGGAAGCGGCCTTGTTTTGCCGCCGTTGCGAGCGAAGCAGCCAGCCCCTCTGACTGGTGATGGTCAGGCATGAGGTCGCAGGCAAAACCGGCCTCCTCGAGGGCATCTCGAGTCGCCGGGCCAATCGCTGCTAGTCGAGCGGTGCCCAACGCCCTGGCATCTAGGCCACTGTCGCGAAGCTGCCTGGCAAACTGCCGGACCCCGTTTCTGCTGGCGAAGACGATCCAGTCATATGACCAGGCCGACTCAACGGCGGCTGCAAATGCCTGTGGGTCTGGGGGCGGTGCAATGGTCACCAGTGGCAGGTGAACGGCATCGCCACCGCGCTGACTGATTGCGGTGATCAGGTCATCAGCCTGACCGGCGGGGCGGGTTACGAGCAGGCGACAGCCCTGAAGCGGGCCCACCGGAGGCGGGCAACTAGGCTGGCCAGCTGGACGAGCTCCGACAATAGCAATCGCCGGTGGCGGTAGTTTCCAGTTACGGATGTCGGCGGCACAGGTTTCCAGCGTCGACTGTCTGATCTGCTGGTCTGGCCAGCTGCAGCGGCTGATGATGCTCACCGTCGTGGTGGCTGGCAGGCCAGCGTCCAGGAGGGCCTGCGACCACTGAGCAGACTGCTCGACGCCCATATAAATCACAATGGTGCCAGCGGTGCCAGCAAGGCCGTGGTAGTCCAGGGCCGCCCGCTTGGCTGTCGCTTCGTGGCCAGTGACAATAGTGAAGCTTGATGCCGACTCCCGGGAGGTCAGCGGGATGCCGGCAGCGGCGGCTGCAGCTGTTGCGGCTGTCACGCCGGGGACGATCTCGAAGGGAATGCCGCGACTGGTAAGGGGCTCAAGCTCTTCCCGCAACCGAGCGAAGACGACAGGATCACCCCCCTTGAGACGAACGATACAGCCTCCGGCAGCGGCGAGTTCTGCCAACTTGCGACCGATTGTTCGGCCCGGGTCACGCCGCCCAGTTTCTTCCGCCGCAAGCAACTGGCTGATCGGAATTCGCACCGCTGCTGGATTGGCCTGTCCAAGAATGGCGGCGGGCACAAGTTGATCGTGGACAATGATGTCTGCTGCCTTGAGGTTCGCGACGGCTCGCAGGGTCAGAAGATCGGGCTGGCCGGGGCCTGCACCAACAAAGACCACCCGACCGACGGCCCGGTCACTGTGGTGGGTGGCGAGAAGCGAATCGTGAGGTTCAGGCATGAAGGTGGCTGGGGGGCGAAAGTGCGTCTGAGCGGCCGGTGAATGATTCTTTCCCACAAGCGGCTTCTACGGAAGTGGCTATCGTCGCGGTGATGTGGCCCATCTTCTGGTGGGGGGGACGGCTCGCATGGCGGCGGAACAGGAGTGTGGACTTGCCAATAAGTCTGCTAAACTCGCCTATCATACGGGGTCTGAACCGTTTTTCTCGTTTTTGTGGCTCGAATACGTTATGGCAGAGCAATCGTCGAACGAAAGGCCCGTAGCTGCGTCCTCTGCCCTGCTCCTGCCTCCCCCCTCCCCCGCCGAGCGATCTCGCCTGGCGAAGTGCTTCAAGAGCGGGTCGGACAACCTGCGGAAGGAGAATTACGACTATGCCGTAGACCTTTTCGCCAGTTGCGTGGCTGGAGATCCAGCGAGTCCGGTTTATGTGCAGGCCTTTCTGGAAGCACTGACGAAAAAATTTGCTGGCAAAAAGAAGAAAGGCGGCCTTTCCTCGCTGTTTGCTGCCGGCGGCCGAGGCAATCTGAAGCGGCTGGTTGCTGCCGGAGAGATTCGCCAGGCGGTTAAAGCTGGCGTTGAGATTCTCAAGAATAATCCTGACGACATTGCCTGCATCCTGGGGTTGGCAGATGCGTGTGGGGCGGCTGGGTGTCTGGATGCTCAGGGCTGGTTCCTGCGACGGGCGCTCGATGTCTCTCCCCGAGATGTTTCGGTGAACAAGCATTGCGCGGCCTTCAAGGAACGGCTGGGAGAGTTTGAGCAGGCGGTTGCCTGTTGGCAGCGGATTGCTGACAACAAAAGTGTTAAGGAACTTGCAGAGCGGGAGATTGCTCGCCTCAGTGTTGAAAAAGCCAGGCGGAAGTTAGAAGGCCAAGACAGCAAGCCGCAGCAGGAGGGTGAACAGGGTTCATCGGTCGAGCGACTTCAGAAGCAGCTCGCAGCTTCACCGACCGACACTGAAGTAGCCTTTGAACTGGCTGATCTGCTCGAGCGTGAGGCAGGCCCCGAAGAAGCCGAGAAAGTACTTGCCACTGTTCTGGCCGCGACAGGCAATAGCCTCAAGGTGCAGGAACATCTCGAGGACCGCCAGCTACGTTGGGCCAAGCGGCGTGTGATGATTGCTGAGAAGAATGCAGAGCAGCAGAAAACGCCAGCGGCTCAGGAAACTCTGGCGGAGTTGCAAAAGCGGTTGCTCAAACAGGAAATCGATATTTATTCTGCCCGCACGGAGCGGTACCCAGAAAATTCAGGCTGGAAATTCGAACTGGCGATGCGACTGAAGGCGGCTAATCGGCCCGTTGACGCCATTGCCTTTTTCCAAAAGGTTCAGCAGGACACCCGCCGGAAGGGGCTTGTGGCCCTTGAGGTCGGTGAATGCTTTCAGAAAATCAAGCAGTATCGCCTGGCCTTGCAGAACTATCAGGTCGCCGTTGATGAACTCGATGAACGGGAGGTTGAGCTACGGAAACGGGCGCTCTACCGAGCTGGTGTTCTGGCCGCAGCCATGAAAGATCACGATGCCGCCCGTCAGTATCTTTCCACCCTCGCCGGAATCGATTTCAACTATCGAGACGTGGCTGATCGGCTGGAGAAACTGGGGGCAGAAGCGGGCTGAGCGAGAGGCTGCCTGCGGTTGATGGGCCAGAAAAACGATTTTTTGGCCGGGTGCCGCCATAGGGCAAAGCGGCTTTTCTGGCCGACTCGCCGGGGGCGGCTGGCAGGAATTGGCGAAGTAGGGTATGGTTCAAGGCTCGCTGGGAGTCGCAAGACTGCTGCTGCGGTCTTGGAATGAGGCCGTCCAGATTCAGCCCGGCAGTGTTTCAGTTTGTTGGTCAGCCCATAAGTTAAAGCAGGAACTGATTGCCATGCCCCATTCGGCAAGTGCTAAAAAACGACTTCGTCAGAGTATCGTCAGCCGCGATCGGAATCGGGCGATTAAGTCCGAAATCAAGACATCCGTCCGGAAGGTGCTCGATGCCCTGTCCAAGAAGGATGTCCCGGCTGCCAAGGAACACTTTCGAACCGTTGCCAGGAAGGCTGATCAGGCGGCCTCCGCGAAGACGATTCATCGAAACAAAGCGGCTCGCATCAAGTCGCGGCTGTCGGCTCGGATTCTCAAGGCTGCCGGTTGAGCCAGTCCGAATCACGCCCAGGCTTGCTGATTACGACTAGGCTTGCTGATTGATTCTAGGCCATAGCCTCCCAGTCGATCGCCGTGCCATCGAAGACTGGTCCCTCGATGCAGGTGCGACGGTAATCCCAGCTCCCCTGCTTGTCGATGACGGGGGCGACGCAGCTGAAGCAGATGCCGATCCCGCAGGCCATCGGTGTCTCGAGTGAGACCTGGCAGGTGAGGCCTCGCGTGGTTGCCCAGCGTGACACGGCGGCCATCATCTTTTCGGGGCCGCAGCAGGCGATGGTGGTTGTTTCCTCTTCCCTGCGGGCCAGGTTCCCATCTGCTTCCAGACGATCGAGCAGATCGATGACGGTGCCTTGTGTCCCGAGTGAGCCGTCAAGAGTTGCCAGATGGACATCGAGTCCGGCTGCGCGGAAGTCTTCAACGTGGCCGAATAGTCCACCGTGTCGGGCACCCCAGCAGAATGTCACCCGGCTGGTGGGAGAATGGGCGAGGAGGTCACGGCCCAGCATCAGGAGAGCCGTCTGGCCGATGCCGCCGGCGACGAGTACGAGGTGATCTGTAACTGGCCGCTGGAAGCCATTGCCCAGCGGTCCCCAAAGGCTGATTGCGTCACCTGGTCGTAGGGCAGTTGCGGACGTGGTGAACTTCCCGGCGACGGCATAGACAAAATCAGCGTAGCGGCGGTCGGTGGGGGCTGGTTGTGAACCGGCGGCAGCTGGAGGACGCCAGCTGGTCGGGTCGGCCAGATCGGCGAAAACATCGTAGACGGCCAGCGGCCGGGCGAGCAGTGGATCCTGACGGTTAGGAATCCGCAGCATGGCAAACTGCCCAGGGCGGGCGGCTGTCGCAATCGCCGGGCAATCGACTCGCAGTCGCCAGGTTGCCTCAGCGATCGGCCCATGGGCAACGATGGTTGCCTGCTGAAAACCGGCAGATTGACAGAGGCTCACTTGTGATGAATCTGGCGTTGGCATGGTGGTTGGCGTTGGCGTGGGTTCACCGCGATGGGCAGGCGGCGGTCAGGGGGGCTTGAGGTTCAGTCAGCCGGCGGTTTTCGAGGTCCTTTTCGCCACGAGGATGCTTTTCCGGGGCGGCGTGGGCGACCGGGGCCAGGTCCAGCTGGCCGTTCAACGGGCCTGCCCCGACTGCTCGTGGCTGGACGTCCTGGCGGACGCCTTCCAGCACGAGGGCCTTGGGCTCGACCACGCGGCGGTCGTGGTGGCGGGAGTTTCCCGACCGCATCAATTGCGGAGCGGCGGAGCTTTTCGATCTCGTCCCAGCTCAGTCGTCGCCACTGGCCGGGGAGAAGGTTTCCAAGAGTCAGGTCTCCGACAGCAATTCTTTTGAGTTGTTGCACCTTGTGGCCGAGAGCAGCGAGCATCCGACGGATTTCACGGTTCCGCCCCTCGTCGAGCACCATTTCCAGAACGGTACTCTGTTTGTGCTGCGAGCGGACGGTGACTCGTTTGGCATGGACTGTTGCTTCTGACAAGGCGACCCCCTGCCGGAGGCTCTCGATGGTTTCTGGTGTAGGGACACCGGCAACCTGGACGAGGTAGCGCTTTTCAACACCATATCGCGGGTGGGTCAGTAAGTTTCCTAGCTCACCGTCGTTGGTGACGAGGATCAGCCCTTCGCTCGTGCGGTCGAGCCGGCCAATCGGAAAGAGTCGGCGGTCTGTTGGAACTAAATCGACAACCCGGGGGCGACCGGATGGGTCGTAATTGGTTGTGACAACACCCACCGGCTTGTTCAGCAGGTAGACCACACGACTTGGGCTAGGAAGCCGCTCACCATCAACACGAATCTGCTGGTTGAGGGGGTCGACACGGGTGCCCAGTACGGTCACGACCTCGCGGTCAACCTCGACACGACCAGTTGTGATTAATTCTTCGCAGGCACGGCGGCTCCCGATGCCAGCGGCGGCAAGTACCTTCTGGAGGCGTTCCAGGCCGTCATCTGGCAGGGCTGGAAACGCAGTTTGTGAACCTGGCCGACGGGGGCGATTGCTCGCTGGTGGGCGGGATGAACTCCGCGGCAAACGTTTTGGGGGAGCGGCTTTGGCGGGCCGCCGTGGGCGGCGTGAGGGAGCGGGCACGGGCAGAAATTCCGGAGGGGCAGGAAGCGTCTCTCCCAAGAATACCGTATGAACGGTGGCTCGGAGACGGTTTCTTGGAGGCCACTCACCGCATAGGAGCCCACCAGCGTGAGCGATTCACCTCAGGGACGGGGTCGGCAAAGTCCCGTGGGCGGGCCCCATCCATGATCGACAACCGGAGCGCGGCTGGTGCGATATCGTCTTGCAGGTAGGGATCAAACCGAACCGCCCGCCGCTGCTGCTTGGCCGCAGGGCCCGGCTCTGCCCAATCCGGTCGGCCGAGTGAGGCACAGCCCGGCAGGCCCAGGCAGGCTGCGAGGAGAACAAGCCGAGTGGCGAACACGGCAGTGGTTCCGTCAGCATGAAATGCGGGAGCCTGCGGCTCTCGCTGGGCGAGAGTCTAGAAAGGGTTCCGGTCCCGGACCAATGCCGAAATTCAGCCATTTTTCTGTGGCATTCGTGCTGGACTCGCCGCACTTCGGTCCGCGGGCCGCTCGGTGGAACCGTCTAAAAACCGCCCGAGATCCCTGTGGGGCTGCGACAACTCCCCGCCCTAAGGGTGGGAAGCTGGTGGCGTGGGAAAGAGAGCGGAAAGAGAACTTGATTCCGGTCGGCTGGCACCGGTCAGGCTTGGGGCACACCGACCCGCAGCAGGCGGGGGCTGCCTTCGGCTGTCGCCTGACACCGGAGATCTTGCGGTTCGAGGCTAGCTGGAAGCAGCAGGCAGTCACCCCTGTGCAGCGGTGGCAGGCTCCACTGGTCGGGCAGTCGGACTTCACCCGAGAGCACCGCCAGGAATTCACAGCCATGTCCGGCGGCCTGCCAGGTGGCGGAGGGCATGACCTCGTCAAAGGTAAAGAACTCGCAGTCGACCATCCGGGAGACGGCCGGGTCGGCGGTCGCCTGCTTTGCCGAGGGGGCCACGGGACCATGGCAGGCTGTTGCTGCCAGACCTTCTTCCAGATGGAGTGGCCGGGATTTGCCATCAGCACCAACTCGATTCCAGTCAAAGAGCCGAAAAGTAACGTCGCTCGACTGCTGGATTTCAGCCACCACCAACCCGGCACCGATGGCATGAACCGTACCGGCGGGGATGAAAATGCAGTCACCGGTACGAGGCTCAATCGTGTGGAGCACATCCTCACAGCGACCGGCGGCAATGGCTGCGGCCAGGTCGTCTCGGCTGACCTCGGGCTTCAGGCCGGCGTAAATCTGGCTGCCAGGTTCTGCCTCAACGACGTACCAGGCCTCGGTCTTGCCCCGGTCAGGTGGAGTTCGACGGGCTGCAGCGGCATCATCGGGGTGGACCTGTACCGAGAGCACCTTGTGGGCGTCAAGAAATTTGAACAGGAGTGGGAATCGGCCATCACTGCTACCGGGGCCAAGGAGTGCTTCGCGGTGTTCGCCGACGAGTCCACCGAGCGTGTGGCCGGTGAGGGGGCCAGCCCGAACCACGCTTTGATCCTCCTGCCGATCGACCAGTTCCCAAGACTCGGCGTACGGCCCTGCGGCTTCCAGATGGCGGCCGAGCAGGCTGGCAAACCGTCGTCCTCCCCAGAGGTACTGGCGGTAGAGCGGCGCAAAGACAAGGGGAGGAAGCATGAGTGTCTCGTAGGGAAAGCGTCGGGAGAAACGATCACGAACCGGTCGCAGCATCGGGTGTCGGTCGCATCAACGTCAAGACACGCTGTAGCCTTCGACGATGCGGCCGATCCAGAACAGGCAGACCGCTGCCAGCAGCAGCATGAGCATCTGGCCCAAAGAGATGGCGTGATTGAGTTCGAGAAGGATTGCCAGGGCTGGAATCACCAAGCCGAGTCGTTGGCCGAGGCGGCCGAAAAATCGCATGGAAGGCCTGCTTGCCGAGGGGAATCGTGTAGCGGTGAGTGTAGTACAGAGGCGGCATGTCAGAAAACGTCCCCGCGTGGCGTGGCTGCTCAGCGTGCGGGGGCACTGGTCAGGGCGTGGCTGCTCGGGGGTTGTCAGCGGTTGCTGAGCCGCAATACTGCTGGCGGCGGCGGATGTTGGATTTGCTGCCTCTTTCCCCCACGGATCTGTTTCAAGGAGTTTTTATGGCCACGCATCGTTCCGGCGCCGTCACTTTTAAGGGCAATCCCCTCACGCTCGTCGGTGAGGAACTCGCCGTTGGCAGTGCTGCCCCAGCTTTTGATCTGGCGTGTTATCAAGACGGCGGCATGCAGCAAATCACGAATGCCGATCTGCAAGGGAAGCCAGCTTTCATCAGCGTGGTGCCCTCACTCGATACACCGGTTTGCCAGGTGCAGACCAAAACCTTCAATGAGCGGCTTGCCGCCTTGGGTGACAAAGTGACGGCCCTCACGGTCAGCCTCGATCTGCCGTTTGCGATGAACCGCTTCTGTGGGGCCGAATCGATTACGGCGATGAAGTGCGGCAGTGACTACATGGATCGCAGTTTCGGCGAAGGCTGGGGCGTTCTGATCGATGAGTTAAAGATCCTCGCCCGGGCGGTCTTTGTGCTCGATGCTGAGGGTGTGGTCCGCTACGCCGAGGTCGTGCCAGAGGTAGCGAGTGAGCCCAACTACGATGCCGCTCTGGCAGCACTTGAAGGGCTGGTTGCAGCCTAGTCCTAGTCGGCTGGTGGCCCCGGATACATCAGTGCGACATTGTTGGCACAAGTGGCCGGCAGGGATGCGGTTTGAGGCTGCCTCCCTGCCGGTGCATCTCTTCTCAGCCCTGCAGCAGGGCCTTCATCGCCGCCGCGGCCACGTCGAGGGCATCGGGTAGTTTGGCCACAAGCTTGCCACCCGCCTGCGCCAGGTCGGGCCGGCCACCGCCACGCCCTCCGACAGTTGCCGCCGGTTCTTTGATCCAGTTGCCGGCTGAGATGCCACGATCCTGAAGATCACGGCTGATGCCCGCGACCAGTGTCACCTTGTCGCCTTCGGCTGCAGCAAACAGCACGGCGATCGGGCTTGCCTTCTGCCGTAACTGGTCGATGCACTGCCGCATCGCAGCGGCATCACAGCCTGCCGCATCGGCCACCACGATTTTCACATTGTCGACTTGTTGGGCGGCGGCCAGCAGGCCGTCGGCTGACAGGCCGGCGGAACTGGGGCTGCGTTGTTTCTTGAGCTCTTTGATTTCCTTTGTCAGCGAGGTCAAACGGGCCGTGAGATCACCAACGGGCACCTTCAGTGCCGCTGCCGAGGCGGCCAGGGTGGCCTCAGCCTGGCGGAACCGCTGCATTGCCCGCTGACCCGTTACGGCCACAACCCGCCGGGTGCCGGCCGAGACGCTCTCTTCGGCGATTATTTTCACCGCGCCAATTTCTCCGGTGTTGGTCACATGGGTGCCTCCGCAGAGTTCCCGGCTCAGCCCATCAATTGAGACCATGCGGACGACGTCTGGGTATTTCTCCCCGAATAGCATCATGGCACCAGCATGGCGGGCTTCTTCCAGAGGCAGGAGTGTGGCCGCAACCGGTGCAGCAGCCAGTGTGCCTGCATTGACCATGTCCTCGATTTGCTCAAGGGTTTCAGGGCCGACAGCAC
>Ga0181593_10006951_pt1 | contig 10119 bp, 6 predicted proteins | sample 071ome_19_FD_133756 | JGI IMG/M metagenome (GOLD analysis project Ga0181593, IMG submission 133756) | Coastal salt marsh microbial communities from the Groves Creek Marsh, Skidaway Island, Georgia - 071413AT metaG (megahit assembly) | ecosystem: Environmental > Aquatic > Marine > Intertidal zone...
CATCTCGTGATGATTGGGAAGCCGCTGACTCCTCACTTGAATGCCTGAGTTCTTGAAGCCTTCGCCCTCTCCGGCCACCAGACGAACTTTGAATTTCAATTCAAAATTCTGATACGACTTAGGAAGGGTGATAAAGGTATTGTGGGGAACTTTTTCTTCCAGCGATCCGCCCTCAAGCAAACCATCGCGGACGCGCCACCACTTCTCTTCTCCCGCTCGGACTTCCCAGCCATCCAGCGTTTCCCCATCGAATAGAGTGATAGTTTCAAGGTTCTCAAGAGGCCCGTTGTTGTAGCGCCCCCAGGGGACAGGGTAGCCGTCTTGGGAAAGATCCAGGGCGGTTTGCAAATCTTCTACGGTCCAGCCTGGGTTGTCTACATCCATGTGTTCAAGCATTTGCTCGGCGTCGGGTCGGGGCGTGTCAATACCTCCAGTGGGGATTTCGCCTCCGGCCGCCCAGACCACGGCATTCATTACCAGTTTTCTCACTTCGTCTCGGGCCCAGCTCCAATGGTAGTGGCCGCCCGTAAACCCAAAGGCTCTCCCTCCTGCCGGTCGTTCATAGGCCCAGGCGCAATACTGCTCTTCTCCATCTGCCAGGGATTCGCGAGCGTAGTCGTTACCCCGATACGGAGTCAATCCCGGTTGAATGGTGCTTGCAGGGGGGTGTAGAGGTAGTAGGGGCTCGACGGTTCCCGCATCCCTCAAATGGTAGTAGCATTCGTCGAAGAGATGAAAGGACCCGACTCCGTTGAGTATCGGGTGGTCGACTGCGCCATGAAACTCTGCCGTATAGTGATTGCTGATGGAGAAGTAGGCTTCGAAATCGGCGCCCATCAGATCGCGCCAGGCTAAGCGGTTAGGATCGTTTCGCTGGTCTTTGGAGCCCGCATTGGCGGCCTCGATTCCTGTCGCCCAGTGCAGAGCGATGAGCCCTTTGCCTTGATCCATGAATGCTTTGAGCTCGTCCAAACGTCCGTTGGCCGGGTGCTTTCGCCACCCGTCCGCGTAGATGACCAGAGCGTCGGCTTTCTGCAGTTGGGCGTCGCTGGGCCATTCGCGAATCATTTCCGTTGTCACGTTGGCAAATCCCCTAGGGAGGGATTCGGAAAGGAGAATGGTTCCAGCAACATGCTTGTGAGATCCCCAGCCATGGGAGTTCTCGCCGGATAAAAAGAGAATGTGTTTTGAATCTCTGGAGGGATTGCTGTCGACTGAACAACCGTTAACGAAGACGACCAATACAATCATGGCCAGAAAGCCGGGATAGAAGAAGCGCTTTTTCATTTCCGAACCGTGCCCCATCGGAACGAGATTGTCGAGTTCAGCCTTTGTTTTGCCAAGCTTTGTACTCGGCCCGGATTAGGGAGGCCACTTCAACAGCCGTTTTCCCGTTCGTGTTTATGATTAGATCAAAATATATCGTATCGTAAATATAGATACTTTAGTCTCGTAGATAGCGACCCCGCGTGCTTTCGAATTGCTTTTGGATGCTATAGATTGTCTGTACGATGGAAGTGGAGGATTCTTCCTTTCGATTTCCTTGATTGATGTCTTCGTAGATGCGATTGACGGCGATATCCAGCTCTACAGTCAAGTATGTGAGTGACCATCGTGACGCCGGAACCGATTTCCCAGGTTATGGTAATGATGTTCTTCTGGGGGAGGGGGAGGGAGCTGATGTAACTTACATCCTCGACGCCATCGCCATCGAGATCGGCATCGATATGACGCCTCATGCTGGAGAATACCTGCTCTATATCGCGCAAGACCTTGCGTTCGTGATAGGGAATCGCCTCTCGTTTGCTTATGCCATAACCGAGTACGGCGACCATGGGGAAGAGGCTGGCGAAGGCAATGAGCCCGAATCCATCTACAAGCGGGTCGCGCCCTGTTATGCTGGTTGACAGCCCGAGACCGAGAACAGCGAAGATGGGCACGTTGATGGTCGAGGTAGTTACGCCGCCACTATCGTAGGCGTTGGGTATGATCGTACGCGGCGCGAAGAAAGTCATGATGATGACTTCGATATAGCCCGTAAGAATTTAGTAGACGATCGAATCTCCCACGATGATCCGATGGGCTCCTAGCAGGATTCCAACGCCAACCCCTGACGCGACGAAGCTTCTGAGAAGCACTCGGTTAATGGAGCGTTCGCTTATCTCCTCCGCTTCTCCGGCAATGGCAGTAAAGGATGGTTCCGCAATTGTGGTAGCGAAGCCAGAGGCGAATGAGAAACTGTAGATAAGCCAGAGATTGTTGGTATTGGCCAGTTGGATTGCCAAGCTCTTTCTTTATTATTAGAACGGGCGTCTCGCCTGTTTTGATACAGGCTGGAAGCCTGCATACTCTAATCGATGGTCAAAAATCAAACTGGGCTGCTTCGTAGATGCGGAGGGCTTTTTCCCAAACTTTACCCACTTGGCCGTCGCCAACGGGCCGCCCATCCATTTCGACTACGGGCACGATGCGCTTGGAAGAATTGGTCAGCCATATCTCGTCCGCTTTGCGGGCTTCCTCGATTGTGACTTCACGCTCTCTGACCGGAATCGATCCCTCGGAGCGCAAAGATTCCAGGCAAATGTGACGCGAGATGCCCGGGAGTTTTTGGTGGTCAAGAGGCGGAGTGGACACCTCGCCGTTGATGACGACAAACACATTGCTGGAGCTAGCTTCGGTGATTTCGCCTTTTTGATTGTAGAGAATGGTTTCGTCCATTCCGGCTTTGTGGCTTTGGTGGTAGTGAAGCAGGTTTCCCAGCAAGGCGGTCGACTTGATATCGCAATGGTCCCAACGCTGGTCCTCGGCAGTCCCCACTCTGAAACCTTTCTCCGTCTTTCGATCGGGAAAAGGCGGAGGTGGGGCTATCTCTAGAACAGTCGCGAAAACCGTTGGCGCTATCCCTTGGGGGAAGCGATGCATGCGACGGCCTTCGTTGCCCCGGCTGACATGAAAATAGATTCCCAGGTTGCCGCCCCCGTTGCGCTCGCTTAATTCGCGGGCCACTCCATTCCAGGCATCATCCGTCATCGGGTTGTCGATACCAATCGCGTCCAGCCCGCGCCGCATGCGGTCGATGTGCAATTGCAAGGCTACGGCTCGGCCGTTGTATGATGGAATAACCTCGTAGATGCCGTCTCCAAACAGAAAGCCGCGATCAAGCGGAGATATCTTCGCTTGGTCGGCTGGCAAGTATTCGCCGTTTAGGTAGACAATCATAGGATTGGTTGTGATTTGAACGGCGATCTTAACTCGGGTATTGATAATTTCGAGCAGTAAACGCCGCTAAAATTAGGTTAGATAGGGCAGCAGGATTGTCGCTAGGCTCAAAGCAAGGAAAAATCCGCACATGTCAGTCACCGTTGTGAGGATGGGCCCAGACGCTAGGGCAGGGTCCAAATCAAGTCGTTTCAGAATTAGAGGGATGAGTCCTCCGAGACAAACGGCAACTATGGTGTTGAGCATCAAGGCGCCGCCGACCACTAGGCCGAGCCACGGATTTCCTTTCCAGAGAAAGGCGACCAGAGCGATTAGCATTCCCAAAGCGATACCATTGACAATACCGACCGCGATTTCCTTGAGGAAAACCCGCAGCAGCTCCGTGGGGCGAACGAGTCCCAGCGTGAGCTCACGGATGCTTACGGCTACCGCCTGGCTACCGCTACAGCCGCTCATGTCCGAGATAATGGGCAGGAAGACGGCGAGGGCGATCACTTGAGCAAGCGTGTCTTGAAAGAAGGCGATTACGCTGGCGGCCAGGACGTTGAGAAGGATATTGATGCTTAGCCAGGAAAGCCGCCTCCGAGAGCGGAGCTGCAAGGGCATTGATCGCAGCTCTTCCTTGCCGCCTAATCCACTAACCTTGAGGAAATCTTCAGCAACCGCTTCGGCTGTAGCTTCGCGTACGGAACTTCTTAATACAACGCCAAGCAAAGTTTCGTTTTCGTCGACGACCGGCAAGCCAACCAACTGCTTTTCCTTGAACATGGAGGCCAATATGGATTGTTCCATTGAATGAGGAACAAACAGCGGATTATGTATCATCAGTTCACTGACACCTGTTTCGGAATTGGATAAGAGCAGATCGCGCATTCTCAATACGCCTACAATGCGCTTGCTCTTATCTACGACATAGGCGTATTGAACATCGAAGTCCGAATAGATCTCCGCATTCCGTCTAAGGTCTTCAATGACATCTCCTACCGATGAAGAAACGGGATAGGAAAGGAACTCGAATCGCATGAGACCCCCCGCGGTGTCTTCGGCATAGGCCATCAATTCGCGGACCTCGCTAGCCTCTTTAGGCTGCATTTCACAGAGAATGGCCTCTGCCCCCTCCGCTTTCAGTACCCCTAGCAGGTCGGCTGCTTCATCGCTCCCGAGCTCCTGGATGATGTTCGCGGCCTTCTCAGGATTGAGCTTGTCGAGAATGCCTACCACCTGAGTTTCCGAGATTCGGGCGAGCAGGGCGGCCGCGGTTTCGGGTGAAACCATGCCCATCAGTTTCTCGCGCTCGTCAACTGAGAGTCGGTCCACGAGCCTCGGGTAGTCAGCCGACTGAATTTGATTCAGCAGTCGCGATACTTCACCAGATTCGTTGGCCTCAATTGAATCGTGTAGCGATTTTAGCGTTTCTTCGATTTCATTCATGTGGTATCAGATCCGAGTATTATCGACTTCGAAGCCGAGGGCAATGCATTCTCTGGATGATCGAAGCCTTATTTAGATGGCCCCTAGACTGACAGCCTAGTTGATGTCGTGTCGTATGGGGGTTTGCGACGATGAATCTCCCGAGCAAAGAACAGGCCCAAAATCTCTTATTTGAACACGTCCAAAAAGCGTATCAGCGATTCCATGCTTTGATGGTGGCAGCGGCGATGGAGGGCTACGCTGGGGATCTCGGTGAAGATGAGCATCTTTGGTGGGTAACTGGCTATCTGCACGATATCGATTTTGAGAAGCATCCGAAATCCCATCCGGGAGAATCGCTCAAATGGTTTGCGGAGTGGGGCTATCCGGATGGTTTGATACATGCCGTAGAGGCCCATGCGTATGGATATAACGGCTACAAGGTTTTGCCAGAAACGAAACTGGCAGCCGGACTACTGGCTGGCGACGAAATCTGCGGGATCTTCTGCGCCTATAAGAAGATGAATCCCGTCCCGTACGGCCAAATGAAGACCAAATCCATTGGCAAGAAGGTGAACGACAAGTCTTTTGCCGCCAAGGTTGACCGAGGCACCATTGAATTGGGTTGCCAGCGCTTGGGGGTGGAAATCCCGGAGCATATAGGCAACCTGATTCGCTACTTCGCCAAGCTGGATCAGGTAGCGTACATTGAAAAGAGTAGCGCAGGCATCCTGCCTGTATGCAGAGTTTAAGGCCACAGGCTGGAAGCCTAAGCTACCCTTTGTGAGCGCTCGGAGATCGCCCGCTAATTTGTCCCGGGGACTTTTGCTGGTAGGGAGGACCGGCTCGGTCCTCCGCATACTCAATCAAGGAGGATCGATCCGATCCTCCCTTCCCATGGAATAAAATCACTGCTTTACCTTAGGATCTTGTGAAGCTTTAGGATAATGTGTTGAGCTGATTGCCGATCGATTTAAACTGTGACGTCACTAATGAACGAGGGGAAGAGATCCATATCACTGATTGCGACCGTTGCCCTGTTGCTGGGTTTCCCGGTTCCTGCCTTGGCTAGTTGGCAAAGCTGGGAACCTGAATTCGCTGCGATGATCGAGAACACCTGCCTCGATTGCCACGACGACCTCGAGCAGAAGGGCTATTTTCGTTTGGATAACCTGGCTCCTATGCATGCCGATCCATCCACCGCTAAGATCTGGCTATACGTATACGACCGTGTAAACAAAGGGGAGATGCCGCCCAAGAAGCGCCAGTTCTCGGATGCGGAACGGAATCGGTTTACGGAATTTCTTGGCGAGCAGTTGAAGGCATTTGATGCAGCCCAGGAACGTTCTGTGGGGCGCGTAGTCTCTCGGCGTCTGAGCTCGAACGAGTATGAAAATGCGGTTCGCGACTTGCTCCATCTTCCGGGTCTCACCGCAGCCCAATACACGCCTGCCGATGTGGAATATCACGGTTTAGACAATGTCGCTGATGAGCAGGAGCTGGCTTACAGCCAAATCGCTCTTTATCTGGAAGCGGCCGAAGCCTCTTTACAGGCAGCGGTGGCCCTGCGACCGAAACCGGATGTCGAACCTATCCGCTACGCGCCGCGTGAACTAGGGGCCCATCGAAAGGCGTATCGCAACGCTCACACGCTGGTCAACGATGAGCTGGTATTGATAAAGGAACCAATGAAGTCCCAGGGGCCTTGGGGCTTGTTCACGGCTCCTGAAGAACCCGGATATTATAAAATCCGTTTTCGGGCCAGGACGGGGCGAATGGCCTACAGCGCCTTTGCTGAGGCGGAGCATGCGGGTGATGACGTGCCGGAAATACTTCCTGGCGACAAAAACCAAACGGTTGCCCTTGGGGTCACTCTGGGCCGGTTTTTCGATTCCTTTAATGTAACGCCGGAATCGGATACCTACGAGTCTACCGTTTGGCTGCATGGCAATGAACGCCTTCGCATTCATTGCGCCGATCTTCCCTTGCGAAGCGCCCGTTTTGCCTCGGGCAAGAATCCCGATATCTGGGACGCTTTTGTTATCGAGTGGGCGGAGATCGAGGGCCCGCTGATCGAGCAATGGCCACCGAAGGGGCATCAAGCGCTGTTCGGCGATCTGCCGATGAAAGAATGGAGTGAGGAAAGCGGGTGTCTTCCGCCGCGGTCTATTGCATTGGGGACCGGGGACGTCCGCGAGGTGAGCAAACCGACAGGCGAGCTTTACTATATCCACTCCAAGAATCCTAGTAGAGACAGCAAGCGCCTGCTGCGATCGTTCATGGAGCGGGCCTATCGGCGCCCGGTCAGGAATAGCGAAGTCGCTGTTATGCAAGAACGGGTTCTCGAAGGCTTGGATCGAAATTTGTGTTTCCAGGATGCCATGCTCATCGCCTACAAGGCTATCCTTTGTTCGCCAGACTTTCTTTTCATTGCCGAAGAGCCGGGCGAGCTTTCGGGTGGGGAATTGGCGGCGCGATTGGCCCTGTATTTATGGCGCTCGTTACCGGATGAGCGCTTGAGCAATCTCGGTAGATCGGGCTCCCTGACAAAGACTGACGTGTTGCGAGCCGAGGCGCTACGCATGCTGGACGATCCCAAAGCCGATCGATTCATAGACGATTTCGCCAATCAATGGCTAGGACTGGATGACATCTATTCTACCACTCCCGACAAACGATTGTATCCAGAATACGAGGAAGACAGTTTTCTAGTGGAGTCGATGGTAAGGGAAACGCGAAGATTTGTCCGCGAGATGATTCGCAGCGATCTGCCGATTGCCAACATAGTGGACTCTGATTTCGCCTTTCTTAATGAGCATTTGGCCCGCCACTACGGCGTTGCCGGAGTTGAAGGTGGCGAACTGCGGAAAGTTAAGCTGCCATCGGGCAGTCCTCGGGGCGGAATCCTGACCCAAGCCAGCATTTTGAAGATCTCTTCTGACGGTTTTACCACCTCCCCGGTTAAGCGCGGTGTATGGGTGCTGGAGCGGATATTGGGTACCCCACCACCACCGCCTCCCCCAGATGCGGGTAGTATAGAGCCGGATACGCGAGGAGCGGTCACGATTCGCCAGCAATTGGAAAAGCACCGGCGCAACGAATCCTGCGCCAATTGTCACCAAGGAATCGATCCGCCGGGGTTCGCTCTGGAGTCTTTCGATGTTATGGGCGGGTTCCGAACCCAGTACCGCAGTCTTGAAGGTGGAGAGAAGGAAACCCTGCTTCGGGGCCCGTTGGGCTACCAAATAAGAACGGCCCTTTCGGTGGATTCGTCTGGGGAAATCGCCGGCAGGCAATTTTCCGATATATATGAATTCAAAAGGATCTTGGAGGAAGAGGAGCGGCAAATTGCCAGAAATATTCTCAATCGCTTGCTCGTGCACGCCACAGGAGCGGTAGCCACCTTCAGCGACCGGGAAGTCATTGAAGCGCTGCTGGATGCCAACGAGGCCGATGGTTATGGAATGAGGAGTTTGATTCTAAGTATCCTTGAAACTCCCATGTTTTTGCGTAAATAGGTAGGGAAGTTCTATGGCAAGGCCCTCGAATACCTCCAATACTCCCGACTCGGCAGGGTCAGCCCCGCTGCAAATGCCTCATTTGCGGAAGGTTATGGATCGGCGGGCATTCTTGAAAGCCTCCGGCGTGGCGGTGGCCCTTCCCTTTTTGGACGTCATGAAGCCCAGCGTCCACGCGGCGGAAAAGCGGGTCGCCGAAGCGGCTTCACCCCGCCGCATGGTTATTCTCATGAATAGCCTCAGCCTGCTGCCACAGCACTTTTTCCCGACGACGCCGGGGGTGAACTACGAAAACACCCCCTATCTGGATCTGCTGAAGGACCACCGCAGCCGGATGACGGTCATGTCCGGCGTTTCCCTACCAGGAGTAGACAGCGGACACGGGGCTTTGCCCTGTTTCATGACAGGCGCCCCCCATCCCGGCAGTCCTGGTTTCCGCAATACGATTTCTTTGGACGTGTACGCGGCCGAGGCTATCGGCCACAAAACCCGTTTCCCGTTCCTGCCCATTATGATCGCTCCTTGCGATAGCGGGCCCGAGCGGGGCGAACCCATGTCTTTTACGTCCGCTGGGGTGCCGATTCCTGGGGAAACCAAAGCTGCCCGATTGTTTCAGCGCATGTTTTTGCAGGGCAACAAAGCGGAAGTCGAGGCCCAGATTGTGAGGCTGCGGGAAGAGCGTAGCATTCTGGATACGTTGACGGGACGTGTAAAGAAGCTCAAAGGCAAGGTAAGTTCTGCCGATAGGGACAAGCTCGACCAGTACTTTACTTCCGTTCGGGAATTGGAGCAGCGCCTAGTAGAGAGGCAAGCTTGGGAGCGAAAGCCCAAGCCAGTCGTCAATGCCCCGATGCCGGAAGACATCACAACCACCGCTGATGGGATCAAGCAGCATCGGCCTATTCTCGATGTCATGAAGCTGGCGTTGAGCACCGATTCCACCCGTATCATTTCTTTGGGTATACATATGGGCTCGCTTCCGCAGAACATCGATGGGGTTAACGGCGGCACGCATCCCTTATCCCATCACGGCAACGATGCAGAAAAGATGGACCAATTGCGGATCGTCGAGGAATTGCAGCTCAAGGAGATCAATCACTTTCTAACTGGACTCAACGAGGTCAAAGAGCAGTCCGGCAGCTTGCTGGACAACACCATGGTGATGTTTGGCTCCAATATGGGATCGGCGAATTCCCACTCCAATGTGAATTTGCCTACCTTCTTGGTTGGCGGCGGCTTTAAGCACGGCCAGCACTTGGTCTTCGATAAGGAAAATAATTACCCCCTAACCAATCTTTATGTATCCATGCTGCAACGACTCGGTGTCGAAGTCGATTCCTTCTCCTCAGGAAAGGGAACGATGACCGGGCTGGAGATGGCGTAGAACTTACCGGTCAACTAAAGATGGGCGGGTTTTTGAGAACCAATATTTGTTAAGTTGACGCGTATGGGCAATGGCGGGATCAGCCCTACCATTTTCGGAATATTGTAAACGGGTTCTTTGAGCGGCTCCAGTATTCCCTCTGGGATCCATCGCTTTCCTGTATTGCCGTCCTTTCCCATAATTGGCCGTGACTCCGGTGACAGCTTTTTGCTATAAGCCTCCCTGATATGAATCGTTCCCGTTTTTTTATCCCCTTTCTCGTAATCTGCTTGTGCTTGGGGCTGGCCCAGACGCTTTCGGCTAGAGCTCCGAATATCATCTTCATTCTCGCGGACGATCTTGGCTATGGGGACCTCGGCTGCTATGGGCAGGAAAAGATTAGGACTCCGCATGTAGATCGGATAGCTCGGGAGGGGATGAAGTTTACCGCCCACTATTCAGGTAGCCCGGTATGCGCTCCCTCCCGCTGCGTGCTTATGACCGGGAAAGATCCCGGGCATGCCTATATTCGCAACAACCGTGGCATGGCGAGGGGACCCATCCTTGGCAAACCGGACGTCGAAGGCCAATTGCATATTCCCGGTGAGG
>Ga0181593_10006955_pt1 | contig 10118 bp, 6 predicted proteins | sample 071ome_19_FD_133756 | JGI IMG/M metagenome (GOLD analysis project Ga0181593, IMG submission 133756) | Coastal salt marsh microbial communities from the Groves Creek Marsh, Skidaway Island, Georgia - 071413AT metaG (megahit assembly) | ecosystem: Environmental > Aquatic > Marine > Intertidal zone...
TTGAACCTGAAGACGTTTGCGGATTTCTCCGATGCGGTGGATTCCCCAAGTTTCAGAAAGGCGTTGAGGGTGTCTCCGCTGGACTTGATGGCGATCTCGGGTGCTCCCTGCATGAGCCATGGCTGGGTCGAAAGGTTCTTGGCATTGATGTCAACGGTTTCGCCCTGGAGCTGTGGCGTACGACCCTTTTCAGCGACCAGTTCGGAGATGGCAAAAGTGGGCGCGCCCTCAATGAGGTGGGTGGCCTTGACGTTGGCGTAGCCCAGTTGCTCGATCTGTCTTTGTATGGCGTCATCGAGAGATTCCTTTTCCGGCTCACCTTCCGCATCCGTTTCCGGGCCAGAGAGCTTCTCCATCCATTTCTGGACCTGCTTGAGACGCTCCTTCCATTTCTTGGCGTCCTCGATGTAGTCGTCAATGGACTTGGCTTCCCCGTCAGTTGGTTCGGCTTCTTCCTCCTTCTGGGTATCCTTACCTACGAGTCGTCCGGGAACCGCCCTCTTTTCCCCGGTTGAGGCATCGGAAACCACCACACGGTCGAGCTTCAGGCGTTTGGTCAGAAGGTCAGCCGCACTGACATCGGCCTCGAGTGTGGCGGCCCGGAAAAGATCAGTATCGAGGGCCTTTGGATCCGCAATGGCGATGCCACTCATGGTCAACCGGTTCTCCTTCAAACTGAGGTCGGCGGATCCGATGTCCACAGTCGCACCGTTGGCCTTCTCAAGGGCTGAGACCAGCTGTGCCGTGACGATGGGCCCGCTGGCAAACATCTGCACCACCACGATCAGGACGGTCACAAGAATCGCGAAAACGATTCCCAGGGGGCGGACTGGATTTCCCACCTTCTTCTCGAGCAATTCCTCGTACGTCTTTTTGCCTATCCCGCCCCCAACGAAGATGAACTTGAGAGCCTTGACCCAAGGCTTTGAATTGAACTGCTTGAACTTCTCGGACTTCTCCTCGTCCTTCTCAAGAGCCACCATCTTCTTCCTGAAATCGTCGATGGCACGCTTTGCGAGCCAGCCGCTGAAGACACCAAAAAATGTCCCGAAGACGAGGGCACCGGTGGTCGCATAGTATTCAAATCCGAAAAGAGCCAACACGGGTGTGTTGATCATGGACTGGAAAAGGGGCTGCTTCGGGCCATCTAGTAGAAATCGGCCAATCGCAAAAAGTATTGGCATGGAGAAAGTTGTGAAAATTTTGGCTGCGATGCCCACCATGGCGGCCAATGCGAGGTTCGCATTCAGGATGATGAGGACGAGGGCCGCCACCACGGTCAAGCCGGGTGCCTGGGTGAAGCCGGGTAGGGAGCCGATGATGCCACCAAGCACTCCAGCACTGAAGATCTGGAAGGGAGTCGCCGTTCCCCTGAGAAGCTTGCCAAACTTTCGTGTAAAGATCATGGCCGGACGGTAGCCCCAGACCCCCTTCTTGGGAACCCCATACCTTTACAATGGTACGTATACGGAGAAACCGCGATTGACGGGTTTTAGGCTTCTGATACCTTGATCGAACTATATGAGTGCTACGCGACGAGACACTTCAGGTATTTTCGAACCGGTTGATTTGAGAGAAGAAGGGGCGACCCTTTCACTATCCCGGGAGGCCTGTCGTATCAGCCCCAATGGGATTGAATTTCACAGTGCGGTTCAGCTTGCAGAGATGACCGAGATGACGATTGAGGTCTCGCGTGATTCGGGCAAGGCCATCCCCTGCCGTGGTGTCGTGGTGGGTTGTCATGGCAATGAGGAGATGGGCTATTCCATTTCCTTCCTCTTCCTTGGGCTGACCTCCTCCTCCCTCGCGGAGCTTGAGAGGCTTTCCTTTTCTTGATCTTCAGCCGGGTCTTCAACATTCTCCCGTCGACCCGAAGATCGATTTTTTACAACCCATCCTAGCCCATGTCCGATTCTGAACCTGATGTGGAGCCTTCCGAAGCCAGGAAGCTCCTCGATAAGATCCTTGCTGCCGCCTGTGAGTCCGGTGCCTCCGACATCCACATGAAGGAGAAGGGGCCCGTGATCTTCCGTATCGATGGGAAGCTCGTCGATATTGATGCCCCCTATCCCACCCGCGAATGGATTGATGCACTTGCCGAAGAGATCATTCCACCCCATGCAAAAGCTCAGCTTCTTCAGGAGCGAGGCGGTGATTTTTCCTATTACACCCCGGCTGCGGGACGCTTTCGTGTGAATCTTTTCCAGCAGCGCGGAATGATGGCCCTGGCCATGCGTTACGTGAAGGCCAAGGTTCCGGATTTTGAAACCTTGGGTATCCAGCCTGTGCTCAAGAAGATCGTTGAAGCCCCACGCGGTATCATCCTGCTTGCAGGTGCGACCGGTAGTGGTAAATCCACCACGCTTGCGGCGATGTTGGAGCACATCAACAACAACTTCCGCAAGCACATCGTCACCCTCGAGGATCCGATCGAGTTCAGTTACGAGGACAACCAGTCAATTATCGAACAACGCGAAATCGGACTGGATTGTGAATCGTTCCAAAAGGGTATGAAGCACGCCCTGCGTCAGGATCCAGACATCATTCTGGTGGGTGAGATGCGTGATGCGCTCAGTTTCCGTACGGCCATGAGTGCTGCTGACACGGGCCATCTTGTGTTGTCCACGCTCCACACGACCGACGCCGGCATGGCACCAACCCGTATCATGGACTTCTTCAGCCCTGACGAACGACCCCAGGTCAGGACCCAGCTCGCGGGAACGCTCCAGGCGATCATCTGTCAGCGCATTGTTCCGAGAATCGGTGGCGGTGTGATTCCTGCACAGGAGATCCTCATCAACACTGGTCTGGTCAAGAAGCTGATCGTTGAGAACAACCTCGGTAAGATTCCCCAAGCCATCGAGGCCAGTGACGGGGATGGCATGCAGTCCTTCAACAAGGCCTTCTACGACCTGGTCCAGGCAGGGCTCATCACCAAGGAAATCGCCTTCGAGAAGTGCACCAACCCGAAGGCGCTTGAGATGAACTTCCAAGGTATCTTCCTGTCCCAGGGCAAGGGTATCGTGGGTTGATTCTTTCCTTCTTTTGGAGACTCCGTCCGGTCGTGCCGGGCGGATTTTTTTTGTGCCCGCGTCTATTTCAACGAAGCCACGAACTCGCCCATCCGTCGGGTGGCCTCCTTGATTTGATCCATGCCCGTGGCGAAGCAACAGCGAAGGAAGCCTTCTCCACACGCCCCAAAAGCGGGTCCGGGAACGCAGGCCACATCCTTTTCCTTGAGCAGTCTGAAGGCAAACTCCTTGGAGGTCAGACCGGTCGATTGAATGGAAGGAAAGGCATAGAAGGAGCCGCGAGGCAGATGGCAGTCGAGCCCCATTTCGTTGAAGGCGCCGACAATGAAGTTGCGGCGCAACCGGTAGGCCTCCTTCATTTCCTCCGCCTTCCTGCGTCCGTTCTGCAGGGCCTCGATGGCAGCATCCTGCGCGATGATGCTGGCGCAGAGCATCGAATACTGATGGATCCGGTTCATGGCCTCGATCAGGGGCTTGGGACCGGCTGCGTAGCCGATCCGGAAACCGGTCATAGCGTAGGCCTTGGAAAATCCGTGCAGGAAGATGCAGCGATCCAGCATCCCGGGCAGGGACGCAATGCTGGTGTGTGTGCCCTCGAAGGTCAGCTCGGAATAGATCTCGTCCGTGATTACCAGCAGGTTGTGGCGAAGCACAACGGAAGCAATGGCCTCCAGCTCAGACCGGGTCATGGTGCCACCCGTGGGGTTGGTCGGGAAATTCAGGATCAGAATCTTGGATTTGGGGGTGATTGCCTTTTCAATGGCTTCGGCCGTCACCGCAAACTTGTCCTCCGCCTTGCATGTTACAGCCACCGGGATGCCATGGGTCAGGGCAATGCTGGGACTATAGCTCACGTAACAGGGCTCGTGATAAATGACCTCGTCACCCGGATTCACCAGTGCCCGAAGGGCCAGATCCATGGCCTCGGAGACGCCTACCGTCACAAGCACCTCGTTCGCGGGATTGTATCGGACCTTGAAGTCGGACTCGAGGTAGGCCGCGATTTCCTCCCGCAGCTGGAGCAGTCCGCTGTTGGAGGTATAGCTGGTGCGACCGCGCTCCAAGGCAAAGATCGCCGCCTCCCGGATGTTCCACGGCGTGGCGAAATCCGGTTCGCCCACGCCGAGGGAAATGACGTCGGGCCGACCTTGTACGAGGTCAAAGAACTCACGGATGCCTGAAGGTGGGATCGAGGAAACCGTGTTGGAGATGAACTGATCTGCTTTAAAGGGGTCGCTCATGGCGCGCAAACTAGGGAACGTAACCAATCGAGATTGGGAAGGGAAGAATCGGAATGGGGGGAGGGGAAAACGGGTAGCCGCTAGGCGGCTGCCTTGTCTTCCTGGCGCTCGATGAGGGGAGGCGCCTCTCCCAGAACGGCGGCCCTGTGAATGGTCACCCCCACGATTTCACCGTCGCTGGGGATCTCAAACATGATGTCGAGCATCAGGCGCTCGATGATGCCACGCAAGGCGCGTGCACCCGTGGATTTCTTGTGGGCTTGTGCCGCCAGTTCCTCCAGGGCGTCGTCCGAGAACTCGAGGTTCACGTTGTCGATGGAGAAAAGCTTCTGGAACTGCTTAACAAGGGCGTTCTTTGGCTGGGTAAGAATGGCTACCAGCTGCTCCTCGGTGAGTTCCTTGAGCACGGTCAGCATGGGAAGGCGTCCGATGAACTCGGGGATGAAACCGTAGGTCACCAGGTCCTCAGGCTCCGTGTTGACCAGTACCTTCCGCAGGTCGTTGGGATCTACGGCCTCCTGGTCCTTCTGATGGAAACCCATCACTCGTTTGCCGACGCGGCGGCTGACGATCTTTTCCAGGTCAACAAAGGCACCGCCACAGATGAAGAGCACGTTGCGGGTGTCGACCCGGATGTACTCCTGCTGGGGATGCTTGCGCCCGCCTTGGGGCGGTACGTTGCAGACGGTTCCCTCAAGGATCTTGAGAAGGGCTTGTTGAACCCCCTCCCCCGAGACATCCCTCGTGATGGAGACGTTCTCCACGCGGCGTGCGATCTTGTCGATCTCATCAATGTAGATGATGCCGATCTCGGCGCGCTTCACATCGAAGTCGGCGCTCTGGAGCAGGCGCAGGACGATGTTCTCCACGTCCTCACCGACATAACCTGCCTCGGTGAGGGTGGTGGCGTCTGCGATGGCAAATGGAACGTCGAGCACCTTGGCAAGGGTCCTTGCCAGAAGGGTCTTCCCGCAGCCTGTGGGGCCGATCATCAGGATGTTGCTCTTCTCGATCTCGATCTCCTCTTCCGAATCTTCGGCCTTGTTGGCCTTGCGATTCAGTTCATGGAGGACCCGCTTGTAATGATTGTGGACGGCCACCGAGAGCACCCTCTTGGCCTCGTCCTGACCGATGCATTGCTCATCAAGCCGCTCCTTCAGTCGTGCGGGAGTGGGTACTTTCAGCCGTGGGGACTTGGGCTTCTTCTCATCAGTCGCCTCCTTCTGAAGGACGGAGGAGCAGACATCGACACATTCGTTGCAGATGTAGACACCTGGGCCGGCAATCAGCTTTTTGACTTCTGACTGTGACTTCCCGCAGAAGCTGCAGAGGGTGATGTTTTTTGAGCGGGCCATGAAATACTAGCTGTCCTTCTTATCGCTGTCGCCGGACTCAGCCTCCTTGGAGAGCTGGGCCTGAGGAATTTCCTTCCTCGACTTCACCACTTCATCCACGAGGCCATATTCTCGGGCCTGCTCTGCAGTCATGAAATTGTCGCGGTCACAGTCCTTCTCGACTTGTTCGATGGACTGGCCTGTGTGGTGGGAAATGATGCTGTTGAGGCGGTGTTTCAGGTTGAGCATGTGCTTCACCCGAATCTCAACATCGCTCGCCTGTCCTTCCGCTCCACCGAGGACCTGGTGGATCATGATGTTGGAGTTGGGAAGGGCAAAGCGTTTGCCCTTGGTTCCTCCACAAAGTAGCACCGCCCCCATGCTGGCTGCCTGTCCGATGCAATAGGTGTTCACATCGGTGGTCATGAACTGCATGGTATCGTAGATGGCCAGACCTGCCGTGACGCTTCCTCCCGGGGAATTGATGTAGAGATGGATGTCCTTTTTGGGGTCGGCCATCTGGAGGAAAAGCAACTGTGCGATGATGGCATTGGCCACGTTGTCATCGACCGGAGTGCCCAGGAAGACGATGCGATCCACCAGCAAACGCGAATAGATGTCGTAGCTGCGCTCTCCGCGTCCGGTTTGTTCAATGACGTAGGGGATCAAGACGTTGTTCATCAGGCTCTAAATATTAAGTCGTTATTTCCGCGTGCAAGCTATCGAAGGGGTCAGGGGGCGTCAAGTGTCGCCCAATTTCGTAAAATATCGGCATGGGAGGCCGACAACTTTCGTGGGAATCCCTCCCTAGCTATTTGAGAAGATGTATCAACGAGGAATGGTCGTCCGTCAACAGTTGGGGTTCCGCCTTTTCTTGTTCCAAGGGGCCAAAGACCTCCACGACGGATGACTGGTCGGGAAGCGTCGACAGGGACCAGAGGGATTTCACGTGCCACCAGTCGGACTTTGGCGGCTGGTAGAGTCGAAAGTGGGCTTCCCTTCCGATGGATGAGGCACCAGCCAGGATGGCCGGACGGAGGTCCAGAAACCGGTTCGATATGTGGGCAAGCAGGATGCCGTCAGGCTTCAGGTGGCGCTGGTAGAGTGCAAAACATTCCCCGGTCAGGAGGTGGAGGGGAATAGCATCGCTACTGAAGGCATCCACGATCAGCAGGTCAAAGTCGAAACCGGGTGCCTGTTCGAGAAGGATCCGTGCATCGCCCTCGAGAATCTCCACCGTGCCCTTTGACTCTTCAAGGAAGCTGAAATAGTCCCTGGCGATCCGAACCATCGCCGGATCGATCTCAAAGTAGATGAACTTGTCCCCAGCGCGTGAAAAGGAGGCGAGCGTGCCCGTACCGAGTCCGATGATCCCCACCTTGCGGGGACCGGGCTTGGGGAGCTCGGCACTCAGGATCCTTCCAATTCCACTCTCGGGTGCGAAGTTGATGGTGGGATCGTCCTTATGACCCTCGTCGAGGAGCTGCATCCCGTGGATGATGTTGCCGTGTCTCAGGATGCGATGGGGTCGGCCATCCCGCTCGAGCTCGTGGATGCTGATGGTGCCAAAAAAGGAGCGCTCCTTGTGGATGGTATCCCTGTGGATCACGGAATGTCCCTGTTGCAGTGCAAGCATGGAAAGGAAGACGCTGCTGGCCATGCCTGCCCCAATACGCGGGGTGATGAAGTTTTTTTCACGCTTCTTGCCGGACAGGTGGAGCGAAAAGAGAAGAAGAATCACCACTCCGATCAGGCTCAAGGGATACTCGTTGTAGTCATCCCAGAGGACGGGTGCGATCATTCCGACGATCATGCCTCCAGCGACGCCGCCGGATGCGATTGTGAGGTAGTAGCCAGTCAGGAAGCGGGGATCAGGCCTGTGTCTGGAAAGTTCGCCGTGGCAAAGCATGCAGCCAAAAAAGAGAAGCAGGAGGAAGACCGATACCATCACCGGGCCGGGAATCACCCGGTAGAGGAGCATTCCCATGCAGGCAATCGGAAGCACGGTGAAATACCCCGGCATGGCCCATCTTCTTCGATACCAACGTGGATGATCGAAGGCGATGATGAAGGTAAGCAGGTAGATTCCAAGGGGAAGTGTCCAGAGCAGGGGGACGGCAGCGATGTCGAGGGTGATCTTGTTTGTGATGCTCAGCATCAGGGTATTGCCGCACATGGACAGCAGGAACCAGAGACGCATGCTTCCCAGGTCGGGTGGTTCCCCGGCAGGGGGCGGCGACAAGTCGACCTGGATGGCTGCCTCGGGGGGCTTCCTGAGTTTCAGGCAAACCGCCCCGAGCAGGAGGCACCAGAACACGTAGGTTCCCGACCAGATGGTTTCCTGGACCGACAGGCTGAACAAGGGTTCGAGCGCGAGGGGGAAAAGGAAGAGGGCCAACAAGGAACCTGCGTTCGAAAAGGCAAAGAGGCGATAGGGCTCACGCCCAGGGTTGCGTGTCGCGAGCCAATGTTGGAGAAGGGGGGATGTGGATGCCAGGATGAGGCCGGGAAGCGCAAGGTGCCTACCCAGCAAAAGCAGGATGTGAAACGTGGGATTGGTTTGGGCATCCGGCCGCCAGGTATCACCAGGCACAGGAAAGGCGAACCAGATGGCCACGGCCACCAGTCCAAGGTGAATCAGGGGTTGCCTCGCAGGAGGTATCCTTGAGCCCATCCAGTGGGCATAGGCGTAGCCGGCCAGCAGGATGCTCTGGAAAAAAAGGACGATGCAGGTCCACACGCCTGGGGTGCCTCCAAACCAGGGGAGGATGACTTTTCCGATCAGGGGCTGGATCAGGAAAAGGAGGAATGCCGCCAGGGCTATGGCAAGGGCAGCGGGTCGCATCGGTGGCGAGGGAATTACTACAGCTCGCTTCCGAAGGCCAGTACCGAGCAGCAACGAAGGTTGACTGGGTGTTGCCACTGAACTCCAAAGGGTTTTTGATCTGAGGAAATGACCGGCTCCCTTTCCACCGTGGATTATCTCGTCCTCCTGCTCTATCTGGCGGGGACGCTTGGATTGGGGCTTTGGATCGGGAGGCGCATCAAGACGGGCAGGGATTATTTCCTTGCGGGCAAGTCGCTTCCTTGGTGGGCGGTCGGTATGTCCCTCGTCGCCACGGACATCGGAGGCACGGACATCATCGGTGTGGGAGGGGCGGCCTATTCCTTCGGACTTTCCGTGGGGAACTTTGAATGGATCGGCTGTGTGCCGGCCATGATTGTGGGTGCCTTCATCTTCATACCCATCTTTTGGAGGCTGGGAATCTACACGATCCCGGAATACATGGAGCGTCGTTTCAATGTGGGAGCCCGCGCGGCCCTGGCCACCTGCTGGTTGATCTTCATGGCCTGCAATCTCGGCATCATGCTCTACGCCTCCGCCAAGATGATGCATGTCCTTTTTGGTTGGAATGAGGCGGCCTGTATCCTGGGTACAGCCGGCATGGTGGGTGTCTACACCCTTGCTGGAGGTCTGGCAGCAGTGGTCTACACCGATGTCATCCAGTGTGCTGTCATGATTGGCGGATGCCTGCTGGCCTTGGTTATCGGACTCTCGGACCTGGGGGGTATCGGGGGAATGCTGGAGAAGATTCGCGAAGTAGAGGCGGCACAGGGCGTGACAGCGGGGGAAAGGACAAGCCTGATCCTACCTGTCGATACGCAGTCTCCCTTCCCTTGGACCGGGATCCTGTTCGGTCTGGCGCTGGTTCTGAGTCCCGCCTACTGGATTGGAAATCAGGCGATTGTCCAACGTTCGCTGGGTGCCGAGAGCGAATTCGCGGCCAAGGCATCCTACATATGGGGCGCACTCCTGAAGAACCTGATTCCTGTCATCGTGGCGGTTCCGGGGCTCATCGCCCTTGCCAAGTTTCCGGAGCTCAAGGATGGCGACCAGGCCTTTCCTATGCTGGTCTCGGAGTTGTTTCCCATTGGGCTCAAGGGGCTTTTCCTGGCGGCCTTCATCGCCGCGCTCATGTCGAGCGTCGACAGTTACCTCAACGCTGCGGCGACCATCGTGGCCAACGATTTCTATAAGCGCTTCAGGAACCCGGAAGCGAGTGATGCACACATGCTCTTTGTTGGAAGGACCGTCACCGCCATCCTGCTGGTCTGGGCGATCCTCTTCGCCTTTCAGGTTGCCAACATGGAGGGGAAGGGGATCTATGCGATCTTCCAGACGCTGATGGCCTTTTTCCAGGGACCGGCGCTGGCGCTCCTGCTAACGGGACTGCTTTGGCGGCGCGCGAATGGAAAAGGAGCCTTCATCGGTTTTCTGGGTGGGGTGGCTGTAGCTGTTGGGTTGTTTGCGCTCAGCAATGAATCAGTCACAGCGGCTCTTGGCTGGGAGCCCTTGTTCCAGGTGCCGGAGCCCTTTCTCTATTTTTCCGTGTGGGCCTTCCTGGTTTCGATCACACTCGTCGTTGTGATCAGCCTCGCCACGCCGCCGGAACCGGAGGAGAAGATCCGAAATCTTGTCTGGCGCGGCCGGGAAGAAAAGGATGACCCAA
>Ga0181593_10006956_pt1 | contig 10117 bp, 9 predicted proteins | sample 071ome_19_FD_133756 | JGI IMG/M metagenome (GOLD analysis project Ga0181593, IMG submission 133756) | Coastal salt marsh microbial communities from the Groves Creek Marsh, Skidaway Island, Georgia - 071413AT metaG (megahit assembly) | ecosystem: Environmental > Aquatic > Marine > Intertidal zone...
CGGCAAAATGCAACGATACCGGCGTCGCTGGCGCCGCATCATTGGGGGCATCGGGGGCATTGGGGGGCGCGGCGCGCCTGATTACGCAGAATATAGACGGATTGGACGCCAAAGCGGACCATGCTGACTATATCTCCATCCATGGACGCCTGCATATGATGACAGTGCTTCATGATCAGGCGATTTGGGACAATGATCTGGCGGCGGCGCAAGACGCGGTGCCGTTGATTGCGGCCCCGTGGGACGAGGTGGCAAAGCTGGCTGACTCCTCCGGCGGTGAGGCCGATGATACGGTTTTGAAGCGGGCCTTGCTGGAGATATGCCGCATTCCGGCGGCCGGCCCCGAGATGGGGGTTTCGCTGAAACCCTATGTTCTGTTGTTTGATGAATATTACACAGAATTATACCGTATGCGTGAGGCGGAAAAATGGATGTATGACGCCTCGCGCATGGTGTTTATGGGCACATCATTTTCGGTAAACATTACGGCGATTGCGCTTCGCGTTGCCGTGCAGCGGGGCATCGCCATAGAGATTGTTGACCCGGCGCCGATTGATCTTGAAGCAAGCTTTGGCATCCCCGCTGGCATGGCCGAGATAACCTATAGCCGCATGACCGCCCAGGAATGGGTGGAAAAGGGGTAGGGGCTATCGGAAAAATCCGGGTTCGGCCTCGACCATGAGCGGCTTGCCGTCTTCATCCACGGCGAAGTTCAATCAGTCTTGCGTCAATGCCGTCTTTTGTCATGTGGCGGATGGGGGTGTTTGCCACGCAAACAATCTTGTGTTTGCGAAGATGCGGGACAAAGCTGTGGTCCCAGCCGCGCACGTCCCACCCCGCGCCATTCACCGTGACCAGAACCGGTGCGTTGGCTTTTACCGCGCCCATGATGTGATGCAGATGCTCCACATGCGGCGGGCCAAAGCCGAACACGCCAACGCAGATCACGGCATCATATGCCTGATCTGGCGCAATGCCGTAATCATCGGTCATGTCGAGTTCGAAAAGATGCTGATATATGCCACGCTGCGCCGCGACATTGCGCATCTCGGCGCTTAGATCGGCGCCGTCAATATGGTGATATCCGGCGTCAAACAGCAATTGTCCGGCAATGCCGGTGCCGCATCCACAATCCAGTATGCGCGCGTCTTTTGGCACGCCAAGCGTGATAAAACCCTCAACCGCATCATGCGGGGCCATATATCCATGCTCATCCAGAAGGTCGGCGTCGTAATTGTCGGCCCAAGCGGCGTAAACCTGCATCAATTCGTCTGTGGGCGGGTCTTCATAGGTGCGTTTGATCATTTCGTTGCGCGAGGCTGATTTCATTCCCGCCGCCCGTTTGCCATGATCCTGTTCATCACCGTCCGGCATTTTTGTGGGCGTGTTGTCTGAACTGTTGTCCGGTGCGGTCATCTTGTTTGGCCTGTATTCTTGTTCCTGCACATTGAACCTGCGTTACCCTGTTATGGGTCACTTTGCCGTAGGTCAGAACGCAATCGGTGCGCCGCGATAATCTTCAAAAATGCCGCTGCTAGCCATGTCCAGTGCGGCAAAGCGGGCAAGCAAACCGGCGGCACTTTCGGCTGGTGTGACATCGGCGCTGGTCCCGCCCATGTCTGTCTGAACCCATCCCGGGTGATAGGCGCCCACAGCAATATTCTGGTCTTTGAGTTCAACCGCCATCGATCTGGCAAGGTTGGTCGCCGCCGCCTTGCTGGCCCGATACATGATGGAATTGCTGGCGGCGCGCGAGCTGCTTCCCATGACCGACGAAATCACCGCAATCTTGCCCGGTGTATCGCCGCGCTCATCCGCACCGGCAAGGATGTGAGGCAGGAAATGCCGGGCGGTGAAGAACACGCCGGCGACATTGGTCATCAGCGCGTCCTCGACAGCGCGTGAATCCTGCTCCGGGTCCAGCAGGCCGCCACGGCCAATCAGCACACCGGCATTGCAGACAAGCAGGTCGATCGAGCGTGCAAAACCGGCGGCGATGGGTTTCATATCTCGCTCAATGCGAACATCGAGGCCAAGCAGTGTGACATTGTCATTTTGTTTGGCCAGCGCCGTTAAATCTGCCGCTTCCATGGGCGTGCGGCAACAGGCAATCACAATATCGCCCTGTGCCGCTGACTGACGCGCCATTTCCAGTCCAATCCCGCGATTGGCACCGGTGATCATAATTCGCCTTGGGCTTTTAGACATTATCTTTCCCTTATTCTGCAGGGCCAATGATTGCCGGATCAAACGCCGGTCGCGTAAAGATTTCGCGCAGCATCGGCTCAAAATGGCTCAGAGGCCGTGTCGGATAATCAGGATCAAAAGCCATCTGGTCCCAATCACGACAGAAGCGCTCGCAACTGTCAAACCACTTATGGCCGCGATAGCGTTCACGTTCATCCTTGTTCAGACCGGCGGCATCACCATAGTAAAACATCTGAAAAATACCATGATGCTCAATTGCCCATGTGACTTCGGCGCTGACATAGGGGCGGATAATGCTGGCGGCCAGCTGCGAATGGTTGTGCGGGGCCAGATCATCACCAAGGTCGTGAATCAGCGCGGCCACAATCCACTCAATATCGGCGCCGTCATCTTCGGCTCGGCTGGCCGACTGCAAAGAGTGCTGGAGCCGGTTGATCTGGTAGCCACCAAGCGAATGTTCCAGCCCTTTGAGAGCCTCCATGAGTCTGTCCGGCAAGTCATCAACAAAATCTTTCTCGAGCCTGTCCAGAAGCGCGTAGTCTTCGGGGGTCCCTTCATCCATGCGGCGAAAGCTTACAACGTCCATGAGCGTCATCCGTGTTTCTTGTGTTGTTGTGAATTCGATATCTAAATCTCACTCTGTTTTGTGAGATTTGTAAAGAGCGGGGGGGCTATCGAATGGCGTCACCGGCAGAGAAGATCGGCAGATAGAGCGCAACCACCATCACGCCGATCATCAAGCCGACAAAGACGATCATCAACGGTTCGATGATTGTCGATAGACCGTCAACGACAGTGGTGAATTCTTCTTCGTAATAGCGGGCGATCGATGTCAACATCTCGTCCATGTTTCCGGTGCGTTCACCCACCGCCATCAGTTGCGAGAGAGCGATGGGAAAGACAGCTTCATTGCCAAAAAGCGTGGAAAGCGGGGCGCCGGTAACAACCTTGCCCTGAATCCGTTCCATCGCTTCCAGAAACTTTATATTCTGAGAGACCGTGCCGGACACTTCCAGCGTATCGATGACCGAAACGCCCGCGGCAAGAAGATTGGCCATCAGCAGTGACATTCTGGCGATCGTGGCTTTGACGATGATATCGCCAATCAATGGCAGGCGAAGCGCGATGATGCTTTTGATCTTGCGATAGGGCCGCAAGTGGCGATGCAAGAGCTTGTTTGACAGCCAGACGGCCGCCGCGCTGCCGATCACCGTGGCAAGGTTGCGACCGTCCTGAATCCAGTTGCTGGCGTTGACGATGGCCTGTGTGGGGCCGGGAAGCTCTGCACCCAGACCCTCATACATTTCCTGAAATGTTGGCACGACATTGGTCAGCATGAAATAGGAAATCGACAGGGTGATCACGATCAGGGTCACAGGATAGAACAGGGCCGATTTTATTCCCGCTCTGATCGCCTGTTGCTTTTCCAGCATCTCCACAAGGCGATCAAGAAAGACGTCGAGCTTTCCTGAAATTTCACCGGCTTCGACCATGTTCAGATAGACCTTGTCGAAATGGCGGGGATGTTCGCGAAACGCCTGCGACAGGGACGAACCACCATTGAGCTTGTCCATCATCTGGCCTGTCACGCGTTTCATGTTCTTGTTGCTTGTCTGCGCGCTCACCAGACCCATTGCCTCAACAATCGGCAGGCCAGCCCGCATCATCGTTGATATTTTCTTGGTGAAGATGACAATTTCCTTGGCCGGAATGCTGCCAAAAGGACCCCATGTCAATTCGGCATCAAGTGCTGATTTTTGTTTCAACCGCACTTCTTTGAGCAGCAGATTGTTGATGCCTTTCTCGCGAAGCTGTTGCTTTGCCTGAACAAGCGATGCTGCCTTTGTCTGGCCTTTAACCTTCTTGCCTTTTTGCTGGCCGGAATAGCTGTATGCTCTCATCGTGCTACATCACCAGAATTCGGGTATATTCGGCGATGCTGAAAATTCCGTCACGGACAAAGCCGCGGGCAATTTCCTGCATCGTGTGAAAGCCGTCCTGCTTCGCCGCGGCCAGCAAATCAGGAGCCAGCGCCTCACGCAGAATGGCCTCTTCCAGTGATGGAGAGATGCGCAAAACCTCATAGACACCACGTCTTCCCTTATAGCCGCTGCCCCCACAGGCATCACAACCCGCGCCCACCTTCGGTGTGAGGCTGTATGCATCTTCCTCGTCAAACCCGATTTGCATCATGGCTTCGGGTGTTGCCTGCGCATCATCAACGATACAGTTTTTACAATTCGGACGGCCAAGACGCTGGGCAACAATAAGTGATGTCGCGGCAGCGATCATGAAGGGCGGCACCCCCATATTCATCAATCGGGTGATTGTCGAGATGGCGTCATTGGTATGCAGGGTTGATAGCAGGAGATGCCCGGTCAAGGCCGCTTTCACAGCGATTTCAACGGTTTCCTGATCGCGGATCTCACCAACCAGAATGACTTCGGGGTCTTGCCGCAGAAACGCCCGCAGAATGGCGTTGAATGACAGGCCAATACGCTCATTCGCCTGAATTTGGCCCACCCCTTCAAGATAATATTCAACCGGGTCCTCAGCAGTCATGATGTTGAGTTCGGGCTCATTGATATGTTGCAGACAGCCATAAAGTGTTGTCGTCTTGCCAGAACCGGTTGGTCCGGTCACCAGAACCATGCCCTGCGGCGCGGTAATGGCATCGATGATGAGGTCGTAATTCTCTTGCGACAGGCCGATCTTGCCAAGCGACAGCGATGGGTCCCCCCTCAGGATCCGCATCACGATCCGCTCGCCGTTCTTGCCGGGCAGGACGTTAAAGCGAAAATCGATATCCTCGCCATCATACCGGATCGTTATACCGCCATCCTGTGGCAGGCGTCGTTCGGAAATGTCGCAATCAGCCATGATCTTGAAACGTGTCACAACCCCCAGATAATGCCGCAGCAGATAGTCTGAATATTCTTGCTGTATGACCAGCCGCCCGTCGATACGAAAGCGGACCCGGGCAATGTCGCGGAACGGTTCGATGTGAATATCACTGGTTCCGGTTTCCAGCGCGGTATGAAGAATGTGATCACAAAATTCGGGAACAAGCTCTTCGGCGGCAAGCGAGAAATGGCTTCGCTTGCTGCGTTGGCCGGTGCCATCCTTGCGCTGTGATTTTTTGGTTGCATCCAGCACTGATCTGACGCGTTCATGCGTACGCAATGCCTCAAAATTGCTGAGGGTCAGTAGCTGAAATTCAATGTTGAAGTTGGAGATTGATTTTAGTTGACCGGCAAGTGTCGCGGTTGTGGGATCAATGATCCCGACCTTCAGGAACCGGCCGTCAACCTCAAATGGCAAAGCATGATGCTGATCAATGAAGCTGGTTGGCACCAGTGCCAGTGCGCGGACATCGATGTCGCGCGCCTCCAGCTTGCCTCGGCGCAATGAGAAAGCACGTGACAGCACCGTGTGAACGATATCTTCGTCAATGCCCCGGTCCCGAACCAGCCTTTCCAGCACGATGGCGCTGCCACCACCCGCGGATGCGTTCTGGGCCGCATTCAGGCCTTGCGGGTCAAGCCGGTTTGCGGATTGCAGGACCCGAAGAACCTTGTCAGCAACATCGTTGGTGAAAACGGACATGATAACAGGGGTAATTAGATTTCGTCGGTTTCGAGAAGGTCAGCGTTCTCGGATGTGTCAGTCTTTGTGGAGGTGAAAGCACGCTCCGGCACATAATCGAGCGGCAGCACATCGACATCACCATTTTCCGCAACGACGATAATGCCCTTGGGGGTGATCTTGGCAACATTGACGCTACCAGCGCCCAGCATATCCCCTTCGCGCAGCGTCATCAGGCGTGTGGCGGCTTCTTCAAGATCAAATAAATCATCATTCTTGATGATGTCACGGACAGCCCGCGCAGAGGCCCGCAGCATCGCCGTTGAGGTGAATGTCTCGACAGGTTCCTCACCGGGATATTCCAGTGTTGCAAAGCAATCGGTCACGATGCCGTTGGACTTGCTCAGCAATAATTCGCAATAACGTTCTGCATGCACAACGCTTCGCGCCGGCCCGACATCGAGAATGATGTTGGGGTCCTCCTCGCGCATGACAAAATTCGCACCAAGAAGTTCGCCAACAACAGATTTGAGATTGACGGCAACCTGCCGCGCTTCTTCGCCATTTTCAAAGGTGCCGATCCGGGCGTAAGCCAGCATCGGCCGGTCGCCCGGCATTACGTCCTGATTGGTTGCCGGGAAAATTTTGGCATCGGCTTCCTGTCGTGATACGGCAACACCCACCACCCGGTAACGTGATGTCAACAACGCCTTGTCATCGGCCAGACCCAACAGGGACTCGCCTTGATGGCCCTGTTGTGTGGGCTGCTGCCGCCTTTCCGGAAACGCGATCCCGTCGGTTGATTGTGCCGCGGCGCGGTCAAGGCCACGGCGAAACGGATCGTCGATGTCCTCAACCTCAGGGGCGACCAGTGACAGATCATCTGTGTCGGCCCCGGCATGGGCAATCGGGATATTTGCCAATATAGTGCTACAGGCAAGTGCGATGATACTCAGTTTTTGAATTGCACGCATTTTAGATAATCACCTTATCTAAAGTTTAATTGCCCGATTATTAGATCGATTAATAATTTAGAAATAACTAATAATAGAATTATGTATTTGGCGCGGTGGGGAGGCTGAGAGACAGCTCAATGCCAACAAGGGGGTTAGTGCCTCTGGCAGTGATTACCTCTTGCGAGACATTAATGCTGGAGAGGCCGCGGATGAATTTGTTGCGGATGAGCAGATAATCCAGAAAGCTCGCCTCAAGAGAAATCGTTGCGCGCTGGTCAATCAGATTTGCGATGCCAATCTCCTCGGAGACGATGTTGCGGCTTGCCTGACTCTTGACCCGCACACCATTTTGCTCAAGCGCGGCAATGAAACCAAGCAAAGCACTCCTCGCTGTGGGGGTGTCTTTGAGGCCAGAGACAAGGCGGTTGATCTCTGTCTCGCGGGCATTCTTGTCGGCAATTGCCATCTCTATGATGGGTTGCGACTGTGAGATATTCGCCTGTAAGGCGGCAATTTCGGCAATGATCACACGGTTTTTTTCCGTGAGGGGCAGCACATATTGCGTGTTGATGATGATTGGTCCCGGAACCAGCAGGAAAAACAGCCCGATCAGCAAAACCAGCGACGTCATGGCATTGCCGTTTGCCTCGCGAAGATAACGGGTGCGGGAAAAACCCGATTTTGCCAGCCTGCGGCGGCGTGCTGCGCGTATCTTCTCTTCCTTTTTTATCTTCGCGCGCTGCTTTCTGTCGGCCTTGCCGATGGCTCTCCTGCCCCAGAATCCGGTCTCACTGGCATTGTTTCCATCTGAATGTGATGTCTTATCGTTGAATGTGTCTTCAGTCTCCCCCACGCTGCCAATAGCATCTCTTTTCACGGGCTGGCTTGGTATCGGCATGCTTGGTATCGGCATATCGGGCAATGGCCCCGCAGGCGTGGAAGTCATGCCCGGGCCGCTGGGCACTGACTCTGCGGCGATTTGCTGTTGGCGCTCATCTGCCATTTGCTGGAGCAGGGCGAGGGCCTCTGGCGACATGGATGCTGTCGTCGTTGATACCGAGGCGCGTTTTTTTCGACTGAACCCGAACATCCTGTCTAGCCCTCCTGTTGCAACAATCCGGTGATTTCAAAATCAAGAAATGTGCTGTCTTCGCGCGGGGCCGGCTGGCTGGTTGTCGGTCCCTCAATCAATCCGCTGTTCATCAATTCCGTCATGAACAGCAGCAACGCATCCTGATCAACCGCAGCCCCCCGCAAGGTCAGCGTTGTGTTGTCGCTGAGGTTGTAGCTCGACAATTCGACGCCCTCCGGCACCAGATCCGGGATTGTGTTGAGTGCAATCGTTTTGCCGCGCTGGCTCGAAATCTTTTGAAGCCTGCCAAGATCGTCATCCAGTTCAGCAACCCGATTTGTCAGGCTGGCAATACGTTGCTGGCTGGCGGCGGCCTCCAGCTTGACATTTTCATAGCCGCGGCTGCCTGTCTGGCTTTCCAAAAAATTCGGAAGAACAAGACCGCCTGTCCACACACCAACCACAAGTGCCATGGTTGCAAGGCCCATGCCGAGACTTTTTGAGATGATACCCAACTGCCGGTTGCGCCGCAATGTGGCAGCTTGTGGTAACAGGGACAGTTGCATCAAACCGGCGCCGGTTTCGCCAAATGTCCCAAGCTTGCGAAGGCCAAGGCCCAGTGCCGAGGTGAAGCCCGACCTGTTTGTCACTTTTGCCAGCAAGTTTTCCACCGGTGGGGCCATCTGTGTTGCCGCTGTCGGGTCCCATAGAATCAGCGGAGCAAGCGAAAAATGCCGATCGATAAGGCGCATGAAATTTTCTGCCCGAAGCGAGTCGACGGCGACATGGATGATTGAGAATGGCGGAAAATCCTGTTCTTCCTGCAAAAATAAAATCGCCTGTTTGAGGGTGTTGGCAATCCTGCCGCCGACCTCTTCCCAGAATTCGCCTGTCGGATCGTCGATATCTTCGATCTGTGCCAGCAAAATCTGGTCAAAGTCGCTGATCTCAAGCTTGATGGTGTGAAAGCGAGATGGCTGAAAGGCGATAATTTCTGCCCGGTCATCACAAACGTGCAAAATGGCCTGACTTTGTCGCCGCTCATCGGCGGGCAAGCTGGCATAGAGATAATTTGCCAGTGCCACTGTCTCCAGTTCCAGATAAACCGGATTCAAATGCGCTGACAGCAGAATATCCGCCCATGGCCGCAGCGACGTCAGCTCTGCATAGCCAATGACCACGCGCGTAACATTGTCATTTTCCGAGCTGAGAAGCGTGTAATGACTGATGAAAGGTTGTTCAAGCTTGGCAATGTCTGGTTCGACCTCTGCCCAGAAGGCCGGGTCTTTGCCCTCGCGTTCGAGTTCAGCCGCGGTCAGATAGGGAAGGTTGAGCTGTCGCAAGGTGACGATGCCGCTGGGGATGATGATACCGGCATCCGGCGCTGAAAACAGCCCTTGTTCACGCATCGTCCGCAGGCTGTCGGCAATCATGTCATGTTGGCGTTGCAGGCGATTTGGCTCAAGCGGACGCGGCAAGGGGGCGGTGGCGATATTGTCGATATTTATGACGTTGGAATTGTGCCGAACTTCGGCTACCGTAATGGATCGACGATGTAATTTCACGGCGACGAGAACATCGGTTCCTCCACCCAAGGGTCGAAGGAAGCTGGCTAAATTGGTTAACGTTTTGGCCATGTGGTATCGTATGCCTGACGGTAATGGTTAAATTAGTATTACCGGGGGATCTTGCGTCGGTTTAACCATTTTGGCGTAACAAAAAGCATCAAGGGCAAGCTGGAGACATAATTATGGAGATTGTGACATCCGTTATGACAATCCTGACGGACCTCACAGCCAGATTGACGGCTCATTTCGACAGCCCGGAGCAGGCGCTGCAAGCGCTTGCGGGTGTCGGTGTCATCATAATTCTGCTGCTTTTCCTTGTTGCGCAGAGCCAGAGCAAGCGGAACCAGCAACGAAACGCGGCAAAACTCGCCGAGCCGATGGTGCTTAGCGAAAAGGTGCATGCGAATGACACTGAACCTTTGGTTGCGGCACCAAAAGACACGGGTGCAAAAGACCGGACAGCAAGTGATGCAGGGACAGGCAAGACAGCAGATGCCGAGAACGCGGTTCCTGTGGCGACGGTGGATGGGTTTGTTTTTCATCGCCGCAAATCAAAGAAACCAGCGGCCGAGGCGAACCTTCATAATGAGGATCCGGAAGCCGCACTTGCCGCGATTGAGCAGGAAATGCTGGCCACCCGGCAACTCTATCTGGATGGCGTGATTTCGAAAGAGGTTTATGTCTCGGAAACACGCGCATTATACGGAAAAGCCCAGCAGAATATGTAG
>Ga0181593_10006957_pt1 | contig 10116 bp, 11 predicted proteins | sample 071ome_19_FD_133756 | JGI IMG/M metagenome (GOLD analysis project Ga0181593, IMG submission 133756) | Coastal salt marsh microbial communities from the Groves Creek Marsh, Skidaway Island, Georgia - 071413AT metaG (megahit assembly) | ecosystem: Environmental > Aquatic > Marine > Intertidal...
TACCTGCTTTCGGCCTTCATCACCCCGGTCACCAACCGGCGCGAGGACGAGTACGGCGGCCCGCTCGTGAACCGGCTGCGCTTTCCACTCGAGGTGTTCCGCGCCGTGCGCGCGGCGTGGCCCGAACAGCGGCCGATGTCGGTGCGCCTCTCGGCCACCGACTGGTTGCCTGGCGGCGAGGAGCAGGGCCCCGAGGCGCGTGGCGTCACGCCCGGGGACGCCGTGGCCATCGCGCGCGCCTTCGCCGACGCGGGGGCCGACGTCATCGACGTCTCGGCAGGGCAGACCAGCGCGCAGGCACAACCGGTCTACGGGCGCATGTTCCAGACGCCCTTCGCCGACCGCATCCGCAACGATGCCGGCATCGCCACGATGGCGGTCGGCAACATCTACGAGGTCGACCACGTGAACAGCATCATCGCCGCGGGTCGCGCCGATCTCTGCTGCCTGGCGCGACCGCACCTCGCCGATCCCTACTGGACCCTGCGCGCCGCGGCCATGCAGGGCTACACCGGGATGGCGTGGCCGCCGCAGTACCTTCCCGGCAAGGCGCAGCTCGAGCGCAACCTGCAGCGCGCCGCGGAGATGGCGATCCATGTCTGATCGCGCCAACGCCCGCCTGACCCCGAAGACGGTGCGCCACGCCGTGGTCACCGGGGCCAGTCGTGGTATCGGCGCGGCGATCGCGCGGCGGCTGGTCGAGGCCGGTCACCACGTGACGCTGATGAGCCGCAACGAGGTCGCGCTGGCCGCGGCGCACGCCGAACTCGGTGCGTTGCAGACCGTCGCGGTGGACGTCACCGACCCGGTGGCGGTACGCGAGGCGTTCGAGCGGGCCACCGCCGAGGGCGGCCCGGTCAGCGTGCTGGTCAACAACGCCGGTGCCGCGGAGAGCGCGCCGTTCGAGCGCACCGACCTCGATCTCCTCGAGCGCATGCTGGCGGTCAACCTCAACGGCACGCTGCTCTGCACCCGGGCGGTGCTGCCCGCCATGCGCACGGCGGGCTGGGGGCGTGTGGTCAACGTCGCCAGCACCGCGGGACTCAAGGGCTACGCCTACGTCACCGCCTACTGCGCGGCCAAGCACGCGGTGGTCGGGCTGACCCGGGCGCTGGCGCTCGAGACCGCGCGCGACGGCATCACCGTCAACGCGGTCTGCCCCGGTTACACCGACACCGACATGACCCGGCAGACGCTCGAGACCATCCGCGCCAGGACCGGGCGCGACCTCGACACCGCGGCCGCCGAGCTGCTGCGCCACAATCCGCAGGGGCGGCTGGTCGACCCGGACGAGGTGGCCGAGGCGGTCGCCTGGTTGTGCGAGGAAGGGAGTTCCGCAGTCACCGGCCAGGCGATCGCGATCGCCGGCGGGGAGGTGATGTGACCGCCGCCGCGCGCCGTGTTCAGGGCGAACCGCGCAGCAAGCGCTCCCTGCGTATCTGGCTGCGCCTGCTCAGCTGCTCGACGCTGATCGAGCAGCAGGTGCGCGGGCGGCTGCGCGACGACTTCGGCATCACCCTGCCGCAGTTCGACGTGCTCGCCGAGCTCGATGCCGCCGGCGAGCCGCAGACCATGTCCGCACTGTCGCGGCGCCTGATGGTCTCGAACGGCAACGTCACCGGGGTCATCGACCGGCTCGAGCGTGCCGGACTGGTCGCGCGCCGGCCATCGGCCGACGATCGACGGGTGCACTACATCGCGCTGACGACGCGCGGCCGGCGCCGTTTCGCGACCATGGCCGAAGCGCACGAGCAGTGGATCGACGCGCTGCTCGGCCAGCTCGGCGATGCCGACACGCTGGCGCGGCTGCTCGAGGAGACCAAGCGCCACCTGCGTACGCAGATCACCAGGAGCCAGGACGCATGAATCCCGAGAGCTTTGCCCCGCAGCACTTCGGCTGGGAGTTCGCCGACGGCATCGCCGTGATCACGCTGAACCGGCCGGAGCGCAAGAACCCGCTGACCTTCGACTCCTACGCCGAACTGCGCGACACCTTCCGCGCGCTGGTCGGCGTCGACACGGTGCGCGCGGTGGTGCTGACCGGCGCCGGCGGCAACTTCTGCTCCGGCGGCGACGTGCACGAGATCATCGGTCCGCTGACGAAGATGGACATGAAGGGGCTGCTCGCCTTCACCCGCATGACCGGCGACCTGGTCAAGGCGATCCGCGGCTGCCCGCAGCCGGTGATCGCCGCGGTCGACGGCATCTGCGTCGGCGCCGGCGCGATCCTGGCCATGGCCAGCGACCTGCGCGTCGGCACGGCCGATGCGAAGGTGGCCTTCCTGTTCACCCGTGTCGGTCTCGCCGGCTGCGACATGGGCGCCTGCGCGGTGCTGCCGCGCCTGGTCGGACAGGGACGTGCCGCCGAGCTGCTGTTCACCGGCCGTTCGATGGGTGGCGAGGAGGGCGAACGCTGGGGGTTCTTCAACCGGCTGGTCGAACCCGACACGTTGCTCGCCGAGGCACGCACGCTGGCCGGGCAGCTCGCCAGCGGGCCGAACTTCGCCCACGCGATGACCAAGACCATGCTCAACCAGGAGTGGAACATGGGCCTCGACCAGGCGATCGAGGCCGAGGCGCAGGCGCAGGCGATCTGCATGCAGACCGCGGATTTCGAGCGCGCCTTCGACGCCTTCGTCGCCAGGCAGAAGCCGGTCTTCGAGGGCGACTGATGACCGGACTCGAGCACCTCGCCTGGCCTTTCTTCGACGACCGCCACCGCGCGCTCGCCGCCGAGCTGGCGGACTGGGCCACGCGGGAGATCGCGCCGCATGCCGGCAGCCACGACGATGTCGACGCCGCCGCGCGCGCCACGGTCGAGCGACTCGGCACCGGTGGCTGGCTGCGCCACTGCGTGGCCGAAGACGGCCGCCTCGACGTGCGCACGCTGTGCCTGATGCGCGAGCGTCTCGCCTACCACGACGGCCTCGCCGACCTGGCGATCTCGATGCAGGGGCTCGGCAGCGGGCCGCTCAGCCTGTTCGGGACCCCGGAGCAGAAGGCGGCCTACCTGCCCGGCGTGCGCGAGGGGCGGTCGCTGGCGGCGTTCGCGCTCTCCGAGCCGGAGGCCGGTTCCGACGTCGCCGCGCTGGCCACCGCCGCCGTGCCGGACGGCGACGACTTCGTGCTCGACGGCACCAAGACCTGGATCTCCAACGGCGGCATCGCCCACTTCTACATCGTCTTCGCGCGCACCGGCGAGGCGCCCGGCGCGCGTGGGCTGAGTGCGTTTGTCGTCGATGCCGACACGCCGGGCCTGGAGATCGTCGAGCGCATCAGCGTGATCGCCCCGCACCCGCTGGCGACGCTGCGCTTCGCGGGCTGCCGGGTGCCGCGCGCACGGCTGCTCGGCGCGCCGGGCGACGGTTTCCGGATCGCGATGGCGACCCTCGACGTGTTCCGCACCACGGTCGGCGCCGCGGCGCTCGGCTTTGCACGACGCGCCCTCGACGAGACGCTCGGCCGGGTCACCACGCGCCGGCTGTTCGGCGCACCGATGGCCGAGATGCCGGTGACCCGGGCGACGCTTGCCGAGATGGCGCGCGAGATCGACGCCAGCGCACTGCTGGTCTACCGCGCCGCGTGGACCCGTGACTGCGTCGCCGACCGCGTCACCCGGGAGGCGGCGCTGGCCAAGCTGCACGCCACCGAGGCCGCGCAGCGGGTGATCGACAGCGCCGTGCAGCTGCATGGCGGCCACGGCGTCGTCTCCGGATCGCCGGCGGAGACGCTGTACCGCGAGATTCGCGCGCTGCGCATCTACGAAGGGGCCTCGGAGGTGCAGCGCGAGATCGTGGCGCGCGACCTGCTCAAGCATTGGCAGGCGCGCGACCCCAGCTGAGGAGGAGACGGTGATGAACGACTACACCGCCCACGTCGACACCTTCGCCCGCGACAACCTGCCACCACGCGCGGCGTGGCCCGATTTCATCCATCTCGACCGGCTCGGCTACGGCCCGCGGCTCAACTGTGCCGTCGAGCTGCTCGACCGCGCGGTCGAGGAGGGCGACGGCGACCGCGTCGTGCTGCGTTCCCCGGAGCTGACCTGGAGCTACCGCGAGCTGCAGGCGCATGCCGACCGCATCGCCCGCGTGCTCGTGCAGGACCTCGGCCTGGTGCCGGGAGAGAGGGTGCTGCTGCGCGCGCCGAACAACCCGTGGATGGTCGCCTGCTGGTTCGGTGTCGTGAAGGCCGGCGGCATCGTGGTCGCCACCATGCCGCTGCTGCGCGCGCCGGAACTGGAGAAGATCATCGCCAGGGCGCGCACGCGCCTGGCGCTGTGCGACACGCGCCTGCTCGACGAGCTCGCCTCCGCGCAGCACTCCCAGCCGCTGCTCGAGCGCGTGGTCGATTTCAACGGCGGCGAGCTGGAGCGGCTGATGGAACGCCACCCGGCCGGGTTCGACGCGGTCTACACCGCGGCCGACGACGTCTGCATGATCGCGTTCACGTCCGGGACCACGGGCCAGCCGAAGGGCACGATGCACTTCCATCGTGACGTGCTCGCGGTCTGCGACACCTTCTCGCGCGAGGTGTTGCGCCCGTCGCGCGACGACCTGTTCATGGGCAGCCCGCCGCTCGCGTTCACCTTCGGGCTCGGCGGCCTGACGCTGTTCCCGATGCGCGCCCGCGCCGCCACCGCGCTGGTCGAACAGGTCGCGCCACCCGACCTGCTGGCCGCGGTGACCCGCTTCCGGCCGACCGTGCTGTTCACCTCGCCGACCGCCTACCGCGCACTGCTCGACACGCTCGATCCGGCGGATATCACCAGCCTTCGGCTGTGCGTCTCGGCCGGCGAGACGCTGCCCAAGCCGACCTCGGACGCCTGGTTCGACCGGACCGGGCTGCGCATCATCGACGGCATCGGCTCGACCGAGCTGCTGCACATCTTCATCTCGGCGGCCGGCGATGCCGTCCGCCCCGGTGCGACCGGCGTCGCGGTGCCCGGCTACGAGGCGCGGGTGATCGACGATAACGGCGCACCGCTGCCCCCGGGTGCGCCCGGCAGGCTCGCGGTGCGCGGCCCGACCGGCTGTCGCTACCTCGATGATCCGCGCCAGGCCGACTACGTCGTCGACGGCTGGAACGTCACCGGCGACACCTACCTGCAGGATGAAGACGGCTACTTCTGGTTCCAGGCCCGTTCCGACGACATGATCATCTCCGCCGGCTACAACATCGCCGGGCCGGAGGTGGAGGCGGCGCTGCTCGGCCACGAGGCGGTCGCGGAGTGCGCCGTGGTCGGCTCGCCCGACGACAGGCGCGGCGAGATCGTCAAGGCGTTCGTCGTGCCGCGCGAACCAGCCGCCGCCGGCGACGCGCTGGCCGCCGAGTTGCAGGCCTACGTCAAGCAGGCGATCGCGCCTTACAAGTACCCGCGCGCGGTCGAGTTCATCGATACGCTGCCACGCACCGAGACCGGCAAGGTGCAGCGCTTCAAGCTGCGCCAGCTGGAGCTCGAGCGCGCGCGCGGCTGATCGGCACTGCATCCCCACCCAAAGGAGAATCTCATGCACCAGGCCCTGCAACCGCCCGGCTGGGCTCGGCCGAAGGGCTACGCCAACGGCATCGTCGCCCACGGGCGCATGCTCTTCGTTGCCGGCCAGGTCGGCTGGAACGCCGAGGAACGGTTCGAGAGCGACGCCTTCGTCGACCAGGCGCGCCAGGCGCTGGCCAACATCGTCGCGGTGCTCGCCGAGGCGGACGCCGGGCCGGAGACCATCGCGCGCATGACCTGGTACGTTCTCGACAAGGACGAGTACCTGGCGTGTGCCCGTGATCTCGGGGCGGCCTATCGTGACGTGATCGGCGACCACTACCCGGCGATGAGCCTGGTGCAGGTCGCCGGTCTGGTCGAGACGGGTGCGAAGCTGGAGATCGAGGCGACCGCCGTCCTGCCCTGATCGCCCAGAAGAGCTGATTTCGGTCAGTGTAATCCTGGGATTACACGGTACGGTGGACTGGGCCTACGTAAATACACGTATATTCTGGCTTGTGCCGCCAGGTCAGGGTCTCCTAGGCTTATCTCGAGCAGGCCGTTTACGGGCGTTCTGCCAACCAGGGGGCTTTCAAAACAAAGGCTTGAAGCCGCATAGGGGTGCGGCCAGGACTCTGCCCCCTCGGCATCTGTACCACGGGACAATGGTGTCCACGCGCTGGATGGCCGATATTTCTGATGCAATCACGGGGGAAACCGAAATGACCAACCCACTCATTCTCCAGTTCATGGCCCTGTTCCTGGTCTCGTCCGGCGTGTTCGCGCTGTTCTGGTCGCTGCAGAGCCGGCGGCGTGACGAGGAGCCGAGCGAAGAGAGCAAGGTCAGGGCGATGATCGCCGGCGGCGATGATCTCCGCCAGTTCGCGCTGCTCTACCTGCAACTCGAGGCACTGACCATCGAGGGTTGCCACAAGACCGGCGTCAGCACGCGCAAGATCGGTGGTCTGTACAAGGAGCCGGTCGACGTCGACACCTGGTCGCTGATGCTCGAGCTCCTGCGCAAGGAGAAGATCACCTTCAAGACCTACACCACCTACCTGCATGCCCGGCGGCTCTGGATCCGCCTGCTGTCGGGTCACCACGAGAGCATCGACCGTGAGTCGATCAAGCGGGTCGGCAGCCTCGTCGACCGCGTGGTCAAGGAACTCGAGGTCAGCGAACGTGCCGCGGACAAGCGCGTCACCGATCGCCTGGCCGCCGCGGGCGCCGCCTGACGGCAGTTCCCTCCAAGGGTGTTGTGGAAGCCGGGCCTGGTGCCCGGCTTCTTCTTTTGTGGCGCATGGATCGTGGCGCTCCCGGCTCCCGTCCCCCGCATGACGCCGTGGGCGCTGTGCGATACTCGTTCACGCCATTCCGCTGCCAACGCAACGCATGACCGAAGGGCACACGCGCAGATTGCAGGCGATCCTCGCTGCCGACGTGGTCGGCTACTCGCGGCTGATGAATCGCGACGAGGAGGGCACGCTGGCAAGGTTGCAGGCGCTCGAACGCGAGGTGGTCGACCGGGCGATCTCCGGGCACGACGGCGAGATCGTCAAGCGGCTCGGTGACGGCGTGCTGGCGGTCTTTTCGAGTGCGGTCTCCGCGCTGCGTGCCGCGCGTGCGATCCACGACGAGGCCGCGCAGCAGCAGGCCGACCTGGAGGCGCCGATCCGCTACCGCATCGGGATCAACATCGGCGACGTCATCGAGTCCGGCAACGACATCTTCGGCGACGGCGTCAACATCGCCTCGCGCCTCGAGGGCTTGGCCGACCCGGGTGGCATCGCCATGTCGGCGGCGGTCCACGACAACGTCCGCGCCCAGGATCCCGGCCCGTTCGACGACCTGGGCGAGCGCCAGGTCAAGAACATCGAGCACCCCGTCCGGGTCTACCGGGTGCGCTTCGCCGACAGCCCGCCGCTGGTGGCGGCGCCGGGCCGCAGTCCACGCTGGGCTGCGCTGGCTGCCGGTGGGCTGCTGCTGGTCGTCGCGCTGCTGCTCGTCCTGTGGCTGTGGCCGGGTGCCGAGCGTCCGCAGCAGGCCATCGCACCGGCGGCGACGCCGGCGACCGGCACGCAGGCCACCCGGGCGAATGGATCCGAGGCGGCCCCGGACGTGGCCGAACCGGTCGCACCGGCACCCGTCACCCCACCGGTCGCGACCAGCACAACGCGTGCCCCGCGGTCGACGCCACCCCCCCCGACCTCGACGACGCCATCGCGCGAGGCCACGACGCCTGCACCGTCGTCCACGTCCGGGTCCGCCGGGACAGAGCCGACCTTCAGCGAACGGCTGCTCGACAACATCGCCGAGGCAGTCGAGCAGGAGCTGAGCGGTAGCACGTCGAGTGCGGACAAGCCGTCCGGCAGGAGCAAGGTGCCGCCAGGCCAGGCGAAGAAGGACAAGCGGAAATGAGTGCCTTGCCGCGTATCGAGCGTCTGGACCACCTGGTGCTGACCGTCGCCGACATCGACATCACGGTCGCTTTCTACGCGCGGGTGCTCGGCATGCGGCGCGAGAATTTCGGTGCCGGCAGGGTCGCGCTGCGCTTCGGCGCGCAGAAGATCAACCTGCACCAGGTCGGGCGCGAGTTCGAACCCAGGGCGGCGCGGCCGACGCCCGGCTCGGGCGATCTGTGTTTCATCGCCGAAGGCCCACTGGAAGCGGCGCTGGACCACGTGCGGGCCCAGGGGGTCGAGATCCTGGAAGGTCCGGTCGCGCGCACCGGCGCGACCGGGCCGATCACCTCGTTCTATTTCCGCGACCCCGACGAAAACCTGATCGAGGTGGCGACCTACGCCGCGATGGGGTGACGCGCGTCCGGTGGACCGCGGCCCGGCGCCCGCTCCCATGTCACTCCCGGAGCCGCCGTAGGCGCGCCGCGCATGGCGCGATCGGGTCGGCGTGGGCCGAGGCCATGCAAGCCCTTCAGTGATCCAACCAGTGTCGCACCAGGTGGTGGGCGATCGCGTAGCTGCGCGGCAGGCGTGGGCCGTGATCCGCCGCGCAGTTGGCCAGCATGGCGGCGACCTGCGCGCGTGGGAACCAGCGCGCATCGGCGAGTTCACGCTCGTCGACGCTCAGCGCCGCACTGGTCGCCTCGGCGTGGCAGCCCAGCATCAGCGAGGACGGAAACGGCCAGGGCTGGCTGCCGAGGTAGCGCACCCGACCCACCGTGACGCCGGCCTCCTCGTGCACCTCGCGGCGTACCGCGGCCTCGAGCGTTTCGCCCGGCTCGACGAAACCGGCCAGGCAGGACCAGAACGCTTCGACGAAGCGGTGCTGGCGGCCCAGCAGGCACTCGTCCCCACGGGTCACGAGCATGATCACGACCGGGTCGTTGCGCGGGTAGTGGTGGAAGGCGCACCTCGGGCAGTCGCGCTGTGCGCCACCACGCGCGAGATGGGTCTGGGCGCCGCAGGCCGAGCAGAAACGGTGCGTCGTATGCCACTCGAGCAGCGCACGGGCATGGGCCAGCAGGCCCGATTCGGCGACCGGCAGGTCGGCGGTGATCGAGCGTGCGTCTATGAACTTGGCGTTCGCAGGCCGTTCCGGTATCTCGTCGACGGTGATCGCGAAGCGCGTCACACCGTCGAGCCGGCCGAGCAACAACGGCTCGTCGACCCGCGCGGGCAGGGCATCACCCGGCAGCCAGCCGAGGCCCGGCGGGCCGTCGAGGTCGATCCACGGGCGAGCCTCGTTGAACGGCAGGTAGCGGCTCTCCGGGTCGGCATGCAGCGCGGCGAGCGCGGCCGCATCGTCACGCGTCGCATCGAGGCGATCGATGACGTTGCCTGAGAAGGGGATCGACTCGAACACTCTGCGATGCTTCCGTCTTCAGCGGTCGTCGAACAGCTGCCAGCGTGGCCCGCTGGGCAGCGCGATGTCGATCTCGACGCGATCCTCGCTCCAGCCGTGCACGGTGTCGCGGGCCTCGACGATCACCCGCGCGGTGCCCGGCGGCAGTGAGAAGGCGGACCCGCTGCGGGTGAACGGCTGTTCGGCAACGTGCGGGTGGTAGAGCGTGCGGTGGCTGAGCACCTCGCCTTCAGCGGTGGTGACGCGCCAGGCATCGGCGTAGTGCTCCCAGCCGGTGTCGGCGTGGCGCAGCGTCACCGAGGGTTGCCATTGACCGTCGGTGCGGCGCAGTTCGGCGAACACGATCTCGACCCCGCCGGCCACGAGCGGTTGCGGCACCAGCAGCAACAGCGGCAGCAGCAGGAGGATGCGGCAGGGACGTGACATCACGGCACTCCACTCGGGCGATGGCCTAGCGTGACGCCACATGTCCCGGCTGGCAACCAAGAGGCCGGGTATGATGAATCCAGGTCAACCCGGGGGATAGAGCGCGATGCGAGCCCTTCTTGCTGACGTTCGCGTCTTAGGTCGCGATGGCACGCAAACGCGTGCGAGACCATCGCGCGCGTTGCAGCCGAATAGGGTCGGCGACAGCCACTTCAATGCCGGTGGGTCCGACGCCAGGTTGCTCGTGCAGGCCGAGGCCACCCGCTCTGCCGAGCAGACCGGCGGGCGCTGAACCGCGCCGGCTGACCCGATGGGCCGCGAATCCGACCGCATCCCGCAGCAGGTTGACTGCCTCGAGACCGAGCGCATGCCGGCGACGCTGATGTCGCTGA
>Ga0181593_10006961_pt1 | contig 10114 bp, 7 predicted proteins | sample 071ome_19_FD_133756 | JGI IMG/M metagenome (GOLD analysis project Ga0181593, IMG submission 133756) | Coastal salt marsh microbial communities from the Groves Creek Marsh, Skidaway Island, Georgia - 071413AT metaG (megahit assembly) | ecosystem: Environmental > Aquatic > Marine > Intertidal zone...
GAGTTCGTAACCTGAAGGCAAATTGGCCGTCGCGGCGTAGTCCTTCACGGCTGCCGACATTGACAGCAAGTCCTCCCCCGAACTACGATCGATGGAAATCCCCCTTCCCTGTCGGCCATTGATCCGGTTGGTCGCCGCGACGTCAGCAAAGTCGTCTCGGACCGTACCCAGGTCACCTACCGTGAGAACCAACCCGTCGGGAAGCGTGACCAGCGGCAACTTGGCAATTTCCTCGCCCACATAGCGTTTATTTTTGCCCCGCAGCAAAATTTCGCCGCTCTCACCACGAATCATGCCCCCGGGCAGTTCAAGGTTCTCACGGCGGACGATATTGGCAACCTGCTGCAGCGAGAGGCCGTACTTGCGGAGCGTTCGCTCGGAGATCTCAATGTCAATCTCATAGTCACGAGCCCCTTGGAGATTGGCGGCCGATACCGCCGGCAAGGCCAGCAGATCATCACGGATTGCCTCTGCCACATCCCGAAGATCAGCCTCGGCAACCTCACCAGGGATTCTGGGTGCGAGCACCCCAACCTTGATCGCCGGGTTCCGGAGGGTCACCTGCTCAACTTTGGGATCTTCAGCCAATTCAGGCAGGCTCGGTATCCGCTCAACTTCAGACCGGATTTCACTGAGCACCTTCTGCACATTCTTGATGTTTGAATTGAGCTCAAAGACACAAAAACCAGACCCCTCCTGAGCCACGCTGGTCAGTTTTTTAATCCCGGTGACACTGCGGCAGGCCTCCTCGATCTTCTGGCAAATCCCTTCTTCGACCTCCTCCGGAGTGGCCCCTGGGTACGGCACCGACACGAGAATGATTTCCAGATCAAACTCTGGAAACACCTCCCGACGCATGGTGGCAAAACTCATCGCGCCAACAATAAGGATCGCGGCCACCAGCGTGTTCATGGCTGGCATGTTCCGCACCGTCCAAGAGATGATGCTACGCATGACTGGAACTACTCACGCGGCTGGGGGGTGGTAACATCCGGCGACACCGCCGCCTCAGGAGCCTGGGCCGTCTTCACCGGCGACCGCTCACTGGCTACTTCAGCAACGGCCATACCTTCACGAACATTGGAAAGCTGGCTAATGATGACCCGATCATCCGGCTGCAGGCCATCTCGCGTTGACTCAAACACAGCTCGCCCTGCCGCAACGTGAACCAGGGGTGGCCGCAGAATCGAGAGGGCATTGTTGCGGACAACCCAGACATCGCCGTTGGGCCGCAGGGCTTCACAGGGTGTCGAAACCAACGAAAGATCGGTTTTCACACTCACACTCACATCAACAAACATCCCCCGCAGCAACGACAACGGCGTCCCTGCAGGAAGATCAGGCAGGGCGGCACCGTAACGATCAAGTGCCTCCACCTTGGTTGGGTCGCTCACCAGCACCCGACAGGGAAGCGTTCGCGTCCGTTCGTCAATGCCCTTCCCCTCCTGTCGCTTGAGGACTCCATGCCAACGATAGCGACGCTCACCGATCTGGTAGATCACCGTGGCGGGCGTACTCGGAAAACCATAGGGAGATCCGTTCATAACCCGTCTACTATCACTCCAGATTCGCGAGACCTCGTCCATCTGTAGGCTGACCCGAATTTCAGCAGCACTGGTGTCTTCGATCGTCACCAAGGGGGTTCCCTTGGAGACAAATGAGTCTTGCTCGACCATTTCGGCCACCACCATGCCACTGACTGGGGCGGTAACCTTGGTTCGTTCAAGATCAAGCCGGGCTCGCTCGAGCATGGTGGCAGTTAGGGTCTGGGCCTCTGTCAGTCGAATCCGCCGTTTGGCAAGCACACGGGTCTGCCCCTGGAGCGTGTTCAGATTACTGTCTGCTGAAAGCTCGTCGCGAAGAGCGCGTTCGACATCTGCCTCGACTACCACACCCCTTATGCCACCCTCGCGACCCGACTTGAGGCCGTCGAGTCGAACAACCTCGCGGTGCGCCAGTTCTACCTGACGCTTTGCCAACTCAACCGACTGGGCATTCTGCTTGATCTCTTCGTCGATCTCTTCAATCGTCAGCACCGCCTGCTTCAGTTCTTGCTCTAACCGCCGCACCTCAAGTTCATAGTCACGCGGGTCGACCTCCAGCAGCAGCGTGCCCGCCTCGACAAACTGACCGCCTCGGCAGGCGGCCGCCTTGTGCACGACTCTGCCACCAACCTCAGCCGACAGCGTCACCTCGCGCAACGGGACCACTACCCCATCAAAGTCGATATCGATAATGCCCGCTTCACGGACGGCCGGCATAGCTCGCACAATCGCAGTCGGCACGGCATCGGCTTCGCGACGCGGCGGGGGCGGCTGGCTTCCCAAGGCCATGAAGACAGCCACACCGCCACCAAGAATGAGCAGCGGCATGACCCAGCTAATGATGCTACGCAGGATATTCATAGAGCGTGGAAATCCAGAATGGGCTTAAGCCTGTCCCGAAGGAGATACCCGACGGGAAGATAGACGAGGGTTGCGATCGGTGAGAGGCGTTCCTCGCCCGAGGGCAGCGAGGCAAAAGGATGTGACGTGATCAGCCAACTGATCGGTTGTATGGAGTCGATTGATCTCAGGACCAGGAATGAGCATGTTCACCACATCACCGGCAGCCCGGTAGAGAAAACACTGCCCAACAACGCTGAGGCCAACTCGACGGAGTTCCGCTTTGGACAGGCTGCCAGCGGTAAGTTCATCAAGAATCGACACGAGAACAGTGAAGTGCGGCCGGATGTAGTCCTCCACCAACTCCCGGCATGCATCCGTGGGGTGGAGGATTTCTCGGAGCATCAACCGCACCTGCCAGGGTGGCTGATCAAAGCCGAGCATCCGCTGGAGCATGTTGCCAACGAAGTCGCGAAGCTTCTGCTCAGGCGGTGTTCCCGGCGGCCATTTCGGCAGTGGCACCTGCCGCACTCGCTGCTGGTGTGCATGCGTGACGCTCTCATTGTAGAGCCGCCTTTTGTCGCCGAAGTAGTAGTTGACTGCTGCGACATTCACGCCCGCAGCGGTACAGATGTCACGGATCGTGGCCGCCTCATAGCCCTTTTCAGCAAACTCTTGCCCAGCCGCAGACAGAATCCGCTCTCGCGGATCGTCGGTTGCCGCCGACGAGGCGGCAGTCGGATGGGAAGTTCGGGCTGAAGACATGGAAAAACCCTATTCAAACACCTGTTTCAATCAAGTGTATGCCGGAAGATTTCAGGAGGGGAGGGCAAAAATCAGAAACATTGCTAGACTGCTCGCTTTCCAAGGAGGGACTCTCATGTACGCCTTCGCACGAGCATTTTTTCTCTTCCCCGCCGTCGTCCGTGGCCTCTGGGCGGTCACCCGCTCTGGCTCAGAAGACTGATTTTTTCTGGGAACGCGGGCAGCGAAAACGCCACGTCAGCCACGCGATCTCTTCGCGATCGCTGCGTCGTTCCAGCCTCTATCCCCCGGTTTCCACTGGGGGCTTCCTGGGTCGTGCCGGAGGGTGAATGCCCACCCGGAAAGCCGCGAGCGGAAGCGAGCGGACAGGGGCACCTTTGACGCTGCGGCCACTCCCGGTCTGCAGCACCGTAGCTTCAGCCTGCTAACAACTCTTCGGCCACCTGGCGGCCAGCCATCAGGGCACCATTGATGGAGGCCGTGGTGAGGTGATCGCCACAGAGAAACAGCCCTGGAGCACACCGGGCATTCTTGGGACGAGCCAGTCGCACCTCCGGTGTCTCAACCGGGAGGGCACGTGGAACAGGAACCGTCGTCAGCTGCCGCCACCTCATTGCCTGCGGACCAAGCCAACCGGCTGCTTGCCGACAGATCGCATCTGCAAGTTCATCCGGGCTCCCCTCCCAGTCGCCACGCACCGAGACGTAAACCAGCGACTGCCCGGACGGGGCATACCCAGCGGCAACTGCTGACGGGACGGTCAGGTTGTCAATCGGCCCAACACCCGCCGGCTCGGCTGACACGATCAGGGTGGCTCCACAGGCAGGCTGCTGATCTGTAGCAAAGGCGACAAGCCTGGTGCCCTTGAAGGCAGGGGGCTGCCAGTGATGAAGCAGGCCTGCTGGCACCAGCCGTGCGGCAGCATCGGCAGCCGTCGCCACCACAATTGAATCGGCAGCCAGCCGGCTACCATCAGCCAGCACGACTACGCCACCACCACTCGCGACTGGCTCAATCCCAGCCACCGACCGTCCGGTCTGCAGGCAGCCTGCTGGCAACCCTGCGGCAAGTTGCTCAGGGATTGCCGCCATGCCACCTGCCGGCAGGCAGGCCCGGCCCAGAGAAAACATGGCGAATGTGAACTCAAACACCGGGGCTGCTGTGGTGAGTTCACGCTCCAGAAAAACTCCACCAAAAAACGGTTCAAAGAACAGCTCGATAAACCGAGGCGAAAATCCCCGGGCAGCAAGGGCGGCCCGCGTGGTGCGTTCATCTGCTGAAGCCACCGCCGCTGGATCGATCTGACCACGACGAACGCCTCTGATCACATCCCGCCGCAGCCGGGCCGTCCGCAAGCCATCCCCCACCCCAACCACTCCAGTTAGCACCGAGCGAAGGGCAGTCAGGGGCCGCCGCCACGGATCACTCACCGGTAGCAACCGGCCACCACTCGCGACCAGGGCCCCTGGCTCGAAGCGACCAAACGCCAGGTCTGCATGCCTGAGAAACCGCTGCCCCTCTGGGTAGGCATCAAGATAGACCTGAAAGCCCCGGTCAACGCGGAAGCCAGCGACTGTATCGGTAGCCACACGGCCACCTGCTCGATCAGCAGCCTCTACCAGCCTCACCCGCTTCCCGGCAGCCGTGAGGGTCCTCCCGCAGGCCAAGCCCGCGAGCCCGGCTCCAATTACGATGCAGTCAAACCTGTCCACGCCACCTCTCCACTGGTCACCAGCCTTAAGCCACCTGCGGCCATGCCTTCACCAATCACAGTGGCCGTACGATTGACTGGCTACGCCAATAGTCAAAGAGTGTCTCGATCGAATTCACCCCGCCCCCAACACCACTCTTGTTAACCCCGCCATAGGGCACGCCCTTGGGGAAGAGGTTATGGGCATTGATCCAGCTGTTCCCAGCCACCATCGATTCGGCGACACGGGCAGCCCGCCCCAGATCGGTCGTCCACACGCTATTGGCCAGCCCATACTCGGTGTCATTGGCCATTGCCACCGCCTCGTCTTCCTGCTCAAACGTGGCCATATAGGCAACCGGTCCAAAGATTTCCTCACGGGCGGCAATGTTGTCGAGCGATCCCGCCAGCAGGCAGGGCTTCACGTAGTAGCCATCTTTTCCGGCGACTTCGGCCGCTCCTCCCGGCACGACAGCATCGGCCCCTTCAGCCACTCCCTTTTCAACATACCCAAGCACGCGGTCCCGCTGCTTGGCGTTGACGACCGGTCCCATCGTCGTGCCATTGTCAAGTTGATAGCCAATACTGACCTGATCGAGTGCCTGCTTGCAGGCAGCCACAAAGTCAGGATAGATCGACTTGTGGATCAGCCAGCGGGTGGCATCACAGCAGATCTGTCCCGTATGGAAGGTGATTGCTCCAACAAGCTGCCTGGCAGTGGCCTCAACATCAACATCCTCAAAAACGACCGCAGCCCCCTTCCCGCCGAGTTCGAGCTTGACTGGCACCAGGTTGCGGCCACAGGCCTCACCAACGAGCCGGCCTACCTCCGGCGAGCCTGTGAAGGACATTCGCTTGATTCCTGCGTTAGCCGACAGGGCCGCGCCGGCGACACTCCCCAACCCCGGCACCACATTGACAACACCCTCTGGCATGCCGCTCTCCCGGGCCAGTCGGGCGACATAGATCGATGCCAGCGGTGTATCTTCTGCTGGCTTCACCACCACGGTGTTGCCAGCAGCCAGAGCCGGGGCAATCCCCCAGCCCATCAACAGAATCGGGAAGTTCCACGGAAAGATGAAGCCGCATGCTCCCCACGGGTTACGCAGGGTCCAGGCCTCATGACCAGCAACTGCCAGCTGGCTCCGCCGCTGCACATGCTGGGCCATGTCAGCAAAGAATCGCAGTGATTCGATGAAGTTCTGAACGTCACCGGCGGCTGCTCCCGGCAACTTGCCGGCGTCGATGGCTTCGAGCTGGGCAACAATGTCTTTTCGGCTCTCAACCAGATCGGCAAAGCGGTGCAGCCTGACACCGCGATCATTTGGAGCAAGGGTGGCCCAGCCCGACTGCTGAAAGGCCTTGTTTGCAATGGCGACCGCCTGATCAACATCGGCCGCCGCGTAGGCATGCAGTTCAGCGAGTGGTTCGCCGGTCCCCGGATCACGGGTCTGGAATGTCTCCCCACTCGTGCCAGCCCAGTCATCACCACCGACGACTCCGGCAATGACGCCACTGGAAAGGAACTGTTCGACTTCTGGCAAGAGGGCTCGGGAGGCAGTGGCCATGGTCTTCGACTCCGTACTGGGAAAGGCAACCGTGAAGGTGGGCAGCCTCACTGGACGACACCCCACCCACAACACGCTATTCACGACTTTACCAAGCATAGCCGCGCAATCGGTCCGCTGTCGTGTCGACTTCCTTCGCCCCACAGAGCAAGGTCACCACACGAGCAGGCCCGCTCATCACGCCTTATCCGCAGCCATGCACCGCAGCCACACTGCAGAGCTGGAAGTCCCTAGCGGGGAAGCCGCTCAAGCCACCGGGCAACAGCCAGACCACTCGAGGCCGCATTTTCCACACTCCCGCCTCCAAAGGCGTCACCACAGCAGACCACCGGGGGACTGGTGCTCAGGGGAATCAGCGGCGTTTTCAGAACGGTTTCGGGAAAGGCAAACTTCCACCGCTGGAGTGATGAATCGATTACCGCTGTGGCTGGATCACCATCGATCCAGGTGGCCGCCTGGGCTGTCAGGAGTCGCGTCACCTCAGCTGGATCATCTTCAAAATGCTCCCGGCTAAAGTCGCCTCGTGCCTGAATGGTGAGGCTAGGAAGTGGCGAAATTCCCTTCTGCTGATTATCAGTGATCCAGGCCACCGGCCCAGTTTCCACCAGCAACCCGCCCGGTGACGGGAGACGACTGGGCCGGTCGAGCACCAGCATCAGCGAGAAACACGGCTCGTAGGTGATCGAATCAAGCAACTCCCAGGTATCAGAATCGACGAGCGGCGGCATGAGGCCACCTGCCTTGAAGAGGTCGATCGCCTGGGGGACGGGTGCCGTCACAATCGCAGCTGCCGCCGTCAGGCAGCCCCCTGCTTCATCAACAAGACGGACAAAGCCAGCCTGGCTGCTGATCGCAGTGACACGGGTTCGGGTATGAACCGGTTCAGGAAGACTGGCGGCAAGATGCTTGGGGAGTGCGGTCATCCCGCGAACACCCCGCCAGCGGGCATGACCAGCCTCGTCCAGCGGTGCCGTAACAGGACCCTCCGCGGTTTTGGCTGACGGAAAAAGCTGACACCACGAGTCGACCAGCCCCGCCGCCTCCGCCTCGGCCACCAGGTTGCCGAAGGCGCGGCCCTTCACCGCGAATTGCTGAGCCCCATGATCACAGACTGCCTCTCCCAGACGGCGGGTCGCCATGCGTCCGCCAACCCCCCGCGACTTTTCCAGGACAGCCACCCGTCGCCCTGCCGCTGTTAGCACCGAGGCGGCCGCCAGCCCGGCGATACCAGCACCGACGATGGCAACATCAACCTGAGACGGGGCTGCTTCAGCTGGGGGCATGCCCACGTGACCTCCAGGCGGCGACCAGAATGGCAGTGAAGGGAACCCACCAGATCAGATCATTGGTGATGATGTTCCAGCCGAAGGCCAGCGGGAGTTTTCCCGACCAGAGTGCTTCGGCGAAACCAATCGGTCCCAGTACCTTCCCGAGGAGACCAACGAAGGTAATCGGCCAATGTCGCAGCGGGTCACTCGCGGCCAACAGGTATCCAATACCGTAGACACCAACAATCATTCCGATGCACTGCCAGAACTCGAGGTAACGCGGCGGCTCCATGCCAACCAAATCGAACCCTTTTTGCGGGGCAAGGATGGCAAATGCACCCCAGGCCAGGTTGTAGAGTCCAGCGGCGACAAGCGTCCACCGCATCCAGCTTGGAGCGGCAGCCGCCGGGACCGCTGGGGTTAGCCGCCGGGAAGACGACTCTGCGACAGGCGAAAAACTCGGTGGTGGGCTGGCAACGCTGCTCATACACCCAACAGTAGGCGCGTCAGATCATTTGTGCAGGGGATCCGACTACTTGCCAGCAATTCGCCGACTTCACAGCCGCCCATCAGCCCCACGGTGCGGGCCAACGCCTCAACACGTGGATAAATATGGGCTTTTTCTGGGGGAAACTGCGAGGCATAGCAGCGAATGGCGGCCAGCTTGCGGTCGAGAAGCCCGTGAATATTCACCACCAGCGGCCAGTGGCTTGCGGGCAGATCAGCCACCCCAGCAAATAGAAAATAACTGAGCAGGTTTGGCACCGTATGGACCGGCAACCCGTCAAAGGTGTCATCCCACTTGGTCAGCCGAGAATAGAACACGGCAGCCTCGGTGATCGCGACTGCCTGGGCATGGTCAGGGGAAGCCAGCGGAGTCTTGTCACCCAGGCCCAAAACCAGCTGCGGCCGAAAGCGGCGAAACACCTTCGCCAGCGCCACCCGCACCTCAAAGCCATCGAAGAGCCGGCGATTCGGAAAACCAAGCTGCTCACGATGTGCCACCCCAAGCGTTGCTGCGGCAGCGGTGGCCTCAGCTAAACGCTGCGCTGGGCCACTCGAACGGGGTGTCGGCTCTCCGTCGGTGATGTCGACGATGCCAACCCGCAGCCCTTGATCAACCAGCCGCGCCAGCGTACCACCACAGCCAATTTCGACATCGTCAGGATGGGCCCCGACGGCAATCACATCGAGCGGTTCGGGCAGCTGCTCGTCCATGTCAGCCTGCCTTGGTCGCTGCCATCAGGAAATTAGGATTGATGGCCTCAAAACGAATCCGATCCATCTGCTCAACGCCGCGAGCAATATTCACCATCCAATAAGCGGCGTCATCTGATCGCGCCCGCAAGAGTGCATGGACAGCCGCAAGATTTTCAATGCTGTTACAGTTTGTCACCAGGCGACCACCCGGCCGCAATTTGTCCCAGGCCTGCTCAACGAGACTGGCCACGGCCCGACCGCTGCCGCCGACATAAATGCAGTGCGGTGCCGGCAGATCGGCCCAGGCTTCTGGTGCCCGACCGAGGATGGCCCGCAGGTTAGCCACGCCAAACCGAGCAGCATTCTCCTCGATGAGTCGATGATCGTCCGGGTCCATCTCGATCGCGTAGACGGTGCCCCGAGCGGCCAGTCGGGCAGCCTCGACTGCGACCGAGCCACTCCCTGCCCCGACATCCCAGACAATGCTCTCTGGGCTCAATGACAATTCAGCAAGTGCCAAACTGCGAACCTCGGCCGGGGTCAACAGCCCGCGTTTGGGACGAGACTGCAAAAAGAGTTCATCCCGATTCCCAAACAGCCGGCAGCCAGCCTCACCAGGAGGCTCAATGGGACCACTGGGACGCACCAGAATCATGACGTTGAGCGGCCCAAAGGAATCTGCCGCGATTTCAGCAAGGGTCCCCTGCGTCACTCGCTCATCGGGTGAGCCAAGGTTTTCACAGACGTAGGCCTGAAAGCCATGCAGCCCCTGCTCAAGCATCGCCTTGGCAACCACAGACGGTGGCCATTGCTGGCTGGTAAACAGGCCTGCCGTGTCGACCGTGCGAATTTTGTCGACCACCCGTTCGATCGTGGAAAGACCAGACAGGTTTGCCAGGTAAGCGTCTTCCCAGCTTTCCTTTACCCGGGCAAAGGCCAACTGCATGCTGCTGACATGAGGCACGACCTCAAAGCGATCTTTTCCGAGCCGGTCACAGACAAATCGGGCCGTTCCGTAAAACAGTGGGTCGCCCGATGCCAACACGACAACCTGCCGGTCAGCTTCCTGCTCGATCCGCTCCACCAGCTCATCGAGGCTGGCAACCGTTTCCAGCCGCTCCTGCAGCGCCACCGGCACCAAAGACCGGCACGACTCTGGCCCCAACAAAAGGTGAGCCGCCTCGACAATACGGACGGCATGCGAGGTCATGCCCTCGACACCGTCATCGCCGACACCGA
>Ga0181593_10006963_pt1 | contig 10113 bp, 6 predicted proteins | sample 071ome_19_FD_133756 | JGI IMG/M metagenome (GOLD analysis project Ga0181593, IMG submission 133756) | Coastal salt marsh microbial communities from the Groves Creek Marsh, Skidaway Island, Georgia - 071413AT metaG (megahit assembly) | ecosystem: Environmental > Aquatic > Marine > Intertidal zone...
GGCGGATTCGGGGGCGGTGTTCCGGTGATATGCTCCAGCACATAGGCACCACGCAATACCGGTGAGGTTCTGTCGGGGTATGCAGACACCATCAAAACGCCACCCTTGCCGAGCAGACCATAACGGTCCGGATCCTGAACCGGCACCTTGCGGAAAATATCCCCTTTCACCGTCTGGTCACCATAGTGCAGGGCCAGGCGCTCGTTAAGGTAGGTGTAATCCGCGTCCAGCATGGAGGTGACATTCTGGTTGCCCAGGAATACATCCTTCACGAACAGCTCAATTTCCTGTTTGAACAGGTCACGGATACCGAAATCAATATCCTTGAAAATAACCGGGTCGGGATCAATCTCATCCAGACCTCCCATATTCAGCCACTGGTAGGCAAAATTGCTTGCCAGCGATTGCGCCCGCTCATCCTGAAGCATGCGTACCACCTGCTGCTGCAGGGTATCCGGATCACTGAGCCTGCCAGCATCAGCCAGTTCCAGCAACTCATCATCCGGAATGGTGCTCCACAGGAAGAAGGAAAGCCGTGTTGCCAGTTCATACTCATTCAACGGGGCAACTGCGCCAGGTCTGGCACCATCAGGCATACTTTCGATGCGATACAGGAATTTTGGGCTGGCGATAATCGCCGTTAAGGCCCGGCGAATACCACTATCAAAACCTTCACGCTGATTGGCTTCATCGAAAACCCGTTTCAGTTTCTTCAGGTCACTGCCTGCCACCTGCCCTCGGAAAGCCTTGCGCGCGACTTGTGAAATGATCTGGTCCGCACAACTGTCTGCCTGGCTGGCTGATTCAGGATAGCAACTGAAGATTCGGTTGCGCGCTGGCGTCGGGCTCACACCGGCTGAATTGAAAGGGCCCTGGATTTCAAAATTGTTCAGGGCAATGACATTCTCCCCTACCGCTGAAGGCAGCATCCTGTGCAGGCGGCCTTCATATTCCGCAAAGGAGCGGTGCAGGAAAGTCACGGCAACAGTGTGCGGCCCAGCCTGCGCGATGAAGGGAATGTTCTTGAGCTTGGCATTGATGGCATCAACCGCCGGATCACCGATCTGGTCTATCGCTTTAAGGTCATCACCTCCGCCAATATCCATTTCAAAAAAACGTTCGCCATCATAGGTGGCGATAACCGTATGGGTGAACTCCTGGTTGAACTCCCACAGGCGGGTCAGCAGGTCTCCGATATTCAACCTGTACTCGCCATCTGTCGGAAAGTAGTGCTCAACGGCAAGCCCCCCACGGGTGCCCAGCGGCAGACCTTCCACGTGGGCATACTGGTTTCCACTGGCGGCATAGGTTGTGCCGCCGGTGCGGGCATCCGGATTGCCAACCGCCTGCTGGGCCACCACGCGGGCAGAATTGAGGGACTGTTCAAGAAAAGCGGGAGAGACCCTCAGCGCCTCGGCCACATTGTCAAAACCATCCACGGTATCGTCCGATGGCAGTAAGGAGTTGGCATCCACGTCCAATCCCAGCAGGTCCCTGATGGCATTGGCGTATTCCTTGCGATTGAGACGGTGAATCCCGATATGCCCGACATGCTTTTCACTGGCGCCGGCATGGTCCAGGTAATTTTCCATCCAGGCTATAAAATCATCAGTTTCTGCATTGGCCGGGCGGTCAGCACCGGAAGGCGGCATCAGACGACCGCGCAGTTTCATCACAACCTTTTCAAAGACTTCCCGGTTATCCGGCACCTCTTCAGGGGCAATGAGATCGAAGGCAACACTGCCAGCCCAGTCTTCCAGGTTATGACAGGTGGTGCAGTTATCATTCAGAAAACCGAAGTATTTGTCAGACTCGTCAAAGCGATCAAAACTGTTGGCCACTTCCACGGCTTCATCACTGGCAGCCGCCATAACATTACCTGCCGCCAGCGTGGCAGCAAGCATGGACAGTCTGATCACAGATCGGGTGTTAAGGTGTCGTATTCTCATCGTTGTATCTTGCTACTCTTGCCAATCTTTCCAATCTTTCCAATCTTTCCAATCTTTCCAATCTTTCCAATCTTTCCAATCTTTCCAATGTGTATTCGGGCCAAACATTACCCTGGATCATTTAGATGCCAGCAGATTGCTGGCAAGCCTTGATCAGGGGAACCCGCCACCAATCTGCCGGCCATTGCGCAGATGACCGTAGAAACTCCGAAACCCTTCATCAAGAAATTCAGAAGCATCACCCCACTCCGGTCTGAGACCATCTGCCGGATTTGCCAGAACCACTTCCTCAGGTCCCAGACTCTGCCTGAACAGGGCTACCATCTCGGCTTTCAGGCCGGTGTACAGTGCTGCCAGATCGTCAAAATCGCTTTTTCCCATCAGTGGACCGGTAGCGGGCACAATCACCATATCAGGGGTAACCAGTTTGCCCAGCGTGTCATAGGCATCCGTGATCCCGCCAATAAAGCCGTTGGTGGTTTCATCAATCGTTGCCCAGGCATCGCTTCTGATGACCGGGCCTGTGTAAAGGACATTTTCCCCTTTTATCCAGGCATAGACATCACCGTCGGTGTGGGACTGCAACAGGTAGCCCACCTCAATACTGTCATTCCGGAACGGCACCTGTATGCTGCCCCAGTAAAAGGTCCTGTCAGGCAGTGACTCGTAGGCATCAGGAGTATGCAGGATGGCTTCCCCTCTTTCACGGATCGTGCTGCCCAGCCACTGCCTGGTATTTTCATGGGCGATGATTTCCACGCCCATCGGTCCCAGAATGGCGTTAAGCCCGGTGACCTCAGGATGCCAGTGACTGACTATCAGTGTCTTGATGTTGTCGACACCGGTTTTTTCTCTGACAAACCCGAGATATTCACGGGCATGTTCGGCTGGCACACCATCGATCAAAATCAGACCATCGTTGTCCACGGCAACAAGGGTGTTGCCGGCCGGACCTTCGACATGGAAAACATGTTCGGCGATACGGGTCATCGTGAATGCTTCGGCGGCCCAGGCTGTTACCGGTTGTACGATAGCCAGAGCCAGCAGGAAAGCGGCCAATAAAAAATGCTTTACGTCATTCATGGTGTTTACCCAAATCTTCGCTTGCATGAATCAATAACCCGACTATATTACCAACCTACGAAATCCAGTGACTTGAACGACTTCCTCGTTTGCATACTGTTTTTTCTTTTTCCACTTTTTCCACTTTTTCCACTCATGCCCGCTATGGATACTGCAGTTAACGGCCTGTCATTCTAGCGAATGTTCTTCAAGGAAATGTGCAAATATGCCGTTTTCAGGCCATGATAAGGGCATACCGCAAGTCGTGCCCAATGGTATCGGTATTCCCTGGGCATATCCACAATTAATCCACTAAATTCAGTTAGTTAAAATTTTTTGGAGATTTGTTGGTACGCCTTGTTGTTTCCCGCAAAACACTTAATTACAGTGGGGTTATGGGGACTTATTTCTACCTGCACCCTGGTCGTCAAGTCAGGGTCATTCTGATGCTGTTTGCCCTGTTTTCGGGACAGGGTCTGTATGCTGCTGACTCTGAACAAGAGGAAACCCCTGCCAGTGAGACGATCAATCCTGTGCCCGAGGATGCTCCCGACATTTTCGGCCTGGGATGGCTTGATCGCACCCAGTCTGCTGCCTCCAGTTCCACCAATGCCCTGGCAGGACAAATTGACCGTTTTTTTGGTGTGCAGCGCAGTGACATTGAAGCGGCCTATTCTTCCTTGCGCCTGACCTCCATCCAGTCATGGAACAGCCAGGATCATATAGATGCAGGAATGCGCTTAAGGGGCAAACTCTACCTGCCCAGGGTCAATGAACGAGTGAGCCTGATCTTTGCCGAGGAAGACGGTGATGGAACCACTTACCAGCCGCAGAATGCGGCCTCTGTTGCCAGTGAGGAGAGCACCCGGATCAACCTTGAGCTTAATGTGGCGAACAAGGAGGCACACCGGCTTTTTTTTCGCGTCGGTGCCCGATCAGGCCTCAAAGGCAGGGTCAGCATGCGCTATCGTTATGAACCAACAACCGCCAAGCGCACCATTAATCGTTATACTCAGGCCGTTTACTTCAAGGATGGTGATGGCTTCGGGACGTTTTCGCGGTATCAGCTGGACCACGCCCTGAATGAGAGCAGCCTGCTGCGCTGGACCAATGACCTGCGGCTCGAGGAATCCTTCAACGGTGCAGAATACACTACTGCCCTGGAATTTCTGACCCTGCGGGACAACGAAACCGCCCTGTCCTGGTACACACGAGTCAATGGTGAAACCCGTCCGGACTATGTGGTCAGCTATGACCTGGGACTTCGATACCGGCGCAATATTTATCGTGAGTGGCTGTATATGGAACTGGAACCCGGCTTCACCTGGCGCAAGGACGCCTATGCCCTGCCACGACAAGGCATTCCCTATATATTCCTGAGACTGGAGATGGCCATTGGTACATTCAATTGACCATGACGGCAGTTTAAACGTGGAGCAGAACCTTTGAATGGCACCTATGAATTCCTGATCACCATGGGAGGCCTGTTGTTACTTGGGCTGGCTACGGACATGCTGGGAAAACGCACCTCACTGCCCAGGGTATCCCTGCTTATTGTCTTTGGCGCGATCATTGGTCCTTCGGCACTGGATCTTGTGCCCGCCTTTTTCCTGAATCAGTTCCAGATTGTTGCCCAGATGGCGCTGGTCATGGTCGGATTTCTGCTGGGCAGCAAATTCACCCGTGAATCCATTGCCGAGAATGGCCGCGCCATTCTGTCCGTTTCGATCATCGGTGCCGCTGTGACCGGCATCGCCGTGTTAACTGGCCTGCTGATTTTCGGTGTGGACCTGTCGCTGGCCATCATACTGGCGTGTATCGCTACTGCCACTGATGGCATTGCCACCGTCGATGTCATTCTGGAAACGGAAACCGATTCGCCATTTTCCCGACTGCTTTATGCCTGTGTCGCACTGGATGATGGCTGGGGATTGATCATGTTCAGTATCGGGCTGGCCCTGGTGACCGCCATAACAGCGCCTGAAGGCGATATTTCACCCTGGGTGTTCACCTTTCATGAACTGGGCGGAGCCATCATGCTCGGTATAGTGATTGGTTTGCCTGCCGCCTATCTCACCGGGCGCATCAAGGCCGGACAGCCCATGCGCTCAGAGGCCCTCGGGCTGGTGTTCCTGTGTGGCGGCCTGGCCCTCTGGCTGGAGGTCAGTTTTCTGATAGCCACCATGGTCATGGGCATGATGATTGCGAATTTTGCCAAACATCATGAGTATCCCTTCAATGAAATCGAAGGGATGGAATGGCCGGTACTCTCCATATTCTTTGTGCTGGCGGGAGCCTCACTGGAGTTCATCTCGCTAAAAACCATCGGTATTCTGGGACTGGCATATATAGGCTGGCGAATTGTCGGTAAAATCCTCGGCGGATGGATCGGCGGGACTCTGGGCAAATGCCCTCCACTGGTCAGACGCTGGCTAGGACTGGCCATGCTCCCCCATGCCGGCGCGGCTTTGGGGATGGCCCTGGTCGCCAGCGAGTATTTCCCGGAATATGGCGATGTCCTGTTGTCTGTCATCATCTGTGCCACTATCGTTTTTGAAATTGTTGGTCCGATCTTGTCGAGACTGGCCCTGCTCAGAACAGCCCCCCGACAGCAAACAGACGGGGTCGAAACGCCCCGATAAAGTGGTTTACTCCCTTCAGGGTTCATACTTTAATTAGCCCTGTTAATTTTTAGCTGATTTAACCTGAGGAGACTTAGATGGATTGCCCCAAATGTAACGCCCAGATGCAGGAACACAGCATTACCACCTTGCAGGGCAAGGTAGAAATTGATCGTTGCACTGAATGCAGTGGCATATGGTTTGACAACGGTGAAGCTGAAATCCTGAAAGGCGACTGGATGTCCGATTTCCTCGACAGCGGCGATCCGGATATTGGCAAGGCCCAAAATCTGAATACCGACGTTAACTGTCCAAGCTGCGGCAGCAAAATGGAAACCATTAATGATCCGGACCAGCAGCATATCCAGTACGAAGTCTGTGCTGACCATGGCATGTTCATGGATGCGGGCGAATTCTCGGATTACAAAAACGAGAACCTGGTCGAAACCATGGCCAAATTTGTCAACAAGGCAAAAGCCAAACTGAATCTGTAATTCTTTTTGTTTCTTCCTGACTCAGGGCAGGCCCGCCATCTCCGTGGCGAACATCATCAACATACCGCCTGCCCTGTCATCGGGCCCCATAAGGGCCTCCCTGTTCAGATAAGCCTCCAATGAGTGCTGCTTGTTGGTGGATTCACAGACATTCACAAAATAGCCTTCAGGACTGCTGCGTAGCAAAATGGCCCGCCAGGCCCGCTCTACTGCCGGCTGGTAGCTGTCATCCAGCCACCCGCGTTCCATGCCCCGCTTCATTGCTGTAGCAATCATGGCCGTGGCGCTTAATTCCGGAAACGACCCTGGATAATCAATGACCTCATGCCACATCCCGTCCAGGTCCTGATAGTCAAGCAAGGTATCCAGGTGCTGTTTGAATATACGGTGAATTTCCTCAAATCCGGGGTGGTCCTGGGGAAACTCACTCAGGGTAAGGGCCATGCCAAGGGCCGGGAAGGCATTTCCCCTGCTCCAGGCGGCATCCGTTAATGGAGAATGCCGGTAGAGGCCATCGGACCGATGCACCAGTTTTTCCAGATACCGGATATGACGGACAGCCATATCAAAGTAACGGGTTTCACCAGTCAGCTTCCCCACCTTCGCCAACAGGGGAGTGGACATGAAATAGGCATCGCTCATTTCGCCATGCATCGGCATGGCTTCCAGCATATTGCCATCAGCATCAAAGCCCATATCAGCAGCCTGTTTTGCCAGTGCGAGGTAGGCCGGATCACCGGTACGCTCTGCCATTTCGGCAAACACCAGGTGTCCCGCGGTGACCAGGGAAGAATTGATATTGATCCTGGTGCCAAACAGGTACGGACTGATCACAAGGGCCACATCCTCAAGGTAGCCAAGACGCATCCGGCTGATCAGGGCCATGCCGGGTATGTAGACCGGCCAGGAAAAATCATGACCATAGTAAACCGCCAGCTGGTCAGCGAATTCCATGGGCGAGCGCAGCAAACGCTGGTTGAGAATTTCATGGGCGGCTGACATCGGCAGAATGGTCGTTTCTTCAAGAATCTTCCCCAGCTCTTCTGGTTCATCGTAAAGATGCAGAGCAGGGATATAGCCGACGCCGGCCACGATCTGATTGCTCAGGGAATCCGCCAGTTCAAAATCAGTTTCACTTTCGATCAGGACCAGATCGGGGCCATGTGTCCCAAGCCAGCGCCATAGTGAATAGGCAACAGGACTCGCTTCATACGCCCTACCCGTTGGTGGAAACTGCAGCTGCTCGCCATCAGGATTCGCCTCCGCAATCAGAATCAGGTTGAAGGGCTGCCTGTCAGCCGGCCTGGCAACATAGCGATCAAATTCCGCTTTTACCTTGGTGCTTGATGCTGCCTGGCCATCCAGCCCCCCGATCAGTACAACCGTTGGCCGCTCACGAGCATCCACCTGAAAGCCTCTGGCCGTGATCAGTTTACCGGAAGCTGACATACCCACCTGCCATACCTGTGCCTGTACCGGCACTGCTACCAGCGCCATGAGGACCAGCAGGCCGGCTAACAGCCGGGAACCATTGTGGCTTTCTGAAAATAAGATCATGTTGCTTTCCTGAAAAGATTTAACACGATGATACACAAAATCCGTGGAACACCTGCACCTCAGCTTTCAAAAAATGCCCGCATTTCCCGGCGCCGGGTTGACAGCAAAAGCAGGCTGGCAAAACAGCAAAGCGCCGCAATCACATTGGGCCACATCAGACCAAAGTGATTGGCGAACCAGCCTATAATCAGCACACCGATAGCCGGTGCACCTCGGGTAAAAGCTGCCCACAGGCTCAACACCCTGCCCCGCATGGCATCATCAATACTGTTTTGCACCAGGGTCTGACTGGCAACGCTGCCGATAGTAATGGTATAGCCGAAGAGAAAAATCAGCAGCGCTGCAGACCAGACATGATTGATGGTGGCAAAACCGGCCAGAGCGATAATGGCAACCAGGGTCATCCAGAGTATTTCCCGCACCAGTCCACGGGTCTTGCCGTCCATGGAGAGACGCAGGCCTGCCAGCACGGCACCTACTCCCATGGCCGAGGTAAACAGCGCCAGTGTGCCCGGCCCCGCTTCATATACGGCGCCAACAAACGCAGACAACATGAAGGCCACCGGCCGCGCAAACAGGGAAATGACCGTGAGCAGAATGAACATGGACAACAAGGCCCTGTTGTCAGCCACGTAATTGAAGCCATCCCGGATATCAGCCAGGAAGGATTTGGATTCTGCCGGCCTGGTTCTTGGCGGCAGTTGGATGAAATTCCAGGCGACGACAATCAGCAGGTAACTGACGGCATTAAACAGGATGGCCATTGCCGGACTGGCCAGTTCAATCACGATACCGGCAATGGCCGGACCGGCGAACCGGGCGACATTGAAAGCCACTGCAGTAAATGCAGCAGCAGCCACCAGGTCTTCCTTTTTCACCAGGTTGGGAATGATGGCCAGCCGGATTGGCTGGTACGCGGCCTGGATAATGCCTTCCGCCAGGGCCAGGGAAAACAACAGGCCAATGGAGAGCAGATCAAACCAGGCCAGAAAAAACAACAGGAAGGCCTGCAGCATCATCATGATCTGGGCAATCACGGCCATGGTCTTGCGATTGAAACGGTCGGCCACCACGCCGAACATGGGCGTGATGAAAATCAGCGGGGCGATTTCTACAAAAGCAACAGCCGCGACCCAGAACTCGGATTCGGACAGCACCCAGGCCAGCCAGGACACCGCAAGGCGCTGCATCCAGAACCCGATCAGGGAAACACTGTTCCCACTCATATAGATCGCATAATTGCGATTGGAGAAAGCGGAGCGAAGTGCGGAAAATTTGCCTGTTGGCATATGGCCTCGACGCTGCCGGTTAAGAATTACTGGACAATCTCTTTGATGACCAGACTAACAGGACCTTCCTGTTCAGTTCTCAGAAAAGGCTCAGACACCGCCTGGATATCGCCTGGCTGGGCTGTCGCCTGACCGGAGCGGGACAGCCTGGCACCGACAAAGATATTTTCCGCTGATGACAGGTTATTACCGGCCATCATGGCCATGGAATCATCCAGGGTAATTTCAAAAGGGAAATCCTGCACAGACAGACTTCTGGCGGCAACCGGTGGACCGCCACTGGCACGGCGGGCAAAAATATAAAGGGTCATGGACTCATCCACCAGATCCCTGACGGAATCATCGATATCGATGGCCAGGGTGATACTGGCCTGCGGGCCATCGGAAGCCGTATCCTGCGGACCGGTTTCCCCCAGCAGCAATTCAAGTTGGGATATGCGAGAGCGCAGTACAGCAGCCTGCTGACCGGAGGCATCCATCTGCATTAACTGCCGACGCCAGTATCCCAGCACCCCATTGAAATCCTCGCGCTGTACAGCGTCCATGGCCAGGATGCTCATGACAGCATACTCATTGGGATTCATGGCAAGCGCTTCATCCATGACCCGTCTTACCGGGTCGGTCAGCTGGGAATCTGCAGCCATGTACATGGCCTGGGCCAGCTGACCAAGCACGGTGGCCTTATCCGGGCTCGCTTCCATCTGGTCGGCCAGGATCCTGAATGTGGTGACGGCAGACGGGTAGTTCTCCAGTTCCAGATAAAGCGTGCCGAGCATATAGCCGTTCTGGATATCATCATCGTGACGATTGAATCGGTCCTGCAGAAAAGCAGCCAGTTCATCCAGGCGGGCCAGTTGATCCTCTTCGGTTTCAGCTGCTCGCAAATTGCTCATGATGGACTCCAAGGCGAGGTCCCGGGCGGAGCCCACACTGTCATACAACAGGTAGCTGAATACGGGAATAAACAGCAGTCCGAGGATTGGCAGAAGTTTGCCCTGCGCCGATGCCGTAGCCTGCTTTTCCTCTTCCTTCATGTCCCGGAGAAATCCCCGCTCCAGTTCATGCTTCAATTTTTCGAACTCATCAGCGGCAACGATGCCGTCTGCCAGGTCCCTTTCCAGCTCTGCCAGGCTCTGCTCAA
>Ga0181593_10006964_pt1 | contig 10112 bp, 9 predicted proteins | sample 071ome_19_FD_133756 | JGI IMG/M metagenome (GOLD analysis project Ga0181593, IMG submission 133756) | Coastal salt marsh microbial communities from the Groves Creek Marsh, Skidaway Island, Georgia - 071413AT metaG (megahit assembly) | ecosystem: Environmental > Aquatic > Marine > Intertidal zone...
ATAAAGAAGAAGCTGGCGCCATTGGCGTGCATATACCGCAACAGCCAGCCCGAATTAACGTCGCGCATGATACGCTCAACACTATCGAAGGCATAATCGACGTGCGGCGTATAGGACATCGCGAGCAGAATGCCGGTCAGGATCATCACCACCAGCATGAAGCCGGCCAGTGAGCCAAAATTCCAAAAGTAGTTGAGGTTTTTCGGCGCCGGATACTGAGATCCGACGGAATGATCGATAAAGGATACGATGGGCAGGCGTTCTTCGAACCAATCGAAGGCGCGGGCGCCCCAACCTTTGTTAGTGCTCATTTCTGGCGCGCTCCTTAACCGATGCGAATGTTTGTTTCGGAGAGGAATGTATATTCAGGGACTTCAAGATTGGTCGGCGCCGGGCCGCGGCGGATACGTGCCGATGTGTCGTAGTGTGAACCGTGGCACGGACAGAAGTACCCGCCAAAGTCTCCTCTCGGCTCAGTGGTTTTTTGTCCCAGCGGAATACATCCAAGATGGGTGCAGACTCCGACAACAATAAGGTATTTCGGATCTATGACGCGCTCTTCGTCCGCCTGCGGATCGGGCAAATCTTGCCACCGCTCGGACTGCGCGGTCTCAATTTCATCTGCCGTACGATAGCGAACGAATACCGGCTTGCCGCGCCAGCTGATGGTTACGGACTGGCCTTCCTCCAGGCCTCCTAAACTGAATTCTATCGAGGATAACGCGAGCGTATCCGCCGCCGGATTCATGCTGTTAATGAGCGGCCAGAGAGATACCGCTGCACCAACTGCACCAGTTGCGACTGTGGCATGGAGAAGAAAGTCCCGCCGGGACTCATCTGCGGTCGGAACCGCTTGGTTTTCTGCCGTGTCCGCCATCTAAATAGACCTCATGAACTTGGCTCTGCGCCGGGAATGGCACGCAAGAACAGGGTTGTCCTTAAACTGCAGTGTATAACTTCCCCACAGCCGTGGCCGTGATAAGGCCCGAAAATCCCTGTCCTGCTTTCCCTACCTCAACGAAACCCTAAGGAAAACAACGCGATGGGGTATAGGATATTTCAAACGTCGTGAAAAGGCCTTTGCTGGGCCGAAATTGGCGAGAGCGTAGGTATAGTAAGGCATTGATCAGATTAGCGCTTTTCCAACCCGATATCCCGCAAAACACTGGTGCGGTTATACGTCTGGCCGCTTGCTTCAATATCGGCGTCGATATCATTGAACCTTGTGGCTTTGTCCTCGACGATAAGCGCCTGAAACGGGCCGCGATGGACTACGCCGAGAGTGTATCTCTGACCCGTCACGCGTCTTGGTCGGCCTTCAAGGACGCCCTGGGCCAACGGCGGCTCGTGCTGTTCACCACCCAGGGCGCGGACGCTTGCCATTCGTTCTCATTCTCAGGCAGTGACACATTGCTTTTCGGACAGGAAAGCGCCGGTGTGCCAAAGACTGTCCATGCGGAAGCGGAGGCCAGAATCAAAATTCCGATGGCGCCGGGCACGCGATCGCTCAATCTGGCACAATCGGCCGCAATCGCCGCCGCTGAAGCCCTGCGTCAACTTAATGCATTTCCAGATATACCGCACGACATGACAACCCCGTAATGTCCCTGCAATGTCGGTGTAAGATAGAGACATCTAGATTATGGCTTAGCAATCGCAGTCGAACTGGATCCCCTCCCGTCGCCCGACATTGCTCCGTAGCTCAGCCCCGCCCCTCCAGAGGCGGGGCTTTTTTATCCGCCCTTTTTCGCGGCCTCGGCGCGGGCGTAGTCAAGCAAGACCGCTTTTGAATCGGTGAAACCGCTCGCTATCCAGCGATCCTCCAAGTTCCGCAAGATGTCACCGATCTGCGGCCCCTCAGGAATGCCAAGCTGCGTAAGTTCCGCACCTGATACAGGGAAGTCCGGCTGCGCCCAGTCCCTCGCCGCCTTCACCAAATCCGGCCAAAGGGCGCCGTCAGGCCTGCCGGCGCGCGCGCTGGCAATCAGCGCTGCGTCCACCGCACTTGGAGCATACCGATAGAGAAACGTGTTCATAGCCAATATGGACTGGTCGACGGGAACGTGTAACGCAGCCTCCTCCAGCGCCCTCATCGCCGCACGATCGGCATTGGACATATGCAGGCGTTTCGCAACGTCGCCACTGCCCCCTGGCACCAACGCAACCCAGCGCCGACGCCAGTCGGGCGCGCAGTTTTGAAAACTGGCCGCCCCTTCCGCGGCGATCAGGTTGTCGAAGACGTCGAGATTCTTCGCTTCGGGCAGCACCACCGCCAACACACCGGTATCCGACATCATCCTGACGGTCTCCGCCGGCTCGTCCGCGGTCAACATCTTGACCAGTTCATTGCGGACGCGCTCAGCAGACAGCTTTTTCAATTGGGCGCGATAGGTATGGCAAGCTTCAAGCGTCCCGGGATCCGCGGCGCACCGACCGTAATGCGCATAAAACCGGAAGAATCTGAGGATGCGCAAATAGTCCTCCTGAATCCGGTCTGCTGGGTCGCCCACGAAAACGACTGCGCCACGCTCCGCGTCTTCCCAACCACCGAAGAAATCGAAGACCTCGCCCGTCGGACGCATCGACATGGCGTTGAACGTGAAATCGCGCCGGGCGGCGTCCTCCCGCCAGTCTTTCGTAAACTCGACATCTGCGTGCCGCCCGTCACAGGCTGTGTCCTTGCGCAATGTTGTGATTTCAAAGCCTCGACCGTCGAAGACGGCGGTTACAGTGCCATGCTCAAGTCCTGTAGGAACCGCTTTCAAGCCGGCCTTTTCCAGCCTTTCAATCACCGTATCCGGCACATCCGGAGTTGCCAGATCAATGTCCCTGACGGCTCGGCCCAGAATGCCATCACGCACACACCCACCGACGGCACGCACATCTGTCTCGGGCGCGCCCAACGCCGAGAACACCGCTCGCAACGGCTCTTCGTTTAGCCACGGCGCATCGAGACGTCTGATTTCCAATTACAACTACTTTTCTTTGAGTTGCCCGGGAACGATCTGGCCGTCCTCGTAACGTGGAGGCGTGTATTCGGCATCAGGATTTGCGCCGCGGGTCAGAGCTGTATACGCGAGGAGCGCCATCGTCAGCACTGCACCAAGCAACAGCATAAGCGGCCATGGCCCTTTCTCGATATCTGGCGCCTCGCCGCCGTGCTTGTTGGCGTAGGCCGTGCGATACCATGCCCACAACAGATACACGGTTAGCGGCAACAGGAACGGAAGCACGTAGGTGAAAAATATTCTGGCCATTATACGTCCAGCATTTCAGCAAGGTTGACGATCATACCCGCAGTTGCGCCCCAAATATAATAGCTCTCAAACGGCATTGCGTAGTACGCGCGGTCCATCCCGTTCACCACCCGCCGCACTTTTTGATGGTTGGCGCGATCCAATAGAAAACTAAGCGGAACTTCGAAAACTTCCGCCACCTCTTCGGGCTCTGGAACAAATTGCTCCGGTGGCGGCAACACGAACCCAACGACCGGGACAACCTCAAAGCCGGTAATTGTCAGGTAGGGGTCGAGACAGCCGAGGACATCGACCGTATGGGGTTCAATACCGACTTCTTCATGTGCCTCGCGCAGAGCCGCATCAATGACATCCTGGTCTTGCGCTTCAAGTCGGCCGCCGGGGAAAGCCACCTGACCGGCATGCTTGGCCAATCCGTCTGTACGGCGTGTTAGGACAACGCTCAGGTCGCCGCTGCGATCCAGCAAAGGCACAAGCACGCCGGCGGGAACACGTTTTGTCTTAACTCCCGGTGCGCCCGCACCTCGACGATAGGGAATGCCGCTCGAGGGTATGGGCCCGTACCCTTTGTCCTCGAATTCGATCAGGTCTTCTTCCGCCAGCAGGGTCTGCCCGGTAACTACGTCACCCCGCTCGCGGATATCGCGGTGCGCGCTCAATCTTTCGCGAATGAGATCAAGTGACATCAAGACGGTTTGTCTCCAATCGGGAAGAAGGTACCGCGGCTCCATACTCCGAGGACTGCGCGTCCGTCACAATCACGTTCCTCTGCCAGGTCAACCAAATGATAAAATACCGGGCGCGACAGCCGGGCGTCCAAGCCCTTACCCGTATGGATGTACGGTGATGGCTCACCCGTGTCGCTATCCACCTCGACGCGTAGCGGATGGTCATCGTCGAGTGGAACGGTGCGGTCCAAATTTGTCCGAAAATCGATTTCCTGCTCTACGCCCTCGCCATCATGAGACATCTCCACGGCAATGAATGGTACGTCTTCCACTTCGATCCGGCCGTTCTCAACCGGCGTAGTCAGCCAATACGAACCGTCCTTGCGGCGGTTGAGCACAGTGGCAAACAACTTGACCATCGGCTTCCTGCCAATCGGCGAGCCGCGGTAGAACCATGTCCCGTTTCGGTCGATTCGGATGCCGAAATCGCCACAATCTTCGTCCCCCTCCGGCCGATTGCCGGATACCCGCAGGGAAGTGAGGGCATTCGCCGCAGAATCTTCTTCTAACTTACCCACCAGAGCCTCCATACTCGCGGGACGGTAAGAAATCCCTTGTTCTGGAGATATTTAAGTGACCGATACCATAACGCAACGGACAGGCTCTGACAGCGAAGTCTCGGTCGACGATGTGGAACGGGTCAGCGCCTTGATGGCGCGCGCCAAGGCGGCTGTGGAGACTGTCATTCTCGGCCAAAGCCAGGTTGTCGAGGAAAGTCTCATTACCCTGCTTGCCGGCGGCCACATGCTGCTTATCGGCGTTCCGGGCCTAGCTAAAACCAAACTGGTGCAAACGCTGGGCACCGTTCCTGGGCTCGAAGACAAACGCGTGCAGTTCACGCCGGACCTGATGCCTGCAGATATCCTGGGGTCTGAAATCCTGGAAGAAAACGAGGACGGCAAACGGCATTTCCGGTTCGTGCGCGGTCCGGTTTTCTGTCAGTTGCTGATGGCCGACGAAATCAACCGCGCCAGTCCGCGCACGCAAAGCGCGCTGCTGCAGGCGATGCAGGAGCGTCGGGTCTCGATCGCCGGGCAGTACCACGATTTGCCGCAGCCTTTTCATGTGCTGGCGACGCAGAACCCGATTGAGCAGGAGGGCACATACCCGCTGCCGGAAGCGCAGCTGGACCGGTTCCTCATGCAGATCGACATATCCTATCCGGACGGCGACGCGGAACGTCAGATCATCATCGCCACAACCGGCACCAAAGCTGTCGAGCCCGATCGGATTGTGACCGCAAATGATCTGATGAACGCACAGGCACTGGTGCGGCAACTGCCCGTCGGAGACAGCGTCATTGACGCAATCCTCAAGCTGGTCCGGGCGGGACGTCCGGAAACCAGCGACATCAGCGAGGTCCGCGATTGGGTCGCCTGGGGCCCTGGTCCACGTGCGAGTCAGGCATTGATGCTTGCCGTGCGCGCCCGCGCCTTGCTCGATGGCCGCCTCGCGCCGTCGGTAGACGACGTTCTCGCCCTCGCCCGGCCCGTTCTGCAGCACCGCATGGCGTTGAGTTTCACGGCGCGTGCAGATGGCCGCAGTCTCGACGATGTCATCGAACGGTTGCGCGACGCAGCGGACAACGGATAAGCGCACGCACGGCATGCCGGTCAACGCCCACTCCCTGCAGCACACAGCCGAGGTCACCGCTTCGACATTGCCACCGCTGCTGATCGACGCCAATCGCGTTGCCGCGACGGTGTCCTTGGGCAGCCACGGCCGGCGGCGTGCAGGTCCAGGCGATACATTCTGGCAATTTCGTCAGTATACCCAGAGCGACCCCGCACATACGATTGACTGGCGCCAATCGGCGAAGACCGGACCCGTATACGTACGCGAACGCGAGTGGGATGCGGCGCAAACGGCGGCCGTGTGGTGCGATTGCTCGCCGTCAATGAGTTTCCGGTCCTCTAAGAAATTACCGGAGAAAGCCGAACGCGCGGCGACCCTCGGCCTGGCGTTGGCCTCCCTGATGCTTCAAGGCGGCGAGCGCGTCCGCTTGCTCGGCGCAGAGACCAACGCAGTGTCCGGGCGGCTGGCGATGATGGAGATGGCTCACGCGCTCGAGCGCACACTGGCCAACCCGCAACCCGCGGGCATTCCGCCGCCGCCGGTTTCCTTGCCGAAACATGCGGCAATCGTCCTGATCAGCGACTTCCTGTTTCCGCCCGGCAAACTGGAGGCGGCAATAGCAGCATTCGCGGGCAGCGGCGCACGCGGACATCTTCTTCAAGTGCTGGACCCTGCGGAGGAAAGCCTGCCCTATAAGGGACGCATCCGCTTTCAGGGGTACGAAGACGAAGGCCAACTGCTGATCGAGCGCACGGAAGATATCCGAACCGCCTACATCGGCCGCATGATCGAGCATCGCGAGCGGTTGTCCACGGCGGCGATGCGCGCCGGCTGGACCTTCGGTGTGCATCACACGGACCGGCCGCCGCACACCGCCCTTGTTGCCCTGCATAACCGACTGGCAGAGCCGGTATGGTGAGCCTGGGCGCCATCACCTTCACCTTTCCATGGGTGCTCATGGCCCTCGCCGTGCTGCCGCTGGTCTGGTTGCTGCTGCGCGTGACACCGCCCTCGGCGCGCCGCCTCTCCTTCCCCGCAATCCTGTTGCTGTTTGGTCTGACATCGCCGGAAAAATCATCGGCCCGCACGCCATGGTGGCTGATGCTGCTCCGTCTGTCGTGCATCGCGCTGATTATCGCCGCCTTGGCGGACCCGGTGCTGAACCTGCGGCAGAGCATGCGCCAGAGCCCGCTCATTCTCGTACTCGACGACGGGTGGGCCGCGGCAAGCGGCTGGACGCAACGGAAGAATGCCGCCATTCGCATCCTCGAAGGGGCAATGCGCGACAATCGCCCTGTCATGCTCGTAACCACCGCGCCGGAAACGGCCGGGGCGGCCGACGCGCTTACGTTTACGCCCGCCGCCGATGCTCTGACAAATGTGCGCGGAATGGATGCAAAACCCTGGAGCACGGACCGCAAGGCGCTGGTGCTGGACCGGCTCACCGCTGCCGGACTTCAACCGCCCGCGGAGGCGATTTGGATTGCGGACGGAGTGGCGTCGACGGCCGATACGGAAATCGCATCCAGGCTGCAAAAACTTGGGCGGCTGACCGTATTGACCGAAAGCATTGTAACCGGGCCGTTCGTGCTTGGCCCCGCCGACCGCGCTTCCGACGGTGGCGACAACGTCATTGATGTGACCGTGCGCCGACCCTCGGCGAGTGCGCTGCCCTCGACGATAACCGGCGTACTCGCGCTTGACCAAGCCGGACGCACACTGGCGCGGGCGGACGCGTCCTTCGACGAAGGGCAAGCTGTGACGACTGCGCGTTTTAACGTTCCGACCGAACTCGGCAATCGCATGGCCAGACTCGCGGTGCCAGATGAAAGTGGCGCCGGCGGCGTGTATTTGCTGGATGACCGCTGGACCCGGAGACCGGTCGGTGTCGTGTCGGATAACCCGGACGGGATTGTCACGCCACTGTTGGAAGACGGCTTTTACGTATCACAAGCACTGTCGCCCTATGCGGAAGTCCGCGGCGGAACGCTGGCGCAACTGCTGCAACGAGACTTAGCGCTGATCATTCTGTCGAGCGGGCGGCGCATCAACGACCCGGAAGTCACGTTACTTGAGCCCTGGCTGGAGAACGGCGGTGTCCTTGTGCGCTTCTCCGGGCCGACGCTCGACGGCAACGTCGATCCTCTGCTGCCCGTGCGCTTGCGTGGCGGCGGCCGAACCTTCGGCGGCACGATGTCATGGACTGAGCCAGTCGGTCTTGCCCCGTTCCCCGAGGACAGCCCCTTTGCCGGGCTGACCGCGCCGGATGACGTGCTGGTGTCGACACAGGTTCTGGCGGAACCGTCGTCCGGTCTCGCGGCACGCACATGGGCGCGTTTAAATGACGGTACGCCGCTGGTCACCGCCGACCGGCGCGGCGACGGCTGGGTGATTCTGTTTCACGTTACCGCCACGCCAGACTGGTCGACGTTACCGCTGTCGGGTGTGCTGGTCGACATGCTGCGGCGCGTACTCGACCTCAGCCGCGGGGTCGACGAAGCCGCCTCGACGCTACCGCCCAGCCTACCGCCTCAAGATGTCCTGAATGGCGCCGGCCAGCTTGTCGCGCCGGCCCCGACGGTCCTTGCGATCAGCCGCGACGACATCGGCGACCCGAACATCGGCCCGGTCCATCCGCCGGGCTACTACGGCGTCAGCGCGACAAAGATTGCCGTCAACCTGGGCCCTGCAATCGGTCCGATGGATGCGCAGGCCACGTGGCCTGCTGGCGCCAGCGTCACTGGCTTCGATTCCGTCGCCGCCGAACGCAGCCTAAAGCCGTGGCTGCTGTTCGCAGCGCTAGCGCTGTTTATCGCCGACTTCCTGATTTCGCTCGTATTGCGCGGGCATTTGTTCCTTCCCGAAATGAAACGCGCTTCGGCAACGGCCGCTATAGCCTTGGGTATTGCCCTGACGTTGCCCGGCGAGGGTTTAGCGGCCAACGAACCGGTCCCGCCACCGACGATGGACGCGGTGCTCGAGACGCGTCTGGCTTACGTAAAAACCGGACGGGACTCAACGGATCGGGTTTCGTCGCAGGGACTGGCGACACTGACGCAAGTGCTGGCCGCACGCACGTCCGCGGAGATGGCCCCGCCCGCCGGCATTGATCCGGAGGTTGACGACCTCTTCCCCTATCCGGTCGTGTATTGGCGCATCGGCGCCGATCAGATTCCGCCGTCCGAACAGGCCGCCGGGCGCATCAACGATTACCTCAGCCGCGGCGGCATGATCCTGTTCGATGCGCCGAGCCAAGTCGGCGCGAACGAAGACGGGGACGGCCAGCAGGTCGGGCAGGCCCTCAACGCCGTGCTGACCCGCCTCAACGTGCCGCCTCTGGTGCAAATCTCCGACGAACATGTGCTGCGCAGGAGTTTCTATCTCCTGCCGGACCTGCCCGGACGCTACACCGGTGCCCCGCTCTACGTGGAGCGCACGTCTGCCAGCAACGACGGAGTGTCGTCGATCATCATCGGCAGCCACGACTGGGCCGCCGCGTGGGCACGCGACGCCCGTGGCCTGCCGCTGTATCCCGCCGTACCAGGCGGAGAGCGCCAGCGCGAGTGGTCGTACCGCTTCGGTGTGAACCTGGTGATGTACGCGCTGACCGGCAACTACAAGGCGGATCAGGTGCATCTTCCGGCGATCATGCAAAGGCTGACGCAATGAGCGGCATGACATTCTCCGCTCTGGTGCCGCTGCCCGTTCTGGTGACCCTGATGGTCGTCGGCGGTTTGATCTCGGGCTTCGCCCTCGTGCGCCGTTCGCGGGCGGCGGGATTGCGCTGCATCGCTATTCTGATCCTCGGCGCCGCGGTGCTCGACCCGCGCGCAACGCTGGAGAATCGCCGACCCCTGGACGACATCGCCGTCGTCGTGATCGACGAAAGCCTGTCGCAGCAGCTGTCCGACCGGCCGAGCCGCTCTGCGGAAACACTGGAGAGTCTCAACGCGGCCCTGGACCGCCTCAATGCCACGGAAATTCGCACCGTCCGCGTTACACCGGACTCCGCCGGCGCGCGCAGCGATGGCACCCGGCTTTTCGAGGCCATCTCCAAGGCCACAGCGGACATCCCGAGCCGCCGGCTGGCGGGTATTATCACCATCACCGACGGCATCGTGCACGACGCACCGGCGGCAGCGGATCAGTCCGGCCTGACGGCACCGCTTCATGTTCTGCTGACCGGCCGCCGCGCGGAACGCGACCGGCGGATTGTCGTTGTCGAAGCGCCGGAGTTCGGACTGGTCGACAAGTCGGTGCCAATCCAAATCCGCGCGGAGGATACCGGCGTTGCCGACGGTACCCCGATTGCGGCAACGCTGCGGGCCGACGGCGGCGCGGTGCAGCAGTTTTCGATCCGCGCCGGCGAGACGCTGGAATTCCTGGCGCCGCTGGAACATCCGGGCGCCAACGTGTTCGAGCTGGAACTGGCTCTGGCAGAGAACGAAATCTCGCCGCGCAACAACCGCACCCTCGTCACCGTCAACGCGATCCGCGACCGCTTGAAAGTGCTGCTGATCTCCGGGCAGCCGCATGTCGGGGAGCGCTCGTG
>Ga0181593_10006968_pt1 | contig 10111 bp, 7 predicted proteins | sample 071ome_19_FD_133756 | JGI IMG/M metagenome (GOLD analysis project Ga0181593, IMG submission 133756) | Coastal salt marsh microbial communities from the Groves Creek Marsh, Skidaway Island, Georgia - 071413AT metaG (megahit assembly) | ecosystem: Environmental > Aquatic > Marine > Intertidal zone...
CGCAGGTGCAATTATCTCTGGTGGTAAAGGCACCGCTGACGAGAAATTTGCTGCGTTGAATGATGCTGGCGTTGCTACCTGTAAGAGCCTCGCTGATATCGGCAAGACCTTGAAAGAGCTGACCGGCTGGTGAGCTGAGCCTTGAAGTAAACTTGAAGTAAGAAAAGCCCGCCGCGTTCGCGCTGCGGGTTTTTTTGTCTCAATAACGTTGGGGTTCTCAGAAATACAGGCTGTTGAATCCCAGGTTGTAGAGGATATGAAGCCCTACTGAGGGGAGGATGCTCCCCGTTTTATCTTTGAAAAATCCAAATACCAGCGAAGGTATAAACGTAGCGGCGGGCAAAAAACCGTCGTAGTGCATAAAGTGTACTGCTGTAAAGGCAGCACTCGTGATCAGGTTGGGCAAAGATAGCCATAGAAAATATCGACCCCGGAACGGCGCGAAACTGGAGAGGGAGCCTTGCAAAAACCCTCTGAAAGCAGCCTCTTCAACGATCGGCACAAGTACCAGGTAAAACATCGCCAGCCCGGGCGTATTGAAAAGAGCCGGGACTCCGAAAGTGGCGTCGGTCAGGAAAATAAGGGCGAAACCCATCGCCAGAGGGATGATCAGCGCGGCCAGATAGAGTTGAATAGCATCATGCCTCCACGACACTGGTGAATTAACCCGGTTCAACGGTGAGTTCTCATCGTACTGCCGTCAACATAAAGACGTCCTCTTCTGCGTATTTGCATCATAGCTATTCCGGAAATCGACAGAAATGTCACTCGCTTAAGTTATATGTCTGTTTAATTATACCGTTATTGATCTTGCTCAACATCCCCCTATGTAACTCCCTGTAACGTAAAAAGACAGGCATCTGGAATCCACCAGAGAAGGAGGGATCATGAAAAAGCGATTTATTATCGGTGCGATTGGTGCAGCATGCACGATCGCCGCCACACAGGTATCTGCGGGCGCGGGTGAACAGGTATCCAAGAGTCCGTCTGAGAATATTGCGCTCGATGAGGCATTTCTGAATGGACACCCGCCCGAAGCAGAGCACAGTTTCGTAAAATATTTACGTCGCTACGTGCCAGCTCAATCCTCGGATGGAACGCTGTTAACGGGAGTGGATTACAACGACTCAGACGGCAACCTTCAGAAGTCCCGTGAGCGGGCAAAGCCTCTGATTAATGCATTTCTGTTCGGGCCGGTCGAAAGCCCGGAGGCAGAAGGTGAAGAAAATGCGGGCGGTTTTGTTGGCCATGGTAAACGTGATGCCTATGCCGCCGTCAGTTTTGATGATGGTCAGACATGGAAAACTACAAACCTGTCGGAATCGGCGGATAAATTTTCTACTGTGATGGAAGATTACCCTGGTGACGTCACTAATATGCAACTGACCGTAGCGGGAGATCGAATTCTGGTTGTCTGGCAGAGTAAATACTGCTCAACCGGTGCTCCCGGATATACGTCGGATAGTGACTCTACGTATGCCCGCGATTCTGAGTTATTGGCAACAACGCTCGGCATCAACCCTGACGCCGACCTCTATATGACTGATGTCTTTGGTGTGGCCGGTGATCAGGGTTCTATTGATTACAGTGAAGAGGGCTTCCCGACCATTGGCGAAGTGCCTTTCAACTGCTTGTGGATCAACCGAGGCGTATTGATGGACGGTGATGACCCTCGCACAGCAGAGGTTACTGAGTCCACGCATGTTGTCTGGTATAAACCTGAACGTCTGACCTCGGGGCGTCGTGACGTGAATCGCATTGAGGTCGGCATGGTGACCGGTGCCGGTGCCACGATTATCTGGCAGGAAGACCCGGACGGGCTGGCTTCCGGGCAAGGCGAGGGCCCGGGAGAAGGCTGGAGTGGTGCCATTGCCAGTCATCAGACTGATGTTTGGTACAGCTTTTTGCCATGGGAGCACTTTGAAACGGTGATCAGCGAGGACGGCAGCATCGCAAGCCTTTCTGATTATTGGGCGCTGGATACTGCTAAGCCGAAGGCCTTCGTTCCCTTTGCGGTGCCTATGCGACTGACCAATAACGCACGCTGTAATATCGACAATGCCAGTGCACTTTACTGTACCGAGCAGGCGTTGAATTTTGGCCTCAGAAATCAGTGTGCTGATACGGTATCCATCCTCACCGGCAACAACGATTCGATGACTGAAATCTGTGTCAGCGAAAATGGAATTCCTAACGTGGCAAACACGGGTGCGACCCGTGCGCGCATGAACTTGCAAGCTCGTAAAAATGAATTGGGCGAAACGGTAGGCGCCTGGGTAGTGATTGTTGCCGAGGAAAGTAAAGGTCTGGGCGCCTATGGCTATCTGGTCGACGACCCTACGACACCTTGCGACGACCCAGAGAATGACGCGGAATGTTCAACGGCCGATATCGGCAAGAATATCTGGTATTACTCATTCGAAATGGGGAGCCCGGCCACCAGTGGCGATCTTTCTGACACTGGCCTGGTGAAAAACCTGGTTAGTCAGGGCGACCTTCTTAATCAGCCAGAGACTAACTGGCGTACCGGAAATCTGTTTCCACCAATGTCCACCGCCGACATGTGGAACTTTATCAGCCCCGATGGCACCGACTACAATTACGGCATCATGCGCACAGAAATCGCACGCCGGGGAAGCCTCCTGGTGCAGCCTGTTGCAACGGCACTTAACAGTGGTAGCCAACTTCTGGCCATGCCAATGTTCAAGCAGGGTCTGATGCAGCAGGGTGGTCCAGCTGACATTATGGCGCGGCGACTCGTATACACAGGTGCGACAGACAACCCTTATGATTTCGCCAATATCGTTTGTGAATCCCGCCTCTTTAATGATGGCAGCAACCCTTATTACCCAAAAGGTGTCTGCCTTAGTCCGGCCATTAACCTGTCCTCTGTGACACCAGTAGATTGCGTTGTCGCTGGTGACGGTGATAACGATACCAGTGATGGAGCCTGCCCTACGATTTCTGAAGAGGGCGTCGCGCAAGACGACCCCGAGGATCAGACGAATTTCGATAAAGTCGACGCCTGGATTCAATGCCCCGGCTCCGACGAATGCGGAAACAGCGATGTCAGTCTGGCGCTTGGTGAGAACCTCGACGATCAGAGTTGGCATAATCCATTAGATGTTGCCAAGGGGCACCGCGGATATATCTGGGGAGATATGGTTGTTGCCATGTATGCCTGGTCACCAAACTGGAAGCGCAACACGGTAGGGCATGATCGCTATGAACTGTACATTCGCCGATCATTCGATGGTGGACGTACCTGGACGACGACCCCGGCGTCCTGGGGCGGGCAGGGAACCAAGACCTGCGAGTTCATGCGTGACGGTGAAATTGCTAACGATGCGACGCAAGTGTGTACCGAATATGCTGCAGGCGCTCCCGAGCAGGCCCGCAATATTTCTCAGTTACAGAATGCGGATGGAGCCGCGACTTACAAACTGACTATTCTCGATCCTCGTTACGCACCGACGCCACCAACGATGCCTGACATTGTTGATGAGGTATATGGAGATGACGACTCCGACCTGTTTAACCCATCGCGATTCTTTGTCGTCTATGAAACTGGCGATAACGAAACGACGGCGGAAGGGGAAGCCGAAGCGTTAGATCTTTTCTATGGACGGGCGGTGAATTTTGGCGATCAGTATCAGGTGGATACCTCTGAAGAAGACCTTCTCAATAATTGTGTGACTGCCTTCTGTAATGAATTTGATCGGCTCACGACGGGATCGGATGTGTCCGCAGAAGAGGCAAGTCTTGCCATGAGTCCGTCTGGCGACACCCTCTATGCGGTGTGGGCACAGTTCGATACAGGTGTGATTGAAGAAGGCGAGAACCTCGCTGACGCTCGCTTTGCACGTGTCTGGTACGACGATAGTAATAGTGAACAGATTACCAGCGATGCTGAAGCACGCGACGACCCTGTTATGGGAACGCCGGGTGAGGGAGAGCCAGTGGATTTTGATCAACCTGACCCCGGCAGTGACGATGACACAGGCGCGGACGACCAGGACAATGTCAGTGACGAAGCTCCGGCAAGTGGTGATTCAGCGGACACGGATTCAGCTAACCAAGGGACTGGGAGTGGAAACAGTCGCAAAACAAAACTTGAGGAGTTTTTCGGCTGTAGTGCGGCCAGGGCAGGTACACCGTTCGATCCTGTCTTCCCTGTAATGGTGATAATGGGGCTGATCTATATAGCTCAGCGTCACTATCGGGCTACTGCTGTTCAGTCTGCTGTAGAGGCAAACTGATCTGAATCAATACTCCGGGTGATTCCGTTGATCACCCGGAACAATGATCTCTATATGCGTTCTTAGTAATTTAGATTGTACCGTTATTGATGACTCGGCATCGACAGGAGTGGGTCATCGTCGGAAGTTCAGTGCAGTGCGCTCAAGTCCCTGCAAATCAGCTGATGCTTCCCTATCTTCCCAGTCGTTCAGGTGAAGCGATGATCGTTGTTCACTGAGTTTCTGGGATCTTGAGAAATAAGCCACATAAGAGGATATGGCTATGAACATACACACACTCTCAACCGCTGTTCTGATAGCGGGTCTTATTGTTCTTCCAGGTGCGGCAATGGCGAAGGACGGCAAAGACGCTGCGGCTATGGAGCGCAGCAAAACCATGTCGCAGGAGCGGACGGTGAAACGGGATAAGGCGGTCGCCCGTGATGCCATGATGGATCGTGATCAGAAGCGTGAGCAATTGCGTGATGGTACTGGGGACCAGTCGAAGGATCAGCTCAGGCAGCAGGACCGGCTCCAGGACGGTAGCGGTATATACGGTGCTGCGGTGATGAATGACGGCGAAATTCAACAGTACCGAGAGCGCTTACGTACTGCAAAGAGCGATAAAGAACGACAGAAGTTGATGAAACAACATCGCAAAGATATGCAGGAGCGGGCCCGACAGCAGGGTATTGACCTTGCCGACGACGAGTAAATTTACCCAGCTCGGTATCGCTCTGCTGCTGTTCAGTCAGCTGCTGTCTGCGTCTGCCGGTGCGAGTTCAAAGGTAAGCAGCGGGCTTACCTACACTCGCATCGGCGACATAACTGAGTACTTTGTGCCCCTTAAATTCGTCCGTAGTGAGGAAGGTTATTACCTGTCGGTGACAGGAGGGTGGATTCATGATGTTGGAGGTGAAGACGATGTTCAGGGTATCGGAGACACGAGTATTTATGGTGTTGTCTATGATGTTCTGTATTTTTCTCAAGCCTCTGTCGGGGTTGATCTGCAAGGGGGGATAAAGTTACCGACGGCCCGTAACGAGCTTGGCTCCGGAGAGGTAGACTATCAGGCGGGAGTCAGTGCGTCTCGCTACGACCGTTCGGGGGTCTGGGTGCTGAGCGCGGACGTGCGGATTGCTGGCGGCGGTGATGATGGCAGAGATCGTGAAGATACAGACGCAGTTGAAGCAGACAGCGTTATGTTGACGTTCGGACGATTATTCAGCCTGGTATCAGACCATCGCCTCGGCATCTTTTATGACGTTGTGCAGGAACAATCCGAAGATGACAGAGCACATACTCTCAGCTTTTATCTTAACAGTCCGACGTCGGTCGCAGGGCTCAGGCTAAAACCGTTCTTCCTATACGGATTCTCCGGAGTTACGGAGGCTGCCGTATCTGGTGGCTTGCTTCTGGAGTATGCTTTCTGATCAGCACGCTAGCTATAAGTCGAATAGTCGCCTGTTACTACCTCTCGTATTCTGGATGCATACCCGGAGGTGGCTATGATTTACGATAACGACTACAACGAAGCCCGCGATAATCCTAAAGCATTCTGGTCTGCACAGGCCGAGAATATTCACTGGTTTAAAAAGCCACAGACGATTCTGAGTAAAGACAATAACGGTATTGATCGCTGGTTCGCTGATGGTGAGCTGAACACAGCGTTTCTTGCGTTGGATTATCATGTGCTGAACGGGCGCGGCGATCAGCCTGCCATGATTTTTGACTCTCCGGTTACCGATACCAAGCGCACGTATACCTATCGTGAACTCACCGAAGAGGTGGCCCTCTTTGCCGGTGTCCTGGCGGCACAGGGAGTAACAAAGGGGGATCGTGTGGTCATCTACATGCCGATGATTCCTGAGGCCGCTATCGCTATGCTGGCCTGTGCGCGTTTGGGCGCAGTGCACTCCGTGGTTTTCGGCGGTTTCGCCCCGCATGAGCTCGCGGTGCGTATTGATGATGCCAGTCCTAAGGTATTAGTGACGGCGTCCTGCGGTATTGAAGTTGACCGGCTAATTCCTTACAAGCCTATCGTTAACGACGCACTTTCCATGGCCTCAGAAAAGCCCGATCGCTGTATTGTTTACCAGCGCGAGCAGCACCCATGCGAACTGGATTCCGGTATCGACATCAACTGGGCAGACGCTGTCGCTGCTGCGGCTCCCGCTGACTGTGTCCCTGTGCTTGGTAGCGATCCTCTCTACGTACTTTATACCTCGGGTACTACCGGTAAACCCAAGGGCGTTGTACGGGACAACGGTGGGCACGCGGTTGCTATGCGCTATTCGATGGACAGTGTCTACGACATTTCTGCAGGGGATGTATTCTGGGCCGCATCCGATGTCGGTTGGGTCGTGGGCCATTCTTATATCGTCTACGCGCCACTGATCACAGGCTGCACGACGGTGTTTTACGAAGGCAAGCCGGTGAGGACACCAGACGCAGGAGCTTTCTGGCGTGTCTGTGCAGACTACGGCGTAAAAGCACTGTTCGCAGCACCAACGGCGTTTCGCGCTATCCGTAAAGAAGACCCGGACTGTAAACTGGCGAAAAATTACGACCTTAGCAAACTGACCACTATTTTTATGGCGGGAGAGCGTCTGGACCCTCCGACCTATGATTGGGTTACCGGGCACCTGCAACGACCGGTGGTTGACCATTGGTGGCAGACTGAAACTGGCTGGGCGATTGCAGGTAATCACGTTGGCTATGGTCTGGCTGATACCAAGCCGGGTTCCGTGACACGACCCTCTCCGGGATTCAACGTTGAGATACTTGATGGTTCAGGTAAACCGGTCGCGGCGGGCGAGCAGGGCAGTATCGCCATCCGCCTGCCTATGCCTCCGGGGTGTCTCCCTACCATCTGGGGGAATCATGAACGCTTTGAAGCCGGTTATCTGAATACCTTCAAAGGGTATTACGTCTCTGGTGACGGTGGCTATATCGACGAAGACGGTTATCTGTTTGTGCAGGGCCGCACCGACGACATTATTAATGTCGCAGGACACCGGCTTTCGACCGGCGAAATGGAGGAGGTGGTCGCCGGTCATGATGCCGTCGCAGAGTGCGCGGTGATCGGTCAAAGCAGTGACCTGAAGGGAGAAGAGCCTCTCGGATTGGTGCTGCTCAAAGACGGTGTCACGATTGATGAAGCGCAGCTTGAATCCGAACTGATTCAGAGGGTACGTGAGAATATTGGCGCTGTGGCCAGCTTCCGCCACGCTGTGGTGGTCCAGCGCCTGCCAAAAACCCGCTCGGGTAAAATTCTACGTAAGGTATTGCGTAATATTGCTAACAGTGAGGAGTACCAAACTCCGTCAACTATCGATGATCCGGCGTGTCTTGTCGAAATTGAAGACACTTTATTGAAAAAAGGGTTAAGAAAATGAAACTCTGAGGAACTGAGTGAGGAAAGGGGCGTCTGAACGTGCGGTTGTTGCAAAACAACCTTTATGATTGCTCCCCCCTCGCGCCGGCCTTCGGGTCGGCGTTTTTTTATGCCCTGCTAATAAGCGTACAGGCACCTGGTATGCCGATCAGATCATCCCCTCGCTTAACGCGACAGCGATACCTTCTCCAAGATCGCTGATTTCTGAGATCCAGAACTCCTGCCAATCTCCTTTCAGTATTACCGGTGGTTGAACCCAGCGCCATCGCAGACCTGTAGTAATGGTATTGATTGCTCGTTCAGTGCCCGTACCGTCGTGGCCGGCCCGGATGATAGCGGTGCAGGGTAAGCCCTGCTTGCTCTCAAGCACAGGATAATAAATACGATCGAACCAGTCTTTCAACGCCCCTGACATATACCCGAGGTTTTCGGGAGTGATGAGCACGACAGCGTCCGCCTGCTCAACATCTTCAGAGTTGCTGTCCAGGGGAGCCAGTGACACGACATTCAGTGCGCAGCTGGCTGACTGCGCGGCAGTCCGTGCTGAATTAACGAACGCATCGCGCACTTTTTTCAGATTGGGTGACGGCGTATGTGCAATCACCAGAAGTTGTCGCTCTGTCATCGTGAATCAGTCGACGTCGGGTGCAACACCGTCCTGAGGCTTGATGACCAGAACGTCGCAGGTCAGTTTATCGACCAGAGACTCAGCCGTGTTGCCAATCAGAACTCCGCTCAACCCGTCGCGGCCGACGGTACCGACAACGACCAGGTCGGCACTGATTTCGGCGGCAATATCTGGGATTACCTCTTCGGCATCACCTTCCGCCATGTGAACGTGGTCATCCTCAACGTTGAACTTTCCGGCCCACCGTGCGGTGGCATCTTTATGTTGGTTTGTTACATAGTCCTGAATGTCATCGGGCGGAGTCACTTCGGGAATCATCGCGAAGGCAACCGCAACCATCGGATAGGCGTTTGCAATATGCAGATCGGTATCGAAGTGATCGGCAAGATGTTCGGCGTAAGATAGTATGTTGTCATTGATCAGGGCATGCCCTGTGTCTTCGCTGGTGGCATCAATACTGGCGAGAATACGGTTGTGATTCCAGGGCTGTGGCGTCTTGACCATTAAGACCGGCGCAGGGCAGTGGCGCATCAGGTTCCAGTCGGTATGTGAAAACAGACGCTCGACCAGGCCGTGTTTGTATGTGGACTTGATGACCAGGTCGTAATCGTTGTTGCGCGCTGATTCAATGGCGGCGTCGTGCAGGTGCTTCTGCCAATGTACTTCGGTGCTGACGCTCAATCCTTCGCAGGCCGGGTCATCAATAAAAGAGGATACCCAGGTGTCGGCACGCCGTATAAGAGCTTCACGGATACTGCTTGCCGTGGTATCCGCCAGCTGAGAGGCGCTGTCTCCAAACGAATCCCATGCTGTTGTCAGCAGGGTCAGGTCTGCATTCAGCGCTTTTGCCAGCCAGGTCGCCCGGTCGAATCCCGGTTGCTCACTATCGTTCTGATCAAGTACGACGAGAATATGATTGATATCGAGCATGGCTTTCTCCTTGGGCATTTTCATTACGTGGGGTTAGCATAACCCGCAGCATGTGAAAAAGTCTTGGCCTGGATCAGGGAGACACACGGAAAAATGAAACGGAATCCACCATGATCTTAGCTTGCGACGCCATATTTTCGCTGGCGGCTGTCGCCTCTTCCACAAGTGCCGAGTTTTGCTGCGTCATCTCATCCATACGGGAAATAGCCGAATTCACCTGATTAATTCCCAGCTCCTGCTCTTTAGTTGATGAGGAGAGTCCGGATATCATCTGGCTGACCTCTTCAACGGAACTGACTATCTCTTTTAACGTGTCTCCTGACAGGTTGACCAGTCTGGTGCCTTGCTCAACCTTTTCGACACTGTCGTTTATCAGGTCTTTAATTTCTCGTGCTGCTTGTGAGGAGCGCTGGGCCAGCTGCCGGACTTCAGACGCTACGACTGCAAAGCCTCGCCCTTGTTCGCCAGCACGAGCTGCTTCTACGGCTGCATTCAATGCCAGCAGATTTGTCTGAAAGGCGATATCATCGATCACACCGATAATGTCTGCGATCTGCTTGCTGGCACTGCTGATAGCCTCCATCGACACAACTGCTTGATGCACTATTTCTCCGCCCTCCGAAGCCCGGTTTTCAGCACCTTTTGACTTGTCATCTGCATTAGCAGCGTTTTTGGCACTTTGTGAAACAGCCGCAGCCATTTCATTCATTGATGATGCCGTTTCTTCGAGTGAGGCTGCCTGCTGTTCCGTGCGGGCAGCAAGGTCGATCACTCCGGCTTCGATTTCACGTGCACCGCTGCTCACCTGACTGGCGGTTTCATTGATATTGCGGATGACAGAAACGAGCTTGCCCGTCGTACTGTTGATACTGCTTGCCAGTTGACCGAATGTACCGCTGTAAGATGATTTTACTTCCC
>Ga0181593_10006973_pt1 | contig 10104 bp, 8 predicted proteins | sample 071ome_19_FD_133756 | JGI IMG/M metagenome (GOLD analysis project Ga0181593, IMG submission 133756) | Coastal salt marsh microbial communities from the Groves Creek Marsh, Skidaway Island, Georgia - 071413AT metaG (megahit assembly) | ecosystem: Environmental > Aquatic > Marine > Intertidal zone...
CGGACGACGCTGTGGAAGAAGACGAAGGTGTTGCCTGGTGGATATATGTGCTGCTCGGGATTGCTAACCTCGGGCTGCTCGGTGGTCTCGTCTGGTGGTGGCTGATGCGGCGTAACAGAAAGTCAGAAGAGGCTGACGCATCAGCTGCTGAGGCGCTTGATCTGGATACCGGACCGCTGGACGATGCTGACCTTGATTCGGCAGATTTCGATAACTTTGACGGCACCGAGGAAGAAGATATCCCCGTCGTTGATGATGATAGCCGTGTCCCTGCGTCAATGGGGGGGGACACCGATATGGGTGCGCCTGAACTGCAGGAGTCATCGGAGGAAAACGCTGATGATACTGATGATGACTGGGGTGAGTTCGACTTGCCGGATGAAGACAAGCCCACGGACGACGACCGGAAAGACTGAATAACACCTGACAGCGCCTGAGGGCGCTGTTTTTTTGTCTTTTCTTACAGATAGAGCTTTCTGTCTGATTTTAAAGCCTTTTTTCTGTCCTGCCTTGCTGTACACCGGGTGCCTCCTTATACTCTGGCGAGTTTTGAATCAGAGTTAATGAGGTCAGATCCTTATGAAATTTCAGGGTACCGGTGAATACGTAGCTACCCCCGAGCTGCAGATGGCGGTGAATGCCGCGATTACTCTGCAGCGTCCTTTGTTGCTCAAGGGTGAACCGGGCACCGGTAAGACGATGCTGGCTGAACAGCTGGCAGAATCTCTGGGAACGGATCTGATCCAATGGCACATCAAGAGCACAACGAAGGCGCATCAGGGGCTTTATGAGTACGAGGCGGTTTCCCGCCTTCGTGACTCTCAGCTCGGTGTCGATGGCGTGAATGATATTTCGAACTACATCGTGAAAGGTAAGCTGTGGGAGGCATTTGACGCCGATAAGCCCGTAGTATTACTGATCGACGAGATTGATAAGGCAGATATCGAGTTTCCGAATGATCTGCTGCTCGAAATCGATAAGATGGAGTTTTTCGTATACGAAACGCAGGAGCGTATTGTTGCGAAACATCGTCCAATCATCCTCATCACCAGTAATAACGAAAAAGAGCTTCCCGATGCTTTTCTGCGTCGTTGCTTCTTTCATTACATCGATTTCCCGGATCGCGAGACCATGAAAGCGATCGTCGACGTACACTTTCCTGATATTCAGGCTCAGTTGGTTAACGATGCGCTGGAAGTTTTCTTCGATGTCCGTAAGGTGCCGGGGTTGAAGAAGAAGCCTTCAACCTCTGAATTGGTTGACTGGTTGAAACTGCTGATGGCCGATGAACTGGGCGTCGAGTTGCTGCGAAATCACGATAACAGCAAAGCGATACCACCAATGGCTGGCGCACTGGTGAAAAATGAGCAGGATGTGCACTTGCTTGAAAAGCTTGCTTTCATGAGTCGCCGTCGGGGCTGATCTATGCTGATCGATTTCTTCGATACTGTCCGCAGAGCGCGGGTGCCGTGCTCAATTCGTGAATACCTCGATCTGATAGAGGCGGTTCAGGCGCGGGTGGCATTTGCAGATCTCGAAGAGTTCTATGCACTGGCCCGTCTGGTTCTGGTGAAAGACGAAAAGCATTACGACAAATTTGATAAAGCATTCGCCGCGTATTTTGAAGGCATTGATGCATTGCCTTCCATGTTTGATGACGTGAATATCCCTGCAGAGTGGATGCGGAAAGAAGTCGAGAAGCTTCTTTCCGAAGAAGATATGGCTAAAATCGAGTCTCTCGGAGGCTTCGATGAGCTGATGAAGACACTTCAGGAACGTCTCGAAGAGCAGAAGAAGCGTCATCAGGGCGGCAATAAAATGATCGGTACTGGCGGTACATCTCCGTTTGGCTCTGAGGGTTACAACCCCGAAGGCGTACGTATTGACCAGAACCGTTCGCGCCATAAGAAAGCCGCAAAGGTATGGGAACAGCGCAACTACAGAAACCTTGATGACAATGTCCAGCTTGGCATTCGCAATATCAAAGTCGCTTTGCGTCGCCTGCGTCGTTTCGCACGGCAGGGCGCAGCCGAGGAGCTGGACATGGATGACACCATCCGTTCAACGGCCCGACATGCCGGTATGCTTGATATTAAAATGGTGCCAGAGCGACACAATGCGGTTAAAGTGCTGCTGTTTTTCGACGTAGGCGGTTCGATGGACCCCCACGTGCGCGTGTGCGAGGAGCTGTTTTCAGCTGCCAGGACTGAGTTTAAGCACATGGAAACCTTCTATTTCCATAACTGCCTTTACGAATCTGTGTGGAAGAACAATATTCGTCGTATGAACGAGCGCACAGAAACATGGGACATTTTGCGCAAGTATGGACAGGATTACCGCGTAATCTTCGTCGGTGATGCCATGATGGCGCCATACGAGGTGACCCATGCTGGCGGCAGTGTTGAACACTGGAACGAAGAGCCGGGTGCGGTATGGATGGAGCGGATGGCCAATCACTTTGAGAAGTTGGTTTGGCTGAATCCTGCGCCTGAAGACCACTGGGGAATGGGCGGCTCGCTCGGTGCGATCCGCTCACTGGTCAATGATAAAATGTATCCCATGACCTTGTCGGGGCTTGAGGATGCCATGAGGTTTCTCAGTAAGTAGCGGAACCTTCTGACGATGAATCGGGGCTGTTGAAGCTGTGTTTGATGTTCCACACAGTCAGCAGAGATGCCCGGAGAATAATAAAGAATGCAGGGCGTTAAATGATACAGGCTCACCGCTTGTTTACATCACTGGCACTGACAATGATCGTGCTGAGTGCCAGTTTGGTTTCGGCTCCGCGAGCCAGTGCGGAACAAGTGTATATCGGTCTCCGCAATGGGCCGTCCGAGGCCTTTCCGGTGATTTACGAGGTGACCCCGCGACGTCACCTTGAAGTGATCTATCGCCGCGGTAGCTGGGTAAAAGCGACGGATGGCCGCAGCAGTGGTTGGCTCCACGTCGATGATCTTCACCTGCTTGAAACCTTCCCCCGTGATGAACTCTGGAAGTTGGTTAATGATGCCCGTCCGGGGCGCGTTCGTCCCGAGTTTGTATTGTCTTCACTGGATGCGTATGCAGTCGGCGTTGTTTTTCCGTTGTTCAGCCAGGATCTCTTTGCCCGATACACCCGTGGGCCAGAAGGCGAGACATCATGGTCTCTGACAGAGTTTGGCCTGTTGAACGATTTCGCGCGGCCGGTGGATGATCTGGTCTTCAGCTGGAGCGGTGCTCTCGGTTATGGAAAAGACCAGCAAGGCAGCCGTTTTTGGGATAGTGAAACCGATGACCCTGTCTGGGTTGGAACTGCTGGTGCTGAAGCTATGTGGCGGGTAGATCGCTATTTCGAGATTGGTGTCAGGGGTGAAGTTGCGACGACCCTCAATTCAGAAATGACCACGCACCGGTCTGCCTCGCTTGTTTGGAGAGTACGTCTATGAAACGCAAACTGATCCTGTCAGCCTGTGCCCTGATGGCCAGCCTGTCACCATCCGCTCTTGCTGAGGTCTACAGCCCTGGTAATCAGTCAAACGGCCTTGACGCGTTAGAAGATACTCCGGTGCAACATGGCATGCTTGGCGCAGGCTATGCGAACACATTGTCGACCAATAATGACGCTCAGCCGGGGATGTTATTTACCGGTCGTTATTTTGCCGGTGAAAAATGGTATTTGCTTGGCGAACTCCAGTTCGGAACATTCAGTACACGTGCGGTTGTGCAGAATGGTGAAGAAGTGCGCAGCGACGACGAAGAAATGCTGCGTTATTCGGCCGGTGCAGGTTATGCCTTACTGCAGGGGACGGCCAGTACTTCCGGGGCTCGTGCAGTACCGTGGGTTATTGCCGCTGAACTGACAGCCGGCGAACAGAACTCTGGCGATACCAGTGGCCGCTATGCGTCTTTAGGAACGTCGGTACAGTTTCACGGCGATCGCATCTGGACAGCACTCGGTGTCAGAGAATTTCTGGTCGATGATGAGCGTCTGCAGTCGCTTGAGTCTGACGGAGGAACGCAGTGGGATATCTCGCTCGGTATGTGGTTCTGATACTGCTGGGCATGCAGATCCATGCCCATGCAGATACACAGGCTGACAACTCTCAGAGTCTGAAACCCGGCGATATGGTTCCGGATTTCACGCTGCCAGCAGTGAATGGTTTTGGACAACGCCTTCAGGAGGCTCGTGGCTCATACCTGATGGTGATCTGGCTGGGTCATTGTGATGAATGTTCAGAGCGGTTGGTACGCTACCAGTTGCTGGCTGAAAGTCTGGAAATTGAAGGGCTTAAAGGTTGGTTTGTATGGACGCCGGGTGGGGATCGTTCGCCACCTAATATGCGTCTGCCGGTGCTCAAGTATGAGCCCAGGTGGCGTCAGGGATGGGTCTTTAAAGACCGCCCGGCCATTATGCTGATAAATGCCGATGGGCGTCTTGATCACCTGATCACTGGCGACCTCGAAGATAACTATCAAGAGACAGAAGAGGTAGTGATGCGCTGGATGAGCCAGGGTCGTGACTACCAGAGACCGGAGTAATTCATGAAATATCTGTTAATGCTGATTCTGTGCTTGCCAGCGTTAGCGTCTGCCGAAGATGCTGCGGTGCGCGAAGAAGTCATGTCAGCGAAAGAAACGGTGCTTGAGCTGAATCGCGACCTGTATGAACTTGAGCGCGAGCTGCTGAGCCCCGCCACGACGCGCGCTGCATTCCATATTACGTTAAATCACGGTGAATATTTCGAACCTCTGTCTGTCGAGTTATCTGTCGATGGCAAGCTTGAACTGCAGCATCTCTACACTGAACGCCAGGTTAAAGCACTGCGCATGGGTGCGGTACAGCCTCTCGGGGATCTCAATCTCGCACCAGGTAAACATGACATTACCGTGACCGTGCGCGGCGTTGATCATCAGGGGCAGGGACGTGAACTGACGATCACAGAACCCGTGACGAAAACGGGCAAACCGCTGATCACAGAGCTTCTCATCGTTGACCGTGATGAGCTCCAGAGCGCCCGATTGCAGCTGAAGTATTGGTAATCTGATGCGGATAATTCTTTCTCTGTTCCTGATGCTGCCTCTTTTCAGCATGGCGGAGGAGCCGACCTACAGTATCTGGGAAGGCCGACCGGACAGTGAACAGCAAACAGAATCAGGTGATGGAGCCAATAGCGGATCTGCGGACGATCCTGGGGCCGATATCGAGATCGATCTTGATGAACTCGGCGTCAGTGACGACGCAGAGAGCCGCTTGCTTCGTGGAAACTTTTACTACTCCTATCTGGTTGGTGATTATTACCGCACTCTCTATTACCTCAAACGCTGGCAGACCCTGATTGGCAGTGAGCAGACACCAGAGACTGAAGCTGAGGTAATGCGCGCGGCCGTGTATCTTTCGCTGGGTCTTGAGGATCAGGCAGAAGCCATTTTTTATCAGGTTTTCAGTGAAGGGGGCACGGCGTCCGGAGATGCCTGGTATTTCCTTGCACAACGTCTTTTCTCTGGTGGCTATTACGAGCGAGCCGAGCAGAGTGCACGAAATGCACTGTCGGCCGTACCTGCTCTGAGTGGGCGTCATCAACAGGAGCTTCGGTACCTGCTGGTCAGCAGCATCAGTGAGCAGGATCGTATCGAAGAAGCGACCGCAGCAATGGCGGGGCTGAGAGATAAAAACATCTGGACTGGGTATGCCCGGTATAACCTCATCCTTGCCATGATCCGTCAGAACTTTAACAGTCGTGACCTGGAGGCCATGATTGACGAAGCCATCTATTACCTTCCTGAAAATGAGGAAGGCACTGCATTGCGCGACCGCATCCTCTTGATTGCAGGTATTGCAGCAATGGAGCGTGAGAAGCATGTGATGGCCAATCGCTACTTCAGCGATATCACCCTTGAATCTGTGTTTACGCCACCAGCGCTTCTTCACTATGGCTGGAACTTACTGGCCCAATGGCGCTACGAAGACGCCATTCAACCCTGGCGCATACTTCAACAGCTCTACGATGAATACAACCCCGCCGTCGTCGAGTCTTACCTCGCGGTTCCCCACACACTTGAATTGATTGATGCAGTTAATCAGTCAGTGCTGGCCTATGAGCGTGTCGAAGAAAGTCTCTCTGTCATGGTGCAGGAACTCAGGGGAATTAACGAACAGGAGTCACTAGGCAACTGGCTTGCTGCCTGGCGGGAAGATAATTCTGCACAAAACTGGGGCTGGCAACGACAGACATTGACTGACCTTCCGGATAGTCGGGTGACACATTTCGCACAAGCATTGCTCAACAATGAAATATTCAACGAAGAGCTGGCCAGGCTTCATGACCTTGATCGAATTCGCGCCGACCTGGCTAAGGCTTATGCCGATCTTGGCCTGTGGGAGAATGTGCTGATTGAACGGCGCCAGAAGCTCGCTGATCTCGGTGGAGAAGAACTACTCGATCGTCTTGAAGATCGCCAGATGGACGTATTAAGAAGTATTCTTGCCGTTCAGGATCGCCTTCTTGACGAAGATGAGACGGTATTTTCATATGCATCCCGCAGTGATGAAGCCCGTATCGAGCGCTTGCGTAATGTTGTTCCAGCAGTGACACACCTCCAGAAAATCGGTACTCCAACACGTGATCTTGCGCCTTACAAAGAGCGCTGGCGTCGTATGCGTGGTCTCCAGTTGTGGAGTATCTATGAAGCTCAGCCGCAACGTAAGTGGGATACTGAGCGCGATCATATGATTCTTCGCTCCGAGACCGATACCTTATTCCGTCAGCTTGAAAGTACTCGTACCTCTCTTGCCTGGGCAGATAGCAGCTGGCGTGGATTCCCTGAACGAGTGCAGGTACTGAAATCAAGAATCGCCGCGGCCGACGAACGGGTTGGACAGCTGCAACAGTCACAGGAAGAACTGCTCACCGAAATGGCTCGTGATCATCTGACCGAGCTTGATGAGCGGTTGACCCTGTACCTTGCGCAGGCGCGCCTGGCACTTGCGCGTCTTTACGATGACTCCCTCCAGCAGGAATTTGGTGACAGTGGGGAGGTTCCGGAAGAATGACGTATTTCCGAATCCTTACCGTGGTGCTGATGGTCATTATTGCGTCTGGCTGCAGCTGGCTTGGTAAAAAAGACGAGCGCCGTTACCTGTCTGATATCGGTACTCTGACCGTCCGCACGGCATCCAACGAACCGCTGGGTGTTGATCATCGCGATGTTATTCGCAGCTATAAATCCTATCTTGAAGTGAGTACAGATCCGGAGATGCGGGTGCGTGTCGCGCACAGAATTGCGGGCCTGAAGCTTCAGTGGGACGAGGTCCGGCTCGAAGAGTTTGGTGACGATATCGACGGTATGGTCGAAGAAGACCGTGAAATGGCCGAGGCATCGATTGGTGACTACGAAGCGTTGCTGAAACTCTACCCTGATCGTATTGATAACGACGCTATTTATTATCAGCTTGCCAAGGCGTACTCGCTTGCCGGACGTCCGAATCAGGCCATCGCCGTACTCGAAGAAATGACTGAGCGTTATCCAGAGTCGATATACTATCTGGAATCGCAGTTCCGACTGGGCCGTATGCTTTACAACGTCAGTGACTTCGAGGCGTCAGAGCAGCGTTTCGCTCAGGTCATCGAATTTGGTCCTCAGGGCAATCAGTATTACATGGATGCGCAGTATTTCCGTGGCTGGGCTTTGTTCAAACAGAACAAGCTTGAGGAAAGTCTGCTGGCTTTCACTGCGATGATTGATGAACATTTCCCGACTGACGAGGATCTTATGGCAGCGGAGGGGGCTGAGCTCGAAGTGCTCAATGACTCACTGCGCATTATGGCCCTGATGTTCGATTACATGGGAGACTGGACTGAAATTGCCCGGTTCTATGACGAGCACGGCAGTCGCTACTTCGAATATCGTATCTACGCGGAGATGTCGAATCAGTACTACGAGAAGAAGTACTACAAAAGCTCAGCTTCAACATTGCGGGCCTTTGTTGATCGCTTCCCTGACGATGATCGGGCGCCGCTTTACTATCGTCGCCTGATTTCGGGATACGAGCAGGCTGGGTATCCGAACCTTCGCCGTAAGCATAAAGAGATTTTCATCGAGCGCTTTGGTGTTGGTTCTGATTACTGGGAGTCTCACGGCGAGGATGTACGTACCCTGATTACGGTTGCACTGGGTGACTACATCTGGGATCTGGCAACCTTTGCTCATGGTTGGGGTCAGCAGAGCAAATCTGCAGCCGATAAGCGAGAGCGTCTGGGTGAGGCCGCTGACTGGTATCGCGAGTATATACGCAGCTTTCCGAAGGCTCCGGATGCGGTGAAAGCACACTTTCTGCTGGCTGAAATATCGTACGAACTTGGCAACTACGACGATGCTCGTAACAACTATGAAATCGTTGCTTATCAGTACCCGTTTTATGAAAACGCAGCAGAAGCGGGCTATGCAGCGCTGCTGGCGTACAACCGGTATCGCCCAGAGCCTGAAGATGCGCTGCGCTGGCGCCAGTTGACCGTCGCCAGTGCCAAGCGTTTTGTCCTTGAGTTTCCACAGGATGAGCGTCGCGGTACGGTGCTTGTAAACACCGCCGAAATGCTTCTGGGTGATGAGTACTACGATCAGGCGTTGTCGACCGCGCGCCTGGCTCAGGAAAGTGGTGTAGAGCTGGAGCCCCGCTATGCTTATGGCGCTTCTCTGGTGCAGGGGCACTCGGCGTTTGAACTCGGCAAGTTCGAAGAGGCTGAAAACGCACTCCTGGCGGCATCCGAATACGAAGCATTAAGTCGTAAAGAGCGCGATGCGTTGCGCCAGAAAGCAGCGGCCTCTATCTATAAACAGGGCGAAGCCGTTCAGGAAGAGGCTCCGGAAGAAGCGGTTGCTCAGTGGCTGCGTCTTGCTGATGTGGTGCCGGAGAGTGACCTGCGTGAAAACGCCGAGTACGACGCTGCGACACTACTGATGCAGATGGAAGACTTCCCCAGAGCGCAGGAAGTACTGCTGGCATTCCGCGAAAATCATCCTGACAGTAAATTCAGTAGCGATATACGCAGTAAATTGATTATCGCCTATGAAGGACAGGGCGAGTGGCGCAAGGCGGCTTTTGAGCTGAAATCTATTTCTGACTCGGGTAGCAATGACGAAGAAAAAAGGATTGCTGCATTCCAGTCGGCTGAGTACTTCGAAAAAGCAGAAGATTATGACAATGCGATCGTGATGTATCGTAGTTACGCGCATACCTATAAGCGACCATTCGATCCGGCGATTGAAGCGCACTACAAACTGGATCAGATATACGCCATTCTCGGAGAAGAAGAGAAACGTCGTTTCTGGCTGGACAAAATTATTAGTCTGCACCTGCGCGCGGGCGACGATCAGACTGACCGATCCCGCTATCTCGCATCAAAGGCTGCCTTTGAGCTGGCGGAGTTTGATCGACGCCGTTTTGATGAAATAGCAATTACACTTCCACTGGCAAAGAGTATTGTCAGAAAAAATAAGGCAATGCAGGGAGCGTTGAAACGCTACACTCAGGCCGTCGAAATGGAAGTGCTGGAATTTACCACGCCGTCGACATTCCACATTGGGGATATGTACGCGAAATTCAGTCGTGGTCTTCTGGACTCAGAGCGCCCGGCGGGCATGGATGAACTGGAAGAGGAGGAATATCTGTTCCTGCTCGAAGATCAGGCCTTTCCTCTGGAAGAAGCGGCGATCAATATTCATCAGACCAATATTGGCCGTACCTATGACGGTATCTATGACGAATGGGTCAAAAAGAGCTTCGCTTCCATGGCGAAGCTGATGCCAGGCCAATACGATAAACAGGAAAAAGCGGTAACTTATGTTGATCAGATTCGCTAGTGTCGCATTCGTTTTGCTGCTGAGTGCATGCGCTTCTAATAAGCCTGTGATTACCGACAGCGCCGCGCTCGGGCCCGATGGTCAGCCCGTCGCTGTGCCGCTCCCGGAAGGGTTTGAAAGTGAGTACAGAGATGGTTTGTCGCTCATGGAGGACGACCGCCTTGAGGAGGCGCTTGAGCACTGGCAGGCAATGTCCGTTAACTATCCGGAGTATCCGGGGGTCTGGACAAATCTGGGACTGGTTAAATTCAAAAGCGGCGACCCTGA
>Ga0181593_10006981_pt1 | contig 10101 bp, 9 predicted proteins | sample 071ome_19_FD_133756 | JGI IMG/M metagenome (GOLD analysis project Ga0181593, IMG submission 133756) | Coastal salt marsh microbial communities from the Groves Creek Marsh, Skidaway Island, Georgia - 071413AT metaG (megahit assembly) | ecosystem: Environmental > Aquatic > Marine > Intertidal zone...
AGCGATGCAGATCCAGCCATTCATGCCTTGCCGTGCGGTTAAACCGTTCGATATACGCATTCTGCGTAGGCTTACCTGGTTGAATATACAACAATGTAATTTGTTGCTTATTCGCCCACTCAACAAGCGTCTCTGAGACATACTCAGGTCCATTGTCACGCCGGAGGGCAGCAGGTTTGTCTCGCCACTCAATCACTTGCTCTAACGGGCGAATCACTCGAGTTGCCGGTAACGAAAAATCGACTTCTATACCCAATGCCTCACGGTTGTAGTCATCGATGACATTGAATGTGCGGATTCTTCGCCCATCACTCAATCCGTCTGACATGAAGTCCATAGACCAAACCTGGTTGGCAGCTTTTGGCACGTCGAGCTCGCCCGGGTAAGCCCGTGTAATGCGACGGCGCGGCTTTATGCGCAAATTTAGCTCTAGTTCGCGATAAATACGATAAACCCGCTTGTGGTTCCAACTAAAGCCTTTGACATTGCGCAAGTGCAGAAAACAAAGCCCGAAGCCCTAGCGCTTATGCGCTTGAGTGAGACGCAGCAACCAATCCGCAACACGGCCGTTCTCATCACTTAGCCTCGCGTTATAGCGAAAGCAGGTCTCGCTTATGCCATAAACCTCGCAAGATAGTCTGATGCTTATGGCGTGCTTGCTAACCGCTTTCTTAGCCATCTCACGCCGAGCAGATGGCCTTACAACTTTCCCTCAAGAGCTTCCTGCCGCAACTCTGACTTGATCCGTTCTTCGGCATACATCTTCTTGAGACGCGCGTTCTCTGCTTCCAGATCTTTGAGGCGACGCATCAGCGATGCATCCATACCGCCGTATTTCGACCGCCATTGGTAAAAGCTGGCACTGCTCATGCCGTATTCTCGGCAGAGATCGGCAACCGGCGTTCCTGCTTCGGCTTGCTTCAATATTGAGACAATCTGGCTTTCGGTAAATCGAGACTTCTTCATAAATCACTCCTCGTGACATCATCATAAAAGTCTCTACTTAAAACCTCGACTACTTTCTGGGGGGATTACAATGTCATCATAAAAGCCTCTACCTGAACCTTCGATTACTTCCTGGGGAAATTATACTTCAGGCTATCGATCTATCAGCGAAGCGAGAAAAAATATAGTTCGCTATTTTGTGGCCTGCCGCAATTGGCTAAAACCACGTGCACCGCATAGCGGATTGCCTCTAACGAGGGCGGAGAAGATAGTTCCTTGTCCATTTTTGCTTGATTACGTAAATTATAGACTAAGGTAAAAATAAACAAGGAAGAAAGAATCATTACAACCCTTCGATTAGTCAGCATTATTAAACCGACCGAATCAACCAGAGAATAACTACTTCCTTCTAGCTCTATCAGCAGTTCTACTACCAAATATTTTTTGTTTGATCGGAACAATCTTGTTTGTGACGAGACTTAAAAAAAATCTCGCTTTATTTTTTGGATACCATTTCGTGCTCGCATATGCAACTGATCGATTTTCTTCAGAAACTGAATAAGCATAGGCAGCTACACTAGTTCTCATCTTTCCGTTTGGAAAATTTATCGGTTTATAACCGTGAATAGTATGCGGCTTGGTGAGCATGATAACCATCCTATTTTCGAGAGGTTCGATACTAATCTCTTCTCCAGTTTCATTATTTTTTAGATCTAGACATCCTCCAAATTCTGGTTTCCAATCTTTGTTAAGATACAAAAGCAGGTTCAATTCCCGTATCCATTTCACATTGGCGGGATGCCTAGTAAAGTCAGCATGCATATCCAAATACGAGCCGCTCAATCCTTGGTGTAGCCCTCCGCCAGTAAAGGATTCATCAATGAAGACATCTTTACCTACAATCGTACACAATACGGAACGAAACCTAGTGCTCAGTAACTCTGACCTGAGCATCGATAATCCTGGACTAATTTTCTCCAGTAGAGGATTTTCAATTTTATTTTTAGCAAATACAAAATCTGAACTTAGTACCTCTGAGGACTTCGTTGTCGTTAATTCAGCCACATCAATAGCGTCAAGCCCAACTGCTGAAAGGAAACCGTCGATCACCACATACTCAAAGGGCTTGCTACTAACGTACTGTCGAGCTAACTCGTCACTACGGCTTTCAAGCATCTGAAAATTTATCATTTTTTCTAACTCCAACTAGCTCTTGAGACAATCCAGACTCATTGCAATTAAAAGGCTACAAAAATGATATGAGTTGTCTATTGGCAATATTCTGTCTAACTGTCCTGCAGACAAGAGTATTAGCACAGAAAGTAAAGCGCTTGGTGGTATAATAAACCTTGCTACTAAATAGAACCGCAAAATGAGAGGTTGCGCCTCCATTACCTGCCTTCTTGGAGGCTGGTAGATAACAGCAGTCTTATTTTACAGTTATTGTATCCTCAAAATCATTTCGGGGCTATGCAATGATCTACTAGAGTTTAACACGCAAATAAATCGCAGATTACCTCGCGAGAGGGGTCTCTAATATTAGGGCGAAAAGTATAGGAGGAAGCTCCGGCACGCAGTAGCCACGATGGCCCGAGACCAAAACGTCTCCTGACACACATCTGTATGCAGCTGAGTACTTGCGAATGCAGTTTAAGCGTAATGGGAGAATTACAATTCGACCACTTTCCCTAAGGAACGAAAAACTCGTGTCGCCAGATGTAGAACTTCCCGAAGAAGTGCTTAGGCGTAAAACAATATCATACAGTTTACCGCATGCTATCGATTCTTTGTTGGCCGTGTTAGTGAAGCTTCTTCATAATGAGATTCCTATCCACTTAGATTGAACGGAAATCTCATCAGCGTCACGGCGTGATTCATCATGGAAGAGTATGCTCACGTATCTCAATTACGGTAAGACGCCACAATGATTATTTATACAGAATACTCCTCTTGAAAAACTCAGATGTTACTGGGAGATATATGGTCCTGACATCTATTTTTATAAGGAAGAATATGTAATAAACCCCAGATAGTTAGTATCACTAGTATTAGGAAAACTACGCGCGAGGATAAAATCATAGGTGCCGCAGCAGAGGCAATATTTGATGCATGGAGAACAAATGCGCAAAAAGCAATACCAAACCATTTAGGCCGGATTACTTGCCAACTCCAAATCCCTATACCAACATTAACAAATATTAAAAATGTCGCTATGAACCAGTATTCTCTAAGCACAATTAACAAATCGCTAAGGAAAAAAGTACTCAAGTGATTCATAGTGCCTGCGCTCCACGCTTCACTAAATAGATAAGACGTAAGAACTTGACTTATATGTGTTTTAGCAAACCCCGGAAGATGGATCAAAGAGGTTAAGTTCTGATTACTTCCAGTCCAAAAATTGCTGATATGGTTATTTGCATACATTTCAGCAACGAAGAAATAGGGTGAGATTTGACTAAGAAATATTCGCTTGGAAATTTCACTCAGAAGAAAAGAAAAGCTACCCGATTGATATACTAGCATGGTAAAAAAAATTAGCAGGCTAGAAGCTCCGATACAAGCTGCTACTATCGCTCGAAAACTACTTTTCTTTCCTTGCTCATAGTTACGATCTGTCACATATAAAAGACAATAAAAAACAAAGTAAATCGCTGCCGGCGACTTCGCTAGATTGTGCGTCAGAAAATAAAGTGCGACGATTAAGCTCGCTAGCCGGAGTATGCTCGTTGGGCGGCATTCGGCCTTGGGTGATGCGTATTGTGCCGCTATCGAGAAGCTGGTAAATACGGCAAGATCCTCTCCCAATCCTCTAAAAATGAATGACGGAAGAACTAATTGGTTATGAATCGATGTCCTTGTTGATAATAACTCTGATGGAGTGAATGTAGAAAAAAGCATTGCCTGAGGAAATCCCTCGAGCATAATTGCTATCACCGCTACCACTACTGGTATTCCTAGCCCTACATAATTAAATATTCGAATTCGGATGTTTGAGACTGGCGCCAAAAAGTTTATTTGTCTAAAGCCTTGTCGAAAAATGGCGCCTACTAAAAAGATCGTAAAACTAAATCCTAGCAAGGCAGTTGCAGCTAAAAATTTCCCAACTATAAATCCTTCTGTTGAAACCTGCCGAAGAACTGAATTAGCGCCGCTATATTGATCAGCTACCAAAAGACCTGGAATTACGAGAATTCCGAAGTATAGAAATAGGAATGCTAGGGTTATTGATGGCGCTCCTTGGCGATGCAAATGTATTGACGCAAGAAGTAAACTCAACGTACCAAATACCACTGCCATATTCGCTGCTAAAATCATATGCTAGGCTGTGGATCCATAATCCGCAGTATAATCTTGCCCCGTTATTGCTGCAGCGTTGTCAGATATTAGCCAGACGCAGAGTGCAGCGACTTCATCCACTGAAGCAAGCCTACGGAATGGAGAGCGCCTTACTATCGAGTTCAGATGCCCATTTTTGATTCCATCCGTCATAGCCGTACTCATGTATCCTGGAGAGACCGAGTTAACACGTATGTTGGCTTTCCCGAGCTCTCTAGAAAGTGATTTTGTAAAACCAATTAAACCTGCCTTACTCGCACCGTACACGGAAAGGCCGCTAAAACCTGTAGTCCCAATTATGGAAGCTATATTCAAGATCACTCCCTCTCGACGTTTTATCATCGATCTAGATATCAATTTTGTGAGCAAAATAGGGCCTAGGAGATTTGTTCTAATACAATCGTATATATCGCTTTCATGTAAGGTAGCTAAGACGCCATCAGTACCAACGGCGGCGTTATTAATCAATGCATAAGGAGCCGTGAACGAAGAAGCATTTGTTACAAACTTCGCTAGTTCCTTAATTTGATTTGAATCTGAACAGTCGTATTTTATAGCATTGAGACGCTCAGGACATTGCATTTGCATTTCGTCTAAATCTCTTGAGCCGCGTCGGCTTACCGCTGAAATACAATAATTGCTATTGACAATTAACGCCTTTACGATCGCTAAGCCAAGGCCACGGGAAGCGCCAGTTACGATAATGTGTCTAGGAGTTTCGCTTTGTTTTTCCACTTTCATTCAATTCCAAATTGTCTGTAAAAGTATATTTTACTGGTCGCTCATGACTAGGTAGCTCTTCTTTGCATCTAGCTTTTATTTCTTTCTTTAGATCTTCTACCTCACAGCCGCTGCGAACTCCCAACGTTGCAGAAAGAACTTCTCCCATAATGGGGTTGGGTATACCGCTGACAACCACGCTTTGTATATCCGGGAATGAATTGAGCAAAAACGCTTCTATTTTCTCAGGCAAAACTTTATTACCGCCAACATTGACAGTGGACGAACTTCTTCCTTCGAACAAATATCTGTCTCCATATTTTTTGAGTATATCACCAGTTGCAAATAGCTTGTTTACTAAAAAAATTTGGGTAGGATCCACATAGCGACCAGGAGAAGCAGCAAGCGGCCGTACAAGAAGCTGTCCCTGTGAATCAAATTCAAATCGATCGTTCCCATCCAACATGGAACACGGAATCCCCTCTAGTCCATCCGCTACTGTTAGTACAGCTCCTAGTTCGGTAGACGCATATATATGTCTTAGCTTGGCTTTTGGAAAAGTTTGTCTAAGAGCAGTCAGAGTGCGTTGTTCTGCCCTCTCACCACCAAGTGTAATAACTTTCACAAATTCTGATCTGAAACCGGCTGCAAGTAACTGCCTGGCGAGCGAAGGAGTTGTGCTTATGTGCGTAACACCAGACTCATGAAAAAGTGCCGCTAGCCGCGTCGTATTTTCGCTCGATATCCTCTGCTCTAACCCTACAATTTTCGCTTGCCCTTTAAGAGCTTGCAAAAACACCTGAAGACCTGCGAATTTGTAGTATGCATATGTCAATCCCCAAGTTACGGCAGATTTAATTGGCGGTTTCATTAGCTCTAATATTGATTTAACACTGTGTTCAACAAATTTTGGAGTCCCTGTCGTTCCTGTTGTTGCAACCCATACCTTTGCAAGGTCACTCGGCATTGGTGCATTTTCAAAATTAATAAAGAAAAATGAGTCGTTATCCTCGTCTTTCTTATCTAAATGCTGCAAAGTCGATGTCAAATAACTGCGCTTACCTAAACTATTCGATATTTCCTGAATTTGACATGGCCCACACAAGACGACCGTTGCTCCAATAGAAAGAAGGTTGCAAGTGTCGATAATATTCTTGCTGATCTTCGAATTATCGGGCAGGAAAACCGCTTCAGAGTCATGTGAAAGAATTTTCTTCGCTTCAATCACAATCCTTGAATTCCAATTCGAAACACCTGGATATGGGTTCACATTCACTTTACTGCGTACCGGCAAAGTAGTTAATGTAGAATTCTGAAAACTCTAAAAGAGTGGTTGGGTAGAACGCGCTGTCACTGGCAAGAAATGGATCTTCTCCGAATTCCTCTTCCAAGATTACAACCACTGTCGCAAAAGCCATAGAATCTAATCCACATTCCAGAAGAATAGTGTCATCTCGTAATTGCAATGGTCCGACTTCGAAATCTATTGCGACCTTATGGATGGTCGATTCGATTACCTCTCTAACATGATCTGGAGTCATTGCTCTCTTCTCTATCTGGCTATTGTTGGTCATAGTATTCTACAAATCTCCTAGTAGGTCGCACGCTTTGCACCGTAGCGCAGTTGCATAATTTGCTTAACTGTTGTGGAACTCGTTTGTTGGGTGCAGATTTTTGAAAATATTTGCATAAGTGTCAAACATTAACTCCAAGAATTAGACGACTACTAAATTTAGAAGCAAATTATCCTTCAAATAGCTTCGAACGTTTCAATTTATCATTTGGACAGGTATGTAACTGGAAACTTAGCGCTTTATGAATAACAACCGATATGGAGTAACTGTTCATATATTTTTGATTAGATAAACTCGCCCTAATTAAATACTGTGTCGTGAGGAAGCGTCACTACCATCTTAGAGTTTGCCAGCATGCGCCTCGAAAGATGGATTCAACATGTCAGTTGGGGAATGGGCTGATAAACGTAGCATGAGAAATATCTGACCAGCACAATTACTACATGGTTCTCAATGTGCGTTATGGATCAAAATTTATTCAACTAGAACTGAACGGCTGCGTAGGTTTCTCGCTCCTTACCAGGGGTCAATCCGTTTTGGGCTTCACAGGTATCGCTACCAGACGCTGCAGCCCGGTGGCCAGCCCGTACCATTTCTCCGAAAAGCTTCGACTATACGTCAAGGTAGTCACACTGCAGCACCACTCTATGTATGACTATTGCAATAGGGGCTATTCTGTTATTAATGCATTCAACACATTTATGCATCGATCGTGCTCTCACCTGCGCAGTTGACTCTACTCTCGATCACATCCATTAGCACGCAGAATGTAGCTGCTGCCCCGATGCTGATTTAGATGATAAATCTTATTCTAACCCCGATAGAACTATTGCGAAAATATATGCGTCATTTAGTTATGACCACCAGCCTATGTCAACGGTACATTAACTAGTTGAGTTTCCGACTCTGGCAGACTATTCCAACATATATTCAACGTACACACTCTGCTAGAGCGCTCACAACCCGATCTTGGTCGTCATTTGTCATGTATGGGTGTAGAGGGAGGCTCATTACCTCCTCGGCTGCGGTCTCCCCTTCCGTTAGCCGCAAATGACTAACAGCTACAGCAGGCTGTTTATGCAACGGTGTAGGGTAGTAGACGGCAGTCGGAATTCCCCTTCGATTTAGTTGACTTTGCACATGCTTACGATTTTTAACGCGCATAGTATATTGCGCCCAGGCGGAGTAATTATATTTTTCTATAAAAGGGGTATCGTATATGCCGGCTTGATTCAGTAAGACATTATAATTTAGAGCTAATTCGTTACGCTTTTTGATTTCGTCGACTAAAATCCCAAGCTTAGGAAGCAAAACAGCGGCCTGAATTGTGTCTAACCTGCTGTTCATGCCAACGCGAACATGATGATATCGTCTTTCTTGTCCATGGCGTGCGATCTGACGAGCCACTTTTGCAAGAGCCTCATCGCTTGTAAAAATGGCGCCACCATCACCGTAGCAGCCCAGAGGCTTACTTGGAAAAAAACTTGTACAGGCCATTAAAGATAAATTGCATGAATTCTTGTTTTTATAAATCGAACCGAAGCTTTGGGCTGCATCTTCTATTACTGGAATTGCATATGCAGCGGCAATAGAATTGATCGAATCGAAATCGGCGCATTGGCCGAAAAGGCTCGCGGGAATAATTGCTTTTGTGCGATTCGTTATCGCCGACTCCAATTTATTTATGTCTAGGTTATAGGTTCTAGGATCTATATCTACATACACTGGCAATCCGCCTAACAGCACAACTGCTTCAGCGGCGGCAATGTAAGAAAAACAAGGCATTATCACTTCATCGCCCAGCTTAATTCCTAAGGTCATCAGCGCGATTTGAAGGGCGTCTGTGCCATTTGCGCATGTTATAACGCACTTAGCACCAGTGAATTCGGAAAGTTTTTCTTCAAACTCATCAACTTCTGGTCCTAAAATATACTTCCCATGCGCCAACACCCCTTCAATAGCAGAATCAATCTGTGATTTAAGCCTTCTCTGCTGGCTAGCGAGGTCGATAAATTCCATAGCGTGCTAACCTAAAATATTTGAATCAAACTCGCTTCTCTCTCAAGGCGCTCCCTGAAAAAATAATTGCGCTGATTCCCATACATGCAGATTCTTATCTAGACACGCACAGGACACAGCTTGTTAACTCAATTAATACTTCTCATCACACTCGACCTAGATTTTTAAAAAAACTTATTTTAATCCGTTTTTGATTGAAAAATATTAATCACATCAGGGGTATTCCACTATATAAAATTTGCTTCTATATTTTAGTGATTCCGATTATCGATGTTTGTCAGAAATAATTATATCTGAGAAACAGCTTCTCACTAGACTGAATATAACTCCACCCTGTCGAGCGCTGAATTAGAATTTTTTGCTTTCGCTCCTCTTGACTTAGCGAACATGCCATGATGAATTCAAGAATATAATTAAAACTATTCCCCGAGATATTTCTCAAGCAGGAAGTGGCATCTGCCGATTTCATTTGAAATAGAGTTCATTCTTATAGCGGCTACGGTAGAAATAGCACTTCTATTATCTTCAACCCCGAATCCGTTGCCAGATAGTATATTTCGGTAACTCACAGTATGTAAATCTGTGAATCCATTTGAAAACTCCAGCTCCTCACCTTCTATATCTATGCTACGGTAAGTGAGCTTTTCACCTTCAACTGCATTGGCAGGTAAATGTATTGCGTCTATCGATAGAAACCAAAACACTCGCGCTTTATCGTACTCCAAATAACCAGCCGAAGTTACGTTATCTCTATAGTGGATTTCATTTTTTCGCACGGCTCCGAAAACAAAGTGAAGCAGGTCATAAAAATGAACTCCGATATTGGCAGCTATACCTCCTGATTTTTCTTCATCTCCCTTCCAAGATTTTAAATACCATTTGCCTCGTGCAGTTAGATAAGTAAGCGTAACATCAAAAATTTTCGACTTTGGCGCTGCTTTAATCTTCTCCCTTAGTGCGAGGACAGAAGGATGGAGCCTCAACTGCAATACTGAATTAACCTTGCTGCCGTACTCGTTTTCATATCTCTTCACCATATCTAAGTCTTGCGGATTTAACACTAGGGGCTTTTCGCAAATGACATCAATACCATTTTTCAGCGCAAACTTAATGTGTGGAAGATGAAGATAATTTGGGCTGCATATCGATATGTAGTCTAGCTTGAATCCGCTTAGCTTCGAGTCTTCTATAAAACTTGAAAACTCTTCGAATTCAGTAAAGAATTCGGCTTCAGGAAAATAGCTATCCATGATACCCACAGAGTCATTAACATCAAAAGCGACCACTAGATCGTTTCCTGTTTCCTTGATTGCTTTAAGATGACGGGGGGCGATATATCCTCCTGCGCCGATGAGACCGAAACGCTTCATTTCAAGTGACCACTCATAACCTGATATCCGAACACTCAGCTGGAAGCGAGTGTTTGACGTCATACAACACATGATTAGATTTACCTAGGGCTCTAATCTTACCCTCACCCCAGAGTTTATATTCAGAATGATCCACA
>Ga0181593_10006984_pt1 | contig 10100 bp, 3 predicted proteins | sample 071ome_19_FD_133756 | JGI IMG/M metagenome (GOLD analysis project Ga0181593, IMG submission 133756) | Coastal salt marsh microbial communities from the Groves Creek Marsh, Skidaway Island, Georgia - 071413AT metaG (megahit assembly) | ecosystem: Environmental > Aquatic > Marine > Intertidal zone...
GCGGAAGAACTGCGTCAGGGTTCACGCAGAATGGAATGGCACCCGGAGAGTCAGGCACTGACGCTGCGCCAGAAGCAGAAATTGCGTCTGCCCACATCCGTTACTCAGTTGGGTGAACTGAACACTGCACTGGAGACCTGGGCTTCCAGTTCACCCATGGCCGTTGATCAGCACTACCAGGTGGCCGTCTTCAATGAAGACAGGAATACAGTGATCTGCAATGGTGGTTCGGGCTGGCGACCATTAGGGTTTGATCTCGGTACCGGGTTTTCCTGCCCCGGGGACTGCGTCTTTACCGACCTCGCCATCAATGAGCATGGACGCATGGCGCTGCCCTACACCGACAGTGATTCTGAACATGGGGTGATGGTATTTCATCTGGGTAAGCGATGGCTGACGTCCTGTGCACTGACATCCGCTCCCCTGCGTGCGGTGGTGGATTCGAAAGATCGCATCTGGGTGATGTCTGAGTCTGAACTGTTCCTCTGCGAAGGTGAGCCACTGCCTGCGCCCTACGCCCCTGACCCACAGCGCTTTGAGCCTGAGGTCATCAACCCCGATACCCTGACTATGCGTTGGCAGCAGGCGTTACCGGTTGGTTGGTTGCCCCTTGCCATGTGCGCTGACAACATTCAACTCTGTATGCTTGCGCACGATGGTGCAGGCAAGCAACGAATTTTTACTCGCAGATTAAGCGAAGATTCAGACACGCCATTTGTGCCTTTCAATATCGATCAGGAGTGTCCTTTTGCGATTGATATTGACGTCGCCGGGGCGGGTCGCTATGCCCTGCTGGCACCGCCGGAACCTGACGATACGGCCTTTATAAAACGGGATTGTCCGGTGGTATCTCTGCACGAAAATCCAGACCCTGACAGCAGTTTTGACCCTGGCACCGCGCGATTGGTGTATGAGCGCTACCCTATGCTGGGTCTGGCAGTCGTTCGCTTTGCCAGCTCCGCTGATGGTCAACTCAGGTATCAGGCGCCTGCTGATCCCGACTACCCCGACTTTTCACCCCGCCCACGCGAGCTTCACGCTCTGCGTCAACCACGATACGAAGAAAGTGCATCGGCGTTGTTGCAGGAGGTTCTCGATTCTGGAGCACCGGGAACCGTCTGGCACAGAATATATCTGGATGCCTGTATCCCTGCAGGTTGCAGCATAGAAATCGCAGCGCGGGTGTTCGACGACGCTGATGCCAGAGGCAGCAGCGAAATATTAATGCAGCCTGAACCTGTCTGGAACCCGCTGCCATCAGAGCAGCCTTACCAGCAGGCACTTGCCGGCCATGAGCCACACCGCCGCGGGTTATTCGAAATACTGTTGCAACGCCCGGAAGGTGCCGTCCGTAATCTTGAGGGGCGCTACCTGCAGCTGCAGGTTCATCTCAATGGCAGCGGACAACGTACCCCGGCCATTCATGCGATTCGGATTTATGCACCCCGCTTTTCTTATCAGGAAGCCTACCTGCCCGAGCTGTTCCGGCAGGAGCAGACGGTTACGCCAGAGAACTCAAAAGGTGCCGCCAACGGCGCCGACGTACGCGAACGCTTGCTGGCGAACTTTGAAAGTATTCTGACACCGCTTGAGAGTCGTATCGCTGCGGCAGAGTATCTGATGAACCCGGAAACAGCGCCTGCGGCGAATCTGAACTGGTTATCAGAAAGCCTGGGGCAACCTCTGCCAGCACACTGGCCTGAGCATCGCCAGCGCAGATGGCTGAGAAACGTCACGTTGATTCAGCAGCGCAAAGGCACCCTGCCGGCGCTGAATCTGGCACTCGATATTGTCACCGACGGAGGTGTGCAGCGAGGCAGTGTAGTTGTCATCGAAAATTTCCGTTTGCGGCGCACAATGGCCACCATTCTCGGCGTCAGTATGGACGATGAAGGCCATCCGCTGACGTTGGGTACCGGTATATCAGGCAACAGCATTATCGGTGACAGCCTGATTCTTTCAGAAATGAACTCACGTGAATTTCTGGCGCTCTTTGCCCCTGAAATTACGACAGATAACGAGCGTGAAGCCGTGGCGGCCTTCTTTGATAAGTACGCGCACCGGCTCAGTATCCTGCTGCACGGCAATGCACGCAGCCAGCGCAGGGAGGTGGAAGAAATGCTGAAACAACAACTTCCGGCTCACCTTCAATGGCGGATTATCGAGACCGAACACCCCTTTATTTTAGGCACTTCGCCTCTGCTCAGTGTCGATACCTGGGTCGAGGAACGACCGGCCAATGAAAGGGTTACGATTAACAAAACAAAGATTGGACGAACGGACCTGCTGGTGAACCCGCTGGCATTTTCTCCCCGTGACATCAATCAACGTCCGGGCTGATTTCAGCCCGGAAAAATTAATTAACAGAATGACTATTCAGAATTCTTAAACGGGAGGCCTTATGTCTGAGATGGACGATCTACCGACGCTGGAACAGGACGACCAACTGGCTGAACCACTGCGCCGGGTCTCTTATGAAGCGGGCATGATGCTCGGTCTTGAAGCAACTCGCGACGAGCAGGCTTATCATCGCCGTCGCCTCACGCGCCATCAATACTGGCTTCAGGGGTTTGGCACGCTGGCCGGCCTCAACGTGAGCATGACACCGGAAACCCACCCGGATGCAAACGACGATGTCAGCGTGCGTCTTCACGTCAGCCCCGGCGTTGCGATTGACGGATTGGGCCGTGAGGTAATGCTGCATGAAACCTACTGTATCGACCTGAAGCAGTGGGTTGACGCACAGACCGAAGCGCACCTTCTGGAAGGCTACGATGATGGCCCCGGGCACTTGTGGCTTAAAGTCTGTATTCGCCACAAAGACTGCGCCATCGCGCGTCAGCCGGTACTGGCACGTAAGCTCAACCTGAGTACGGATGCCGTGCAGCCCAGCCGCACCGCGGACAGCGTTCAACTGGAGCTGATACCAGAACGGCCACCCGCCGACGATGACCGCTATCAACCCTGGGCAAGCCATGAGCCAGTCGCTGATGACCTGCCCGACCTCAGTACCATCGAACAGGCAACCCTGCAGGCGGCAATCAATGAAAGTCCGGGGGCTGGAGCACAGATGGAGATGCATGCACGTTTATTACATGCACTCGATGGCAACGGCCTCAGCACACTGAATCTCGCCGACGAACTTGAAGCTGGTGCGCGCCTGCTGCTTGCGCGTATCCGTATCGATACGAGTGAGCCTGGCGACCCGGTCGTTAACCCAATGCGGATTCAGATTAACAATCTGGTGCGTCCGTTTTTAACCACAGCCAGCCAGATCGCCTGGCTTAACCGTCAATGAATGCCCCGATTGACGATCAGACGAATAACGGACGCACAGAGCGCAAGGAGATACCATGACTGAGATACTCTTCCAACCACTGGGGAATCCGCTGGCAGCAGGCCGCCCCATGGAAAAAATTGCCGATATTGATTCCCGCCTGACCCGTACTCACTATTTCGACGGACGGTTGCTGACGGCAGAAGACCTGGAGCGTGACCAGGTCTATCTGGATGAGCGGCTGCGCGAAGCAGGAAAAGTATTGGGAGAAGGAGTTGCCAAAGGTCTGGAGTTAAGCTTCGACAGATATTCAGGTCTGCTGACCCTGGAATCCGGCTTTGGCGTAACCCGGCTTGGACGGGTGCTGCAGCTGGAGTCTCAGCTTCAGGTCAACATCACTGATGCCGCGCTGATCGCACAACTCAACAACGGCAAGTACCGCCACTTTAACCGCGGGCTTTACGCAGTTGTCCTGAACTATGTCGAAGTAGCAACCGATGTGGCAGAAGTGTTCCCGACAGATCTCGCCAGCAAGCGTGGCGCTGATTACGCATCAGTGACCGAAGCCGTGCAGATGGGGCTCGTACCACTGCCGGTGCCGCTCAAGCAACAGAATGAACTTCATGCCCGCGCCAGCCTGATGCGTACGCTACAGGACAACGAACTGGTTGATGACCTGATCCCGGGCGACAGTCTGCCACTCGGTATCCTGGCCATCCGTGACGACTCGCCACAGTGGCTCGACAGCGAACTTCTGCGTCAGCCAACGCGCCGCAACAGCTCGACCCTCAGCAACCGTGAAGACCTCTACCGCCAGTACATGGGTCTGTTTGACGATGTCATGAGTCACCGCAGCTCCGGGGCACTGACACAGAACTTTGCCGCCAGTGACTACTTCAGCCTGATGCCAGCCGCCGGTCTGCTTCCCAAAGATGCGGTTGACGCCGAGCACGGTGTGCAGGGCTTTTTCCCGGATCATTTCAACATCCATATAGCACCGGTGCGGATGGCTGAAATGGAGTTACTGCTGGAAGAATCTGTTCCGCTGCCACCGATCGATCTCGAATCAAACGACAGTGCCGACATCATGATTATGGTGCCACTCAGCAACCGTAACTACGGACGCTACGCCGCACAACTGGAACGACGTAATGACCTTCCCGAACGTCGCCTGAAGGCCATTGACCCGTTACGTTTGACGATTTATCCACGCCCGGCTCCCCACGAGATTGATACTGATGCGGAGGTGTGGCGCAGTATTTTTAACGCCAGCGAAGATGAAACCCTGCTTTATGTACGCCGGCCTCTCCGCGCCGCTGAAACCGTTGTCAGCGGGATCGTTCTGGCCAATGGTTTTGATCTGCCCGCCGACCCTGAGCCTGCCGACAATTCCGTTGACAGCACAGATACGACAACCGATACCACAACAGACGTTCATACTGACACGGATGCAGGACCAGTATCGCCGGTCGATTCGGGCGACGTTATTGTCGATGAAGGCGCGGTTTTCCTGCGCTTCTTCAATCTCCCCTCAGTATCCGAGTATCGCCAGCCGCGCAGCAGTGAAGAATACGAGGCATATAAGTGGCTACAGGAAAAAGTCGGGAATGACGCCGACATGGTTCAGCAACTCATGTGGTTTCTTATACAGGTCAGTCCCTGGTATGACCCCGTCATATGGCGCTCAATGGCTTTACTGCTGAAGTCCGACCTCCTGCAGGAAGTCATGAGCAATCTGCCTGAAAATCAGGATGGCCACCCGTACATTACCGGAAAAATACTCTACAAATCGCTGGAGCAGTCTGGTGCGGGAGACGCATTGATGGGCACTCTGAAAGACTTGATTCAGAAACTCCCGGCGCAATGAGGATATGGCGATGACATCAATCACATTACACCGGCCGATAGCCAGTCACCCTGACCTGGAACGACTACACCTCTTCGCCGGGCGTCACCTTGGCGAAGACGAATTTGATCAGCGCCAGCATTACGCGAATGCGCGTCTTGCACCGTTGGCTGCCCTCCAGAACCCGGGGGTTATTTCTGGCCTGCACCTTCAGGTCAGAGAGGAGTCAGGCCCGGCGGATGCCATTAATGTCATGGTTAATCCCGGCAGCGGTATTACGCCCTCTGGCTCTGTGGTTGCGTTGCAATCGCCATTGCGCTGTAGCTGGCAGGATCTGGTTGATGAGTATAAAAGCCGTCGGAATGTCAGCGATACCACCGGGCTTTACTACCTGACAATGCATCAGAGCCAGAACAGCATAGATCCCCCAAATGTCGACCCATGTCAGCGTACCGCTTTCGATCCGACACGGGACACGCGTCTGGTTGCCTTGTCCTCATTACGCCTCCGTCGTCTGGATATTGATAATGCGACCGTCATCAATACGCCGCCACACAAGCTTCAGAACATCGTCTGTGCTGATCATGTAGAAGCAGAGTTCATGAGCAGTTATTCAGACGCTGTTCCACTGGCACTCGTTGCGTTTCATCAGACTTCTGACGGCGTAGATCTGTTATGGGTGTCAGAGGCTGCTGGCAGATATACCTCAAGCCGCCACGCTGGCTACCTGACGCTACTGAATCAGACACAATCTGCGCTGCGCGAGATCATGAGAAAACGCACTCTGGGAGGAAACGCCGGGTTCACTCTCGCAGAATATCTGAATAATAATATGCACCTTGATTACCTCCCCGCCTCAGGACAGCTACCTCTCAGCTGGTTACAGGATATTGCAGGCACTCAACCAGAGCTCGCTGGCCTCCCGGCTCATCTCGGCATTGATATGATTCCTGTCAGAGAAAGTGCTCTGGATGAATTACTGGAGCGGCACCTGCCACGCCGGGTCATTGACCTGAGACAGCCAGCCGGCGATCGTATCCGCTTGCTGCTCGCCATGAAATCTTCCGCATATCGACCCGATTTACTGGATATTCCTGCGACGGATCAACGTCTCGAAAAAGACATTTTCACCTACTGCAAAACCGCCTACGAGAAATGGTTAGACTGGCACTCGGCATTTGACGATCTTTACTATATTGCGCCAGGTGTTACCTCCGACAGAAACAATAGTCTTTCTGAGGACGATGTTGCTGAGCTGAAATTGCCTGAGCCTGAGGCTGCTCCTCTGATGCCAAACCTGCTATTCAGCCGTTTGAAACAGGCAGCAGCAGATCGGCTGCAGCTCGATCTTGACCTCCAGTCAGCGCCACAAAACTATCAATACCTGCCCTATCCATATAATCAGCCTGACCCGGAGCCGACACCGGCATTTCTGTCCTGGGCACCGAAAGACGGCGATACCTTCTATCCACCTCAGCCAGAAACCCGTGAAGAGCACGGTTTGATCGGCCAGTACGAGCTGACCGAGAAAGACCTGGATACACTGGAGGAAGACATCCGTGGGGTGCGCAAGCGCCTCGAAGGCACCCGTGACCTTCTCATGCTGAAGCGACAGCAGCTTGATTCCCAGACAGTTTCTCTTGCCGCGTTGGCGGGAGGCGTAGCCGGTGATGGTAAAGGTATGCAGGTTGCCCGCTGGCTGCCCTACGCCAGTCTGAATACCGACAGCATTCCGAAAGAAGCCAGTGCAACCATTGCGGCGTCAACCACAACCACCACGCAGGAAGTCAAAGTCGCCTCAACTGACTCTACCTCGGAAACGACAGATTACCGCCTGGCCGATACCCGGTACCTGGATGACAGCAGCATCAAAACATTATCAACCGACGACTCGTATCTGCGAACCTTGTCGTATGACACTACGATCAAAGACAGCTATTACACCCAGATTGCGCCGGAAAAATACTCGGCATTCGAACTCAGCCTGACACAGGACCGGGTTAATCGTCTGCAGGTCCCTAAAGCTGCCGTGAGTAAACCCGCTTTCAACTCAAAAGAATTCAGCTTCGGCGTGATGGACCACATCAGCCCTGAGTTCAATGAATACCAGAAAGTCTATCGCGGAATGCAGGATCTTCTGACTACCGTGGAAGATGTGTTTGATGACTCAGACGGCAGCACCCTGCGCACCAGTCTTGAAAATTTAAGTAGCGAACTTAAATCACCGACGACGCTGGATAATGAAAGCCGGACTCAGGCCGACCAGCATTACGACTCGTTGCCCACAGACGAAAGGCCCACCCGCACCCATGTAAGAGGGCTTTTCGCTAACCAGAAACGTTACGAAGCTATCTTTACTGCGGGGAAAATACTGACACGCTGGATCAGCGTGCTCGAATCACGATATGACGCCCTGGAGACCGAACTACAACTGAAGCTCCGCCAGCAACAACGTCTCATTGCAGAACAGACCAAGCGCAAAGCCTCCATCTCGAACCTGCGCCGTCGACTGCGCCAGCTGGATAGCATTGCCGACGAGGCACTCGGAGACTACAGCGTAGCACAGCAGTTACTGGACGAAGACTGGCGCAGAGTCTGGGAAGCAAATAATGAGCGGACCCGTATACTGACGACTGAAATTGAAGGCCTCTACTACATCCGGGTACGCCAGGCTGAAGTGTCCCGTCCGATGGCTGATCCTCTGCCATTGCGCAGAGATAACCCGAACGACCTTGTTCCGGGATGCGAACCAGACCCCGAAGCAGATATGCCGGAAGCCCTGCTTACCTTCTGGCAGGCAGTCAAAGAAATCCCCGTACAATCATGGAATGCCATCGCACCACTGACTGGCCGACTTAACGTCATGACAGACTTCCGCCTGCTGGGAAAAATCCGCGAAACGCGACTCAGTCAGGCGTACGACTATTCCAGCTTGCTGTCGTCGCCAGTGGCATACGCCGGGAAAGCCTCCGCGGCTGCCCGCTCAGTCGAGGACAGCCCTGCTTTTAAAGAGCTTGCTGACCACAGTCGTGCGCGCCTTAAGCACTGGTCTGCCAGACCCTTACCTGCCACCAGAGCAACGCTTGCAGCGGCAGAAGTTGCCAGAGTCATATCTTTGGAAGATCTGCAGAACCACAGTCACCGCAAGCTTCGGCACGCAGGAAACGTACTGCTCGAAAAATTGGAACACTGCCAACTCTGCCTGCAGCACACACTGTCGGAACTCCCCGGATCTGTGCGACTCCATTGGGGGCAGCTCGCAGAGGACAACCGTTTACCGGTAGAAGCAATTGGCCGGTGGCCAGGGCTGAAACGCGCCGAAGAAATCAGTTTCAATACAACTCGAACGTTAAGTGAACTGATTGAGTGGTGGTTTAAGCAACTCGGTTCCGAGGCAGACAATGAAGCCCGCAAAGCAATGCGGGACATGATCCGTGCAACCGTCATTTATGCGTCACTGGGCAACCCTCAGGAAATTGTGAAGGGAACCATTTTCAGCCCACCGTTGCGCATAGCCATGGGAGAGCGTTTCCGGGTGCTATTGAACCGGGCGGTAATCCCCGGCAAAACACTGCAATTACTCTCACACCGACAGGAAGTTGCCGCCGAGCTGACCATTGAAGAAAACGAAACCAGTGGCACCCGCGTACGGATTACAAAAGTGTTGCGTGAAGACATTGATTTCAACAGCAACGTTTCTGTCCTTGGTCGGGTGCGGTAACTGATGTTTTACGGTACCCAGCAACGCAGCGTCGGTACGACAATCCGCACACTGAAAGTGCGTGCGCCAGAGACAGAACAACAGCGCGTGCAGAGGGAAATAGCGCTCGCCGACTGGCCGGAGAGCGACCCTGATAAGATCGTTTTTATCAGAAAACTATCGGCATCTTCTCAGGCCACCGATATCGCCTCTGCACTGCGTAGCGAGGCACAGCGGCAGATCCGCGAACAACCTGCGGATAACGTGCAAATCTTTGAAAATAATGAAGCCATGCTGGCTGCATTACTCAATGATACGGCCCGTGGAAAACTCACCGCTTACTGGTACTGGCGCCGATGGCACGGGTTAGCAGATCAGACGACCAGCCGGGCATTACTGAGCCTGTCGACTGATCATTCAGAGGCGTTCTGTGGAGCAGTTACCCGCCTGCTGAAAACCAATACGGTCTTACCTGTTCTTAACGCTCTGTCCGAGCCGGATGTCCGCCAGCTTATTGCTGAACTGGCCAGCACCATGGGTTACTCCGGCCACCTTAACCTGCAGCGTATCATCGCTCAACAACAGAAAACCGCTGACGACCGGAACGACACAGCGTCTGCTTCAGTCAATCCACGTGACGGATCACAGTTAGCGTACAGCGCTGGTGCCAGTAATGACGAACAAGACCTGGCTGATTCGCTGTTCAAGGCGTTGTTCAAGGCGCGGAGCCAGGCCCCAGCCTGGTCTCAGCTTCTGTCGGACCAGCGACTACCGGACAGCCACAGAGTACTCATTGCCTTTATTTTATGCCGCTCACTGGCACCTGTCGCATTACAGGAAAACGCCGAAGGCACCCTGACGGCGATTCTTAAAGAATGTTCTACACGCAGCCCGATTGATCACAGCCAGAAGCCCCCCAGACATGATAAAAATCCCGGATACGGGACACGTACGCAAGCCATACTGTCTGAATCAATGAGCTCTGAAACCTCTGAATATAATGACGAAAATCTTCACAGAGTGAATCCAGAGCATTTTGCACAGAGGTTCACATCAGATAATTTTTACAAGGGCCACTCACATAGGGGGCATGCTCAGATGGGTGACGGTTCGCCTCCGGACAATGAGCAGCAGCGTAATCTCAACAGCCCAGATATCAATGCCGACACTATCCGGGATTCTGTCGAGCGGCAGCACGAGATCAACGCAACGTCCGATGGTGAGCGTTCGAATGTTAAATCTGTAGTTGATGCAGAGCCTTCCGACCTGCCTGCCCA
>Ga0181593_10007002_pt1 | contig 10090 bp, 7 predicted proteins | sample 071ome_19_FD_133756 | JGI IMG/M metagenome (GOLD analysis project Ga0181593, IMG submission 133756) | Coastal salt marsh microbial communities from the Groves Creek Marsh, Skidaway Island, Georgia - 071413AT metaG (megahit assembly) | ecosystem: Environmental > Aquatic > Marine > Intertidal zone...
CATCAAAACGAATTAGAATGTCTCCTTGGCCTGATCCGTTGCCCATAATGCCTTTACTGTAGCTTTCGTCAGAATCTTCCTTATCAGTGCCAATCATAAATGGATGAGAATAAGTACTTTTGTCAGGTCGCAAACGATAGGAGATTGAACGGTCAAGAAATAGAGTTCTCGGATTAGCTTTGTTTTCTTCAAGGTCAAGATCTCCTTTGATTTGGAACCTACCATTTTCCCAATGGATGGGTAGGAGTATTTCAATTGCAAGAAGTTCAACCGTTTCCCATTGGAAGTTATAACCCTCAGTTTCCCTGAGGAGGGGAAGAAAAGTTTCACTTCTAATGCGATCTGCCGTGTTTCGTGATAGATGTCTCCATTCGACTCGCCAATTATGAAGAAATGCAAGTTCCCACTTCTTATCTGAAGTATTTGCATCCTTAGGATAAGCCATAGGGTGATTTTTAATCATATGATCCCGCATGCTCTGGTTGCGAATATTTTCAAGAAAGAACTTAAAAGTCTGTTCGTTCAAAGAAAAGATGCTTTGGCTGAAATAAGTATTAAAGTCTTTAGTTTTTAGACTATCAAAAAATATTCTTCCCAATGATTCGGATGGATGAACTTGTCCGACTAAACCATTGGTACAAAAAAGAATCGAGAAGATGACAGGTATTTGAAGCCAAAAAAATCTCATGTTTTTTTATCGTAGAGAAAAAAAGATCTTCTACAAGCGAGAATGATGAATGAGTTTTCCAAAAAAAATCGTAAAAGTTTATATCAAATTACATGTTTTTGAAAATCTGGTTCAGCAAATGCAGGGGGATCACAAAATGAAAAGAGTCCGTCCATTTGATACAAGGCAATTAGAAGCTTTCGATACACTCTGTGCAACCGGTAGTTTTACGGAGGCGGCCAAGCGCTTGCTGTTAACCCAGTCTGCCATCAGTCATTCGATGAGAACTTTGGAAGAGGAAGCTAGTTGTCAGCTCATCAGGAGGCAGGGAAAAAAGGTATCTTTGACGGAGGCGGGTGAGAGGTTGCTTCGTTTTGCCCGTCCTTTCTTGCAGGAAATGTCAGCAGTAAGAGAGGAGTTAGCCGGGTATGAAAAATTTGGAGCAGGTAGAATTAGATTGGGTGCGAGTCAGCAGGCCTGCCGATTTTTCCTTCCAAATTGGGTGAAGGAATTCAAAAAAGGAGTTTCGCAATGTCGGTTTGAGGTATACGGCGAAGATACTCCCAAGTGTTTGCAGATGTTGGGCCTAGGTGCGTTGGACTTGGCTATTACTCTGGAGCCAATTAAGAATTTGGAGATCGATTTTGTTCCTTGCTTTACAGATGAACTGCGATTGATAACCACAGCAGATCATGAATGGGCCAGAAACAATGAGGTTGATTGGACAAAAATTTCAGGAGAGAATTTCATCCTCGATAACCGTGCAAGTTATTCTTTTCGAATGATTAATGATTATTTCGAGCAAAATGGTTTAAAACTCACGAGTTTCATGGAAATAAGCAGTTCAGATGCGAGTAAAGAACTTATTAAATTGGGGTTGGGTGTAGGAGTAATGGCTAATTGGTTGGTTGAAGAAGAAGTTGCCTGTGGCGATTTGGTGAGCCTACCAATGGGTTTTGGTAAACTTACGCGAACATGGGGGATTTCAGTTCGTAAAGGCCGAAAATTAAACAAAGCCGAGCGTATATTTATGAAAATAGCTGAAGAGTCAGGATGCCACTGGATGGTGAATCGTAGACTAATTGCTTAGCGATCCCGCTTACTGATGTCTTAAACTAACTTGCATGATTTTACTTATGCATGCAGAAAAGAGATATGAATCTCTTTTTTAAATCTATTCCATTATTTCTCAGTTTGCTTATGTTTGCATCTTTTTTGAAGGGGCAAAACCGGTCTATCAATGGAGATGGGAGGAAGTTCAAACTTGCACCGGTACAAAAAGTTACAAGTAGTATTGGTCCCACCATGGATGGAGGAAGACTTGGCGTCAATCGTCTGATTGATGGACAACTGCCCGCCAGTGGATGGCGCTCGACCTGGACAGTATGGATGAAAAAAAACCCGAGCATTGATTTTGATCTGGGTGAAGAGAAAAGAATTGGAGTAATAAGAATTTACTTCCAACCTTGGGACCGGGCAGACGAATTGATGGAATTAAAAGTGGAAGTGAGCAGTGACGGGGAAAACTTTATTCTTTTCAATGAATACAAGGGATTTGTTGCCGAAAAGGGGAAGGCAGTCTGGGCAGAGGTTGATTTGCGTGCAGTTAAGGCTCAGCATTTTCGAATTACTCCCAAATACCAAGGATGGGGAAATCAATGGGGAGAGGTCGAGTTTTGGGAGATTAATAAGTGATCCACTCTAAGTAACTTAGTTAATATGTTTGTAAAGTCCCTAGCGGACGGGGCGACAAAATTATTTCCTTTGTGGTCCTTATTAGTAGGGATTGTGGCTCTATATGAACCGAGATTTTTTTTGTGGTTTGGCAAAGATGCAATCAGTGTAGGGCTTGGAATGATTATGCTTGGTATGGGACTTACCCTATCGGTCGAAGATTTTTCCGAAGTTTTAAAAAAACCTAAGTTGATCGCACTCGGCACATTCCTTCAATTCTCGATTATGCCTGCCTGGGCTGCCCTGATTTCATTCATTTTTAAAATACCCAGTGAAATGGCTGTTGGTTTGATCTTGGTAGCAAGTTGTCCCGGAGGGACTGCTTCAAATGTGGTGGTTTTTCTGGCAAATGGTCGGGTTGCCTTGTCTGTTTGTTTGACTGCATGTTCCACACTTTTGGCGATTATTGTAACGCCTTGGCTTACGCATTTATACGCCGGGCATTATTTACCTGTTGAGCCATGGGCCCTGATGAAAAGCATTTTCTACATCGTATTGATCCCGCTGGTTCTGGGTATAGGGTGGAAAAAGTTCTACCCTGATTCTGCCCGCCATACATCTGTTTTTTCACCTTTATTCTCGGTATTATTCATTCTCTTAATTGTAGGATTCGTACTGGCAGCGAAAAGAGAAATAATTCTTGTGAACTGGCAATCAATGCTAGGAGCCGTCATTGTTTTGCACCTTGGTGGATTTTTTCTCGGTTATTTTATACCCCGATTTCTTGGCAATGAGAAGCGAGAATGCCGAACGCTATCTATTGAGGTGGGCATGCAAAATTCAGGGTTGGGAATGGCACTTGCCAGTAAACATTTTTCATCGATGCCAATGGTACCAGCTCCCTGTGCATTAAGTGCAGTAATGCATTGCATAATAGGAAGCTTACTTGCCGCTATTTGGAAGCGTGGCAATTCAGTTGTTGAAGAAAGGTTGGAAAACAAAGAATCTTGAATTAACAGATCATCCGGTTCAATCTCGACCAGTGCGAAATGTGTCAGACATGCCACCCCATATTTTGTCTCCTAAAACTCACTTAAAGAGGGCAGGAGGATATTTTGACTTGGAGATGTTCGAGGAGGCAGACCGGGAGTTGAGGGCGATACCTGAAGAAGAACCTTGGCTAAAGAAGAAAAAAGTTTTTCGGATTGCAATTTTTCAGGAGCTTAAAGATTGGGCTAATATGAGGGTTTTAGCCCGTGAATTGCGCTTTCTTTATCCAAACGAAGAAGATTGGTGGATTTCAGATGCATTCGCTTCGCGAAGGAGTGAATCGATCGAAGAGGCACGCAAAATACTTCTAGATGGACTAGCTCTTCATTATGAAAGTGCAATTATTCGATATAATTTAGCTTGCTATGCCTGTGTGCTAGGACATCCAGGAGAGTGTCTTGACTTTCTTAAGGAAGCTGCTCGAAGAGATGAAAAATATAAACAAATGGCTTTGGAGGATGAGGACTTGTCCGCAGTTAAAGAAGCTTTACTTCGTATGGGATGGAGTTCAAAACTTGTTTGATGGTTAGGCGAAACGCATTCACATTAATCGAGTTGCTTGTTGTGATTACGATTATTGGAATTCTTATGGGAATTATCTTTACTGGGTGGAATTACATAAATGAACAGCAGTACAGAAAGAAAGCAAAGCTTGAGATTGTGGGTCTAAAAAATGCTGTCGACGAGTTCTTATCGGATTTTGGTGAATATCCAAATTGCCCAAATGAAGTCTGCACGCCGGGTGAAACTCTCTTTATGTCGTTGGCAGGATTTCATAATGAAAGTGGTGGACTTGAGTTACCTCCTTATCCATCCAAGATCCCCACTCATCTTTTCCATTTTGATTTATCTGCATTTGATGAGACTGAAATGCCAGAATTTTCTCATGAGGGAGGTAAGTCCTTACAACTTTGGCTTGCTAAAACTTTGTGTAAAGACCCTGCCTTTTTAGATCCATGGGGTAATGAATATGTCTATGAATATCCACTTGAGGATGGAGGTCCTGGGTATCGATTATTTTCAACAGGTCCAGACGGGAAAACCGGGGATGAATTCAGCAACGACGATATTCGCTAAATAATCATTTGTATAATCTAGGGTGCACTGGCACCTTGCTCAATCAAGCGATTTCGAAGGACACGCAGTGGTTCAAGTTCAGGAGCATCCGGATTCTTGTTTATAAGATATTCAATATCGAACAAGGCTTCAGTGAATCTGCTCTCACCATAGTGAATCATGGCACGCATTGCACGGGTATATCGATCGTCTGGATCGATTGCTACAATCGCATCCACATATCTCAACCTTGCAAGGGAATCTTCCTCTTTTTCTGCTGATTGAATGAGGTTGCGAAGCATGCGGGTAATAATGTCCCTGTTGGAAACGGGAATAAAATCTTCATCCTTTAATTTAATTCCGGTAATTCGACTGGCTTCTTCCCGACTGACGATTTTTCCACCAAATGAATCGATCAGGAATTCTTTTGGTTTAGATTTTTGAGATTTTTTTTTGGGCAAAGCTTCCTGGTAAATTGCCATGAAGTGTCCAGGGAGTCCAAGTCCGGAAACCGGAAGGTCCAGCCGGTTCGCTATTTCAATTAACAGAACTGATAGCGTAATAGGGAGCCCTTCACGGTCATCCATTACCTCATTCATGTAACTGTTTGAACGATGATGATAATCCAACGTGCTGCCATGAAATCCCAATTCATTGAAAAGCTGATTCACTAAAATCAAGAGTTTCTCTTCTTGGGTGGAGGATTTCGTAAATGATTTTTCAATTTTTTTGGCAAGTAAATCTGCTTTTTCCAAGTATGAATCAAGGTCGAAGTTTTCATTGTCCAGTCGGGCTATCAGTAGGGCAGAGCGAAGTAGATCCACGGATCCTCTTTCTTCAATTCGTAAACTTTTCGCCAATTCTTCAATTACTAAGCGTTCCCTAACTTCCCCTGCTAACCGTTTGATTTCCTTTGCTTTTCTTTCAAGTTCCATGGCGTGATCACGAAGAGCTTGTGGAGTAGGTTTTCCCATATTGACAAGTTGATCAATTTCAGTCGACCCGAGAGATTCAAGCTCGATCAATGGACGAACTAATTTTCGTATCTTGTTTGAAAATTCTGGAGTTACTTCTGATCTTGGAAACCTTTTGGACACTCGGAAGAAACGAAAACGGGCGGTGGGTTCACGGAATTTACAAAGTCCCACTTTTCCGCTCTCCATTCCGTGATCGATAATGTCTATTACCACTTCGTTGTTAACGGAGCATATCATTCTTCCATTTTCTTCGAGCCTTACCCTTATACGATTCCATTCATTTGGTTTATATGCTTGGGAAGGAATTGTTTTAAGGATGGTCCAGGAAAAGACATTCGGACCTTCAAACTTTGTTAGGCGGAGTGAGCCATTTGTGGGATAAAAGCCGTAGTGTTTATCTTTACCATCAGAATGGAATACAAGCCCTGCCGCACCACTTTCGTTTTCAAGTTGTACTTCGACTTCGATTTCAAAGGGCAGCTTGGGGAATTTGTTTTTATTAAGGCATAACATTCTTCCTCCAAAGCCGTTGCCAAGACCTATTCCGGAAATAATGCCTGCCCGTTGTTTCCATATTCCATTCATTACCGGTTTCCATTCCAATTGATCCAATGTTCCAATGGTAAGCCATTTTTGCATAGGTATGGGATCGGTATCGCCAAGAAGTTTTTTCAATTCATTTACGGGAACACCAAAACCCATGGCTCCACCCGATTTAATAGAAAGAATTGCCACCACCTGACCATCAAGATTAAGAGCAGGGCTTCCACTGCTACCGGGTTCGATCGGAATGGCAACTTGAACCATGGGGCGGCCATCCCCAAATTCAAGTTCACGGATCGCTGCAATCACACCCCGACTTACGCTATGCTCATAGCCAAGTGGGTTGCCAATAGAGAGGATGGCTTGACCAGGGATTAGTTCCCGCGAATCTCCCAGTTGAAGGGTTGGGAGATCTTTTGCATCGATTTTTATAAGAGCAAGATCGCGATCGCGGTCGATTGCCAAAATAGATTGGGGTCGAAAAGTACGACCATCAGAAAAACGGATGGAAAAATCACGATGTTCTCCAATGACATGGAAATTTGTTGCAATGACGCCGTCCTGCTGGACGACGAATCCAGTGCCGCGACCTCCCTCGTATCCATTGCGGTCTACGCTCTCAATTACCACCACTGAGGGTTTGATCAAGGAAGCAAGATTTTTAAAATCTTTGGCATCTCTTTTTGCAAGCTCAAGTTCGGAGGGCTTGGATGAATTAGTCTCGGTCTCTTTCCCGAAAGTGTTGCCTGCAAATACTGTAATTAGAAAGAAAGCTAATGCCCGACATATCGTGATAGATATATTCACACTTATATTTGTTCCAACAAGGTGTAAAAAGTCAAGATCGCTGAGTAGTATAAAATCAGTGCATTTGATTCGTCATAACTACTTGGGCAGTGCTTCTAAGTACTTTTGCAGCAGATTGTCAGTCTTGGCTTTTTGTTGGTCTACCTTCTGTTTGAAATCAGAATAGTCTTTTTGTTTTAGATTGAGCTGATTTTGAGCATCTTTGAGGGCACTTTCTTTTTCATGAAGAACCTTCGGGGCACTTTCTCTCATTTTCATGATCGTAGCTAGTTCAGTCTCTGCAGAGGAAACTGCGGTTTTTGCCGCCGTCAATTCTTGTTGTTTCGCCTGAAGCTTAGAATCAGCTACTTGCAAATCCTTTTGCAGAAGCGACAAAGATTCAGCTAGTTTAGCACCTGCCTCGGCAAGAATCTTGTTTTCCGGATCCGTATTTGACTGTTGCTGATTTTTTTTCTGGATTTGATCGACCTGCTGAATAAATGAGGCCTTTTGATTTTTATTTTCAGTAATTTTTGCAAGAATGGTATTTTTTGTATTAACCTCTGCCTTTTTTTGAGAAACAACCTGTTGCTGATCTGAAATTTTCTGAGGAAGTGAATTGAGAGCGAGTGCAGCAGTATCAACGGCTTGCATAGCAGTTGCAAAAATACTTTTTGACTCTTCGAGCAATTCATCAAGAGATGAGAGTTCATCTTCGAGTCCGTGAAGAGCACGAATTTCCTGATGGCGGGTGAAATTAATTGACTCTGCTTTCCAGCGAGAAACATTTCGTTCAGAGGTTTGTGCTTTGGATTGTGCTTGAGCCACTTCGGCGGCCGGGGCTTTAAAAGCCTCATTTGCCTGACTGAGAAGTTTCTCAGAGTTGGAAACTGTGTTTTTTGCCTGATCTCTCTTGGTTGTCATTGCAACCTCTTGCTGTTGCGACTGTTTCCAGAACTCTTCCATCTTGTTCTTGTTTGATTGGGAAGCATTTACAGACTGCTTGGCTTCCTCAAGAGCTTTGGAAGCTTGGGCAACTGCCGCATTTAGTGAGACATTCAAAGCCGCGTATTTTTCCATTTCCTTTTTGTGCTGTGCGGTAAGGTTGCTTGCGTGAATATAGGATTTCTCCATGGCTTCCATTGCCTGCTTCGCTTTGTTTACTGCTTCCGAGTAGGAGGTGTCATCCTGATTTTGGCTTTGGTTCTCGTTGGCTACACGGTAAGATTCTTTGATCTGGCTAAGTTGTAAGGAGCGTTCATTTGCCCGTTTATTCCACTTGTTAAATTCACCAGATTGTGCCGTATGTTGTTGCTGGTTTTCACTGAGCTCTTTCTTTTTGGTTTCGTGAGATGCGGATTTTTCGTTTAGCACTTTTGTCTTGCTGGCAAGATCGGCAACCCCCAGATCCAGATTTGTCTTTGCCTTTTGTACTGCTGAAATAGCTTCCTGTAATGATTTTTCTGCGTCCTGCAGGGCACTTTTATTAGCTAAAACCTGTTTGCTGATCTCATCTATCTTCTGCTGAAAAGGGAGAAGTTTTGCCTGTGCCTGCTTTAGGGTTTCCTGATCATTTGTACGTTGTTGAGTGGCAATCGTAACCCTGGATTCTATAGTAGGAGGATTGGCATTTAAGTCTCCCAGATGTTTTCCATCGGCAGAATTCCAGATACCCACTTTTCCCGTCCAGTCGCCGGCGATAATTTTGGAACCGTCGTGTGAAAGACGGGATTCCATAACGATATCAGCAAAACCTGATATGGTCCGTAAGCCTTTACCATTGCCGTCCCAAAACTTAACTGTCTTATCACGTCCAGCGGTTACGATATTTCCATTTTGTGCATAGTGTGCGGAGAGGGTGCCTCCGCTGTTAGCATTCCATGTTCTAACCTGTTTGCCATTGATCATTTCCCAGGTTCTGACTGCCCCCTCCTCGGATGAAGAAAGCAGGACATTACCGTCTGCCCGCCAACTCAGGCTGGTTATTTCCTGTTTGTGTCCATCCAGGGTGTAAAAAGGATTTCCGGTACGGGCTTCCCAAACGAAGAGCCCACCATTCCGGTCTGCAGTGGCGAGTAAAATACCATCCGGAGAAAATGAGACCTGAGTCACCCATTCAGAGTGTTTTTTGATTTTGTAAAGTATTTCGTTGGTCGCCAAATCGAAAACTTTAACGAGTTTATTGGTTCCTCCGATAACTACCAGTGACTGGTCAGCCGAGATATCAGCAGTGAGTATACTATCCTGTTCTTCTCCTACATTGAGAACCTTTCGCCCAGTTTCCACATCCCAACCCGCCACATTTCCACTTTTACCGCCGCGACCTCCGGAAGCGATGATAAGCTTACCATTGCGGCTGAAGTTCATGGATTCGATAAATCCCTCATCATAGGGAAGGATACCGGAAATTTGCAGGTTTTCCGTATTGTAGAGAATTATCTGTTTCTGACCGGCGAGAGCGACCAAAGGGGACCATGGTGCTGCAGCCATTGCTGAAGGAGCAAAAGCCCGGTCCGTAACCATGGTGGGTTGAAGGGATAAATGCCTGGGCATAGGGGGAGGGCCTTCAGGTTTGCCCATGGAAACAGATCCGAGGGCAAGATTTACGGATGACTTTTTCTTCTTCATGGGTTTACCCGAAGCTGTGGGAAGCATGCCCTGGGCAATCCAGTTTTTAATCAACAATAGCTGGGACTTTTCGATTTTCTCACCCCTTGGCGGCATGTGAGGTTCCTGAAGTCGTGCGGGTAGAAGATAGAGTAAACTTCCGTCAGGGTCTCCCGGGAGGGATACTTCCCCGGAGCTTCCGCCAGCTAGGATCGCATTGATATTGGTAAGGTCGAGTCCACCGCGTGCACGGTCAGGATTATGACAGGAATTACAAGACTGCTCAAAAATCGGGATAATATCGTCCTGAAAGTTGGGTTTTTCCGAAGATGCCAAAGCTAGAGAATTTACCAGGACAAATATACCAATGCTTTTAAAGATATTCATGGATAAATATTACTAGAAGAGATTCGGATATTCTCAATGAAACCTATCAGTGATTAAAAATAAATTCCTTGGAATTCAGTAGAGCCCAAAATACATCTTCTAAACCTTCCCGTGGATTGCTCATGTCCAACGATGCCAATAGATTTGCTTTCTCTGCCTCACGAGGTTTGCGCGAATAACAACGAAGATAGAGTTCGTCGATAATTTGATCAGGCTTTTTTCCTTCTTTCAGGCTGGTATCCACAATTTTCCCCTGTTTGATCCGGTTGTTGGTGGTGTCACCGTTTAAAAGGTGCAATGCCTGTGACAAACTGGGCTCCATTACCACTTCACAGGAGCAAAC
>Ga0181593_10007005_pt1 | contig 10088 bp, 11 predicted proteins | sample 071ome_19_FD_133756 | JGI IMG/M metagenome (GOLD analysis project Ga0181593, IMG submission 133756) | Coastal salt marsh microbial communities from the Groves Creek Marsh, Skidaway Island, Georgia - 071413AT metaG (megahit assembly) | ecosystem: Environmental > Aquatic > Marine > Intertidal...
CGAGTGCCAGTAATTTACGGCGGAAGTTGGTTTCGACGGCAGCAAAGCCTGTGATCACTGCTTTGCTGTTTACGCCGACCTTATCCAGAGTAATGCGCGTCATGGGGTCGGGTCTCTGAAAAAAGATGCTTAATGATAATCCTTATCATTAGTGTACGCAAGAGACAGCAGGGCGTGTGGCCTCGAAAACGAGGTTGTCCGGATGAGGTGTTTCCTGTTCCTGTTGGGTGAGATTAAATAGCGTCGAAACGGATATCCGGAATTGCTTTGAATGATTTGGTTAACTTGTATTTGCCTTATGCCAGTTATTCGGTAATATTGCGGCCCCTATATATTTGCGGGATATCTGCGGACATATATCCCCTATATGACTGTAGTCAGAAAAGCACCCATTATTAACTTTATTATTCAGAGGTTACCGCGTGTCTGTATTTGATCAGGACATTGATAAGCAAATCCGTGAGCACCAGCAGCAGATTGCTGAGCTGGAACAGCTTAAAAAAGATCAGGAAAAGAAAATCGAAGGACTGAAAGAGTTTGATAACGCAATCAAACGTCTGTGCAATCAGAACGCTCTGACTGAGCAGGAACTGTATGTTTCACGTTCAGAACAGATCGAAGCGTGGATTACAGGCATGGCAAAGAGCGATGCTCCATCATCTATTTATAACAGCCTGAAGCGTCACTTCGAAAAAGCGATTGCCCGCGATGCTAAAAAAGGTGACAAGAAGGTCGAGAAGAAAACGTCGTCACTGCCTAAGCCTAAGCTGGCTGTCGGTACTTACCGTAATCCAGCAACCCAGGAAAAGGTCGAAAAGATTAAACGTAACCCTCGTCAGCTGGATCAGTGGATCGAAGAGTACGGTATTCAGACGGTACGTACCTGGAAAGAAGACTGATATTTCCTGTGCAGGGGCAAGCCTCTGTTGTCAGGTAATACAGTTAACATCATAAAAAAAAGGGGCATATGAAATGCCCCTTTTTTTATTTTTTCTGATCAGGTTTATTGCTCAGGCAATTCTCAGTTTCAGCGAACGTTTTATTACGTCGATTTCCTGAACTTCAACTTTCATTGGCTGGCCCAGAACGAATTTTGCTTTTTCATTGCTGTGGACGATGGTTTTGCTATCGAACTTCCAGCCACCTTTGGTTTTGCGACGATCGATCACGCCATCAATACCAGAGTCATTGAAGCGCACGGTGATGGAGCCACTATTCATATGAACAATAGTGGCGTCGTATAGTGTGCCTTCCGGCTGACGTGACAACCATTCCAGTTTCAGCCATTGTTCGGCAAGGTTAGAGGCCTGGCGGGCACGATTCTGGTTATCCTGCATGGTGGCCAGTGCTTCATCCGAAATGACGGGTGCCTCTTCGTTATTGAGCAGTGCCCGCACCGTGCGGTGAATAAGCAGGTCATTGTATTTGCGCAGCGGTGATGTGAAGGTGGTGTAGCAGCTGAAACCCAGTCCCATGTGCGGTTTGCCTTCACGGCCATACGCGCTGCGGTCCATCTGACGGCTCAGAATGGTACGCAGGGGCAGTTCCGATTCCGATTGCTCTGCTTTCTGAAGCAGATCCACATAACTTTCCAGCGTACTGAGGTCTGGCTTCTGCTCCAGTGGCAGCTGCTCTTTCAGCAGTGCTGCAGCTTCGCCCAGTCGTTCAGTACGGATACCGTTCTGCTCAATGAAGAAACCGGCTTTCTGACTACGCAGCCACTCAGCAACGCTGCGGTTGCAGACCAACATGCACTCTTCGACCAGTTTGTGTGCCGCGTTGCGTTCAATGCGGACGATTTCCTGTGCTTTGCCTGTGTCGTCAAGAACCAGCTTGTAGTCCGGACGGTCTTCCATCACAAGGCAGTTTGCCTGACGCCACTGGTTCAGCGCCCGCGCGCAATCGGCGAGGTGAAGCACGGGGCCGTGCAGTTCTGCCGGAATATCATCACAGCCGCCGTCAATGAGCTGGGCGACCTGCGAGTAACTCAGCTTCGCCTGACTTTCGATAACGCCATTATGCAGCTTGGTTTCCCGCACACCGGCGTCGCTGTCGAGGCGCAGCTCAGCAACCATGGCCAGGCGCTTTTCACCAGCCTGCAGTGAGCTGAAATTCTCAGAAAGCTGAGTTGGCAGCATCGGCACGACAGTATCTGGGAAGTAGGCCGACGTAGCGCGTTTGGCGGCTTCCTGCTCAAGAATCGTGTTGTTACCGATGAGTGCATCGGGGTCTGCAATAGCGACCCAGAGTGTCCAGCCGTCACTGTGTGCTTCTGCGAAAAGTGCATCATCAATATCGCGTGTGCCTGCTGAATCGATAGTGACGAACGGAAGGTGAGTGAGGTCCGTACGTTCAGCGAACTGTTTCTCCAGCTGGCTGGCGTCGATGGTTTCGACGGCTTTGATAACGTCTTCGCTGAACTCGCTACTCAGACCAAAGCGTGCCTGCATAAACAGGCGCTCGATGTGCGGTGTATCTTCTTTGCCAATGATACGGTCAATGCGTGCCTGAGCCTTCCCTTGCGGATACGGATGACGTATCAGAGTGGCGGATACAAAATCTCCGTCCTCCGCATTCAGTCGTTCTTTTGGCGGAACAAATATCCAGCGATTCAGGCTACCGTGGTCGGGCTCGATAAAGTGGCCTTTGCCGCGGATAATGTAGCGGCCACAGAAGGTTTTCAGTTCTGACGATATGAGCTTCTCAATGATGGCCTGCTCTTTGCCTTCACCTGCGGGTTCAACGTGGAAATCAATCACGTCTCCAGGAAAGACTTTCTCCATCTCATCCGGGCTCAGGAAGTAGCTCTTGCCTTCGTCAGTACCAACAAAGCCGAATCGACCGTTGCTGCCTCGTACCCGGCCCTGAAAGCGCGGGGTTTTTTCATGGATTTCCTGCTTTAGCTGTTTTAGCTGCGTAAGTGCGTTTCTATCAAGCATCCGGGAGGCTCTGGTCGTAAAAAGCCGCAAGTCTACTGGAATTGTCTCTGAGCTTCGAGTCCCGGCTATGACTGAATTGGTCAAGCCGGGCGAAGTTCATGGGTTCTTATCCGCCCGGTACAGGGTTACGCGGCGGAATTCGTCTGATTCGTCGAGATCCGGCACGGTAAAGGAATCAGATGCCGACACCGTGAAATAGGGTGGAAAATCAAAGTTGCGTATACGCGAATCAGCGACCAGTACCTCTGGGGCTTTTTCAAGAAATACATCAAGGAACGCCAGGTTGGCGCGGTCATAGAGAACATCTGCCGCTATCAGAAGGTCAGCATCGACGTCCAGAGTGAACAGGTCATCGTGCAGCTCGAGCTCAACCTGATTGAGCTTCGCATTGATTTCACAGGCCTGTAATGCGTCATGATCAATGTCGCAGGCGATCACTCTCCTTGCCCCGGCCATCATGCAGGCGATGGCAATGACTCCGGAGCCGGCTCCGAAATCAATCACGGTTTTTCCCGAGACCCATTCCGGATGCTGAAGAATGTTTTGCGCTAATGCCTGACCGCTGGCCCAGCAGAATGCCCAGTAAGCCGGGTATGCCTGAATCTGAAGGATCTCGTCCTGGGAGAACTGTCGGCGCATACTCTCGGGCTCAACCAGCCAGAGTCTGATGTCGGGGCACTCCGGTAGCTGCTGAACGGTAACACTGGCGGCTGGATGCATGGCCGTAATCAGGCGGTTGAGCTGATCACTGTTCAAGGCTGTTGTCATGATTGGTGATCTGGCTTGTCTGTTGTCTGCGGGGCATTCAGTGAGATGGTGCGTCCCGGTGCAGCGACCTTGTAGCCAGCGCTTTGAAGAGACTGGGCTGCCTCCTCATCGGCGTAGTGATACAGCACCAGGCGTTGACGGATATCCGGGCGATATTCGCGTTCGAGATCATCCAGCCCTGTGTGAGAGGGGTTGGGGTGAAAACCACAGTCGTGAAAGATGGTTTCGCCTGACAGACTGATGTGATGCAGCAGTTCCGGAACGGGGCGGGTGTCGCCGGTGTAAAAAAAATGTCCGGGGAGTTGCAATGCATAGCTGGAACCCGGGCCATGATGCCGTGTCGGATAGACAGAGAAATCCTCACCGTCCCAGCGGAACCGGTCAGATACCGGGCGCAGTTGAAAAGACTGCCAGAAATCGTGATCACCTTCTGCCATTTGTCCTGGGTAAGTCGCCAGCCGGTTATGTAGCAATGGGATCAGCGTAACAGGCACAAACAGTGGGATCAGCGCGGCGTTCTGTAGCCTCGCCCGGACCGTGAGGATTTCCAGATCGGCAATATGATCCAGGTGGCAGTGGGTGATATAAATAGCCGGAGGAAGCTGGCCCTGATAGCGTTCAGCGAACGCATTCAGGGTGCCGGGCCCACAGTCAATTAACAGGATCGGTTTATCGTTGCGTTCAAGCACCGCAGCAGATGCGCCGACCGAGAGATTGCCGCCGCTACCTGCGCCGGTGAAAAATACAGAATATGAAACGGGGTTCCGGGTCATGACACTCAGCCAGATATTCAGGAGGTTAGTTCTGATGTGGCGTCCAAAAATGATGAATTTACCCACACCAGATCAGGCTTTGCCGGGGCGGGATACGCCGCTTGAAGTAAAGCCTGAGCATTTCGTTAATGGTCGTGATATTCGTGGGGCTTGTCCACAGGGATTGAAGGAAATAATCGTTGGTATGGGCTGTTTCTGGGGCGCGGAGCGTCTTTTCTGGCAACTCCCGGGCGTCGCAGTGACCTCCGTAGGGTATGGTGGTGGCCATACACCGAACCCAACCTACGAAGAAGTATGCTCAGGTCATACGGCACACACTGAGCTGGTTCGCATCTGGTACGACCCGTCGGTCATAACACTCGAAGCGTTGCTGAAAGTGTTCTGGGAAAACCATGATCCGACACAGGGAATGCGGCAGGGCAATGATATTGGCACGCAATACCGCTCTGCCATCTATGTGGCCACCGGGGCTGATCTTAAGCAGGTTGAGGCCAGTCGTGATCAGTACCAGGAGCAGCTGCGAAATGCAGGGTTTCCCGAGATTACTACTGAGATACGTCAGCAGGTACCCTATTATCTCGCCGAAACCTACCATCAGCAGTATCTGGCCAAGAATCCGAATGGCTACTGCGGGCTGGCCGGGTGTTCTGTTGGTTATCCGGCGAGCTGACTATGACGGCACCCCCAGGGTTTGATACGCCATGGTTTGATGCACATTGCCACTTCGATTTTGATGCACTTGATCAGACCCGCGAAGGTGACTGGGCATTGGCTCAGTCGCTGGGGGTGACTGGTCTTATGATCCCCGGCATTACCCGTGCCCAGACGGAAGGTGCTTTACAGAAGGGCTACGGAGTCTCCGCGCGATACCACCTGTTGTTTGGTCTTCACCCGTACTGGTGCAACCTTCATCAACCGGAGGATCTCGGCTGGTTGGATGACATGCTCAGGCGGCACAGGCCAGTGGCCTTAGGCGAGGCAGGAACGGACCGTATATTAGCGAAGCAGAGTGATATTGATCTCGAGACCCAATGGCGCTGGCTGATGGCTCAGATTGAACTGGCTGAAGCACATAAGCTACCGCTAGTGCTGCACATTCGTGGAACGCACGATGAAGTTGCCGCCGAGCTGCGGCGACGTCGGTTCAGCTATGGCGGTATGGTGCACGCATTCTCCGGCAGTCTGCAGCAGGGGAGGCACTGGCACGACCTTGGCTTTGGCCTTGGTGTCGGCGGTGCTATGACCCACCCGCGCGCGCACAGGCTGCGTCAGACGTTGTCAGGGTTACCGTTAGAAGCACTGCTACTTGAGACCGACGCCCCTGACATGAAACCTGCTTTTCTTGCCCGGGACACCAATACTCCGGCCATGATTCCACTCTACGGAGCGATGTTAGCTCGTTTGCGTAACAAGATGGCAATGGCTGATCTCGCCGAACAGCTACAGCAGAATCTGTACCGGATATTCCCGGCGCTTGCGGTAATTTCTTCTGAGTAGCGTAGTTTTAATAGTCTTACGTGCTGACAATCAGAGCGAAGACGGGCGACCGGAAACATCACTTGCCCGGTATTTTTCACAGGCGTAGCTTGGACTGCCCGGTTAAGGCTGTCGCCTGTTCCGGCCACCATTCTCAAACGCAGGAGAGAGCCATGTTCTCCAATCATATGTTTGGCCTGCTTTACGATGCCCGTCGCGAATGGCGGGAAATCAGTCTTGAACCTACTGAAACCATCAGTCAGGTCTATTTGCGGCACGCCTTGCTGCTTGCCCTTATCCCACCCTTTGCTCTCTTTACTGGTACCACTCAGATGGGCTGGAGTTTTGCCGGGCAGGATCTGGTTTATCTCAGCGTCGGCAGCGCGGCGGCGATTGCAGTAGCGTTTTACTTCAGCCTGTTGCTGGGACTGGCTCTGATGTCGTTTATTATCCACTCAGTGGAGCATGCGTTCGGTGCGACCGCGAGCTACGAGCGATGTCTGATGCTGACCGTCTACACTGCAGCCCCCATGTTTCTGGCCGGTGTTGTCGGCTTCTTCCCCGTTTTCTGGTTCGATGCCATCGTAGTCGGCATTGCTGCCATGTACAGTCTGCATCTGCTGTTTACCGGTGTGCCTGTATTTATGGATATCCCGGAAAATAAGGGCGTCATGTTTTCATTTATGGTTATGACCGCAGGCATGTGCATGCTGGTGGGGGGGATGGCCATCACTGTCATTCTCTGGGGAACAGGGATGTCGCCACAATATATTCTGGGCAGTTGAACGGTGCCATATATGCATTAACAGGAGGCCACTGACCCCTATTCCGTATACACTAGCCTTTGTCTAAGCTACCAGAGATAACAGGCAGTCGTGCGATTTGTTGTCAGTGCCTTTTTCAGTCTGCTGCTGATGTCAGCAGCGGCTCCAGCCAATGAATTACCCCCGGATTTTGATGACATGCCCGCGGACCTGCAGACGGTTCTGCTGGATTTTCTGTCTCCGGATCAAGCCCAGATATGGGGAGAGGATGCGCGGCTCTCCGGGACGCATACTCTGGTCCGTTATCTCGACGACTACCACACACAGGTTGAGGTAGACTTTGCGGGTGGCCAGGTTCAGGTCGAAACCCGTGGTGGAGAGGCGCCACTGCAACAGTTACGTCAGGCCATCGTCAGTATACTGCTGACACCAGCAGACCCCAGATTAGTGGATCTTTACACCGCGGCTGATTTCGGCCTGACAGGCACGCCGTTTCTGCTCGGACAGATTCTGGACCAGGAAGGTAAAGAGGTGGCGACTCAGTGGCGGGCTCAACGCTTCGCCGATCACCTGATACGCAATCAGCTGCAACAGACCAGACAGGGCTATCGTGTGCGTATTGCCATGGTACGTCAGCATCAGGTCGTTGCTGCACGTGGTGTGGCGGGGCAGGTACAGCAGGCCGCCAGTAAGTATCAGGTATCACCGGCTCTGATTTATGCCGTGATTGAAACAGAAAGTAGTTTCAACCCCTTTGCTGTCTCACACGCTGGAGCGTTCGGTCTGATGCAGGTGATGCCACGCACGGCAGGTCGTGATGTCATGCAGAAAATTTATCGTCGCGACACTACGCCAGACCGTTCATTTCTTCTTGATACCAACAATAATATCGACTTCGGTACTGCCTATCTCTCAATTCTCAGGGATAACTATCTGCGTGGTATAACGGATCCGGTGGCTCGTGAGTATTGCATGATTGCGGCTTATAATGGCGGCGCTGGCCAGCTTCTGAGTAGCTTTCACCGGGATCGCAAGGAAGCCCTGCGTCGCATCAACCGAATGTCAGCAAGCAAGGTCTACCAGCACATACTGCGCAGGCATCCCAAAGCTGAAACCCGCAACTACCTGAAAAAAGTCACTGAGAGAAAGCGTAAATATGCCTCCATCTGAGATTCCACCGTTCGCGAGAGAGCTGGAGCAACTGACGCAATCGCTGAATCTGCCCGATGCGAAGCTGACCCGGCGCTGGCTTGATAGTGAGCTTCTGGCGCTCTGGCTGCTTGATACTGATGACAGTCTCGAAATGGATACACAGGCCATTGGACGTTTCTGGCAGAAGCTTCCGTTCTGGGCATTTGCCTGGGCAGGAGGTCGGGCATTGGCATCGTATATTGCCAGTCATCCGGAGCTGGTAGAAGGAAAGAGAGTGCTCGATTTCGGTTGTGGCTCCGGCATTGCCGGGATTGCCGCGGGTCTGGCTGGAGCCGACGAAGTCTGGATGGCAGATCTGGATCAGAATGCGCTGATCGCGGCAAAAGTGAATGGTGCATTGAACGGAATAGACATAAATGTGGTCGCACATGGTGACTGGCCCGAGGTTGATGTCGTACTGGCAGCCGATGTCCTTTACGATATTTCCAGCAGTGATGACCTGCAGGCGCTGACGCTGGCAGTACCCGAGTGGTTGCTGGCAGAATCTAAAGCAGTTGCCCCCGATTTTGTCAGGTTACAGTGCCTGGATACGTTGAATACTTCGACCCTGCCAGTCATCGGTGATTTTGACGAAGATGTACAGATCGGGATTTATTGCCGTCAACATCAGGTCACGCTTAACTGATGATACATTGGTGGTTGCGCCGGGACTGAAGGGCAGTTGCCTGCGATATTCATCAATGACAGAACAACTCAAATAAGGATCATAATAATGCGAATTTTCGTAATGCTTGCCGCTACAGTACTGACATTTTCTGCCTATGCTGACCTGACTCAGAAGAAGGTTGAGCGCTGGGTGGACAGCCTCGAACCTGTTCAGCACTGGATCGAAGCGAACGAGGATAAAGTCGACAAGAAAAATCTGATGAAAGCAGGTCAGGGCGGCATGGCGGGGATGTTTGATAACGCGCTCGCTGAACTTGATAAAGCTGGTGTCAGAGAAGACTTTGAAAAGGTCGTGAAAGAGCAGGGCTACGATTCTGCCGAGTCATGGGCTGAAGACTCGGGCGAAATTACGCTGGCGTACCTGGCAACCAGCATGGAGGGGAAAATTCCGAATCGTGCAGCGATTGAAAAGCAGTTGACCCAGGTGGATGCAAGTCCTCTTCCGGCGGCACAGAAAAACATGATGCGTAACATGCTGGAGGGGACTCTCTCCATGATCAGCGAAGTCGAAGATGTTCCGGCGCAGGACAAAGCGCTGATTCAGCCCTATATTAAACAGATTGAAGAGCGTTTTGGTCACGCCCACTGATCAGCCCGGTGGATACCACCTCGATAAGGATCTATTCATGAGTTACAGAACGATTCGTGACATTCTGATATTCAGTGAAAATCTACATCGCCATGCTGCTGTTCTGTATGAGCGCCTCAGGGATACTACTCAGAAAGAACGGGTGGATATGCTGTTTAAGCTTCTGGTCAGGCACGAAGAAAAACTGGCACTGGCGCTCAGCCGTTATCAGGATGATAACAGGTCAGCAATTCTTGAAGAGTGGCATCAGTTTGAACCCGCCGATGTGGCCGACCTGGTTCGCGATGCGAATGAACTGCACGATGATATGAGTATTCATGATCTATTGTCGCTGGCACTGAAGGTCGATGACTATCTCATAGCAGCGTATCAACAGCTTGCTGCAGATGCGTCATCGACTGAAGCCAGAGAGCTGTTTGAGGATCTGGCGACGCTGGAGCAGGCTGAGGAAGCAAGCGCCGTACGGGCGGCGCTGTCAGTCGATGACTGGTAGGCTGTTGTCAGTACTGAAGCAGGCTTAGTCAGCGCTTTCCTCTTCAGCGGCATACTCACCGGCGCCAGCCATCTGTTGGCGCCGATACGCCGCCGGAGTCACTCCGGTCCACTGCTTAAACGCCCGCTCAAAACCACGACGATCTGAGAAGCCCAGATCCAACGCCAGCTGTTGTACATCCGTACGTGCTGACTTCAGCGCAATTTTGGCTTTCTCAAGCCGTACTTCCCTCACCAGTGTTGAAAACTGGCAGTCTTCTTCCTGTAACCGGCGCGTCAGCGTGCGACTGCTGGTACTGAGCAGCTCAGCAACCGCGTCTTTCGTCATCGGTACGGTTTCTGGCCACTGATAAAGAATATGCATCACGCGCTGACTGAACGTCTTCAGGTCACTGAATCGCGACAGAGC
>Ga0181593_10007010_pt1 | contig 10086 bp, 5 predicted proteins | sample 071ome_19_FD_133756 | JGI IMG/M metagenome (GOLD analysis project Ga0181593, IMG submission 133756) | Coastal salt marsh microbial communities from the Groves Creek Marsh, Skidaway Island, Georgia - 071413AT metaG (megahit assembly) | ecosystem: Environmental > Aquatic > Marine > Intertidal zone...
AGACTTTGTGACGGAGGTCGACATCGCATCGGAGAAGGAAATTCTCTATCAGCTGGGTAAAACTTACCCCGATCATCGCTTTCTATGCGAAGAAAGTGGTCTATCTGGGAATGAGGACTCTGAATACACCTGGGTGATTGATCCGCTGGACGGCACCAGTAATTTTCTGCGGGGCATCCCCCACTACGCGATCAGCATTGCTTGTTTGCATCGCGGCAAAGTCGAACACGCCGTGGTCTATGACCCCGTGAGACGGGAAGAATTTATCGCCTCACGCGGCCGTGGCGCGCAGGTTAACGGTCATCGTATCCGTGTTGGCGACCGCCACGAGCTCACCGATTCGCTGATTGGCACCGGGATACCTTTTTTGGGGCACTGCGACGAGCACCTCGACTGGTATACCCAGTCACTCGCGGCCGTAACCAGTCGCTCCATGGGGGTTCGCCGGGCGGGTGCCGCCTCGCTGGATCTAGCGTATGTCGCGGCCGGTCGCCTGGACGGATTTTGGGAGATGGGCCTGAACGAGTGGGACATCGCCGCCGGCGCGTTATTGGTTCGCGAAGCGGGCGGTCTGATCACGGACTTGTCGGGTGGTGAGGGCTGGTATGACAGTGGCAATGTGGTGTGTGGCAACAGCAAACTGATGCGCCAGCTGCTGCCGTTGGTCAAGTGGTCCGCCGCCTAAAGATTTATCGCCAGCCGCAGCCTCAGGGCATTAAGCCTTCCTGATCAGCACCCTCACGCTCGGGCACCATCACATCCTCTTTGCTCACACCTAATTGCAACAGGGTGGTGGCTGCCACGTACATGGAAGAATAGGTTCCCACCGCGACTCCCACCAACAACGCTACGGCAAAACCAAAAATCATTTCCCCGCCAAACAAGGCAAGCGCGGCCAGCACCAGCAAAGTGGTTAAAGAAGTGACCAGCGTGCGGCCCAAAGTTTCGGTCAGCGAGATGTCGATCACCTCTCCGGGGCTGGCGCGTCGTATTTTCCGCAGATTCTCCCGAATGCGGTCGGACACCACAATCGTGTCATTCAGCGAATAGCCCACCACCGCCAACAGTGCCGCCAGCACGGTCAGGTCAAATTCCAAGCCCGTGAGCGAGAAGAAACCTAAGGTAAAGATCACATCGTGTGCCAACGCGATCACCGCGCCGAGCGCAAACTTGATCTGGAAGCGGAAGGCGACATAAAGCATCACCAAACCAAGCGCGGTGAGCATGGCGATACCGCCGTCGTCTCTCAGTTCCTCGCCCACCTGGGGCCCGACAAATTCGATCCGGCGCAGCTCGATGCTCATCTCGGTCGCCGCCCGAAGCTTGTCGACCATCAACGCGCCCTGCTCATCCGAGTAGCCGTCGGGCAAGCGCACCAGCACATCCTTATCGGTGCCAAAACTGACCACCACGGCACCTTCGTAACCTTCCTGATCCAGCACCGCGCGAATCGCACCCAGATCAGCGCTGTCGCTATAGGCGACCTCGACGAGGGTGCCGCCCGTGAAATCTAAGCCCCAGTTCAATTGCTTTACGGAGAGCGAACCAATTGCTGCCAACAATGCGGCCGCGGAGAGCGCCACGGCCACCCAGCGCCATTTCATGAAGGGTATCGCTTTCATGCGGGCGCTCCTTCCGTGCTGGATCGTTTGTTGCTGATGCCGCCGATCGCCAGTGACTTCACCCGGCGACCGCCGTAGATGAGATTGACCAGCGCCCGGGTACCCATGATCGAGGAGAACATGGATGTGATAATGCCCACCGACAGAGTGACGGCGAAGCCTTTGATCGGTCCGGTACCGATGGCATAGAGAATAATGGCTACAATCAGCGTGGTGATATTGGCATCCAGAATCGTCACGATCGCGCGATCAAAACCCTGTGTGATCGCTGTTTGCGGCGGTGAACCGCTGCGAATCTCTTCGCGAATCCGCGCGAAGATCAGCACATTCGCGTCCACCGCCATACCGACGGTCAGCACAATGCCCGCAATACCGGGCAGCGTGAGCGTGGCGCCCAGCAGGGACATGATGCCAACCAATAAAACCAGGTTGCCCGACAGCGCAATCACTGCGGCGATACCGAATACGCGGTAGTACAGAATCATAAACACAACGACCAGCGCCAGACCGACCTGCACCGATTTCATGCCAAGGCGAATATTCTCGGCACCCAAAGAGGGGCCCACCGTGCGCTCTTCCACAAAGGTGATGGGTGCAGCGAGGGCACCGGCGCGAAGCATGAGCGCCAGTTCCGAGGACTCAGCCGGATTATCGAGGCCCGTGATCTGGAACTGTGCGCCCAGCGCGGACTGAATCACCGGCGCGGTGAGCAGTTTCTTTTCATCATAGGGAATGCGGACAGCCACCTCTTCCCCTGTCTCGCCCTGCTCATAGCGGGTGCGATATTTTCTCTCAATGAACAATACGCCCATGCGGCGCTTGACGTTAGCGCGGGTCGCCCGCGACATCAGCATGCCGCCCTCACCGTCGAGGCTGATCATCACGTTGGGCTGACCGTTCTGGTCAAATCCGGCCTGCGCATTGGACACGCTCTCGCCGGTAATGATGACGTCGCGCTCCAGCCACTCCGTCATACCGCCGCGATCAGCGCTGCGATACTCAAATCGCTGACGCTCTGAGATCGGTGCGTTCGCCTCGGCGACCAACCGGAATTCCAGATTCGCGACCTTCCCCAGAATACGCTTCGCCTCGGCGGTGTCCTGAATCCCAGGCAGCTCCACAACAATACGATTGCTCCCCTGGCGCTGTACCAATGGCTCGGACACCCCCAACTCATTCACGCGATTACGAATGGTGGTCAGATTTTGTGCCACGGCGTAGTCCACCACCTCCTTGATCGTTTGCTCTGTCACCGTTGCATACAGCGACCAGGTTTCGTCCTCGTCCACGCGATCTAGAAAGAGCTCGGGGTAAAGATCCACCACCTCTCGGCGCGCCGCTTCACGATCGGCCTCGGTGCGGAATTGCATGGCGACTTTTTGACCATCCAGACTGATTCGACCGCGAATACGCTCCTCTCTGAGCCGCTTCTGGATACCGGTTTCATACTGGTTTAGCTTGCGTTCGGTCGCTGCCGCGACATCGACTTCAAGCTTAAAGTGCACGCCACCGCTCAGATCCAGTCCGAGCTTCATAGGCGAGGCGCCGCCCTCCACTAGCCAGTCAGGCGTTGTCGGCGCGAGGTTCAGCGCGACGATAAAGCCGTCGCCCAGCTCTCGCGCCAAAATGGCCTGCGCTCGCAGCTGCTGCTCGCGATCATTGAGACGCAACAGGGCTGATTTACCCTGATTTTGCAGCTCTTCACCGAAAGAGCCGATTCCCGCCTCGGTCAGCGCTGTCTTCGCCCTCACAAGCACCCGCTCGTCGATCTGTTGCGCACTGCTGGCGCCGGCAATTTGCAACGCAGGGTCAGGGGCATACAGATTGGGCGCGGCGTAATAAAAGCCACACAGCAACACGAGGAGGATGAGCAGGTTTTTCCACAGGGGATAACGGTTTGTCATCGGATTTACTTGATCGCTGGCTCGGCAGCGTCCGCATGATTGAACAGGCGCGGAGTGTAACGACTCAGTGGCGTCAACACCATGTAACAGTTACCCAAGCCAGACCCGCGCATTGCGGAAGAGTCGCATCCATCCGGAGTCGGTTTCCCATTCGGAGGGACACCAGGAGAGTTGTGCGGCACGGAAGACACGTTCTGGGTGGGGCATCATGATGGTAATCCGCCCGTCCTCATTACAGAGGCCCGTGATGCCATCCGGGGAGCCGTTGGGATTATAGGGATAACTACCGGCGACCTGCAGATCGTGATCGATAAAGCGCATGGCCACCAAACCCGCGCCTTCCAATGAGGCCTGCTCGTCGGGAGAGGCAAACTGCGCGCGCCCTTCTCCGTGGGCCACCACGATAGGCAGGTGCGAGCCCTCCATACCCGACAGCAGCACTGACGGCGATGCCTCCACTTTAACCAGCGACAGGCGCGCCTCGTACTGCTCGGAGCGATTGCGCGCAAAGCGTGGCCAGTGATCAGTGCCGGGGATAATTTCCTGGAGCGCTGACAGCATCTGGCAGCCGTTACAGACCCCCAACGCAAAGGTGTCGGTCCGCGCGAAAAACTGCTCGAACTGGGAACGGACTGCCTCATTAAACAAAATGCTTTTTGCCCAACCCTCTCCGGCACCCAGCACATCGCCGTAGGAGAACCCGCCGCAGGCTGCCAGACCATGACAATCAGACAGATCCTGCCGACCGGCAATGATATCGCTCATATGCACATCGACCGCGGTAAACCCGGCGCGATCAAAGGCCGCCGCCATCTCCATCTGGCCGTTGACCCCCTGCTCGCGCAGGATCGCTATACGAGGGCGCTGCCCGGTAGCAATGTATGGCGCGGCAATGTCGGCGTTACAGTCGTAGCTGAGTTGGGCGGAGAGACCGGGATCCTGCGCCCCAATGGCTGCAAACTCCTGGTCGGCGCAATCAGCGTTGTCACGGACACGGGCGATGGCGTGGCTGGTCTCTGCCCAGAGCGAGTGCAGGGCTTCTCGCCGGCTGTCGATCAGCTCGAACTGCGGGGTATTCACCACAATGCGCCCATCGGCCCGCGGCGTCGCAATGCGGGTCACCGCGTCGCCCAGGCCGACCGCCTCGGCACAAGCGAGCACATCGGAGACATGCTCGGCCGCCACCTGCAGAACAGCGCCCGCCTCTTCAGAAAAGAGCCTCGCATTGGCTTGATCGGGCGAGACATCGAGATCAACCTGCAACCCACAGCGCCCCGCAAATGCCATTTCCAACAGTGTGATCAGCAAGCCACCGTCAGAGCGGTCGTGGTAGGCAAGCACCCAGTCATTGTCCTTGGCCTTTTTCATCAGCTCAAAGAACGCGTGAACATCCTCAGGGGCGACGTCGGGGGCGGTGCTACCCATTTGTTGCCACACCTGCGCGAGCACCGAGCCACCAACCCGGTCCAGCCCACGACCCAGATCTACCAGCAACAGCGCCGTATCCTCGCGCGGAGACAGCACCGGCGTGAGTACCGTGCGAACGTCATCGCAGGGCGCAAATGCCGACACAATCAGTGAAACAGGTGCGGTCACCGCCCGGTCTTCGCCCTCTTCCTGCCACACGGTGCGCATGGACATAGAGTCCTTGCCAACGGGGATCGTGATCCCGAGCGCGGGGCAAAAATCCCGGCCCACCGCGGCGACCGTGTCATAGAGGATCGCGTCGTCCCCCTCAAAACCGGCCGCACACATCCAGTTTGCAGAGAGCTTGATGTCACTCAGTGATTCAATCGGCGCGGCCAGAATATTGGTGATCGCCTCGGCCACCGCCATACGCCCCGACGCGGGCCCGTCCAGAAGCGCCAGCGGCGTGCGCTCACCCATCGCCATGGCCTCGCCCAGGTGCGTGTCGAGCGATACCGTGGTGACGGCACAGTCCGCCACGGGCACCTGCCAGGGACCCACCATCTGATCCCGGGACACCATACCCGTGACGCTGCGATCACCAATCGTAATGAGGAAGCTCTTCGACGCCACCGCCGGGAAGGTCAGCACCCGCTCCAGCGATTCCGGCAGGGAGACCGCGCTGGCATCAAAGCCATCACTAACAGGTGGCCTACGTAAGGCTTGACGGTGCATCTTGGGCGGCTTGCCAAACAGCACTGACATGGGCAGATCAACCGGGTCATTGTTGAACTGTCGATCCGTCACCGCAAGATGATGAGCTTCTGTCGCCTCACCGACGACCGCATAGGGGCAGCGCTCCCGCTCACAGATCGATTCAAATCGCGCCAGCTGATCGGGTTCTACCGCCAGCACATAGCGCTCCTGTGATTCGTTGCACCAAATCTCTAGAGGCGACATGCCCTGTTCATCGTTCGGCACATCGCGAAGTTCGAAGCGCCCTCCCCGGCCCCCGTCCTTCACCAGCTCCGGCAGCGCATTGCTCAGCCCCCCCGCACCCACGTCGTGAATAAATGCGATGGGGTTGTCGGCGCCCAGACTCCAGCAACGGTCAATGACCTCCTGACAGCGGCGCTGTATTTCAGGGTTTTGTCGCTGCACCGAGGCAAAGTCGAGATCCTCGGCACTGTCCCCGCTCGCCATCGATGACGCCGCACCCCCGCCCAGACCAATCAGCATCGCAGGGCCACCCAACACCACCAATTTGGCGCCGGCCGAATAGTCCCCCTTGTCGACGTGTTCGGTGCGCACGTTGCCGAACCCACCGGCGATCATGATGGGCTTGTGATAGCCCCTGACCCCGTCGGCAGTCTGTGTTTCGAACGTTCGGAAGTAGCCAGCGAGATTGGGCCTGCCGAACTCATTGTTGAAGGCCGCCGCGCCAATCGGCCCCTCTGTCATGATATTTAATGGCGAGACAATTCTGCCGGGGCGGCCATAACCTAACTCCCAAGGGCGAGGCTTGTCTGGCAGCTCCAAATGGGACACCGAGAAACCCACCAGCCCGACCTTGGGTCGCGAGCCACGCCCCACCGCGCCCTCGTCACGAATCTCGCCCCCGGAGCCGGTGCCCGCACCCGCAAAGGGCGAGATCGCCGTCGGGTGATTGTGTGTCTCCACTTTCATCAATAGATGAATCGACTCGTCGTGGAATCGCCAGACTTGATCACCGACGTCTGGATAGAACCGGCCTGCCCGATGACCTGCCACGACAGCGGCGTTATCGGAATAGGCTGACAATACGTTGTCGCCACCGACTTCATGGGTGTGTCGGATCATGGCAAACAGGGAATGATCCTGCTGAGTCCCGTCGATTTCCCAGCTGGCGTTAAAAATTTTGTGACGGCAGTGCTCGGAGTTCGCCTGCGCGAACATCATCAATTCGATGTCCCGGGGGTTACGCCCCAACGTCGAGAATGCGTCGACGAGGTAGCTGATCTCATCTTCAGTCAACGCCAAGCCCAATTCAGTGTTAGCCCGCGTCAAGGCGGCAGCGCCTCCCGCCAACAGATCGACCTCGTCATAGGATCGGGGCGCGGAACGCTCGAAAAGGGGTTGTAAATCCTCTAATGAACCGACGACAGTCTCGACCATCCGATCATGAATCAGGGCGTCCAGCGCGCGGGTATCGTCATCTTCCGTCAGGCCGTCAATGCCGAATAGCGTCACCCTCTCGATGCGCTCAACGGTCGAGAACCCGCAGTTATGAGCAATATCAGTGGCTTTACTGGACCAGGGAGAAATCGTGCCAAATCGCGGCGCGACAATGCGCTGCCCCGGCCGCTCCTGCGCGGAGGGGTCAACGGCGGTCGCGGTGCCCGGATGAAGCAGCGCCGCCAAACGGGCGCCATCAATAGTCTCACCTGGCGCGATGTCAATCGCATAGGCATGCACCACCTCCCGCAGCGACAGGGCCAGACCTAGTGCAGAGATGTCTGCCGCCAAGAGTTGAAAACGGGCGGCGGACAGCGCGGAAGATCCGGGCAGGACAAGCATCTGGGGTTCCTGAGCGAGACAGCACGCAGAGTATACCGTGGAGCTTGGTTTGCAGGTATGCCTGTGAGCCGGAACCAAGACGTTTTCACCTCTTTATTGATGTCACCGACGCACCCCGAGGCGCGCTGTTCCCTGCGCGACCCAGCGCCTACAATTACGGCATGACGCGACTGCTGTTTTGTCTTGCCTGTGTCGGCTCATTGAGCCTGCTACCGGCGTGCACCGACTCATCCTCCCTGCCACCGCTGGCTGAGGGCAAGGAAGTGGTGGTTGTGACCCGCAATACGCCGACGACTTACTACTTTCAGGGCGATCGCGCATCGGGGTTCGAATATGAATTGATTAGGGCGTTCGCCCAAGCGCACGACATGCCAGTGCGTATCAAGGTGGCCTTTAGCCTGCCGGAATTGTTCGACATGCTGGCAAGCGGCGAGGCACATCTGGCAGCGGCAGGTCTCAGTCAGAGTGCCGAACGCGACGCAAGGTTTGTCGCATCCCAACCCTACCTATATCAGCAGCCCCTCGTCGTTTACAAGTCAGGCGCGCTCAGACCCCGCTCCCTTGCTGCGCTGGTGGGACGCGACATGGTGGTGGTCGCTGGAAGCGTACATGTGGAGACGCTTTCTGCGCTACAACAGGACATTCCCGAACTGACCTGGCGTGAGATTCACGCCGCCGATTCGCTCGAATTAATGCAGCTGGTGACAGACGAGAAAGCCGATTTGGCTATTGTCGATTCGATTGAATTCAGTATCCAGCAGCAGCTGTACCCTCGCGTGGTCGCCGCGATGGAAATCGGCCAGAACACGCCAATTGTCTGGTATCTGCCTCAGGACGAGCACAGTGAGACATCGCTCCTATTGGTGAATCAATTCATTGCCCGCGCCACCGAGCAAGGACAAATCGCGCAGCTGGAGCGGGAGCACTTTGGACGCTGGGAGCACGCCTCCCGGGTTGGCTCGCTGACCTTCCAACGCAAAATGCGCGACGATCTACCCGAGTGGCAGCCACTTCTTGAGGTTGTGGCGGAGGAGTACCAGATGAACTGGCGGCTACTTGCTGCCATGGCTTATCAGGAGTCGCACTGGAACCCCGACGCCCGCTCGCACACCGGTGTGCGCGGGATGATGATGCTCACGCGTGTGACCGCAACCGAACTGAGTGTGGAGGATCGGACGGATCCGCGACAGAGCCTGAGGGGTGGTGCGCGGTTTTTCAAAGACTTGTTGAGACGGCTGCCATCAGACATCAAAGAGCCCGATCGTACCTCCATGGCGCTGGCGGCCTACAACATCGGCATGGGGCACTTGGAGGATGCTCGCATCATGACCCAGCAGGTGGGAGGCGACCCCCACTTGTGGCCCGATGTTCGGGCGCAGCTGCCCAAACTGCAAAATCCCAGTTATTTTCCCATGACCAAATTCGGTTTTGCGGAGGGGGAACAGGCGGTAACCTATGTCGACAACATACGCCACTACGAGGGACTGCTGTCTTTCCTGAACCTGTCGGAGCGCCGCATCTCGCCGCCGATTCAGGTTGATGCGCTACTCCCGGATTACCTCCGGCGCGCCGAGCTCCCCGTTTTATAGCGGTGCCATGTTGAGCGCCAGCGTTTGGTTCTGCCCGCGCGTCTGATAGCGCCTCAGCTGCCCTGTTCTCAATCCCCCCGGCGCTGCTGAAAAAACTGACGCAACAGATCCGCACTTTCTTTTTCGTACAAACCCTCTACCCACTTCACGCGATGGTTCTGTGCAGGGTTGTCGAGCACCCCACCGGTGCTAAGGACGGCCCCGGCTCGGGGCTCCCGAGTGGCGAATACGAGTCGCTCGACTCGGGCGTGAACCAGTGCGCCGCAACACATCGTGCACGGCTCCAGCGTCACGTAGAGGGTGGTGCCTGGCAGCCGATAATTACTGTCCCTGACGCCCGCTTCTCTCAATACCCGGATTTCGGCATGGGCCGTGGCATCGTGAAGTTCTATCTGCGCGTTACCGCCATGGGCGAGCACGACTTCACCGCGCGCCAGTACCGCACCTACCGGCACTTCACCGCGATCCGCCGCGCGCCGCGCCTCTTCCAGCGCCAAGGTCATGCAGCGCTGATCCCATTCACTGAAACTCACAGCGGCGCCTCGCTATAAAATTGCCAGCACAGTAGCGCCAGCGCACTGCGGTGCGGCGCAAAGGCGCCGCCCTCGTCGATCACCTTTTTCTCATCCGGGCGATCTTTCCAACCCATGATCCGGCCGAACCCGACCCGCACCGCGAGATCGCCGCTGGGCCAAACGTCGGGACGCCCAAGCGAGAACATCATGTACATGTGGGCAGACCAGCGCCCGAAACCCCGCACGGCGGTAATCGCGGCCTCGACTTCCTCATCAGCGAGCTCGGGTAAGGTTTCGACCGGCAAGTCACCAGAGATTACGGCCTCTGCCAAGGATTGCAGATAACCGATCTTCTGGCGCGACAGCCCCGCAGCCCTGAGCTTATCCGGTGCAGTGGCGAGCAAGCTCTCTGGCTGCAACGCTCCCCCTACCGTTTCGTCAACCCGCTGGGCGATGGTTGCGGCGGCTTTGACCGACAGTTGCTGGCCCATCA
>Ga0181593_10007012_pt1 | contig 10085 bp, 9 predicted proteins | sample 071ome_19_FD_133756 | JGI IMG/M metagenome (GOLD analysis project Ga0181593, IMG submission 133756) | Coastal salt marsh microbial communities from the Groves Creek Marsh, Skidaway Island, Georgia - 071413AT metaG (megahit assembly) | ecosystem: Environmental > Aquatic > Marine > Intertidal zone...
CCATAGATCGGGTCTGACCCGATGACCGACACGAAGACGCCGAAACAGGCCGAGATCAGGCCTTTGACCGGGTTGCCGCCCAGCAGGAAGATGATAGAGGCAAGGCCAAAGACCGCGACCCAGAACACCTCGGACGGGCCAAACAGCAGCGTCACCTTAGACAAAGGCGGGGCCAGAAGCATTAGCGCAAAGGCCGAGGCAATGCCGCCGATGGACGATGACACGACCGCGACTTGAAGGGCAAACCCGCCCTCGCCCTTTTGGGCCATCGGGTAGCCGTCGAACGTGGTTGCCACGGCGGCAGGCGTGCCGGGGATGCGCAACAGCACGGCGGGGATCGCGCCGCCATACATCGCGCCGTTGTAGATGCCGGCCATAAGGCCGAGTGCGACAAGCGGCTCAAGACCGAAGGTAAACGGTACAAGAACAGAGATCGCCATGGTGGCTGACAGGCCGGGCATGGCCCCCACAACGATGCCCGCGATCACGCCGATGATCACGGCGGCAAAGTTGGTCCACGCCAGGACGTCTGGCAGTGCGTGCAAAAGATCGGAATACATGGTTCAGCGCCCCCAGAGACGGCCAGTGGGGAAGTCTTGCGACATCCCGAAGTCGAAGATTGCCCAGATCGTGCCCACGACGATCAGTGTCGCGATGGCAAGACCCAGCGGATTGCGATAGCCGAAAGCGAAGGCCACCAGCGGAATGGCAATGGCGGTGCTGATGTAGAAACCGATGAAATCGGTTGCTAGCGCGTAGCCAAGGATTAGCAGAAAGGCACTCACGACGCGCTTTGGCGATTTGGTCATCGCGACGGGGGGTGCGTCACTGGATGCTTTGCGCTGATCCATCATCAGCAGGACCACGGCCAGAACAATCAGACCGATCAGCATCGCGGCGGGCAACAACGCGGAAATCGAGCGCAGCTCGGACGTTGGAAACAGGAACCCGATGGCGACTACGACAATACCAATCGCGGTCAGCGTCTCGGGCCGGAGCAGGCGGTTCTTAGGATGGTCGGTCATTTGCGGGGATCCGTTGGGTCAGAAAAGGATGCGCGGGGAGAAGACAATCCCCCCGCGCCTGTTTGGCTTAGTTCCAGGGGGTTGTTTCCCAGGTTTCCTCGGCCAGGTCATAGAGACCGTCGGTCAGCTCGCGGAAATCATCGCCTGTGACCACAGCAACCGGATTGGCTGTATCGGCCATGGCTTTGAGGAAGTCTGGATCTTGCGCAGCTTTTTCGAAGGCTTCGCGCAGTGCATCTGCCACATCTTCGGGCAGTCCAGCGGGGGCAACAACGCCGCGCATGGAGCCGTTGATCAGGTCAAGACCCTGCTCGCGGAATGTAGGAACTTCGGGAGCGAAGTCGGAGCGCTCGGGCTGGGCGACGCCAAGCACGTTCAGCTCTCCCTGGAATTTTGCGACTTCGGACACGTTGAAGATGCCGACGGCCACATGGCCACCCATAACCGCTGTACGTGCCGGGGCGGAGCCTTTGAACGGAACGATAGTGAATTCGGTTTCGGTCAGTTTCTGCAGTTTGATCAGCAGGAAGTGGTCATCACCGCCGAGCGACGACATACCGACGGTCAGTGCCAGTGGGTTCTCCTTGGCCGCAGCGATCAGATCATCCATCGAATTGATGCCGCTGCCCTTGGCCGAGACGATCACGTTGGGATCGTTCACAACGTTCGCCAGATAGGTAAAGCTGTCACGGTCGTAATTTGCTTCTCGGTCCAGTGTGCGGGCCATCATGCCCGGCAGGTTGAACGTGCCGAGGGTGTAGCCGTCCGGTTCAGAGCCGGCAACTTCGGTGATGCCGATCTGGCCCGAAGCACCAGGCATATTCTTGACCACAATGCTGGCGCCGTTGCCGAGATATTTTTCGATGAACGGCATGGTGGTGCGGGCCATCACATCGGTGCCACCGCCAGCGGAATAGCCGACGATTACCTCGATTGGCTTTTCCGGGTATTCCGCAAGCGCCGCCCCAGCGGACAGGATCATCGCACCTGCGATGGCGGTTTTCTTGAAAATGTTGAGCATCTTACTCCTCCTTGGTTATGTGATTGTTTCAGTTTTCGGGTAGAGCGCAGCCAAGCTTGATCAGCGCCGCATCAACCCAAGATCGGTCGTTCTTGCCTTCGGCGATGGCTTGCATCTGTGCGGTTTCCGCTGCCAGCTTCGCCTGTGCCTTTTTGAGTATGTCCTCGGCCTCATCCAACGGCACACAAAGCACGCCATCACCGTCGCCGATGATGATGTCGCCGGGATGAACAACCATGCCGTCGATGGCGATGGGGACGTTGATTTCACCGGGTCCGTCCTTGTAGGGGCCGCGATGCGTCACACCGGCGGCAAAGACCGGGTGATTGACCTCTTTCATCGCGTCCGAATCCCGGATTGCGCCATTGAGCACGAGGCCTGCGACGCCACGTTTGATGGCATAGGCCAGCATCATTTCGCCGAACAGGGCGTTGGTCGTATCACCACCGGCATCCATGACGATCACATCGCCGGGCTGCGCCATATCGATGGCCTTGTGCAGCATCAGGTTGTCGCCGGGACGTGCCTTGATTGTCAGGGCCACGCCCGCCATTCCGCCCGACGTGTGCATCGGGCGCAGGGTCGGCCCAGCGGCAGTCATGCGGGACATGCTGTCAGACACGTTGGCGACGGGCAACTTGGCAAATTCGGCGACGATGCTGGCGGGGGCAGCGCGTTCGCGTTTGAGGATGCGGAAACCTGTAGTCATAATTATTTCTCCACGCTGACCAGCTCCGCCCGTGCGGCGGCCAGCAGTTTACGGTTTATGATGCGCTCGGGGGCGACGGGCTGCCCGTCAAGGATTTGAAAGATCCCGCGCACGGCGTCGACGCCGACGCGCGCGCCAGCCTGACGGGTCACGCCGCCGATATGCGGGGTCAGCACAATTTCCGGTACGGAAAAGAAAGGATGATCTGGGACCGGTGGCTCGACTGCGAAAGTGTCAAGTCCTGCGCCCGCCAGATGCCCGCTTTGGATTGCAGCGACCAAAGCCGCCTCATCGATTAACGCGCCGCGTGCGGTGTTGATGATGTAGCCGCCTGCGGGCATATGCGCCAACGTGTCTGCGTTCAGGATATGACGCGTCTGGTCCGTCAGCGGGCAGTGCAGGGACAGAATGTTGGTCTTGGCCAACATATCCTCGAAGCTGGCACAACGGGTCACGCCCAGTTCCTCGAAGGCGCTGTCCGGGGCGTAAGGGTCAAAGCCGACAAGGTTAAGTCCCAACCCCTTGGCGATGCGACCCGTGGCCTGTGCAATCGCGCCCATGCCCATCAGCCCCATGGTTGATCCGGCAATCTCCCGTCCCGAGAAGCCAGGTTTTTCCCAACGACCGGCCCGCAGACCCGCATCCAACGGCAGGATGCGTTTGACTGTCGCAAGAAGCAGCGCAAAAGCATGTTCGGCGACGGACACAGCATTCGCACCGGTAGCTACCAAAACCGGAATACCACGGTCAGCGGCAGCCTGAATGTCGATATTGTCAACGCCGACACCGTGTTTCGAAATCACTTTGAGCTGAGGTGCCACATCCATCACTGTGGCATCCAAACGACCCATCCGGGATACGATTCCCACGGCGCCGGTCTCTTGGAGATACTTCGAAATAACAGCGCTGTCGGCATAGGGCGGGGTATGCACGGTCTCGTAGCCGCGCTCTTCTACCAGTTGGGCTGCTGCTGGGTCGAGGTCAGGTCCCGTTACGAGGATAATCTTGCTCATCACGCATGCCTCCTTTGCTGCCCGGAGAGTCGGGGCGCAGCATTTCGTCTCAATTTCTGTCGATTAGCCCACAGCGGTCTCCCAACCGGACTGCGAGGCCCCTCCAATGGCCGGAACACTAATGCGAAAAATATCTTCACAAAAGCGCGTAATTCTGGTTATAAAGTTTAGAAAAACTGGATTAGCCAATGGACACCCGACAGCTCAAGACACTTTTGGCCATTCAATCCCATGGCACCTTTGCGCAGGCAGCAGAGGTCGTGCACCTAACACCATCGGCGGTCAGCCAACAGATTCACGCCCTTGAAGATGAACTGCAGGTCACGCTCTTTGATCGCGGCACACGCCCTCCGAGCATCACGCCAGATGGCCTTCAGGTCATTGAAATGGCACGAGATATCCTGCGTCGAGAAGAGGACACCAAGGCCAGTTTGCGCGGTGATCAGATCGCCGGGACGCTGATGCTGGGGTCGGTCCGGTCAAGTGCTCTTAACCTGCTTCCGCGCGCGCTTGTGCAAATGCGCCAACGCTACCCGGACCTGAAACCCAGCCTGCGGGTTTCGTTATCTTCGACTCTTATTTCAGATGTGGCCGCCGGCCGGCTTGATGCCGCTATCGTCGCGGAGCACCTCGGATTTCCAAATGCCTTACGATGGAGTCCTTTCTTGCGCGAGCCACTTTGGCTAATCATGCCACACGGGATGGAATCGAGCGATCCGATCGAGTTGTTGAACACGCGCCCCTACATTCGCTTCCGAAGCGCCGTACCACTAGCCAATCTAATCGACACCGAATTGTCCCGTCTCGGGGTCGTGACAAACGACGTGGCCGAAATCGACACCATCGGATCGATCGTCACTTGTGTTCGGCAAGGCCTGGGGATTTCGGTCGTACCCCATGTGGCCCTCCAGGAACCCGAAGATATCAATATCACCCGCCTTCCTTTCGGCACCCCTCAGGTAACTCGCCAGATCGGCATCGTCGAAAGAACCGCATCGCCGCGAGCCGAAATCATCTTGCGGCTACACGCCGTTCTCGCAGAACTCTGCGGTGAACACGGTGTGGATCGCCAAGCATGATCCAGTGAAGCTGCATCGCGGCACATACTGCGACATGACATTGCCAACTTATTTGAATCGGCCCGAACGTGATTGATTTTACAGCTATCAGGCGGCCATTTCGAGAGTGTAGCTTTTCCACAAGTCGAAATGGTCGTCTGATCTGCACAGCCCAAGCAACTCTCAAACCCAGCCAAACAACTTGGCTACGTCTCCCTAGGCAATCACCCCGTGATTTTGAACGGTCTCGCCTCATTTGCCAACATGACAACTGCCCCCATCATTCAGTGAGCCGAATTTTCCGCGCTTGGCAATTCGTCGAAAAGGTGCGCTTTTGCAGGATCGAAATCCAAGCCCACCGGTTGCCCAACTCCATAAATCTGATCATCAGCCAAGGCTGCGATTACGTTGGTTCCGTCGCGCAACGTGATATCAACAACGGTCTCTGCCCCCAAACGCTCGGTCAGGGTTACATTGCCATGCAGCATGCCGACTTCGTCGCTGGTAGGAGCAAGGTACTGCGGACGAACGCCGAGCGTTGCTTTTTGACCGGCGTTAATGGGACGTCCACGGGTAGGAACACTTATCAGATCAAGTGACCCGCTGCGAACAGTGGCGAATTCGCCTTCGACGGACACGACATCTACCACAATGAAGTTCATAGAAGGCGCCCCGAGGAAACCGGCAACGAACAGGTTCACCGGGTTGTGGTAGAGGTCCATTGGAGCACCGGCCTGCATCACTTCGCCGTCTTTTAAAACGACGATTTTATCAGCCAGTGTCATCGCTTCGACTTGGTCGTGCGTCACGTAGATCATTGTGGCCTCAAGCTGGTTGTGGAGCTTGCCGATCTCCATTCTCATATCCATGCGCAAGGCCGCGTCGAGGTTGGACAGAGGCTCGTCAAAGAGAAAAACCTCGGGCTGACGCGTGATTGCCCGTCCGATTGCAACACGTTGGCGTTGACCGCCAGAGAGTTGACTGGGTCGGCGATCAAGAAGGTGTTCCATCTGCAAAATACGAGCGGCTTCGGCGATTTTTGCATCTTTTTCCGCTTTAGGCGTTTTGGCTATTGTCAGACCGAAGCCAATGTTTTCCCGAACGGTCATGTGCGGGAAAATGGCGTAGGACTGAAATACCATCGCGACGCCGCGATCTTTGGGTTGAACCTCGTTCACCAAGGTATTTCCGATGTACATTTCACCATCCGAAATGTCTTCAAGACCGGCAATCATGCGAAGTAAGGTTGATTTTCCGCAGCCTGACGGACCCACAAAGACAGTAAATTCGCCGTCTTTGATTTCCAGATCAACCCCTTTGATAACTTGGACTTCACCATAGGATTTTCGGATTTTTTTTAGGATTACGTCAGCCATAGTTACTCTGCCGCCTTTTGCTGAGGACGCACGAATAGCAGTCCGTTTTCGTTAATATCTACCGGTTCCGGGTCCATGATCTGCCCGACAAAATTGGCCTTGCCTCGATCCTCAAAACCAAGAATGACGAGTTGTCCGTCAACGTCGACAATGCGCGCAGCATAGCGACGACAGGGCATCTCACCGTCAAGGAAATGCCCCGGTGCAACCTGCCATGGGCCTCGGGGGCTATCTCCAATCAGGTAGTGGGTTCCAGTCACAGCAGGACCGTCATGCATGGCTTTGTAGTCGTCTGACCAATGCATGGCGTCGTTGCAGAAAAGGCAGTACCAGCGACCGTCACGCTCGAACACTTGCGGCACCTCAAGCTGGCCGAAGCTGCCGACGAATATGGGGGGCTGAAGCTCCCAGGTCATCAGGTCCGGTGACGTGGCAAATCCGACCGCGCCTCCTTGGTTCGGGTCGGCAATTCCAGAAGCGCGGGCCGTAAAATACATCAGCCATCCATCACCGTCCGGGTTTCGCATGACCCAAGGATCACGCATGGCGCGGTCATGCCAGAACCCGACCTGATGTTCGACTTCATAGGTCGATGCATTCGGACCGGTCAAATCGAGACAGAGACCGTCGCCGACGCGTTCCCAAGAGTGTAAATCCGTCGAGGTTGCATGGCCAACACGCTGATACATCGCATCTTCGGATTTGCTGGTGCCAGTATAGAACAGATGCCATAGCCCCGCGTCGTCCTGCACGACCGAACCGGTCCAGGTGGTTTTGTCGTCCCATGCCGGTCCTTCGGACGGGGCGAACATGGTGCCCAGATGTTCCCAGTTCACAAGATCGGTGCTGATGGCATGACCCTGTGTCACATTCATATGGCGTGCATCGGGATCAATCAGCGACTTATCGGCCTGCAAGAAGAACCCATGCCATTTTTCGCCATCATGGGCATACCAACTGTCCCATATCCACTTTTTTTCCAAGGCAATGACCATGATTTTATCCTTTGACGCCGGTTGACGCGATAGAGGCAATGAACGCCCTTTGAAGAACGAGATAGAATGCTAGCACCGGAACGGTGATCAGGCTGAGATAGGCCATGATTTCCCCCCATGCTGTGTTCAGTTGGAAGAAGTACTGAAGCCCAACAAGAACCGGACGATAGCCTTCTTCCTGAACCACCATGAGTGGCCACAGATATTGGTTGTACATAGCCAAGAATTTCAGGATCGCGGCGGTGGCAATTACTGGCCCGGACAATGGCATCAGGACTTTGTAATAGACCGTCCACCAGCTTGCCCCCTCGACACGCGCCGCCTCGATCAGGTCCCGAGGCAGATCTCGGAAATACTGCACGAACAGAAAGATCGTCAGTCCATCGGCGATAAAGGGTACAATCTGCACCCGATAGGAATTGAGCCAGCCGAATTCCAACCCTTCCATGCCGATCCAAGGCAGTTTCGAGGACATCAACAGCAATGGAACTGCGATTGTTTCAAATGGCACGGTTAGGGTTGCCAAAATAGCTGAAAGGACAACGGCTTTCCCTTTCCAGTCCAAAATGGCAATCGAGAACCCCGCAAGCGAACACAGAAACAGTGACGATAAAACGGTAACGCCCGTTACAAACAGGGAATTCATCACAAACAGGCCGACCGGAGCACGTTGAAATGCCATGGTGTAGTTATTCAAGCTGATGTCACCGACCGGCAGGAATGCCCTGAGGCTGCCGCTATCGACCAACAATTGCTGACTTGGCTTCAGGGACGACATGATCATGAAGATCAGCGGAAAAATGAAAATCGCGGCGATGAGAGTTAGCACCAGATAGCGTACAAACAGCCGTAAGCGGTGATTGTCGGATTTCATGACGGACATTATGTGCGCTCCCGAGTCAGGTAACGTTGGATGAGTGAGATCGAAAGTACGATCACGAAGAGGATTACTGAGATGGCTGAGCCGCCCGAAATGTCCTGCTTGCCATAGCCCCGTTCAATGGCCTGGAATACGATGGATTGTGTGCTATCCAGCGGTCCGCCATTGGTCATAACGTCAACCTGGGCGAACAGTCCGAAGGCTTGCATTGTAATGACAATCAGGATCAAGACGGCCGTATTCCTAAGGCCTGGCCACGTCACGTAGCGGAACGTCTGCAGCTTGCTTGATCCTTCAAGTTCTGCTGCCTCGTACAAAGTCGGGCTGATGGTTTGCAGACCGGAAAGCCAGATCACCATGTGAAAGCCGACGGCCTGCCAAATCGACATGCCGATAATCGCCCCAAGCGCCGTCGAGGTTTGCCCCAACCAGTCTATCGGTTCAATCGCACCGAAGGAAATAACCCCCAGCAAGTTGTTCAGAAGGCCGTTGTTGCCGTCGTAGATAAGACGCCAAAGGAACGCGACGACGACGATAGAAATGACAACAGGCATGAAGTAAATAGCGCGATAGACGTTAATGCCTCTGAGCCTTTGATTGATGAGCAATGCAAGCATCAATGCCAGACCGGCTTGAAGTGGCGCAACCACAATCACAAAGACAAATGTGTTCTTCAACGCGCGCATAAAGACGACGTCTTTTGCAAGGATTACGCGCTTAAACTCGTCATTCGGACCTGTTTGCCAACTGAACCATTCGCGCATTCCCTCGATCTTTGGGTAGTCGGGATTATTGCGCGTAAAGGTACGCAGTCGCGGGTATTCGATCTCGCCATCTTTATCCCGAATTACGGCGCCTGACGCATCACGCTCGGGTTCCAGCACGATAGTTCCCACCGATAGAAGCTGAGTGTAATTCGACAATCCAATGAACTTGGTCGGATTAGGAGAAATCAGTCGCTGGTTGGTCAAGCTGAACCAAATCGCGAAGAAGAAGGGCAGGATAATAAACACCAGCATTAAGCTAAATCCGGGGAGGGCAAACCCCCATCCGGCAAAGTTGGAACGGGTCAAACTTTTTGAACTTGCCATTATCGTGTCTTTCTTTGGTATGCAGAAAGGGGCGGGCCCCAGAAATTTTCCAGAGCCCGCAGGGAGGTATTTTAGTTGCCGTAGCCGCTGTTTTTCTCGATATCCGCGTCGATTTCGTCGACTGCCGCATCCAGAGTGTCAGCAACATCAGCACCGTTTGCGATGTCTGCCAAGGCTTTCTCGAAGACTTTCGCAACGACTGCGTAACCCGGAGTAACCGGACGCACCAACGCCTGACCTTCAGACAGACCGAAGAACGGAGCCATCGCGCCACCTTCTTTGTAGTGCTCGGTCATTTCCGCTGCGGTCGCAGTTGCAGGGATCAGGCCGATGCCGTCGGTAAAGGCTGCCAGATATTTGTCCTGAGTTGCGAACTTGATGAACTCAGCCGCGCCTTCAGGATGCTCAGAAGCGGTGGTCACACCGAACTGCCAAGATGCTGCGCCGATTTTCGGGCCGTTTCCAAAGTCGGGTGCAGGCAAGAAGACGGTATCATCGAATGCACCAAGCGCGCCCAAAGCCGCCCAGTTGCCGTTCCAACTGAACGCATATTTGCCTTCATTGAAGCCGGTATCGCGGTCTGCGCCGTCTTGTGAAGTGCCAGGTGCATACCCGCCTTCGAACAACGACTGCCACCATTCGCCAAACTCGACGGCTGCATCACCGTTCAGAGCACCTTCAGCCGTCAAGTAGGTCGAGCGGTCGATCATGTCGCCACCGAATGACTGCAAGAACGGAGAGAAGGCGTAAGGATACCATTCACCGGTCCATGCCATACCCAGATCGAAGGCGTAGTCGAAGTTGCCCGAGGCTTTGGCGGCATCAAGTGCTGCCATGAACTCGTCTTGCGACCAAGGATTGTCAAGAGTCGGAGTGCGGAGACCAAGGTCGTCCAGATATGACTGGCGTGTTACCAA
>Ga0181593_10007013_pt1 | contig 10084 bp, 8 predicted proteins | sample 071ome_19_FD_133756 | JGI IMG/M metagenome (GOLD analysis project Ga0181593, IMG submission 133756) | Coastal salt marsh microbial communities from the Groves Creek Marsh, Skidaway Island, Georgia - 071413AT metaG (megahit assembly) | ecosystem: Environmental > Aquatic > Marine > Intertidal zone...
ATATTCTGTTGTACGGCAACGCCGAACGCGCACTGGTCGAGGTGGCGCACCGCATCGCCAAGAAGAAACCGATCGAGACGTTCGACGACATCCGCGGCGTTGCGTTGATGAAGTCGTCGGTGCCCGAGGGCTGGACCGAGATTCATGCCGACGATTTGGATGACGGCGACGAAGGCGCGCGCATCCAGGGCGGTCGAACGGTGGTGCGTCTACCCTCGTTCGAGCAGGTCACGGCGGATCGCGAAGCCTATGCGCGCGCGTCGCGCGTGTTGCACCGGGAAGCCAACCCCGGCAACGCACGGCCTTTGGTGCAAGCGCACGGCGATCGCGAGTTATGGCTGACGCCGCCGCCGATCCCGCTCACCACCAAGGAAATGGACGGAGTCTACGAATTGCCCTACGCACGGGCGCCGCATCCCACCTACGGCGATGCCAAGATTCCCGCCTGGGACATGATCAAATTCTCGGTCACGATCATGCGTGGGTGTTTCGGGGGGTGCTCGTTCTGTTCGATCACCGAGCATGAGGGGCGCATCATCCAGAACCGCTCGGAAGGATCGATCTTGCGCGAGATCGAAACCATAAGGGATCGCACCGAGGGCTTTACCGGGATCATTTCGGATGTCGGCGGCCCGACGGCCAACATGTATCGCATGGCGTGCAAGGACAAAGAGACCGAAGCGCTGTGCCGCCGCCCCAGTTGCGTCTATCCCGATATCTGCAAGAACCTAGACACCAGCCACGAATCGCTGATCGGGCTGTACCGGAAGGCCCGTACACTGCCGGGGATCAAGAAGGTCATGGTGGCTTCGGGCGTGCGCTACGACCTGGCGATCAAGAGCCCGACCTATGTGAAGGAATTGGTGACGCATCACGTTGGCGGCTTGCTCAAGATCGCGCCCGAACACACCGAAGACGGGCCGTTGTCGAAAATGATGAAGCCGGGCATCGGCGCCTACGACCGGTTCAAACAGCTGTTCGACGATGCGGCCAAGAAAGCGGGCAAGAAGTACTACCTGATCCCCTACTTCATCGCGGCGCATCCCGGGTCGACCGACGAAGACATGATGAACCTGGCGATCTGGTTGAAGCAGAACAAGTACCGCGCGGACCAAGTGCAGACCTTCCTGCCCTCGCCCATGTCGTTGTCGGCAGCGATGTATCGCTCGGGCGTCAACCCGTTGCGCCCGGTGCGACATGGCGCCTCGGAAGAGGTCGAGACGGTAAAGGGGTTGAAGCAGCGCCGCTTGCATAAAGCGTTCCTGCGCTACCACGACCCCGAGAACTGGCCGATGTTGCGCGACGCGCTGAAAAATATGGGTCGCGCCGATTTGATCGGCTATGGCAAAAAGCACCTCGTCCCGCCGCGGCAACCTGCCGGCACCGGCACCACCGGCGGCGAAGGCAAGCGCATGGGGCGCAAGCGCAAGGCGCAGACCTTTACGACCAAAGGCGCGCCGGTACCGATGCCGCGCAGCTAGCGACGCGTCAGGACGCCGTGGGGACGCCGTCGATGGTGTCGAGCGCGGTCAGCCAATCGGCCTGCGACCGACACCAGATTTGTTTTTTGGGCGCGAGGCTATCGCGTTGGCGCAAGCCGCCGATTCGGAGCGCCAAGAAGCTTGGCGGATCGACATCGTCGCTGGAATAGAGCGCGGTGCCGCAATCGGGACAGAACGCTTGGCGTCGTCTGTTGCCGCTCTCGGCGGTCTTGACGTAGATCTTGGGCGTGCCCTGGATCAACCGAAAGCTGTTCGGTTCGGTGAAGGCGGACACGCGAAACGCCGAGCCCGAAAACGTTTGGCAATCGGTGCAGTGGCAAATGACGATGTTGTCGGGGTGGGTTTCGGCTTCGAACCGAATCCCGCCGCAATGGCAGGCACCGTCGAGTTTCATGATCGATACTCCTTGTGTCACGTGATCGTGCCGAATGCGGCATCGTTGGCATAGAGGGCGGCGGCGAGATGGGCGTCGTGCGCCGGTGGGGCGCAAACCATGGCGCCGAGCGGCATGCCGGTTACGACACATCGACCGATCGGGATCGAGGCGATGGGACCGCCGAGCGCGGTCATCGGCGCGATGAGGTTGGGATCGCCGGTCGCGGTGCCGACGGGCGCGGCCCCCGGTGCCGGGGGCACCACAACGAGTGTGGGCCACGGGTGCGCGGTCCAAAAATTCTGCCGCGCCGCGATGATCGACGAGAGCGCATCGGTATAGACGTCATCCGTGACGGCCTGGCCGTCGCGGATGGCGGCGGCAAGGCGGGGGCTGATCAGCTCTTCGACCTTCAGAAGATCGGCATGGACGCGGCCCAATTCGTAGCTGCTGACGGTGCGGTGCCACGCCGCGAGATCGCCCAGCGGCACCGGTGACGATGCGGTGCGGCACGCCATGCCGGCGGCCTCGAGCTGGGCCCGAAAGGCGGCCATGGCGGGCGGCACGGAGGCGTCGATCTTTTCCTCGATTAGCGGATCTTCGAGAAAGACGGCCGAAAGATCGGCGGGCGGAAGCGTGGCGGCGAACCCCAGGGCGTCGGGCGCCATGGCCGCGACGACGTAAGCCGCATCGGCCGCCGAGCCGGCGAGCACGCCGAGGGTGTCGAAACTGGGTGCGAACGGCGTCACCCCGGCGCCGACCACCGAGAGCGTCGAAGGCTTGAACCCGCCGATGCCGCAGAAGGCGGCCGGACGCGACACCGAACCTGCGGTTTGACTGCCCAACGCGAAGGGCACCGTGCCGCTGGCAACCGCGGCGGCCGAACCCGCCGACGAACCGCCGGGAGTGCGCGAAAGATCGTGCGGATTGCGGGTCGGCGGGACGGCTTCGTAGTAGGCGAATTCCGTGGTGTGCACTTTGCCCAAGGGAATGGCGCCCTGGGCGCGCAAGCGCGCAACGACGGTAGCATCCATCTTGGCCGGCGGTGCATCGGCACGCGCGCGCGTGCCGGCCCGGGTTGGTACGCCGCGTAGGTCGATGATGTCCTTGATGCCGAAGGGGATGCCGTGCAGGGGGCCTGGAGTTAGGCCCGCCGCAGTTGCTCGATCGCAGGCATCGGCCGCCGCCAGTGCGGCGCCGGTATCGACCGACACCCAGGCCATGACTCGATCGTCGACCGCCTCGATCCGGGACAGGCAACGCGTCACCAGGGCGCGCGAGGTGATGGTGCCGTCGCGCAGCGCTTGAGCCAATGCACGGACGCTGCCGGGATCGCCGACGAGGTCGGTCATGCGGCCTAAGATCCCCTATTCGCCGTGAAGCGCCGCGCGCTTATTCGGCGGCGTTCTCGGGCTGGACATTGCGCGGCGCGAAGTGCCGGCTGCCGGGTCCTTGGCCCATGGGCACCGGTTCCTTGTCCTCGTCTTCCGCCGGCGCCTCCGGCTCGTCGATCTCCGGGAGAGGTCCGGGGACGAACAATTCGTGCTCTCCCGGGACGCCTTTGAGGACGTGCTTGCCGACCGAGGTCAAACGACCGGCGTATTGTTCGGCAAAGGACTCGGACACCAGGACGGTTTCTTCGAGTTCCTTGGTCAGGCTTTCGACGCGGGCGGCCTGGTTGGCGGCCAACCCGATGACGGTGAACTCCAATCGTTCGGGAATGCCGATATTGCCGTAGGTGACGTCGCCGAGATGAAGCCCGATGCCGTAACGGATGGGCGGGAAATCGTCATGCTCTTCGTTGGTGGCGGCCACGCGCGTGGCGACCTCTTGGCTGGCTTTCATCGCGCGTCGGCAGGCCTCGGCGGTGCCGGTCGAATCGGTGCGGATGGTGTCGGCCGAATCGGAGATCGGGAAGATCGCCAGGACGGCATCCCCAATGAAACGCAAGACCTCGCCGCCGTTTTCGATGACCGACCCGGCGACGCATTCGAAATAGCGGTTAAGGTGGGCGAGGTAGACGTCTTGCGCCATGCTTTGCGACAGCGCCGTCGAATCGCGAAAGTCGCTGAACCAAATGACGGCATGAATGTGTTCGCCGTCGCCGTGCTTGATCTGACCGTTCAACACGCGTCGACCGGTGCTGCCGCCGAGATAGGTTTCCAACAGCCCGATCGCAGTACGGCGCTGAATGTGCACTTCGAACAGGCGGCCCAGGCTGGGTAGGATTTCGAAAATCTTGTTGAGATCTTCGGCCGGGAAACCACCGGGCTTGGAGGATGTCACCGTGATGATACAGATCTGCCCGTCGGTGAACTTGAAGGGCATCGCGCAATAGTCGGTCGCGCCCTCTTTATGCAGGTCTTCGAGAATGGGGTAGTCGAGCTTGACGTTGTCGCCTTCGAGGCGCCGCCGGATACCGCCCGAGCCCCGCAAGATCGGGGCGAAAGGACTATCGGCAAAAATAGGCCGGTTCAGAATGTCGTGTGGCGCATGGCGCTCTTCGATTTTTTCGGCGCCAACCTCCCAGGCCAACATACTGGCGAAAATCTGAGGGTGCAGGTTGGGGATGATGGTGACGACGCGGGACGCCGGAATCTCGGCTTCTTGCAGCGCTTTGATGAAACTCTCGAATAGTTCCTTAACCGATGTCGCACCCAGCGCCGGGCCGATCACCCAGCCGACGAGCGGGTTGGCCTGGTATTGGTCTTCCATGGGTTCGGGCGTAACGATCTCGGTTCCCTGATACACGGCATCTACTTTAGCGGTATCGAACGCAACATACCCGCGAAGTACCTCGCCGTCCGCATACGGATCTTCGTAGCTCCACATCGCGTCTTCGGTGATGTGGCCGCCGACCTGCAGCGACCAATAACTTGCGTTGCCTTTGAAGGGACAATGGGTCTGGGTTTCGGTCTTGATCAAGTACTCCGGCCGCACGTCTTCCATAGGAATATAGAAAACCGGCGGGAGCCGGGCCTCGTGCAGCACCATCGCGCGGGAACTGTCAGCGATCCAAGTGCCGTCCTTTTCGACGCGAATGCGGTCGAAGCACGGCTTGGTGACCAACGTGGTGTCGATCTTCGGAATGTTGTCGGTGATCAATTCGGACACCGTGGAGCCCTCCCGGAACGCACGGCACACGATGCCGCCGAAAAAGTTAATGCTTCGATAGAAGGTTAACGCATTCCCCCAAAGCCCGTGTCATGTGACCCCCTCGCGCCCTGGTTTCAACCGAATTCCCTTGATTAGTACGATATCGTACTATATGGGAGGGCGGTTCGATGGCCGTGTCGCGGCGTAAAACGTTGGGGTTGATCGGTGGCGGGGTGGTATTGGCCGCCCTGGTGCCCACCGGCGGGTTTCTGGCGACCCGGACGCCGACCAAGGCGTTGGCCCCCTGGGACCGCGCCGGAGACTACGACGACCGCCGTTTACAAGCCTTGTCCTACGCCTTACTCGCCCCGAATCCACACAACCGGCAACCCTGGCAGGTCAAACTGATCGGGACGGACGAGTTGGAGGTCTATCGCGATAAGGCGCGCGACCTGCCGGTCACCGACCCGTTCGGTCGCCAGCTGACGATCGGCATGGGATGTTTTTTGGAGCTGATGGATTTGGCAGCGGCGCAACATGGCTACCGTGTCGACACGACGCTGTTCCCGCGGGGCGACGCGGGTCCGGTGGCGGCGTGCCGGTTCGTCGCCGAGGGCGCGGAGGCCGATCCGCTGTTCGCGCACGTGACGTTGCGCCGATCGCACAAGGAGAGGTTCGAGGATCGCAATGTGACGACGACGGCGGTCGAGCCGTTGCGGCGGTATGCCAAGATTTTTCTTGAGGGTGCCGCCCGCGATGCGCTGCGCCGCATCGCCCATGCGGGCTGGATGACCGAAGTCGCCACACCCGCGGCGTGGAAAGAAAGCATCGATCTATTGCGGATCGGCAAAGCCGAGATCAACGCCAATCCCGACGGGATCGACGTCGGCGGCCCGATGATGGACTCGCTGGCCCTGCTCGGGCTGGTGACGCGGGAAGCGGCCCTTGATCCCACCAACCCCAACGCGCGCGCGCCGATCGAAGAGACCGCCCACGCGATCCTCGGCGCACCGGCAATGATGATGGTCCGTACGCCGACGAACAGCCGGCTTGAGCAGATCGCGGCGGGACGGCAATGGCTGCGGTTGAATCTCGCGTCGACCGGCGCGGGATTAGCAATGCGACCGGTGAGCCAGGCCTTGCAGGAATACCCGGAAATGAAACCGCACTACGACGAGATCCATGCGCGTTTTGCGCCCGGCGGCGAGACCGTGCAAATGCTCGGGCTGTTGGGGTACGGTGCACGCACGCCCCGCACCCCGCGGTGGCCGCTCGAAACCAGACTGATGCATGCCTGACGACATCGGCGCACTTTATTTTCGGTTGTTCAACGAAATCGGCATCGTCGAACAGCTGAGCCGCGCCTTGTTCGAAGCACGCTTGCCCGACGGCATGCTGACCTCTCATTTTTCGGTGCTGAATCATTTGATCCGAGTAAAAGACGGGCGCACGCCGGTGGAGTTGGCGCGGGCCTTTCAGGTCGCCAAGACGACCATGACCCACACGCTAAGCGGTTTGGAGGCGGCCGGTCTGGTGGACATGCGCCCCAACGAACAAGACGGCCGCTCGAAGCGCGTGTGGCTGAACGCCGCGGGTCGGGCCTTCCGCGACGATGCGATCGCCACGATGGCCCCCGAGATGCAAGACCTGGCGCGCGAGTTCACGCCCGAGCAGGCGGCAATAATCCTGCCCGAGCTCGAGGCCTTGCGAAAGATCATGGACGCGCGGCGCAGCCGGAGCTGAGCCGCGCCGCCAGGCTTCACGACGACCGCAGGAATTTTTCGACGGCGTGCCGGAACGCGGCGGGGTTTCGCTCGAGTCGGACGGTTGCGACGTTGGGCAAGGTACGCACGACGCTGTCGTGGCGGCCGGCAAAAACATCGCCGTCCCGTTCGATCATCAACGTCGGACAGGTGAGGCGCTTGAGATCGCTCGAAGCGCGATAGCGAAATGCGGCCTGGGCGGTAAGGCCGTAAGTTCGGCGCGCCTTGAGTATCGCAAAGAGGCGGTCGTGGAGCTGCCGCGGACTGCCCTCGAAATCGATCGGGCGGATCGCTTGGCGCCTGCGATCGAACCAAGGCCAGTAGATTTGTTGGTCGCGCAGCATGAGCCACGCCTTGTAGAGATGCCCGCCGTCCCAGGTCGGTTCGATCGGCGGCGTGAAATCGCGTCGCACGGCGGCGCGCTCGGCCGCCGTGAGGACCGGCAAGTCGTGGAGGATCAATCGGCGGACCCGCGCCGGGCGCGTTGCGGCGATGGCAAGCGCGACGGCCGCGCCGCTACCCCGGCCGAACAGGTCGACGGCGCCGAGGTCGAAACGGTTCAACGCCGCGATCACGCGCGCGCCGTATGCGCCGACATCGGCATTCCGGCCCGGCAGGGCGCTGGAGTCGCCGTTGCCCGGAATGTCCGGCACGAAAACGGGCGCGTCACCCGACAAATTTTCCGCCAACGCCATCAGATCGAGGCCCGACCCCGGCCCGTCGTGCAGCAGCACCAAAGGACGCCCGACGGACGCCGCGTGGCGCACGCGAAACAAGACACGTTTGCCGCCCGGTAGGTCGGCAAACGTGCGCAACGTTTTTCCCGGCGTCATTGCCACATCGGGGTCTTTGGGCGCACGACCTGCGGCGAACGGTTCAAGGAAATCTTTAATCGCCTTGCGGTAAGCGGCCATGTCGCGCCCCAGCGGCACGATGCGTTGCCGTGCCCGAAGCGGCGGCAGCATGTCGAGACACGGAAACAGCATGTCTTCTTGCCGTGCGGTGAAGACCGCCGGCACGGTCAAGTCGGCGACGGCCCTCTTTGATTTGTATCGGAACGCCGCCTCGACAACGATGCGCAGATCATCCCCCGCGCGAAAGTTGTCCATCACACCGTCATGCATGGCTTCGGGCGAGGGCAAGTCGATATCGCGGCGATGGGCGGCGCGGCGGTCGTACCACGGGAACCAAAAGGCGTGATCGCGCACATGCGACCATGTCGAGATGAGATGACTGCCGTCCCATTTGGGTTGGAACGGCATCAGGTAATAGGCGTCTTCGCCGTCGTCACCGCGCGCCACCTGGGTCATGCCCTTGACCTGCGCCGCGGTGAAAATGGGCAACGAGTCGAGCACCACGCCGCGGACCTTCTCCGGGTAGCGCCGCGCGACCTCGAGCGCGATGCACGCGCCCGTCTTGGAGCCGAAGAGCCCGACCTTCTTGAGCCCGACGGCCTCGAACGTGCGGGCAAGGCTATCGGCATAGTCGCGGATCGTCGGGGAGGTCCGGGGCAGCGGATCGGACTCGCCGCAACCCGGCGTATCGAATGCAAAGACGGTGAAGTCTTGCGCCAACAATCGGATCAGCGGCACCAGCGCGGCCGAGGATTGCGGCGATTGGTGGACCAGGACCACGCATTTGCCGGCGCCGGCTTTGCGATAGTGCACCGCATGAGACCCGAGATCGACGAACCGGCGTAGAATGGGCGAAGACGTCGGCATGGGCTACGCGCCAACCCCGGCGGCTGAACCCTGGCGATGGCCGATCGTTGTGGGGCGCAGCATACGAAGACCTGCTACTCGAGCGATTTGAGGAACGCGATGAGGCTGTCGATTTCCTCCGGCGCGAAGCTGAACTCCGGCATGTCGGGATGGCCCGTCACGACCCCTTCGGCGAGCGCTTCTTGGAGACTTTCGACCGGATAGCGCGTGTGGAGCTCGCGGAACGGCGGGGCGATCGGCAGCGGGCTCGGCCCGTTGCGCCCGATCGCATGACAGCGCGCGCAGTGGGTTTGCGCGATCGCGCGGCCGGCCGCTACGTCTCCCGCGGTCTGCGCCGCGCTCGGCGCGACCACGAACCAGCACAACGTCGCGATCACACCGGCCTGGGCCGCGTTCATGGTTCTCCTATCGAACATGGGAACCCGTTCGTTCCACGAGTGGCGGGAGGCGGCTGTGGTGTTGGCGGGCCGAGGGGGATGAATCTGGGCACTGGTTCTTACTCATCAGCATTCGTCGCTAGGCGCTATGCAGCTCAGTGCTCACACCCGTTGTGCTTCCGCCACATCGCCGGATCATGGCCTTCCGCGACCGAGCCGCATGGATCAGCCCCATAACCACGCAGCGAGTTGTAGCGATCAATTTGATCCTCGGAGAGGATAGCAGGCGTAGACAGGTGTGCGGACAAATGGATAAACCTCAGCTGACTGCGGCTACTCTCTATCTCCGCAAGCATGTGCCGCAGAGAGGCCTCATCAACTGTCCGGTCTCTAAACGCTGCCTCTAGTCTCGCTTCGGCCTCGATTAGGCGCGCACCTTCTGCAATCGCCTGTGCTTGCATCTCACTGAATAGAGATTCAATGCGGCTGACTTGCTCGGACGCCAGGCCAACCTTGTCCTTGAGTTCCAGTAGATGAGCGGGCCCAGGCATTCCATTAAGCTCAGCCGCCTTCGCCAGCCCCCATCCTCCGCCACGCTCGAGTTCTTTTATGTCTTCTTGGGAAAGGCTCTTGATTGCTCGGTCTTGCTGCCCCGCATAGGCAGAGTGGCCGGAGTGACCCTGCGCAATGGCCGATACAGAAATGACGGCGAAAAGGATGGTGAGTAGGATGCACTTCATGAACTCTTCTGACTCCGGGTATGGGGATAGCGATCTAGTTACCAGATTCGTCCCACTTGGCGAGAGTGCTCATACACCATTGTTTTTGTGACAAATCTGGCGGGCCGAGAGAGATGAATCTGGGCACTGGATATTGCTAGTTCCAATGGATGCTAGCCAACGGGATTCACAGGGCCGCAAAAAACACACTCCTACGAGCTTATGAGGCTCAGACGCCGCCCTATCCGGGTGGGCCTCCTTTCCCCGGCTTTCCGCCCTGGCCTGGCGGGCTGCCTCCCTGCCCCGGTGGCGTTCCGCCTTGGCCTGGCGGGCTGCCTCCCTGCCCCGGTGGCGTTCCACCTTGGCCGGGAGGTGTCGCGCCACCAAGTCCTGGCGGAGTTCCGCCCTGGCCTGGCGGCAAAATAGGAGAATTTGGCGTCGGCGGAGCTATGATCGGAGGTGCACTAGCGGCAACTGACCCTTCCAGATCCTGCAGCAATAGCGTTCTTGGGGAAAAGTCATCGTGATCAACG
>Ga0181593_10007017_pt1 | contig 10082 bp, 8 predicted proteins | sample 071ome_19_FD_133756 | JGI IMG/M metagenome (GOLD analysis project Ga0181593, IMG submission 133756) | Coastal salt marsh microbial communities from the Groves Creek Marsh, Skidaway Island, Georgia - 071413AT metaG (megahit assembly) | ecosystem: Environmental > Aquatic > Marine > Intertidal zone...
TCAAAGTTTTGCGATGAACCTGCGCAAAGATAAATTTTCCGACCCACAAGTGCGCGAAGCGCTGAGCCTTTTATTCAATTTCGAATGGTCGAATGAATCGCTGTTTTATGGGCAATATGCGCGGATTAATTCCTTTTGGGAAAATTCTGATATGGCTGCCTCGGGGCCTCCCGGTGCCGATGAATTGGCCCTGCTAACCCCGCTTGCCGACCAACTACCGGAAGGTATTTTAACCGATGAAGCGGTGATGGCGCCGAAGTCGGGACCGCGGGCAACAGATCGTAAAAACCTGCGCAAAGCCTCAGCTTTACTGGAGGCTGCAGGTTGGATCGTTGGCGAAGATGGCTTGCGGCGCAACGCGGCAGGCGAGACGTTACAGATAGAATTTATCGAACGCAGCCCGGCCTTTGATCGCGTGGTTTTGCCTTTTGTTGAAAACCTGCGCGCCGCCGGCGTGGATGCAATTTATAACCGCATTGATCCGGCACAATATACCGATCGCACGCGCAATTTTGACTTTGATATTATCACGGATCAATTCTCGATGAGTTTGGAGCCCGGCGCAGGCTTAAAGCAGTATTTTGGGTCTGAAACGGCAGATGTCTCCGTGTTTAACTCGGCTGGGATTTCATCGGCTGGCATTGATGCGTTGATCGATCATGTCACCGCCGCCAGCAGCAAAGCTGAATTGCGCACAGCGGTCAAAGCGCTTGACCGCGCGCTTCGGGCCTACCGGTTCTGGATCCCTCAATGGTATAACGCCACGCATCGCGTTGCCTATTGGGATATGTATGAGCATCCCGACACCATCGCGCCATATTCGTTGGGGTACTTGGATTATTGGTGGTATAATGAAGAGAAAGCCGCCGCGTTAAAATCGGCCGGTGTATTGAGGTAACGTAACCCATGGGCGCTTATATCGCGCGGCGACTGTTATTGGTGCTTCCGACTTTGTTGGGCATCCTGGTGATCAATTTTGCGCTGACGCAATTTGTGCCCGGTGGGCCGATTGAACAGGTTTTGGCCAATATGGAAGGCCAAGGGGATGTGTTTGAAAGCTTTTCAGGCACCAGCAGCGAAGTGGCAGAAGCCAGTGAAACCAGCGATTACGTTGGCGCACGCGGGCTGCCCCCAGAATTTATCGCCGAGCTTGAAAAGGAATTTGGCTTTGATAAGCCGCCCCTAGAGCGGTTTTTAACCATGTTGTGGAATTACCTGCGGTTTGATTTTGGCGAAAGTTATTTTCGGTCGATCAGCGTGGTGGATTTGGTCTTGGAAAAAATGCCTGTTTCGATTTCGCTGGGGCTGTGGTCAACGCTACTGGCCTATCTGATCTCGATTCCATTGGGGATCAGGAAGGCGGTTCTGGATGGCTCGCGTTTTGATACTTGGACCAGTTGGGTGATTATTATCGCCTATGCAATCCCTGGGTTTTTATTCGCAATCTTGCTGCTTGTACTCTTTGCTGGGGGCTCTTTTTTGCAAATATTTCCGTTGCGGGGGCTTACATCGGATTATTTTGATCAGCTTTCGCTGGGCGAAAAAATCGTGGATTATTTCTGGCACATCACTTTGCCGATTATTGCGTCAACCATTTCGGCCTTTGCCACGCTGACTTTGCTCACCAAAAACAGTTTTATGGATGAAATCCAAAAGCAATATGTGATTACAGCAAGGGCCAAAGGGTTAAGCGATCGCCGGGTGCTGTGGGGGCATGTGTTTCGAAACGCGATGCTGATCGTGATTGCGGGCTTTCCTGCGGTGTTCATTGGGGTATTTTTCGGCGGGTCTTTGATCATTGAAACCATATTCTCGCTCGATGGGCTTGGACGCATGGGGTTTGAAGCGGCGGTTGCGCGGGATTACCCGGTCATTTTTGGCACATTATTTGTGTTTGGCTTGATGGGGTTGGTCGTGGGTATTTTATCCGATCTGATGTATGTTTTTGTAGACCCGCGGATTGATTTCGAAAGGCGCGAAGGATGAGCCGTTTATCGCCGCTCAACCAACGTCGCTGGCGCAATTTCAAAAGCAACCGGCGCGCTTATTGGTCGCTTTGGATCTTTAGCGTGATTTTTGGGCTGTCGCTATTTGCAGAAGTGATCGCCAATGACAAACCGATTTTGGTGCAATATCGCGGGGAATATTTCACGCCTATTACAAATTTTTATCCCGAAACCGCCTTCGGTGGCGATTTCAAAACCGAAGCGGTCTATAGTGATCCTGTGGTGCAATGCTTAATCCGCAGCGGCGGGCTGGAGATTTGCTTTGACACGCCAGAAGAGGTGATCGTGCAAATTGCAAGTGGCGCGTTTGATCCTGAAACCCCAAGTTTTGAAAAGGGTTGGGCCTTATGGCCGCTGATCCCTTATTCTTATGATACGTCTGTCGAGCGGCCGGGTGCGGCGCCTTTGCCCCCGAATGCGCAAAATTGGTTGGGCACGGATGACACCAAGCGCGATGTGCTGGCACGGGTGATCTATGGGTTTCGCTTGTCGATCGTGTTCACGATTATCGTCACCACCCTTTCCAGCCTGCTTGGTATTTTAGCGGGGGCTGTGCAGGGGTTTTTTGGCGGTTTGACCGATCTTTTGTTTCAGCGCTTTATCGAAATTTGGAGCGGCGTACCCTCGTTATTCATCATCATCATCATGTTTGCCATATTAGGGCGAAGCTTCACCTTGCTTGTGGTGTTGACCGTATTGTTTGGTTGGATGGGGTTGGTGGGCGTGGTGCGCGCTGAATTTTTGCGGGCGCGCAATTTGGAATATGTGCGCGCGGCGCGGGCGCTGGGCGTCAGCAATTGGACGATCATGTTTCGCCATATGTTGCCAAATGCGATGGTGGCCACCTTAACGCTTCTGCCCTTTATCGTGACTGGTACCATCGGTGCCTTGGCCAGTTTAGATTTTTTAGGCTTTGGCCTGCCCTCTTCCAGCCCGTCTTTGGGCGAATTGACGTTGCAAGCCAAGCAAAACCTCCAAGCGCCATGGCTTGGGTTCACCGCCTTTTTCACCTTTGCCATTATGCTCGCCCTTCTGGTGTTTATTTTCGAAGGGGTGCGCGATGCGTTTGACCCCAGAAAGACGTTTCAATGAGCGCGGTGCTGCAAATCCAAGATCTCAACGTAGCGTTTTCACAGGATGGCCGGCAGGTTGACGCGGTGCGCGGGGTCAGTTTCGAGGTGGCCCGCGGTGAAGTGGTGGCTTTGGTTGGCGAAAGCGGATCTGGCAAATCTGTCACCGCCATGAGCAGCGTGGCGTTGCTGGGGGCGAATGCCAAGGTCACTGGCTCTATCCGCTATAATGGCCAGCAAATGGTTGGCGCGACTGCGGATTTGCTGCAGCAAGTGCGCGGCAATGAAATCAGCTTTATTTTTCAAGAGCCGATGACCTCTTTAAATCCGTTGCACACGATTGAAAAGCAATTGCGCGAGTCAATCGAGCTGCATCAGGATCCGCTTCATAGTCTGACAGGCGCCGAGATAGAGGCGCGGATTATCGCTTTGCTTGAGCGCGTTGGCCTGCCCGATCCCGCATCCCGCTTGGGCGCCTATCCGCATCAATTATCGGGCGGGCAACGCCAGCGCGTGATGATTGCGATGGCCTTGGCGAATGGACCTGAGCTTTTAATCGCGGATGAACCGACCACCGCGCTGGACGTTACTATTCAAGCGCAGATTCTCGATTTATTGATGCTGTTAAAGCAACAGGATGGAATGGGGATGCTGTTCATCACCCATGATCTTGGAATTGTGCGTCAGATCGCGGATCGCGTATGCGTGATGCAGGATGGGAAAATCGTAGAAACCGGCCCTACCAAAGATATATTCAACGCCCCCCAGCATTCCTATACGCAAAAATTGCTAAATGCGCATTCGGTCGGGGCGCCGCAACCGTTTGATCCATCTGCATCTGTGATTGCGGAAGCCAAGAATGCAAAGATTTGGTTTCCCATCCAGCGTGGCTTGTTGAAGCGCACCGTTGGACATGTGAAGGCGGTGAATGATGTCAGCTTAACGCTGCGGGCGGGTGAAACCATTGGCATCGTGGGGGAAAGTGGCTCGGGGAAATCAACTTTGGCGATGGCCATCATGCGGTTGATTTCTTTCCAGGGAAAGATCGTGTTTGACGGGCGCGATATTGGCGCGCTGAAAACCCGCGATTTGCGTGCGCTGCGCAAGGATATGCAGATCGTGTTTCAAGATCCCTACGGGTCCCTGTCGCCGCGAATGACCTGCGCGCAGATCATTGCAGAAGGGTTGGGGGTGCATGGCACGCCAAGCGGCAGCTCGCAAGAGGATCTGGTGGACGAGATTTTGCAGGAGGTTGGGCTAGATCCTGAGATGCAGCATCGCTACCCGCATGAGTTTTCGGGGGGCCAGCGGCAGCGCATTGCGATTGCCCGCGCGATGGTGATGCGGCCAAAGCTGGTTGTTTTGGATGAACCCACATCGGCGCTGGATATGACGGTGCAAGTGCAAATTGTTGATCTGTTGCGTAATCTGCAAAAAGCCCATGGGCTGGCATATTTATTCATCAGCCACGATTTGCGCGTTGTACGCGCTATGTCGCATTCTGTGATCGTGATGAAAGAGGGCGACGTGGTCGAACATGGCCCGGTTTCTGACGTGTTTGAGGCACCCAAAACGCAGTATACCCGCGGTTTGATGGCAGCGGCCTTTGGATCTTCTGCCCAAATGCCCTTGGATACAGGGTCGCTTTAGCTCGGGCCAATCATCAAACAATTGATGTTGCGCGCCTGCAGCTTGCGGCAGGCCAGATCGGCGCCTTCGCGCGTTAGACCCACAAAATTTGCATCATAACCGGATCTTTGGATCATTATCTTGCGCTGTGTGCCCTGCAACGTGGCCATTTCCGAGAGCGCGGTTCGCAGCAGCATCTTTTCAGCGGCAAACCGGCTTGCGAACCGGCCAATATTGATCGCCCAATCCGGCTGGCCGCTCTGGGCTGAAATGCGCGTGACAATTTCGCGGATTTCGGCCGCGCCCTGTGTGCTCTGACTGGTATCGCCTGGGCGCGGTTTGGGCTCTAAGACTGCTAGCTTAACATCTGGGTTTTTAGCACTCTGATTTTGCGCTTCTTCTAAGGCTTTTTGCACGTATTTTTGCAGGTTTTGATTGGCAAGCTTGTCGCTTGTGTTGCCCAGTATGGGCCGCGCTTTTGGGCGCAGGCTGGTTTTTGGTGCCATGTGCTGGCGCGTGATAACGCCCGCTTGCGCATAGGTTGGTTTGGTGGGCTTTGAAACCCGCGCTTTACTTGGCGCTTCGCGAAAGCCCAAATCCATCAGCTTTGCCACTTGTGCGTTGCGCGTATTGGTGGATTTTCCACCGAAAACGGTTACGATGACCCGTTCTTGATTTCGCTGTGCTGAGGCCACAAGATTAAAACCGGCAGCGCGCGTATAGCCGGTTTTAATACCGTCGGCGCCTTTATAATTTCGCAAGAATTTACGGTTAGTATTCCGCACATTTTTATTTGCTGCTTTATGCGTGATCCGTGAAAATAAATGATAATAGTCTGGATAGTCGTAAAATAAGTGTCGCCCCAAAATGGTCATATCTCTGGCGGTTGACAAATGCCCTTTCTCGGTCAGGCCATGGGCGTTTTTGAAGGTTGTGCGGGTCATGCCCAAAGCTTTCGCGGTTCGATTCATTCGCCGCGCAAAGGCCGCTTCCGAGCCCTCGATCGCTTCACCAAGCGCGGTTGCGGCATCATTGGCAGATTTAATCGCCGCAGCGCGTATCAAATGGCGCAACGCCACGCGCTGGCCTTCGCGAAGCCCCAGTTTTGAAGGCGGCTCGGAGGCAGCCGCGCGCGAAATGCGCACCTTCTTGTCAAGCGAGATCTCGCCAGCCTCAACGGCCTCAAAAACCACATAAAGCGTCATCATCTTGGTGAGGGAGGCAGGGTGTAAGCGCGTATCGGCATTTTCTGAATGCAGGGTTTTGCCCGTGCGGGCATCGATCACCATGGCGGCGTAAGGGGCGGCGCTGGCACTGAGCGGTACGATGATCATCATCCAAATCGCTGCTGCAATACATAGCCCGATACGAGCCGGCTTTTTATGCCGTCTTACCATTGTGATCGTCCTTATCTGCCTCATGCCGCCAATTTTTTGGCTGACTTTTTATATTTTTTTATGTGTAACACATCAGACTCTACGAATAAAGCTTTCAATTCTATGGTTAAAATAGAAATTTAAGAGAATGGCTGCGCAGGGTTTGGAGCCGCGCGGCTATCCTTTTGCGCTACTCTGTTGTGCTAAAATCAGGATGCTTCAAAAACGCAGTGCTGGCCGTTAGGGTCGTTGGCGCCGTTTTTGTTTTAATGATTTGGATTTTGCGCGTAGGATCTGGGTGGGTAGGTTTCAAAATAATGTGCGTGACGTTCGAGAAACGGTTCATTTGTAATTATCCGTACGATAAATTTGAAGCAGAGCGCATATACGGGAGGGCTCGGTTTGTTTTTTTATAGAAGCCTCAACCCTTTTCTCTTAAGCAAGACACGTTATATTATGCACATTCAGTGCAGCTTTAGTCCGAGGATGATATGATAGGGTTTGATCGTGATGTAATCGCTTCATCTGAGAATGACACAGATCAGAATGTTTTGGTTGATACGCGCAGCAAGACCAAACGGCCTCCGCTTTATAAAGTTTTGCTGCTAAATGATGATTATACGCCGATGGAATTCGTGGTGTTGGTGCTTGAGCGCTTCTTTGGCATGAATCACGCGCAAGCATTCGATATAATGTTGACAGTTCACAAAAAAGGCTTGGCGGTTGTGGGGGTGTTCAGCCATGAGGTGGCCGAAACCAAAGTTGCCCAAGTGATGGATTCGGCGCGCCAAAACCAACACCCCTTGCAATGCACAATGGAAAAAGAGTAGGCGGCGCCTAAACATTCCAATACAGGGCGCTTTTTTCTATGTTCCACTCCCGTTTAGATCATGCGCTGGGGCAGGGTGGCCTGCGCTTACCCGCGCGCGCCCGTTGCCTGGCTTTGCACCCGGAACAGGCGCTGGATTTGGCCCCTTTGAAGCAGTTGGATCTGCAATTCCTGCACCGATTTAAACCGCACATCACTGCCTTTGAAGCCGCAGGCTATACATGGCGCGAACGGCCTGAAACGCCAGTTGATCTGGCCGTGGTATATGTACCGCGTTCAAAGCGTTTGGCGCGGCATTTGGTGTTTGCGGCCAGCCGCGCCGCTCCAGATGGCGTGGTTCTGGTTGACGGGTCCAAGAGCCAAGGCATCGAAAGCCTGATCAAAGCGCTGAAAGGGCATGAAACCCTTTTGGGTTCAGTTTCCAAAGCCCATGGAAAACTGGTATGGTTTCGCCCAGAAACCGGTCTGCCCCAATGGCAGGCGGATGCGTTTGAGCCCATCGAAGAGGGGTTTGTCACCTGCCCGGGCGTATTTTCTGCCGATGCGATTGATCGGGCCTCGCGGTTTTTGGCCGAGACATTGCCCAATGATATTTCAGGACATGTGGCAGATTTTGGGGCAGGCTGGGGGTATTTAAGCCGGCATTTATTGCAATCGCCGGCGCTCAAAACGCTGTATTGCGTTGAGGCAGATCGTGCCGCTTTGGACTGCCTGAACAAAAACTGCCCCGATCCGCGGGTGCAGGCAGAATGGCAGGATGTGGCGCAGTGGCGGGCACCACGAAAACTGGATGCTGTGATCATGAACCCGCCTTTTCATATTGGCCGCGCTGCTGAGCCAAGACTGGGCCAAGATTTTATTCGCGCTGCTGCGGCCAATTTAACCCCTCGGGGGCGTTTGTTCTTGGTGGCGAACCGGTCATTGCCTTACGAAACCACTTTATCGACCTGTTTTAAGCAGTGGCAGACGCTGGCGCAGGCAAATGGGTTTAAAGTCCTTACCGCAGAACGGCCCCTCGCTCGTCAGGGATAAATCCGGTACTATGCGCAGAGAATCGGAGGCGCTCATGTCTTTTTCAATTGATGGAAAAACCGCCATTGTGACGGGGGCTGCACATGGCATCGGCCTCGCTATTGCGCGGCATTTTTCGGCGCTTGGGGCAAATGTGATGTGCGCCGATATGGACGAGGCGGGGTTGTCTAAAGAGGTTGCCGCCGTGCCAGATGGGGCTCAGGTTGAATATTTCGCGGGGGATCTGCGCGAAAAATTGACCATCGCAAATTTGCTCTCGGCTACTTTAGACAGTTTTGACCAAGTGGATATTTTGGTCAATGCATCGCGCCAGGTGATGCCATCTGATGTTCTGAGCCAAGATGATAGATCCGTTGAAACAATGCTGGAACAAAATGTTATGACCAGCCTGCGCCTATCACAATTGGTGGCCAAACGCATGATTAAACAAAGCGCGGGTCAAGAATTGGGTCAGGCGGGATCAATTGTGAACTTATCTTCCGTCGCGGCGCGCCGTGCGCATCCTGATTTGCTGGCTTACTCCATGTCAACCGCGGCGCTGGATCAGATGACGCGCTCGATGGCGGTTGGCTTGGCGCCACATCGGATCCGCGTGAATGCGGTTGCCTTTGGCTCGGTGATGTCCTCAAGCTTGCAAATGGCTCTAAAAGAACAACCATCCTTTCGCAAAGATATTGAAAACCACACACCGATGGGGCGGATTGCGCCCGCCTCAGATGTGGCCGAAACCGTACAATATTTAGCCTCGGAAAGTTCTGGCTTTGTGACGGGCCAAATTCTTACCGTGGATGGTGGAAGAACCTTGATTGATCCCGTTGAGGTACCCGCGCATTAAGCTGCGCAGCTGATCAAAATGCCTTGTGTTTCGCTTGACGGTGCCTGCCTCACAGGCAATGGTGTGCACCAAATCATCAAGAGCAGCGGATAAGAAATCATGGGCGATATTACAGAGATTGAAAAACAACAGGCGAGCGCTTGGTTTCGCAGCTTGCGTGATCAAATCGTCTCGGCCTTTGAAACGCTTGAATCTGCGCATGCGACGGGGCCTTTTGCGGAGGCGCCGATTGGCCAATTTGACGTGACAGAAACCAAACGCGGCTCGGAAGATGGCTCGGATGCAGGCGGGGGGTTGATGAGCGTGATGCGCAATGGCCGCGTTTTTGAAAAAGTGGGGGTCAATGTATCAACCGTATATGGGCAGCTGGGGGCGGAAGCGCAAAAAGCCATGGCGGCGCGCATGGGCATTCCTGGCATGCAAGAGGATCCGCGGTTTTGGGCGGCAGGGATTTCGCTGGTGGCGCATTTGCAAAACCCGCATTGCCCGGCGGTGCATATGAACACACGGATGTTCTGGACCCCGCATGCCTGGTGGTTTGGCGGTGGATCTGATTTGAACCCATGTATCGAATATGCCGAAGATACTGCGCATTTTCATGCCACACAAAAAGCGCATCTGGATCCTCACGACCCCGCGCTTTATGCGAAATTGAAGCTTTGGGCGGATGAGTATTTTTATATCCCGCATCGCAAACGGGCGCGCGGCGTGGGAGGTATCTTTATGGATGATCGCAATAGCGGGGATTGGGCTGCAGATTTTGCTTTGACCCAAGATATCGGTCGGGCCTTTTTGCCCGCCTATATTCCGCTGGTTGAAAGACATCTTCCGCAAGCCTTCGATGCGCAGGACAAAGAGACTCAACTGCGCCATCGCGGGCTTTATGCAGAATATAATTTGGTGTATGATCGCGGAACAAAATTTGGCCTGACAACCGGCCATGATGCGGATGCGGTTTTGATGAGCCTGCCCCCCGTGGCCAAATGGTATTAGGCCTTATGGAGCTGCACGATAGACGCGCCTGGCAAGGGCTTGATTGCTTTTCTTTCTGTGCGAGGCAGTGACGATGGATCAACTGGTTTCTGATTTGGGGCAGATCGTTGGGCCAAGCCATGTTTTGACGGGCACAGATATGGCGCGCTATAGCAGCGATTGGCTTCATCAATATAAATGGCAACCCCGGGCGATCATTCGCCCGGCAACCGCAGAGCAGGTGTCAGAGGTGGTAAAACTGGCCAATCGGATGAAGATTCCACTTGTCCCGATGGGGGGGAATACGGGCCTTGCCGGGGGCACCTGCGGCGA